>OLSJ01000102.1_pt1 | contig 77050 bp, 68 predicted proteins | sample 1672151 | NCBI WGS metagenome assembly OLSJ01 (sample SAMEA3136653, study PRJEB25190) | human gut metagenome | biome: human gut; feature: human-associated habitat; material: faeces | place: Austria | collected 2013 | reverse complement strand
CTTTGGGCCGGCCTTGCAGCATGTTGTCACGCCTTCTTGGCACGCTCCCCGGGATATCCCGGATTCTGGCGCTGCTTCCCCAAAAGCGGTACGGCAGAGGACGCTATTCAGTTGTCGTGAGAGGAAGTATATCTCCTCTCAATTACAATGGATAGCGTCGAAGCATGGGAATGGGACGGAAAGAAAATAAAAATTTTACTTTTGAAGTGAGTGCGGAGGGCGATGGACTCATTTTTTGGCATTGGAGCCTGAAATGTAAAAGAATTTTACAGAATTGTTGGCTTCCTGAAGCCGATAGTATATAATAATGGCAGAAGGGAGAAATAAAAAGTGCGTTTTGATGAACATTTTGCCATGAGAAAACTGATAGGGACAAAATTAAAGGACTATATTCGCAGCAATGGATTCTCAAAAGTATCGTTTTGTATGAAAACAGAAATTTCTCGCACTACTTTAGATAAGATTTTGAATGGTGAGATAGATAATAAGAGTACATTCAATAACAGTTACTGAAAAAACCAGAGTAATGAAGGAGGGAAACTTGTATGAATAGCCAACAGGCAATTCTTAGCAATGAATCTAACTATACAGTTTTCCGTGCGGGAGATAAGGTAATTAGATTTCGCGCACCATATTCATTGGAGCATTATACGGAAGTAAAAGAATGGAATCATGGTTATATTGTAGCGATGGCAAAGTATAAGCAGAATGACAGGCCAGAAGAAGAGTATATTGATCTAATTCCTATTTTGAAAAATTTATATTTTGATCCAGAGACATTTTTGGCTCCAATCAAGGAAGTGAGAGTGGCAAATGGTTAATGTAAAAAATATAGCCGATGAGGCAGATATGATCATAAATGGTTATGCATTCAGATGTAGTCCAGAGAGGTTACGAGTGCTAAATTTGAATTGCCCTGATAAGGCAGTGGTTTTGTCAAAGGACGGTGAAGTTCTGGAGACAAGCATGGATGATATAGAAATTCAAATTGTTAAAGATTATTTAGAAAAGAATCGGAAGTTCTTGGAGGAGTAAAATGCCAAAGTATTACGAATTCAAGATTGCAGGATATTATCTGTATTTCACGTCGTACTGCGTGATTGAATGTATGCATGTTCACGCAAGCAACCAGTAATACTCCACAAAATGAAAAAGCGCTCACCGTGAAAGGTGGGCGCTTTTCTCTTTCTTAATCTGTACTTATAAAAGGTATATCACACCAGCATATCGAACAGTCCAATCATCAGAGGCATCGTCATGATGGAAAGCAGCGTACTCAGAACATACAATGCACTTGAGTGCGCCGCATCACGATTGTAGAGTTGCGCCATTGAGGTGACTGTCGCACAAGACGGCGTAATAGCCGATAGATAGACTGTCATTAAAATTGCTTTACCATCTGCAATCCAGTCAGATGCGTGGAACACGCGAAGTAGCAGCAGAACAATGATAGGAACTACAATCAGACGAAGTGCAACGGGAAGATAGTTGCGCGGTGTGCAGAAGACTTTCTTTAACGGTACTTCCGCAATCGCCATACCGGCCAGCAGCATCCCCATAGGCCCTATCATAGCACCTACGCTGCTGAGCGTACTCACAATAGGCGAGGGCAGCGAGATATGCAGAAGGTACAAGAGCGCACCGGCGACAATCGCAATCAGATTGATATTGGTCAGAATCTTCTTCCATTCAAGTTTTGCGCCCTCTTGCAGGCAGGCACTTGCGTGCGTCCAGAGAAGAATCAGCTGAACGATGACGAAAGCGCAGGAATACACGACATATTCCTCGCCGAGCAAAGCCTGAACCAGAGGGATGACGAGCGCAGCCGCATTGCTGTAGATGATGTTGACCTGCTCCACGACATCCAATCTGAGTGGTTTCTTAAAGATGGCATTGAGGACCAGAAACACGACATGCATTCCGACCGCTATGCCCATCGAGTACAAGAGTCCTGTGCGAATCTGCGGCGTATCATCGATTTGAAATGCGTTGAGAACAACGCACGGCATGACCAGATACACGAAAACCACGGATAAAACCTTGCTGTCTGAGGCTTTCAGAAGCCCTGCCTTGACGACTACATAGCCCATCAGAAGAACGATAAACAGCTGGGCTATCTGCTGCATGAGCAATATACTGACTTCCATAATAATCCCTTCCTTCGATTCAGAATAGCGTACTCTTTTCTCGGAAAATAGTCAATATGCAACATGACGGAAGTTTTTAGCAAATGGCGAAAATCAACAGTTTGTGGCGAAGGTTGGGAGATGGCCATATGTACTGGATACTATGCACAGTTACAGGATGTTGCATTTATGCAAACGGTAGAACTTGATAGAGGAGTTGTAAAATCTATAAAAATCAATGTAAACGCGATGTTTTCTTTGATATAATATAGTTAAGAAACTATCCCCTAAAGTGAAGGAGGTTTACTATGAAAAGGAGAGTTAGTGCAGCAAAAAAAATCGTTGCTGTAGCTTTAGCTGCTACGGTTGCGGTTTCTTTGACCGGCTGCAAGAAGAGAAAAAACAACACCAATGCGGCAAGTTCGGACGTGACTACAAGCCAAAGTCAGGCAGCGGTTCCGGAAACGTCGGAAGTGACTGCCACACCTGCACCGACGGCTACGCCCGCACCGACCGCCGCGCCCGCTGAGAACACCGATAAGAAGGACAACACCACCAGCGAGCCGACTAAGACAGAGAAGCCGAGCACCGGTACTTCGACTTCCGGAGGGACGACAAAACCGGCAGCGACAAAAACACCGGCACCTGCTCCGGCAGCTACTCCGGCTCCTACCGCAAAGCCTCAGGTAAAATACACCTTCACGGTTCGCCGTCATGAGGCGACCTGCACCACGCAGGGCTACGATGAGCATATCTGCCATGAGTGGGGCGGCATGAACTACAACGACCACTTTGTTCCGGCAAAGGGACATAGCTGGGATGGCGGTACAGTCACGAAGGCTGCTACTTATACCGAGACCGGTATCAAGACCTTCAAGTGCAAGGAATGCGATGAGACGCGCACAGAGGAAATCCCGTCTCTCAACAAGACCTATCATATCAAAAGCGTTGTCGCTCCGACCTGCACCGCTGAGGGCTATACCATCTACGAGTGCAACGAGGTCCCCGGTCTGACCTATAAGGGCGATTACAAAGCAAAACTGCCGCACGCCTACGATGCCGGTAAGGTCACAAAGCCCGCTACCATCTATGAGAAGGGGACGAAGACCTTTACCTGCACCTCCTGCGGTGCTACTTACACGGAAGATATCCCAATGGTCGAAAAGACCTGGCATAAGGGCACTACGGTAAAGCCTACCTGCACAGAGAAGGGTTATACCGTTTACATCTGCGACCAGGATTCCGCTCTGACCGAAAAACGCGATTATACGAATGCACTGGGTCATAAGTGGGATGATGGTACTGTCACCGTACCCGCTACCTGTGAGGGTGTCGGCGAGAAGACCTACAAATGCCAGAATACCGGTTGCACGGAGATGAAAACCGAGGAAATCCCGGCTCTGGGTCATAAGTGGGATGATGGCACTGTCACCAAGGCTCCTACCTGCACCGAGGATGGTGTTAAGACCTTCACTTGCGTGAATGATAAGAATCACACCTACACGGAACCTGTTCCTGCGACTGGACACGCTTGGGATGCTGGTGTTGTAACGAAGGAACCGACCTACGAAGAAGACGGTGAGCGCACCTATACCTGCCAGAATGACAAGACCCATGTGCATAAGGAAGTGATTCCTGCACTGGGCTATACCTTCACGGAAACTGTCGTTCCTCCTACTTGCACCGAGGACGGTTACACGTTGCACACCTGCAATGAGAATCCCGCAAAGACCTATCAGGATACGCCTGTTGCTGCGCTGGGTCATCAGTATAAGGAAGTCACTACTCCCGCTACCTGTGGCGCTCCTGGCAGCGTAGACAATGTCTGTGAGCGCTGCAACGATAAGCAGCATGTGAAAGACCTTCCTGCCACTGGTGAGCATCAGTGGAACGAAGGCACAGTAACGAAGGAACCGACCGCTACCGAAACTGGCATCAAGACCTTCACCTGCACTGTTTGTAGCGCAACAAAGACCGAAGATATCGTCAAGGTACATACCCACGATTACACGCGCCTTGGCGAAATCGTTAAGGAGTCTTCCTGTGAGACCGAGGGCGAGCGTTGGGTGTATTGCAACTATGAGGGTTGCAACGAAAGAGTTCTGAAGCCTATGCCCGCTATCGGCAGCCACGACTGGGACTTTGCAAATGCCGAGTGTCTGAAAAAGGCTACCTGCACCGAGCAGGGCACTATGCTGGCGCGTTGCAAGCGCGATGCTTCTCATACTACGACCTACTCCTATGGTGGCACGGGTCATGTCTGGGACGAAGGCACTATCACCACGCAGCCTACCTATGATGAGTATGGCGTCAGGACGCTGCATTGCAAGAACTGTGACGCTACTACGACCGAAAAGGTTTTCCCCACGAAGTACACCTTCACAGTGACCGTTGTACCGCCGACTTGCACCGAGGATGGCTACACGATGCACAAGTGCAAAGAGGATGACAGCCTCTCCTACAAGGACAACATTGTACACTCCACCGGTCATCATGCCGCCATTCGTGTCATTGAGCCCACCTGCAAGGAAGAGGGCGCACCGAAATCTACTGCACCGTCTGCAATGAAGTGAGTGCCGTTCTCTCCACCACGCCAAAGAAAGACCACACTTGGGATAACGGTGTCGTAACTACTGAACCCACGGCTGAAAAAGATGGCGTCAAGACCTATACCTGCACAGTTTGCAATGAAACGAAGACTGAGACCACCCCGCGTCTGAACGGCAGCGGCAAGTAAGCTGTGAGCCTTTCAAAAGGCACAAGAAACACAAAAAGGAGCGTCTGCTTTGGCGGACGCTCCTTTTGCTGTGACTGAAAAAATGCATAAGTGCTCTTGAAAATCTTTTTGACATTGTTTGTCGCACTTGGTAGAATGATGACAGAAAAGAAAGAATGCAAATCCCATGGGGAAGGTTCTGATATGCTGCAGATTGCTATTATCGAAGACGAAGCAGATTTGGCTCAGCAGACAAAAGTTAATGCTGTTCGCTATCTTAACGAGCAAGGACTCGAAGGCAATATCGCGGTGTTTAACGATGGCATGGATATTGCTGATAACTACAAACCTATATGGGATATTATCAAACACTCCGAAGCCGTAGTCGGTAGAGCGGTAAATATCTGTGAACAGGGAATACAGCTCCGGATTGGGCGGAGCTTTCTTGATGTACTTGGATAAGACCGATACGCGAAAGCTGTCTTCAAAAGAAAAGATGTAGGTACGGATAAACGCCGCGTTGTTGGTGGTCAGTCTCTTGGCTGTATCGAGAATGTGCTGCTGGAACTGTTCATCATTCAAGTTACCGACCGGCAAGCGATGGTTGCCATAAATTTGCAGACTGAGTACGATAGGCACAACGGAGTTGTCAGGTTCACAGTAATATAAGGAAGACAGTCGATTAAATCCTACATAAATATGGTCGATAGACAAGAGGGGATACCGTTCAGAAAACTCATCGGCTGTCATTCCGACACCATAACCAGAATCACTGTATCTTTTGATGTCATTATAAATGATGAAAAATTGTTCTCGTGAAGAAAGATTTAATCTGGAAGATTGATTAGAAGATTTGAGTAAAATATCTCGAGTAAAAGTTTGCATATAAGATTTGCGTATAGAATAGACTTATTTGCGTCGATATGCTATAATAACATCAAAATGCCCCCGAAAGGATATCGATTTTATGGCTAAGAAGAATACGAAACGCGGGTTCACACTTGTCGAAATCATTGTTGTACTGGTGATTCTGGCGATTCTTGCAGCACTGCTGATTCCGGCACTTACCGGGTACATTGACAAAGCCAGAAAGAGTCAGGTTGTAGCAGAAACCCGGATGCTGACGCAGGCTGTGCAGACGGAGATGTCTACGCTATACGGGTCAAATGAATATGCAGAGCAGGTAAGCAAGAACAAAAATACATTCACAGTAGCAGCAAAAGATGGTGCTGTCGTACCAACAACAAACACAAACCAACAAACCCTCACAGACCTTGACAAGCGCTACACAGCTATCGTAAATCTTTCTGAGGTTCCGAGTCTTGTAAAAAGTACGGGCTCTTTCTTTGCAGTCTCCGACTTATCTGGCAAACTCCGTTGGGTAGTTTATGACGATGGGAAGGGTTATTACGGAGTCTATTGTCAAGCGGATGGTGCAGTTACCGGCTACACAAAAGACGAACTGAAGACGTACGATCATTACAATGAATATAAAGGAAAAATTGTCTGCTGTGAATTTTCTGATGCCCCCGCATCACCTGGAAAAATGTGGGCTCCGACCATTGTTTATCCTACACTTGGATTGGGTGATTACAACAAAAATAATGGGTGGGGCTAATCCTACGCATACATAAAGCAAATCCCTCAGAGCAAGTTGCTCTGGGGGATTTTCTCTTGGCACAGTATTAGAATGTCAACCGCATCTGATGCCACGCCACATTCCCATGCGTGGACTTATCTGTCACGCCCTCGTCCACAAAGCCGAACTTGGCGTAGTAGTGGACAAGTCTGTCCTTGCAGGTCAGAACAAGACCCTTACGTCCCTGTTCTTTCGCGTCAGCAATCGCCTTTTGAAGCAATTCACCGGCATACCCATGCTGGCGATATGCGGGCAACGTATTGACACCGAAAATCATCTGCCACGCACCGTTCTCGTTGTGCATGGCGGCGTTCTCGTACATCTCATCCGTCAAGTCGGCGTCATCGGTCACGAACCCGTCCACGAAGGAGATGAGTTTGTCACCATCGTACATCAGCCAGAAATGGTTTCCGTAATAGACGACTCTCTCGGCAAACTCGGCGGCAGTAGCAGCCTCGGCGGGCGGAAAACACTCAGCCTCAACGGCGGAGAGTGCTGGAACATCATCAGGGACAGCGTATCGAATCGTCATGGCCGGTGCTGTACCTCACAAGGATTTGCCGAGATTGTAGACATCCAAGAGAGTCTCAGCGTGATTCTTTGCATCTCCCGGTTCGGCAATACCTTTGCCGAACACATAGCCTTTGAGCTCGGCCTTCTCAAAGCAATCGACCCAACCCTGCAAACCATTGTAAGCTTTGTCGATGGCATGCGCATCGTCATCTGCAGCAGTGGCCAGCATGTAAATGTCGCGGAACCTGTAGTCAGAGTCGTACAGAGGATTCAGACGGTCAAGCAGCGTCTTCATCTGGCCGCACATCTCATAATAGTAGATAGGTGTCGCAAAGACAATGACTTCGGTTTCCTTGACTTTTGCCATGATTTCGGCAACATCATCCTTCAATACACAACGGCCGGCTTTTTGGCAGGTCATGCATCCGATGCAGAACCGAATATCTTTGCCGCGCAGGGACACGAATTCAACCTCATGACCCGCATCATTCGCGCCGCGCTCGCATTCCTTTGCCAGAATCTCCGAATTGCTGTTTCCGCGCAGACTGGTGGAAACCACAAGAACCTTCTTTGCCATAGTATTAACGCTCCTTTTTGCTCTGGTTTTTGCTCGTCAAACGCAGAAAATCTGCCGCGCCAGCATCGAGCCGCTGTTCGTCTGCATGACCTTGTTGATGAATCGCTTGATGTTTTCCTTGCTGTACTCGCTCTCAGCAGCGTTCACGATGTAATCCGCCTCAATGAGGATTTGGTAGTCGATGCCGTCAATATCTGTCAGGGTATGGTGATGGCTGACCAGATACGCAACGCGGTCAACCTGTGCCGGGGTCAGACCAGTATCATGCAGAAATTCCCGCACCAAGGGCCCGCCTTCGAGTTCCTGGTGTTTGCCGTCAGCGCTGCCGTATTTCTTTCGGCAGAGAGGGCAGGCAATGTCATGCGTGATAGCGGCAACTTCCAGTATGTACTGCGTCTCGGCATCAATATGTTCGAGCTCGCCGATGGTCTTGGCGAATGTCCATACGCGAACAAGATGGTCGATGTCGTGGATGTTACCGTTAGAATAACAAATCATCTTCTCTAAAATTTCCGCAATAGTCATGCCTCATACCCTCCAATACCCTCAGAATTGCCGTTTGTCTTAGTCCGGAAAAACCTCGCCGAGTGCAAGCACCGCATTGCGTACACACTCAGGACAAGGGCAGAGCGGTTTGCCGGTTCCGACACCTTTCAAGTCCTTGCAGATAGTAGCGCCGCATTTCGCCTCAAACTTCTGCAGGAGTTCTTTAGAAATCCGAGGCGTTGCTTTGCCATCGGTCAGTATACCCGCCACCATCACAGCGCCAATAAGAGCGCCGCAGGTGCTCTCCATGCAGCCCATACCGGCAGCATACCCCGCCGTCAGCTTCATGAGGGTATCCTCACCGACAGGCAGCTTGTCCTGAAATACTTTGACAACAGACTGCGAGCAGTTGAACTTGCCGGTGGCTTTCAGTTCATACGCGGCTGCTGCGCGTTCCTCAATACTTTGCATATTATCACATCCTGTTTTCTTTCTATTATAGCACGGAGAGGCGTTATTGAGAACGCCTCCTTTTTTGATGTGAACAGCCTTTTAGGGCATAAAACACTCGGAAACAGCTAAAAATGCACAAAAAACACATATCTTGCTATTGAACATACAGCGAGATATGCTCGATTTTTATAGATTTGTTGCGATTTTTTATGGGAATCGGCGCAAAATCAAGGGTAACATGATGTAACAGTTGGTGCTCGGCTGGGAAAACTATGCGCAAAATATGTGCGGTGTTAGAGAAGACTTATGTATCTTGCCAGTGTAATATTAATATGTTACATTGACACAAAAATGACGATACAGCGCGATTGGGTCTGCGTTGGTTTTTGCCAATATTGCCCTAAGAGCGGCAGTTTTTGAATTTTTACTCGAAAACAGCGTGACCGGCTCATTCGGAGCATATAATTATTGCGAATATTGTCGGTTTTTGTTGCAGAATTGGTTTTGGTATGATATTATTATTCAGTTACATGACATTATTTGGTTGTAAGAATAATGCCGAAAAAAATTGGAGGAATTATAATGCTTTCTAAGATTCGTGCTCTTAAAGAGAAAAAGGGGTTCACTTTGGTCGAACTCATCGTTGTGCTGGTCATCCTGGCTATCCTGGCTGCACTGCTCATCCCCGCGCTCACCGGCTACATCGATAAAGCCAAAGAGAAGACTCTTATCGCCGAGACTCGTCAGGTCGTTATGGCTACCCAGACTCTGGTAGACGAAGCTTACGCTAAGAAAGATGTCGGTGCTGGAGTTACTGTTGGCAAGAATAATAATACCACCACCTATGATGTCAATACTGATGATATTGCTAAATTGGCCGAGGTTGATGGCAATTTCACTGTTACGATGATTGCCAATAGTTGCAAAATTGACACGATAACCTATACCAAGTCTGGCAAAACTTGCACTTATACCGCTTCCACCGGTGAGTATGATGTGCCTCAAGCTTAATTAGATACTCTAGCCCGTTGCTTCGGCAGCGGGCTTTTTTCATAAACGCTAACAGAAGTTTTTGTAGGAAGCAACATGAAAAAATGAGAAAAAGTAAGCGCAAGTATCTCGACTTCGAGGACTGGTACGAGATTGCCAAGAAATACTACGAAGAGCACGGTGACCTCCTTGTACCTCGAATCTATGAGGATGAGGAAGGGCATAAGCTGGGCCGATGGATTGAGCGGCTGAGAGCATTTTATAACGGAAAGCCGAGTGTTAAAGTCGCGCTGACTCAGACAGGCATTGTGATGCTTGAAAAAATCGGCATGGTCTGGAAACTCGAAAGCCGATATCCATGGCCGGAATGGTATCTGCAATGCAGGCTGTATTGTGCAGCCAACGGTGACCTGCTCGTACCAAAAATGTACAAGAATGAGCAGTATGCGCTCGGTAACTGGATTGGCGAACAGCGCAAAAAATATAAAAAAGGAACGCTCAAACCCGAACAAGTCGAAGCCCTCGAAAAAGTTGGCATGATCTGGGAACTTGTGGACCGAGATGTTTGGGAGAAACGCTACAATGATGCCTACGCTTACTACAACGAGCACGGCAATATAGATGTGTCGCCTAATGTGCTGACATCAGGCAATATGTATCTGCGTGACTGGTTAATATCGCAGAAGAGCTTGTATCAAGAATCCAACTGCGAGACAGACCTTGACTGGGAACGCCACGACCTGCTGGATGACATCGGAATGGACTGGGAAAAGCAGGTTGGCAGAAAATCCTATAGCTACGCATATCGAGCGCAGAGGTATTATAATGAATTCGGCAACTTGGATGTCCCGGAGGATTATAATGACATGATGGGCAGCAATCTCCACGAATGGGTAAAGCGTCAGTGGCGACTTTATCATCGCCCGACAACGGACAAGTCGGATGCCTACATAAGCAAGAAGAAAGAACTTGAAAACCTTGGCTTTGATTGGAGCTGCGAAGGTCGCTGGGATTGGGATGCCAAAGAAGCTACTTGGCTGCAAAACTACAAAGGTATCAAAGCCTATGTGGATGCGAACGGATGCCTGCCTATTGGTGAGAGTTCTATTCCCTTGACGACTAGCGTAAACAGCGAATTCTGGATTGCTGCTCAGAAAGCTGCTATCCGAAACGGAATGATGAACGAAGATAAGCAGCAGATGCTTGCTTCAATCGGTGTTGTCTACGGCCAGTTTAAAAGGAACAATGACTGGCAGGAAAACTACAACTACGTTAAGGCATACTATGAGCAGCACAAGCAGCTGCCCGTTGGTGTCAATTCTCGGCAGATGAGTACCGGAAGCCAGTCAGGCTACTGGATAGGTTTGCAGCGCAAGAAATTAAAGGACAACACATTGTCCGCCGAGAAAGTAAGCCTGCTGAAAGAAATCGGCATCGAATACGAGCAACTTGAAAACAGCTGGAACGCGAACTACAATGCGGTAAAGATGTTCTTCGATGAACATCATCACCTGCCCGTACAGGACGCTTCGATTCTGCTTCCAAGCGGTATCCAATCTCGTAATTGGATTACCAACCAGAAGAAATTTCTCAAAGCAGGAACTACCCCGGAGGACAGAGTAAAGCTTCTGAACGAAATTGGTATTGTTGCCGAAGCGGATGCCCCGAAACCATCTAAGAGCAAGAGCGAGAAGATAAAGAAAGCCGCTCAGACCGGTTCCAAGCCGAGCAGTAAGGTATCTAAGGGCCCTGCGGAAGAATGGCAGGAGTGCTATGATTTCGTAAAGCGTTGCTTAGAAGAGAGCGGTACACTCCCAACGGGAGAGAAGTCTACAACGATGCCCAATGGCGTGCAAACGAAGTCTTGGATTAAGCAGCAGCGCATAGCGTTAAAGGATTCCGGATTGCCAGCCGATAAAGTTGAGCTTCTCCGCGCTATCGGCATTGTAGGCAATCTTATGGAACAGAACTGGATGCGTGACTACGAGTGCATAAAAGCGTATGTGGAAGAGCATCATCAGCTTCCTGTCTATAAAAATTCTTTCGAGTTGCCGGACGGAGGCCAGAGTGCGCAGTGGATTGCCAATCGGCGTACTCAGATGCGCAATGGCACGATGCCGGAAGAAAGAGTAAAGATGCTGGCAGATATCGGTATTGTCTATGGTAGCCTCGCAGATAACTGGAAAGAAAGCTACAATGCCATCAAAGCCTATCTTGACGAGCACGGAGAACTTCCTCTCAAAGAAGCGTCCATAACTTTGCCGACAGGTTCGCAGTCCCATTGGTGGATTCGGAATCAGACGCTTATGCTGCACCAAGGCCGACAGAGCGAAGACAAGGTCAAGCTGCTCAACGAAATCGGAATCGTGTAAAACAGATGACAAACCAAATATAGGACTTTCTATGAACATCGGGAAATTCGAAAAACGAATGAATGATGCTCTTGGCGAGGTAAAGCACCTGTTGGTACAATCCGGCTACTATGATAATCAGACTCTGGAAAACATCGACTGCGACAGGAATAACCCAGACGATGTGCAACGCTGGAATGAGCTCACGAACACGTCGAAGCTGCTCTTAAAGGCAGTTGACGACCTCAACTACCTACATCGCACGATTGCCGGTACGAGCCGGTTGCACCTGGACACCAGCGGCAGATACGAGGAAGATTTCAACGAGTACACCTCTGGCTCTGGCATCGAGTTTTTACTGGCGGATGATTGCAGCAAACCCTGCTGGGTGCGTTCCCGCGTAGAGGTCGATGACGATGGCAACTACTATATCGTTGCTCACAAGGGTCTCAATATGGACGGCTTGGAAACGAGAGCTAGAAAATAAGGAATATTGCTGAATAATGCGAGGATCTCTGCTTTCGTGGCAGGGGTCCTTTTTTTCCGTTCGTAAGAACCTATTGATCGCTTACAATTCAGGGGTTCCGGTCAAGGAATGGTGCCGGGAGCAAAGAATAAGTTGTTCTACCTACTACCGCCATGAGCAAGCATTATTAAAAAGTGCACAGGACCCCAGTGGCACACCGATTTCAGAGCAGATGCATAAATCGGTGCAGTAGCGGCGCTTGCACGGAGTTTTAGCGACACCGTATCGGGAAAATAGCGACACTTTGTCGGCCTAAAGTGCATAAATCGGAGCGCTAGCACCATGTGCACGGAGTTTTAGCACCACTTGCATAAATCGGCGCGAGTTTGCCATCTGCACGGAGAAAACCTGCCACAGCATCGGAGACTTTCCGCCACCTCGCCGGCCCCCCATCCACCAAAAAGCTCTGCCGGCAATCCCACCGACAGAGCTCGGAGATACTAATCTTCTACTTCGGTCATTGGAATATTGTACTGCTGTAACGTTTTTTCCAAAAGCTCAATGCGCTGCAACAGCCTGCGGATTTCAACATCCATCTCGTGGAACGTTTCGGTAGCCTCATTCTCTGCAACTTTGGCGACTTCCAGCTGAACCTCAATCTCGCAGTACTCAGAGGACGAATTGTACGGACATTTAGCCATTGTCCGCACCACCTTCCTGCATAGATGCTTTCAGCCCTTTGCGCTCTCGCATTGAGACACGCCCCTCAATCAGAATTTTATATGCATAATTTCTTTCACGATACGGTCACAGACCTTAATAGCTCCCACCAGCACCAGCAGGTTGAACGCCAGTTGCTCTGCTTGCTTTTCAGAATGCTGCTAATATTGCGAATAGAAGAACCTATTATGCGCTTACAAAAGCACGAACTTCTTGTACCGAAAGAGGCATGAAGGGTTCGTGCTTTTCTTCGTTTTTTGCAAGAGCTATCCAGCATGATTTGTTCGGCTTTCCCATTTTGGCTTGTTCACATTATCCAACAAGTATAATTGATTTCGTCGATAAAGGGAGTGCGGGAATAAAAGCTTGAAATAAATACTGGAATATAATTCTATTGGAATTTCAACAAAGTTCGACAGAAAAAGAGTGAGAACACGTTGAAATGGTTTGTTTGAAGGTTGTATTATAACTAATACGGACAAATGTAGTATGATACGAATCATTCAACTGGATGCGAATATTAAATTAAATACAGTCAGTATGATGGCCACCTAAGAAGTCTTTTTTGGCTTCTCTGGTGGCCATCTTTATAAACCACATGCGGGAATTGTGAAATTTATATTTATGATTCCCAAATCACCTAAGCGACGCAATCCATTGTAACTGAGGGGATAGGTGATTTTGTGGTGAAACTGCTTAGTTGCGCTCGGAGCAGGGGACCTCCTAGATGTGATTTGACCGAAACAATTCAAATCGCTATAGGAGGTCAAAATGACTGAATTAGAAATGTATGAACTTTGGTGCACACTTCGTTTATGGGCCAATTATAATCAGCTTAACCAGACGATAGAAAAAAACTGGCTTAGTAATTCGTTCAACAGCCATATCCTTGATTTGTTAGACAAAGAGGAAATTAAATACAGGTCGGAGAAACGTCTCCTTGGATATAGGAACAAGGGGAAAAGGCGACTTGCTGGTAATGCAAATCAGCCGATTATTATCAATATTGATGATGTGGCTGATGTCATTGATGTTCGTGCGGAAGATGAATTCGCTCGAGTAGAGCTTCTGGTATCATTGAAGCAGGAATTGGAAAGGCTCTCACCCAGAGAGCTAATGATTATTCGTACTTATTTGGATTATCCTATAGAGGTTGTGGCGAGGAAGCTTAAGGTTAGACCCAACACGATTTCTAAGGCACGAAGAAAAATTGCAAGAGAATTGAGAAAGAAGCTGGTTTGAGATGAAAAGGGAAGAACTGTGGACTCCATCTGCAAGGCGGTTTGAATGCCTGCTCAAGGCTGCGCAGAATGGCGACTATAACGCATACATGAGTTTGATGGCGAGGTTTTTTAAGGTAATGGATGACAAGGCAAGGAATAACTACTTGCGCGATTACGAGATGTTTACGGTACTGGTTGAACGGGTCTCAGAAGGAATCTTTGGTTTCAGTTCTGAAGATGCGTATCAACGTGAATTGAACAAGGGAAAACACCCGTCAAAGAAGCGGAAGAAGTTCGGACGCAGGTGATGATCTGAGCGTTAGTAGTTAATATTGATTCAAATAAAAACAGATTGCTGCAAGCGTAGCAATCTGTTTTTTATTTGAATCGGTTTCGTTTTAAGCAAAATTCAAATCATGTATCAATTGACTGTTACATATACAATCTATCGATTTTTAGCCTCATTCACCTTATGAACAAGGGTGTATTTGTAAAATGTGCTGAATTTGTGTACTTGTATAATTAAAGTGAATCCGATTTGTTGATAAATGTCGAATTGTATGTTATTATGTCAATGCATATATTGGCAAAATATTGCGTTGGAAGACTGCTGAATTGTGCTAAGGATTTTCCATGAGTAATTTGTGGGAATGCCTTTTGCTGCTCAAAACTGCTTTCCCTGATTTCAATTGCAGTATTGAAAATAATATGTGTGCAAAGAAGAACGAGGAGTAAGAACATGACAAGATTTAGGCATGACTTGATTTTGCGGATGATAAAGCTGTTAGATGCTGTGCTTGTGACGATACCATTTGCAATGTGCTGGTATCTATACTATGCTAAGCGCGTTGCATCGCCGTATTATGCAAATGGCGATTACCTGGTCGTGGCACTGTTCTTTGTGCTGTTCATCATCTTTGGACGCGTTTATGACGCCTTTCTGATGTCGATGCAGAGTATCTCCGAAATTATCTACGAGCAATTTTTGGCGGCTGCGGTCAGCGATTTTATCATGTATGTCGTGAACTGGCTTTTGTCCAAGCACCTGCCCAACATTCTTCCTGGCGTGGCAGCTCTTGTGGGACAGGTTGTTATGGCCTCAATTTGGGCTTATAACGCTCACCACGCCTACTTTAACACCTTCCCGCCGCAGGCCACAGCTGTTATTTATGATACCAGACGCGGTATGGAGCGGCTGATTGGTAAGTACGGTCTTGATGCCAAGTACAAAGTGGTCTCCACAGCTACGGCGGGGGAGTGCATCGAGAATCTTTCCATGCTGGACGGCATCAACACAGTGTTTTTGAGCGGCATCCACAGCCATGATCGGAATATTATTCTGAAATACTGTGTAGAAAACAACATTTCTGTATTTGTAGTACCACGCATCGGTGACACCATTATGTCCGGTGCACATCACATGCATATGTTCCACTTGCCGATGCTTCGTGTTGGCCGGTATAATCCTCAGCCGGAGTATCTGTTTGTAAAACGACTGCTGGATATTGTCATTTCTGCTATTGCGCTTGTGATTCTGAGTCCGATCTTCCTTGTGACGGCTATTGCCATCAAAGCAACGGATCACGGTCCAGTATTTTACGAGCAAATTCGTTTAACGAAGGATGGCAAAGAATTCGGTATTCTCAAATTCAGAAGCATGCGGGTCGATGCTGAAAAGGACGGCGTCGCCCGTCTTTCCAGCGGCGAAAACGATGATCGCATCACGCCCGTTGGCAAAATCATTCGTGCTTGCCGCGTTGATGAATTGCCGCAGCTTATAAATATCTTGAAGGGTGACTTGAGCATCGTCGGCCCCCGTCCGGAGCGCCCTGAGATTGCAGCTCAGTACTGTGAGGAAATGCCGGAATTCTCCCTGCGCCTGCAGGCCAAGGCTGGATTGACTGGTTATGCACAAGTTTATGGCAAGTACAATACTACTCCTTACGACAAACTGACTATGGATTTAATGTACATAGCTCATCCGAGCATTGTCGAAGATTTGAAAATCATGTTTGCAACTGTAAAAATCCTGTTTATGCCTGAAAGCACCGAGGGAGTTTCTGAGGGTCAAATCACGGCGATGAGTGAAGAAAACCACTAAATATCGATGATTTCGTGCATTTCTCACTGTCGAAAGTTGGTAGAAATTCCAGAGAGGAGTCGGGCATAAATACACCTCTTACAGTAGCGTTAAGCTGGAAAGTTGGCAAAATGCTCTGTATGAAGTTTAAATGTTGCTTCTGATAGTGCAAAATGCCGAGAGCATGGGCGTGAGAGAGGGCAAAACGAGAGTGAATTGAGGCTTTTATGCCCCGAAAAAGCCCTTTTATGGATGCGACCGTAGCGCGTGGGTTTATGCCGGATTGTACTGTGATGATATTACCGACACTGTGGGGACTTTCACATAGCGTTATCTGGGCTGAGCAATGATAACCTCATCTGCGATTTCATCCCGGTCTTGGAGATAACAAGACGACTGTGATAACCACATGGTCGCAGAGATGCTTATTCGTGTGGGGGTAATCCGGCATAAGCAAGGGAGCTACCGTAGCATGGATGAGTGTAACCTGGAATAAAGGCAGGGGCTACCGTAAAGTGTGATAGTGTCATCAGGACTAAAGACAGCGGTTACCGTAGCGTCAAAAATGTTGCAATTTAGAGCGTAGTAGAGACCCAATGCAGCGGCACAAGACATTGTAGCGTTACAAGACATAGCAGCAATGTAACTCACACTGCTGAGGACGATTAGTAGAGCTTTATAAGGAATAAACGGCTCAGACTCTTGGAGAATGAGTCTGGGCTGTAATCTTTGATATGTGGAGAGGAAGAGAAGATGGAAACTACGAAGCAGCCACTTATTACTGTTGTGATGCCGAACTACAATGGTCACCGTTTTGTAGAGCAGGCAATCGACAGTGTACTCAATCAGACTTATCCCAATTTTGAGCTGCTGGTAGTAGATGACTGTTCGAAGGATGATTCGCTGCAACTTGTCCAGCAGAAAGCACAGAGCGATGACAGAATTAGGGTAATTGCGCTGGAGCACAATGCTGGTGTGGCCAATGCCCGAAATGTGGGCATTAAGGAGGCCAAGGGGGAGTTCATTGCCCTTCTGGATAATGACGACTTGTGGACTGAGGACAAGCTGGAACGTCAACTTGCGCTTGCGAACAAGGGCGCAGATATTGTCTATTGTTCTTATGACTTTATTGATGAACAAAACAATTCCATTAAGAAACCCTTTATTGTCCCACAGCAGACGAACTTTAATAAAATGCTGGCATCAAGCGTTATTAGCTGCTCAACGAGTTTTATCAAGACAGAACTGATGCAAGCGCATCCTTTCAACTCAGATTTTTATCATGAGGATTATGTCCTGTGGATGGAATTGCTCCGGGTTTGCCCAACTGCATACGGTGATCCGAAAGTGCTGATGCACTACCGTCAGGTTACTGGATCGAGATCAAACAAAAAGAGCAATGCGGCAAAGGAACGGTGGAACACGTATCGTAAGGCATTGAAACTCAATGCAGTAACAAGTGCGTGGGCGTTTGTGAGATATGCAGCAAACGGCGTGATGAAGTACTATCTATAAGACGATAGGGGGGAATTGTTGGGTTGAGTAAAATTGGAATTCTGGGAACCGGCACTTGGGGGACTGCTCTCGGAAGGATGCTGGCGAATACGGGTCACAGTGTGGTGATGTGGTCCGCGATTGAAAAAGAGATCGATGATCTTTCATCCACACGCATTCATCCGAATTTGCCGGGTATGATGATTCCTCAGCAGATTCAGTTCACAAAAAACATCGAGGCCGCCTGTAAAGGCAAGGATGTCCTCATTTTTGCGGTTCCGTCCGTTTTTGTTCGTTCAACGGCAAGTAAGGCGAGAGACTTTATTCCGAATGACCAAATTATTGTTGATGTTGGTAAGGGCATCGAAACGGATACCTTGTTGACGCTGAGCGAGGTCATCAAGGACGAGCTTCAAAAAGGCGGAACGCACCAAGGCATAGAGCTGGTTGCTCTTTCAGGTCCAACTCATGCAGAAGAAGTTGCCTTGGATATGCCCACACTGATTGTCTCGGCTTGCACCAACTTTGGAGTGGCAGAGAAGATTCAAGACATTTTCTCTAACACCTGTATGCGTGTTTATACTAACATTGATATGAAAGGCGTCGAATTGTGCGGCGCATTGAAGAACATCATTGCACTTGCAAGTGGTATTTCCGCAGGGCTTGGCTACGGAGACAATGCGAGGGCGGCACTGATTACACGCGGTATGGCAGAGATTACCCGGCTTGGACGGGCGATGGGGTGTGTAGATGAGACTTTTGCAGGTCTGTCTGGCATGGGCGACCTGATTGTGACGGCGACCAGTGTTCATAGCCGGAATAACAAAGCTGGATACCTTATCGGACAGGGCAAGAAACCCGAAGATGCAGTTAAGGAAGTAGGCATGGTTGTCGAAGGCATCAATGCTCTGCCAGCTGCCATGAAGTTGTCAAAGCTGTACGGTGTGGAACTTCCTATTATCTCAGCTGTTGATGCTGTCATCAATCACGCAGCAGATCCCGCTCAGACAGTTGCCAACTTGATGCAGCGTGAGAAGAAAACGGAGCTGACGAAATCTGCTCTGGATATCAATTTTGAATCAAACCTTTTGAAGAATATGGGGAGAACAGGCATGAAACGAGTTATTACATATGGTACCTTTGACCTGCTGCATTATGGTCATATCAATCTGCTGAGAAGAGCAAAAGCTTTGGGTGACTATCTTATCGTGGCGATTTCCTCTGATGAGTTCAACTGGAACGAGAAACACAAGAAGACTTATTTCACCTACGAGCAGCGCAAGCAGCTTTTGGAAGCTATCCGCTACGTTGATCTGGTTATCCCGGAGGAGAACTGGCAGCAGAAACGCTCGGATATGCACGAGTACCACATTGATACCTTTGTCATGGGCGATGACTGGAAGGGAAAGTTTGACTTTCTGAAAGAAGAGGGCGTTGATGTGGTGTACCTGCCGAGAACGCCGGAAATCAGCACCAGTCAGATCAAACACGATTTGTATGATGCAAACGCAGTGGATAGTGAGAGCAAGACTTCGCACGATGAGATTAATACGGATCCGCAGTAAGAGTGTGAATATCTAAATAGTGATAAAAGGACGATAACATGAATACAACAGCAACGTTTGATGTGGAATTAAAACAAAAGCTAACAGAAATGCTGGCGTGGTTTCATAATTATTGTGTGGAACACAATTTGCGTTACTATGTTTTGGGCGGAACTATGTTAGGCGCCGTTAGACACAAGGGCTTTATTCCGTGGGACGATGATATTGATGTTGGAATGCCTAGAGCTGATTACGAGAAATTTGCGCAATTGATGGAGTCAGAGAAAAAAGAAAAATATCGTCTGGAGACACCACACTCAACTGCGAAAGATTTTACATATACATTTTCTAAAATCTATGACACTACGACCACATTGATTGAGAATACAAAGGTTGAGACTAAGCGGGGAATTTATCTTGACCTTTTCCCGCTAGATGGATTGGCCGATACATTAGAAGAAAGCCAAAAGAGATTTAAGAAAATCGATTTTAGATTCAATTTTCTGTTAGCTAGGGTGACAAGCTTCAGAAAAGGCAGAAGTTTAATGAAGAATATTGCGGTCATTCTTTTTCCGATAATTCCGCTTAATAATAAGAAGCTGCAAATAGAGATTGACGAAATGTGTAAGGAAAGAGATTTTGATAACTGCAAGTATGGCGGGAATTTGTTGGGCGCATGGCGGTTTAAAGAAGTTATGGAAAGCAGTATCATGGGAACCCCGACACTTTATCAATTTGAGAACATCTATGTTTACGGTGCAGAACACTACAATGAGTATCTGACACATCTTTATGGAGACTGGAATAAACTGCCTCCGAAAGAGAAGCAGGTAACGCATCATGAGTATAAAGAGTGTAATTTACACAAGTCATATCTAGAAGGTTAACGAAATGGAGCGAAGAGGATGAAAGTACTCATTATAAGTCAACCGGTATTAAGTAAAACAAACAATATGGGAAAAACTCTAATGGGATACTTCTCTTCTTTTAAGCCGACAGAAGTAGCTCAATTGTATTTGAGAAATGGAGTACCAAACAATACAGAAAGGTGCCTTCAGTATTACAGATTTTCGGATGAAGATGCCGTTCACTCTATATACAACCATAAAGTAACGGGCACTAAATTCAACGAAGAAAATATTAAAGTTGAAAATGTGCAGCCTCAGTCATCGGCAGATGTCTATAAAATTGGGTCAAAACATAAAGCGTGGATGCTGTTGCTCCGTGATTTGATGTGGCGTTTTAGTTCATGGAAAAACTCTGATTTACTAGGCTGGGTCAAAGAAGTTGACCCGGATGTTGTTTTTTTTGCAGCCGGAGATGGAGGTTTCTCGTACAGAATTGCAAATTATCTAGCCAAGTATCTTAACAAGCCGCTTGTTGTTGTCTGCATGGATGATTTTTTTGTAAACAACCGTAACAAGGGAGAGTTGCTTGGTGCTATCCGACAAAAGCTGTTTATGAGAACCGTAAAGAGGACAATGGGCAAAGCGGCTGCTGTATTTACTATTTGTGACTCAATGAATAGAGTGTATAGTCAAATGTTTGGTGTTCCGTGCTATACACTTCATACCGCAGCTGCTAGAAAGGTGCTCGAATATTCGATTGATGCAAATCAGATATCATATATCGGAAGTGTTGGATGCGGTAGATACAAGTCTCTCCTTGAAATGGGTAAGGCTCTATCTACAATGCAAAGTGAAGGCTGCCCCAAATGTATCGATGTCTACACAGGATCTTATCAGCCGGAGTATATTGATCCTCTAAAAAATGCTCCGGGCATTCGTTTTCATGGTTCTATTCCCGCTGAAGAGGTCTTGAATGTCATGAGCAAAAGTATTGCAGTGATCCATACAGAATCATTTGAACAGAATATGATGGATATGGTTCGATTCTCAGTTTCAACGAAAATAGCTGAGTCATTGATGTACGGTCCGTGCTTGATTGCTTACGGTCCAGGAGGAATTGCATCGATAGATTATCTAAAAGAAAATAAAGTGGCATGGACAATTACAGATCCAGAAGATCTTGAAAAAGGATTAGAAGAAATACTGGGAAATAGTGCATTGCGAGAGAAAATTGTCAGAAATGCTAGAAAACTGGCTGAAAAGAACCATAATGCGGATGTCAATCCTAAGAAAGTTCGAGAATGGTTGGAACAGATAATCAAACAGGCTGCCCCAAAATAGAAGATGGGGTGCGGGAGAATAAAATGAAGGTATTGCAGATAAATACAGTTTGTGGCAGGGGAAGCACAGGACGTATAGCCACTGATTTGCTGAAGTGCTTAAAAGAGAATGGAGATTTTGGGAAAATTGCGTACGGTATTGGTCCAATGTTAAATGCAGAGCCATCCGAAACAATCGAAATTGACACCAAATCAGAGTATTACATTCATAACTTTCTTTCAAGATTTACAGATAAAGAGGGCTGCTATTCAATTTCAGCAACAAAACGGCTGATTGTCCAAATAGAAGAGTATAAACCTGACATTATTCACCTCCATAATATTCATGGTCATTATATTAACTATAAAATCTTGTTTAACTACCTCAAAAAGGCCAAAGTACCTGTCGTATGGACATTTCACGATTGTTGGGGATTCACAGGTCACTGTTCGTACTTTACCATGGTAAAGTGCGAACAGTGGAAGACACACTGTTCGTACTGTCCACAACTTCGTAGTTATCCAACCTGTTATACAAAAGGTGCTGTAAAAGAAAATTATAATCGGAAGAGGGCATGCTTTACTGGCCTCGAAAATTTAACGATTGTAACACCTTCTAAATGGCTGGCAGAACTTGTCAAAGAAAGCTTTTTGCAAGATTACGATATACGAGTAATAAATAATGGAATTGACTTAACAAAATTTCAGCCAAAAACGAACACCTCTTTTAGAATAGAGCATGATCTTGAAGGAAAGATAACGATTTTGGGCGTGGCAAGTGAGTGGTCAGATAGAAAAGGATATTCGGATTTTATTAAGTTATCGAGAAAATTATCCCCTAATCAGAAACTTGTCATGGTTGGAGTGAGCGATAAACAGCTGGAAGAATTACCGAAGTCCATCATTGCTATCAAGAAAACAAATAGTGTTGAAGAACTTGCAGAAATATATAGCGCAGCAGACGTTTTCCTGAACTTTACATACGAAGATAATTTCCCTACAGTGAACTTGGAAGCCATGGCTTGCGGAACACCGGTAATTACATATAAGACTGGAGGAAGCGTAGAACCAATTACAGAAGAAACGGGATTTATCATTGACCAGGGAGATTATATGGCAGCGTTAAATTTAATTGGGCAGGCAAGAATGTTGGACCGTCATATCGTTGCAAGCAGTGCAATGCAATATAGTTCGAAGGATAAATTTAATGATTATATTAGTCTGTATAAGGAATTGTTAAAGGGCAAGGAGAGAAAAGCATAAAATGACAGGTAAAAAGTTTTCGATAGGTCATTGCTTATTTTTGATTCTTTTTCTGTTTGCCGCCGATTTATTTGATTTGTCTGGAATTTTGATTTCGTTAGGGATTGCTTTGTTTTTCTTGTTTTACATGAAAAACACAAAGCTTGACAGCAATGCACTAATTTTAATGATTTTCTCGGTTTCCTATTTTCTCAGTGTGTTCTACCACGAGGGCGGTTCCTTTGATGAAATCATAAAGTATGCAATTTGTCCTTGGGCATGCTATGTGGTGGGATATAATTTGATGAGATTTGAGGCAAAGATTTCGGTTACAATGTTCTCAAAAGTTATGTTCTTTGGATTCTTTGTACATGGCTTTTTGAATTTAATTGCCTCTGTTAATCATTATGGCGTTGATTTTAACAATCCATTTCGCTTGGCATATGATTTCTGGCAACAGCGTCAAATTTCGGTAACTACGGCATCGCTGTATTATACACCTATGGTGCTGATGTCAATTGGAATACTGTTTTCAAGCAGTAGGAAAATAGAAAAGTTGCTGTCCATACTTGTGATTGGAATTGGACTGTTTGCGACGATTTTATATCAAAATCGTACATTGATTCTTGCAAGTGTCGTTGTTGTAGTAATGTCGTTACTCTTCCTTTTAAATAATAGGAACGTGCCGAAAAGAACAAAAAACATGGTAATTGCAAGCTTCAGTGCAATTGTAGTAATCAGCATTGTAGTTTGGATTACAGATATTGGTGGAATTCGTTCGCTTTTGAAGGGAACATCTTTTTTTGCAAGACTCAGCGGGTCGAATGGTGAAGGGCAGGATCGAACTAAAATATGGGCCAGTTTTATTTTTGGCGATGCATGGAAATACCCCTTTGGAGGAAATAGAGCTGTACTATATCACAATAAAACGTTCGTTCATAATATATGGCTTGATGCATATAGGCGAGCAGGTATTGTTCCTTTCATTTGTCTTTGCAGCTTTACACTATCCTCAATTAGGACAGTGACGCAGTTTAAAAGCTATAGTGAGTATTCAGAAAACACAGAAGATTACCAGATATTGGCGCTTGCGTTGATTGGTGTTGCTTGTGCTTTCTTTGTTGAACCCGTGATAGAAGCAAATCCTTATATATTTTATCTTCCAATTTTAGTGGTAGGAGCAATGAATGGGAGAATGAGTGTTTGACAGTGAAAGGAGGATGGAGTTATGAAAATAGCATTTGTATCAAACTTCTTATCTCATCATCAAATTCCATTTAGTGATGCAATTTCAAACATGCAGGGAGTAGAGTACTCTTTCATTGCTGTATGTGCAATGGATAACGAAAGACGAACAATGGGTTGGAGGGACATTAAAAAGCCATATGAGATAAGGACTTACACAGATAGTGAGTCTGAAAATAGGGCAAAAGAAATTATCAATGATGCAGATGTAGTTATATTAGGAAGCGCACCGGATTCATATATTATTCCACGGTTAAAGGCAGGAAAGTTGACTTTCAAATATGCTGAACGGTTTTATAAGCGAGGTTTATCATACAAAAATCTGTTGCATGCAATTGCAGGTGCGTGGCTACATCATGGCCGCTTCCAGAAATATCCGCTGTATATGCTGTGTGCAAGTGCTTATACTGCTGGAGATGCTGCTGTATTTCACAATTATATTGGGCGAACCTATAAATGGGGATACTTTCCTGAAGCAAAAGAATATGATGTCGATGACCTGATGAGCAGAAAGCTATCGGTTACGTCCGGATGGAAACATCCCCAGGTTTCAATCCTATGGGCCGGCAGGCTTATAGGATGGAAACATCCGGATGTTTCAATCGAGTTAGCAGCATCTCTGAAGGAGAAAGGCTACTCCTTCAGAATGAGTATTATCGGCAACGGTGAGATGGAGCAGAAGCTCCGGACTATGATTGAACAAAAGGATCTCACTGATTGCGTTGAGATGCTTGGCGCAATGTCCCCAGAAGAAGTCCGTTCACATATGGAAAAAGCTGATATTTATTTGTTCACAAGTGATTTCAATGAGGGCTGGGGTGCAGTACTAAATGAGTCTATGAATAGTGGATGTGCCGTAATTGCTAGTCACGCAATCGGATCTGTTCCTTTTCTTATTCAGGATGGAGAAAATGGGCTAATCTATGAAAATGGAAATCAACAGCAATTTGAAGAACGCGTTGAAAGTGTCATTAAGGACAGTGAATACCGAAAAAGGCTGGGCGTGAATGCCTATGAAAGTGTTGTAAATGAATGGAGCGCAGATATTGCAGCAAAGCGGTTTGTCGCGCTAAGCCAATCTTTGCTGAAGAAGGAACCTGCAGATAATTTGTTTGCAAAGGGACCATGCAGTAGGGCTGTGATTCTAAAAAACGACTGGTATTCATGCTGATTATAGAGAGGTTAAGCAGCAAATGAATCAAAAAAAACTGATTAGTGTGATTGTGCCAGTATACAAAACTGAAAAATATATAAAGCAGTGTGTGGATTCGATTTTAAACCAGACATATAAAAACCTGGAAATTATATTGGTTGATGATGGTTCACCAGATGGTTGCCCGGAAATTTGTGATAAATACGCGAAGCAAGACGATCGTGTTGTAGTAATTCATCAAAATAACACAGGATTGTCTGGAGCAAGAAATAGTGCGCTGGATATTTGTAAAGGAGACTATATTTCCTTTGTTGATAGTGATGACTGGATTGAAACCAACGCTTACGAAGTTTTAGCTGATAAATTGGCGACTAACTGTGTTGATGTAGTGTGCTTTACAGCGAATGTTATCAAAGATGGAAAGAAGGTCGAGAGTAGATTTAGGTATTTTCCTGATGGAACATTAAAAACGGCGAATGAGATGGTCGAACTTGCGTTGGCGGATGAGGTTGGAGGCCAAGTGTGGTCTAGGATTTATTCCAGAAAATGTTGGGAAACCGTTAGATTCCCTGAAAAGCGTTTGTATGAAGACTTAGCTATATCTTTTATGCCTTTTCTTTTAATCGACAAAAACGTATTGTTCATAGATAAAGCAATATATAATTATCGTATGAATGAATCAGGAATTTCATTGTCAGTGAATCCGGAAAAGAACTTTCATATATTTTTGGGCTTTAAAGATCATTACGATTTTGCAACGAAACATAATCGCAAAAGTGCACCTATTTGTTTAGCTAAAACCACTGCTTTTGCAATAGGATATTTAAATGGAAGAATTCGTTACCGAGTTACTGACCATGAGGAAAACAAGAAAGTTGCGGCGGATTGGTTGAAAGATAATAAAGATGTTATTTTGAATTGTAACCGATTGGATAAAAAGAGAAGATGGATGCTGAATTTGTATTATTTTTCACCTGAAATCTATCAGATTACATATAGAATTTATGCTTCAATTATTGGAGATAAGTGAATGAATAGCAGAACGCAAAAAAGTGCTAAAAACATGACGGTTGGAATGCTCTCACAGCTTTTCACATTGTTACTCAGTTTTGTTTCTAGAACAATATTTATTAAGTATTTAACAGCTGAATATTTGGGCATCAGTGGTCTGTTTTCAAATGTCCTTACAGTTTTGTCGTTTGCTGAGCTTGGAATTGGCGATGCAATGACATATGCAATGTATAAGCCTGTGAAAGAGGACAACCGAAAACTTGTTAATCAATTGATGGTTGTCTATAAAAAAGCGTATACTGGAATTGCAATTGTTGTTGGTACTATTGGTTTACTTCTCTCCTTTTTCCTGAACTTTATTATCTCGGAGCCTCCAGATATTCCGGAAAGTCTGCAACTCATATTCTGGCTCTATGTTATTAACAATATGGCTTCATACTTGCTTACCTATAAGAAGTCTATCTTGATAGCATATCAGGAAAATTATATCATTTCAGGGGTCCAACAACTATCTTCAGTTATTCAACAAATCGCACAGATGATTGTGCTGTACTTTACTAGACAATATATTCTTTACTTGATAATTCAGATTTTATGCACGATCCTAAACAACATTATTATTTCTATTGTTGTAAAAAAAAGATATGCATGGATTAATGAAAAAGAAAGTGAAACTCTCCCACATGAAGTGTCAAAGGAGATTTTTACGAATGTTAAGGCTCTTTCTATTTCCAAAATTGCTGGAGTTGTTAGTAACGGATCTGATAATATTATTATCTCTAAATTTATTGGATTGAGTTCCGTAGGTGTTGCATCAAACTATACAATGATTATCAATTCTCTTAATGGAATACTGTGGAATGGGCTTTCAAGCTTAACGAGTAGCTTTGGCAATTTTAATGTGGACAGTACGATTGAACAAAGGAGAAAACTTTTCAATGAGCTATTTTTATGCTCATATTGGCTGTATGGATTTATGACAATAGGCATTATCACACTAGCAAATTCTTTCATCGAACTGTGGGTTGGACCAGATTACCTAGTGCCGAAGGGCGTTGTATTGGCTCTAATTCTTATTACATACATAAGTGGCATTAATTTTCCAGCCTATACGTACCAAAGTACTTTGGGGATGTTCGATAAAATGAAACTTCCGTATGTGCTATTTGCAGTGTTCAACATCTTACTTTCCATTCTCCTCGGAAAAAGTTGGGGATTGTTTGGTGTTTACATCGCAACATCGATTTCACGGTTATGTACCTCTGAAGTGTCATCTGGGTATTATGTTTATCGATATGGGCTGAAATTGTCGCCCTTAAAATATTTAACAAAGTATGTAATATCTTTTGTGATTTTGATTTTGAATGTAACGGTAACAAATTACATTGTTTCACTTGTCCAAACAAAAGGTGTCATAGGCTTTATTATTAAAACGGTTATATGTACAGTAGTGTGCAATTTAATATATTTTGTTTGCTTCTTTAGAACCGTTGAGTTTCAAAACTTACTTATGCGTGCAAAAGGTTTACTGAGTAGTAGGAGGAAATAAAAATGTCTGCATTTGATAACGCAACCCTTATGATCACTGGTGGTACTGGTTCTTTTGGTTCTACCGTTCTGAAGCACTTCTTGGATTCTGACCTGAAGGAGATTCGTATCTTCTCCCGTGACGAGAAGAAGCAGGACGATATGCGTCACGAACTTCAGGCCAAGCATCCTGACACCGCCAAGAAGGTCAAATTCTACATCGGTGATGTCCGCAACCCGCAGTCCATCCGTGACGCCATGCCCGGTGTTGACTACATCTTCCACGCTGCTGCTTTGAAGCAGGTTCCTTCCTGCGAGTTCTTCCCCATGCAGGCTGTCCAGACCAACATCATCGGAACTGATAATGTGCTGCACGCCGCTATTGATGCTGGTGTCAAGCGTGTCGTCTGCCTGTCCACCGATAAGGCAGCTTACCCCATCAACGCAATGGGCATCTCCAAGGCTATGATGGAGCACGTCATCTACGCAAATGCCCGTGTGGCTGCGGAGCGTGGTGGCACTACCATCTGTTGCACTCGTTACGGCAACGTTATGTGCAGCCGTGGTTCCGTTATCCCTCTGTTCATCGACCAGATCAAGGCTGGTAACCCCATCACCATCACTGACCCCAACATGACCCGCTTTCTGATGAACCTGGACGAGGCTGTGGATCTGGTCTTGTTCGCTTTCCAACATGCAAATCCCGGTGATTTGTTCATCCAGAAGTCTGATGCTTCCACCATCGGCGATTTGGCCAAGGCTGTCCAGAAGCTGTTTGGCGACACTGGCACCAACATCATCGGCACCCGTCACGGCGAGAAGCTGTTCGAGACCTTGATGACCCGTGAGGAGCGTCTGCGCAGCCAGGATATGGGTCACTACTTCCGTGTTGCCGCTGACAACCGTGACCTGAACTACGACAAGTTCGTGGTCAAGGGCGAGGTACATACCATGGCGGACGAGTCCTACACTAGCCACAACACCGAGCGTCTGGATGTGGAAGGCACCGTCAAAAAGATCCTGACCACCGAGTATGTCCAGAATGAACTGAAGGGCATCCCGAATGTCTAAGATGAATTAAAACATTGGCCGAATGAGGAGAAAATATGAGGATTGCCTATTTGATTCTTTGCCATATGGACCCCATGCATATAAAGCGGCTAACCGATAAGATTACGAACAGCACTGGTGATGAGGCATTTGTTCATGTGGACGGAAAATGCAATGTGAACCCTTTTGAACAAGCGCTGAAAGCCAACTCGCATGTACATATTCTAAATCAAAGGGTGTGTGTTAATTGGGGAGGCTATTCCTCAATAGAAGCAACCGTTAATCTACTAAAGGCTGCAATTACTTGGGGGGGGGCAGCAGTTTGATCGCTTTGTGATACTACAAGGCTTAGAGTATCCAATAAAAACAAATAAAGAGATTCATCGCTTTTTTGAAGAAAATCCCGAAACAGAGTTTATCCTAGCCCAGAATATTTCTGAATCCGATAATCCTAAAGAAGTTCATAAGTACTCTTTGTATTGGTATCTTGATTTGAAAACAAGACTGTGGATAAGAATTTTACACAAGGCTAATTCTGAATTGTTTTTAAAAACAGGTATAATCCCACACTTTAAGAAGAATTATGTGCTGAACTATGCAAACGAAAGATTGGAAATCTATCAAGGCTGTGCGCAGTTTGGTATTACAAGAAAACTTGCTGAATACATTGTACGATTCCATGATCAGAATCCAAAATTCAATAGATTCTTTCAAACAATGTATGCGCCAGATGAATCCTACTTTCATACAATTGTTTATAATTCTCCTTTCGTAAAATGTACCCCGGATGGAAAAGCAATCACGAGACCTCATTTGACGAATTTTGAAAACCTTACTTATTTTGAATACCCAACAGAGGTTACTCTTTTTAAGGAAAAGAAAGACTGGCCAAAATTGAGGGATAGCGGTTTCTTGTTTTTCAGAAAGGCTTCAAGCGAAAGTAAGGAACTATTGGATTACATTGATGAACAACACTTATTAAAAGAAACGGAGGGCAACAAGATAAAGTAAATGCAAGAAAAACTTCTTTTGGTCGGTGCCGGTGGCTTTGGCCGCATGGTGGCTGAACAAGCGATGATAGAATATGACTGTGCCTTTGTAGACGATGGGCAACCTGTGGGCACTGACATCTGTGGCATTCCGGTGGTTGGCAGTCTTGCTGATTTGCCGGAGCTGCGGAAGGAGTACGGCTTGCTGGTGGTGGGTATCGGCAACAATCGGCTCCGGGCACAGGTGTATGAGAAGGCGAAAGCCCTTGGCTTTGCTTTTCCCAATATCGTTGCGCCAAGCGCCTACATCAGTCCATACGCAAAGTTGGGCTGTGGCTGCGTGGTGCTGCAAAATGCCTGTGTCCAGAATGGTGCGTCCGTTGGCAACGGTGTTCTGCTGAATGCCGGAACGGAAGTCCACTGTGATGCAGCGGTAGGGGGCTACGCCCTGATTTACACCAACGGCGTCATTCGCACTGGTGCGACTGTGGGGAACTTTGCCCGCATCGGCAGCAACTGCACCATCTGCAATAACGCAACTGTGCCGGATGGCGCAGATATTCCGGTCTGCACCGCAGTACATTAAAGAGGTGATAGAATGAACATTCTAGTCACAGGTGCCAAGGGCATGGTAGGAACCGCCCTGTGCAACAACCTGAAAAACATCCGGGATGGGAAGAACAAGACTCGCCCGGCATTGGATATTAAAGAAATCTACGAGTATGATCTGGATTCCACCCCGGCGGAGCTGGACGAGTACTGCCAGAAAGCAGACTTCGTATTCAATCTGGCAGGCGTGAATCGCCCGGAGAACCCGGAAGACTTCATGAAGGGAAACTTCGGCTTTGCATCTGATCTGCTGAACTGCCTGAAAAAGCACAACAACAAGGCAACCATCATGCTGGCTTCTTCCATTCAAGCCACGCTGGCTGGTCGTTTCGGCAACAGCGAGTACGGACGCAGCAAGAAGGCTGGCGAGGAACTATTCTTCCAGTATGCTCAGGAGACTGGGGCTAAGGTTGCCGTCTACCGTTTTGTGAACCTGATGGGCCACAGCCGCCCCAAGTACAACAGCGCCGTCAGCACCTTCTGCTGGGCGGTTGCCAATGACGAGCCCTTCACCGTTAATGACCGCAGTACCGAGTTGGAACTGCTGTACATCGATGACCTGGTAGAAGGAATGTTTGACCTGCTGGAAGGCAAAGAACAGCACTGTGAGTTTGACGGTGTGGAGACTGTCCTGAAAGAAGATGGCCGCTATTGTTGTGTTCCTGTGACCCACAAGGTCACGCTGGGCGAGATTGTAGACTTGCTGCAGGAGTTCAAAGCACAGCCCATCACTCTGATGATGCCGAAAATGCCGGACGGCTCCTTTGCCAAGAAGCTGTATTCTTTGTACCTGACCTATCTGCCCACGGACAAGTTTAAGTATGCCCTGAAGATGAACGTGGACAACCGTGGTTCTTTCACCGAGCTGGTACACACCGCCGATTGCGGACAGGTGAGCATCAACATCAGCCGCCCGGGCATCACGAAGGGGCAGCACTGGCACAACTCCAAGTGGGAACTGTTCATCGTGGTTGCCGGTCACGGCCTGATTCAGGAACGGAATATTAACAACGGAGAGACGGTGGAATTTGAAGTTTCTGGGGACAAAATCGAGGCTGTCCACATGGTTCCCGGATGGACTCACAACATCATCAACCTGTCCGAGACGGAAAATCTGGTGACGGTGATGACCTGCAACGAAATTTTCAACCCGAACCACCCGGACACCTTCTTCGAGCCGGTGTAAAAGAAGATACTGGTTGTCAATAGGAGAATGATATGGAACACAATTTTACATGGAAAAACGACGGTCGCACCAAGGTCATGATTGGTTGCGGTACCCGTCCGGAAATCATCCGACTGGCTGCGGTTATCAAGCGTTGCCGGGAATACTTTGACTGCTGCGTGGTCTACTACAATCAGAACTGGGACAGAAATCTTTCCACCGTTTTCTGGGAGGATTTTGAACTGAAGAACACCTTCGGGGAATACGGGCCTGACATTCTGGTTCCTGTGGTGGGCGAGAATCTGGGTGTGACCTGCGGCAACATTCTGGGCCGCAGCTATGAGCTGCTCAGCGAATTGCAGCCGGAGGGCTATCTGGTGCTGGGCGATACCAACTCCTGCCTGTCCGCCATCTCTGCGAAGCGGCTGCACATCCCGCTGTTTCACATGGAGGCAGGCAACCGCTGCAAGGACGAGTGCCTGCCCGAGGAGACCAATCGCCGTATCGTGGATGTGATTTCTGACGTGAATATGTGCTATTCTGAGTTCGCCCGGAAGTATCTGGCAGATACCGGCCTGCCCAAGGAACGCACCTACCAGACCGGCTCACCCATGGCGGAAGTCCTGCACATGAATCTGGAGAAGATCCAGAAAAGCGATGTGTTGGAGCGCCTGGGACTGGAAAAGGACAAGTATATCCTGCTGTCCGCCCACCGGGAGGAGAACATCGACTCGGAAAAGAATTTCCTGAGCCTGTTCACCGCCATCAATGCGCTGGCAGAAAAATACGATATGCCCATCCTGTACTCCTGCCATCCCCGCAGCAAGCACCGTCTGGAAAAGAGTGGCTTCAAACTGGATCCTCGTGTCCGGGTCAACGAGCCGTTGGGCTTCAACGACTACAACAAGCTGCAAATGAACGCTCTGGCAATCGTCTCCGACTCCGGCACCTTGCCCGAGGAGAGCAGCTTCTATCTGTCCATTGGTCATCCCATTGCCGCCGTGTGCATCCGCACCTCCACCGAGCGCCCCGAGGCGCTGGAGGCCGGTGACTTTATTCTGGCTGGCATTACCACCCGGGAGCTGCTCAACGCCACCGATATGGCCATTGAGATGAAGCAGAAGGGTGTTCTGGGCAAACCCTGCCCCGATTATGTGGACGAGACCGTGTCCATGAAGGTGGTTCGCATCATTCAGGGATATGTCAACGTGGTCAATAAGATGGTGTGGAGAAAATACTGATTCTGCACAACAGCCATGTACTGAGTCACATGGCTGTGCTACTCAAGTGTGCTACCTCTCCGTGGTGAGCAGCAGGCAACGGATAATTATCCGGCTAAAGCATATGATCGTTAATTCACTCTTTGGATGAGGAAAAACTATAATGGGAAAGTATTTTGGGACTGATGGCTTCCGTGGCGAGGCGGGGATCACGCTGACCGCTGACCACGCCTACAAGGTTGGTCGTTTTCTGGGCTGGTACTACAACGCACTGCGTGAGCGCAACGGCAACAACGAGCCTGCCCGCATTGTCATTGGCAAGGATACCCGCCGTATGGCTATCGAGATGAAGCAGAAGGGCGTTCTGGGCAAGCCCTGCCCCGATTATGTGGACGAAACAGTGTCTATGAAGGTGGTTCGCATCATTCAGGGCTATGTAAACGTAGTAAATAAGATGGTGTGGAGAAAATACTAATTTCCACACAACGGCCATGTGTTAAGCCATATGGCTGTGCTGCTCGAATATGCTACCTCTTCGTGGTGAGCAGCAGGCAACGGATATCTATCCGGCTAAATGCATAATCAGGCTAAAGTATATGTAACTCTGTATAAGCTATATGGAAGTGTTTTTTATGACGAAAGCACATATAAATGGGAAAAATAGATTAATATTTCTGCTGACTTTAGTCATCGGAATAATGGTGCTGATAGTGGCAAGTAAATATGCTTTTCAGAGGGCTTGCTCAAGAAGAGAAATACACTGGCCGGATTTAGAAATCGCTGATGAATGGCAGTATAAAATAATAACAGAAGCGTACAAGATAAAGAATGAGCCAAATAGGGAGATTACGATCACGGCATCTGATGGAGTGAAATTAGTCGGCCATTATTTTGAAAGAAAGAAAAATGCACCAATTATCATCTTTTTTCATGGACTTTGGTCTGATAGCTATGTATGTGGAGTGCCAATTTACAGAATTACAGAAGAGCATAAATGGAACCTCCTACTAGTAAGCTTGCGAGCACATGGTGAGAGCGGAGGAAATATTTCGACACTTGGTGTGTTGGAAAGATATGACTGTTGTGACTGGGCAAATTGGGTGGCTTCTGAATTTGGAGAACAGGTGCCGATATATCTTATGGGGATTTCCATGGGTGGAGCTGCCGTATTGATGAGTAGTGACTTGAATTTACCAAAGTCTGTTTGTGGAATCATTGATGATGCGGGCTTTACAACGCCTTTAGAAATGATAAAGGTAGGGAGCAAGAATAAACTGCGTTATGAATTGTTAAGTGATATATTTACTCAGATGGTAAATGTGGGAACAAAAATCTGGGGCCATTTTGACTTGAAAGACGCAGATGCAAGCGTAGCGGTATCAAAGACAAATGTGCCAATTCTAATTATTCATGGTGATAAAGATAATCGAGCACCTCTGTCGATGGCATATAAGATTTATGACAGTTGTCAAGGCGAAAAAGACTTATATATAGTTTCTGGTGCAACACATAAGGAATGCTATAGAACAAATCCAGAGAAATACGAAAAGATAGTTTCTGAGTTTATAGAAAAAAATCTTCCGTGATAAACAACTCTGCGTTTTCGAGGATTTATCGGCCATGTGTTAATCCACATGGCTGTGCTGCTCAAGTATGCTACCTCTCCGTGGTGAGCAGCAGACAACGAGGGATACCCTCGGCTAAAGCATATACATATTCGCATATTCACTCTTTGGATGAGGATACAATTACATAATGGGAAAATACTTTGGTACTGACGGCTTCCGCGGGAAAGCTGGAATCACTCTGACTGCTGACCACGCTTACAAAGTAGGCCGCTTCCTTGGCTGGTACTACAACGCCCTGCGTGAGCGCAACGGCGACACCAGTCCTGCCCGTATCGTCATTGGCAAAGACACTCGTCGTAGCTCCTACATGTTTGAATACAGCCTCGTAGCAGGCTTGACAGCCTCCGGCGCAGATGCCTATCTGCTGCACGTCACGACCACGCCGTCTGTGGCTTATATCGCCCGCGTGGACGACTTCGACTGTGGCATCATGATCTCCGCCAGCCACAACCCGTACTACGACAACGGCATCAAGCTGATCGATTGCTACGGTGAGAAGATGCCGGAAGAGACCCTGCTGCTGGTGGAGGATTACATCGATGGCAAACTCCACGTGTTCGACCAGGATTGGCCTGAGCTGCCCTTTGCTCACCGGGAAAATATTGGCTGCACGGTGGATTATGTGTCTGGGCGCAACCGATACATGGGCTACCTGATCTCTCTGGGTGTCTACTCCTTCAAGGGTGTTAAGGTTGGTCTGGACTGTGCAAACGGCAGTTCTTGGAACATTGCAAAGTCTGTGTTCGATGCCTTGGGCGCAGATACTTACGTCATCAACAATCAGCCCAACGGCCTGAACATTAACAACAATGCCGGCTCCACCCACATCGAGGGTCTGCAGAAGTTCGTGGTGGAGAAGGGCCTGGATGTCGGTTTTGCTTATGATGGCGATGCTGACCGTTGCCTGTGTGTGGACGAGAAGGGCAATGTCATCACCGGTGACCATATCCTGTACATCTACGGCTGCTACATGAAGGAACGCGGCAAGCTGCTGACCAATACTGTCGTGACCACGGTCATGTCCAACTTCGGTCTGTACAAGGCATTTGACGAGAAGGGCATCGGCTACGCCAAGACCGCTGTGGGCGACAAGTATGTCTATGAATACATGGCTAGAAACGGCTGCCGCATCGGCGGTGAGCAGAGTGGCCACATCATCTTCAGCAAGTACGCCAGCACCGGTGACGGCATCTTGACCAGTCTGAAGATGATGGAAGTCATGCTGGCAAAGAAGATGCCCATGAGCAAGCTGGCAGAGCCGCTGAAGATTTATCCTCAGGTGCTGGAAAACGTGAAAGTAACGGACAAGAAGGCTGCTCAGGCTGATGAGGCCGTGCAGGAAGCTGTGAATAAAGTGGCAGAGGCTCTGGGTGATACAGGGCGTATTCTTGTGCGGGAGTCCGGCACCGAGCCGGTCGTCCGCGTTATGGTGGAAGCTCCTGACCACGACACCTGCCAGAAGTATGTAGATGAAGTTGTGGAAACCATCAAGAGCCGGGGTAACGGAGTTTGAGAGAACTGCTGAGCCAGAACCACTACGCCACATCTGCAAACTTGTCGCTCTTAGAAATCATTCTCTTGGCACTGCTGGGTACGATTGCATGGCACAACCGCAAAGGTAAGCAATGGCTCCCGCCCATATATTGCGTCTTTCTGATCCTCTATATCACACTCCTGCGCCGGGCACCGGGGTATAACGAGTGCATCCGACTCAGACTAAAGCTGAGGCCGAATGCGGTTGTATGGGCAGGCAACTTGCTGAACCTGGTCCTTTATGTACCGTATGGGGTAACAAGCTGGCTGTGGAAGCGAGAAGCAAAGAAGATAGTCGCAGTTGGTTTTGCTTTGTCTGTGTCCTGCGAGGTACTCCAGTATTTGACCGGGCGAGGCATGGCAGATGTAAATGACGTGCTGTTCAATGCACTGGGAGCAGTGGTTGGAGTTTGGATTTCGGCAAAGGTATATTCAAAGTGAGTTGAATGGAATATGCAAACAACAAAACTATATGTAGAATACATTATAATCGGCATGGAGACGTTGATCTGGTTAGGCCTGCTCATTTTGCTGATTCTGGGCACGCCTGCAATTGCCATTTTTGATTACTGCATACAAAATTTACTCACGTCCATATTCATGCTTGGTGCATGTTATGTCCTAGGACTTTTGGTAGACCGAGTGGCAGATCAGTTGACGAAGAAAACAAAGGAAAAGATAAAAGGAGACTATCCGATTGAGGCAAATACTAGCATCACCGTATGGGATAAGGTTAAGCAGGGCTCGTTTGCAGCAGTCTCATTATCCCGGATTCGAATCCTTCGTTCTACTATGCTGAACTTTGCAATAACCGGTTTTGTGGGAATGCTGGTTGCGATTGTTGTGTACCACAAGGGGCTATTGTGTATAATAACTCTATTTGGATTTGAGATTATGGCTTTGATTGCAAGGTGGGCACATAAAAGCCTTCTTGAAAGCTATTATAGCAAAACTCAGCAGATAGAAGCGGACATCAACAACGAACTCTAAAGCATTGGAAGAACTAGATATAGAGAGGAAACACAAAGGGGCGTAAAGCAGTGAGCAAAGACAAAAATCAAAATGATACGCCGCTTGACGCGGAAATTTCCGGCGCTGTGGCAGCCCTGTCATCCATGAAGGAAACACTGGATCAGATGGTGGAGCCAACGTTACCGGATACTGTTAACGATGCAATGGCATCCCTGTCGGCCATGTCGAAAACCCTTGCTCAAGCAACAGACAGCTCGATACCAGATTCCCTCACCGCAGCTGCTGACACATTGCAATATAGACTAGAGAAATTGCCTCCAATGGATTATACAGGAATAATGGCCGACGTAGTAAATACGACAGAATCATTTTATAGTAATTGCTTTGGAAAAGAGCGTCTGGCTGAAATCTTTTCTATGGTAAGACTTGTCGGTGATTCACCCGAAGTGAAGAGACTCCAAGCCATGCTGGATGCCTATGGCCGTGACGGCGTAATAAATCAGGAAGGTGTCCATGCCTACATAGATGATTTTGGCAGGTACTGGGAGCATGCAGCCAAAGCAAAAGACCGGGATGAATCGGCTGTTCCAGCTCAGAACCTGACGATTATCAAACTTATTTCGAACCCCCAAAAAGAGGATTTACCTAAAGGAAGCAAGTCTGTATTCGAGGAACTTTCTAAAGGTGCTGCGGCAAATCTGGCAACGTCGAAGGATGTCCTTTACGATGTGAGAAAGAAGGAGTTCTATCGCAAAGGAACCCCTGATCAGAAGATTTCTCCAAAACAAGTATCGGTCGCGGTAAGCGCCCAGCAGGTTTTTGAGGACATTTCTCAGGATGCGCTGATTGCTTTTGAGAGCAAATTGTTCGAGAATGTATCTTTTGCCTGTCAGGATCCTGTTGGCAGAATGATACACGACAGAATAGAGGCCTGGACTGACCGAGTTGCCCTGGATCAGGACGTATATTATCATGCCCGCAGAATCGAAGACGGATGCGACTATTACAACGATGATGAAATGATGAAAGCGCCGACCAATGTTACTTCTCAGGGCCGGTACAATGACATTGGCAGAAGTTACTATTATATAGCGGATACCAAAGAGGGCGCGATTAAGGAAATCACCAAGCATTGTGGCAGCAAAAAGCCTAGGGTTCAAGTTGTTGGCCTTCATCCTACCCAGCATGTCGAAATCCTGGATTTGTCTGAGAAAATAAAGGGAAGATGCGCCTTTCTGGAGCATCTGCGCCGACAGGCGAGAACAACAAGGGGAGTTGTGAGAGAATATATGCTCCCCAATTATGTGGCGAATTGCTGCCGGGATCTCGGTATAGCAGGAATAAAATACAAGAGTTCCCAATCCGCCAAGTACAACTGTATTGTTCTCTGGAACGATGGCTATTTTGACTTCGTTGATGGCACCAGAGAAATATTTGAGTGAGAACTGGAACAGCAAGTCATGAGTATTTCTCCTCATTTTATGATACCAGCATATTGTCCATATTGTCAAAGCTGTTTCTCTCTACGAGAACGAGGGTTGGGAAGAAGAACTGAAGAAGCAATTTGCCGCATTGAGGAAAAGGCTTCGCTCTGATTCTACAATCCGTTCAGCTTGAAGAAATGGAATATAGATTGTGACGCAAACAAAATGCCCTCTGTGTAACTCCGCAGAAGGCATTTTTTTCTCAATCCCATTTCTCGCTCTTAGTCCTGAGTAGTTCCTGTATTTCTTCCTCCGTAGCAAGGCGTGGGGAAGGCATCCCCTTATATTCATGCTTCCCGCAATCCGGGCAGCGACTCTGCCTCAAAGCAGTAATGGCAGACATCGCAGAAATAGTAGTTCACGACATTTTGCACTTCCAATCTGTGTTTTGTCATAGTCTTATGTTTCATCAGGATACTTTTCTATCCCAAGGTAGTCCTCAATACTAGTGATGCCCTCACCGGCAAGATCGGCAATGTCATCGAAAGGAATGATGACCGGCAACTCTTTCTCAATGCCCATGGCTTTTCTATCACTGTCCTGCATGACTTTCAGTTCTCGATAAACTGGGTCAATCATAACAACTGTGCCAGTCAGACTTATGTACTTTCCGGTACTTTCTGCGGTCTTCATAAAGTACCGCACTACGACCTTCATACCTTTTTTGACCTGCAGGAGCTTGTCGGAGAGAGTGTTCTTCTCCTCATCGGAAAGTTCGACTTTCTTCACCAGCAGCTTGCTGGCTCCCTCGCTGGAAATTTCATCATCGAAGCCACGCAGCGCGGCGAAGGGGCTGAATATCTTTGCCCGGTTTGAGAGTGCCATCCGGGGATACTTTACGGGTGGCTCTGGGCGGCTGAGATGGAGGATGTCTGCATACTTCTGTGCGACGTTTCGTCCTTCTTTGGTATTCCTGAAGTCTGCCATAGAATCCTCCTTGTTGCATTATTTGGCCTTGTGGCCGCCGATCTGACCGTTCCGTTCTCGCATAGTGGCTCCTTCCAGATAGTTGGTGCCCTTCAGAACAGCGTTTTTTCCGAACTTCTTCTTGATACCGATCATGGTCGCCTGTAGCGATTTCTCCCGTTCCAGTTTGCTGGTGTCGGTGAAAAGATCCACTTGCAAGATGCCCTGATCCTTGACCACACGGTTTGCTGCGATTGTTATTCTCCGCACAGTCAGATTGCTGTTGGCAATGCGGTCGAACAGTTCTGTGGTAGCGGCCATCAGTTGGCTGCTGAGATTAGTCGGGTTATCTAGCCGTGTACTGCCGTGGGCACCCTTCGGGACAGTGCGGCCATAGTGATCGATATGGACAGGACCGTGATAGATGCCTTTGTCGCAGTTCTCCCGGTCGTAGCCGATGTCCAGTGTCAGGCCGTCCGTGACCAGTCCCTTGTCCGTGAGCTGGAATACCAGACTGTCGGTCATCTCCTGGACGATGATTCGAGCCTTGTCATAAGGATAAGGGCAGGAGAGAACCTGACCTTCGGACAGGCTGTTGGTTTCCGGGCGATAGGCGTTGATTTCCTTCATCCCGCAGGGTTCCAGCCCCCAGGCGTGGTCGATGAGAATCTCAGCGTCTATGCCGAACTCCTTGTAAAGTATCTCAGGAAAGTGAATGCTGGCTCTTGCCAGTTCACCCATCGTATGGATGCCATGCTTTTCCAGTCTGCGGACGGTGCCGGGGCCAGTCTGCCAGAAGTCCGTGAGAGGCTTATGATCCCAGAGCAGATACCGGAAGGATTCTTCATCTAGCTCTGCGATGCGGACACCGTCCTTGTCCGGCGCGGCGTGCTTGGCGGTGATGTCCATTGCCAGCTTTGCCAGGTATAGATTGGTGCCGATCCCGGCGGTGGCGGTGATGCCGGTGGTGTACAGCACCTCCCGAATCATGGTCATGGCGAGGTCGTGGGCAGACATTTTATAATGCGTAAGGTATGCTGTGGCATCGATGAACACCTCATCGATGGAATACACCACGATGTCCTCCGGAGCAATGTACTTGAGATAGATGCCGTAAATCTGCCGTGAGATCTTCTCATAGTACGCCATCCGGGGTGGTGCCACCAGATAGGATACTTCAAGAGAGGAATCGGCGGCGAGGGCAGTCGCATCATAGGACGCAGCCGCAAGAGAGGGAACACCATCTTTGTACACAGCGGTCTTGTTCCGGATGGCATCCCGCAGACGACCGTTGTTGACCTCTTTGACACGTTGCACGACCTCGAACAGTCGAGCCCGACCGGGAATGCCGTAGGACTTCAGGGATGGGGACACAGCCAAGCAGATGGTTTTCTCCGTGCGGCTGGCATCGGCCACGACCAGATTGGAGGTCAGCGGATCAAGATGCCGTGCGGCGCATTCTGCCGAGGCATAATACGACTTGAGGTCTATTGCCAGATATGTGCGCTGCGCCATGCTGTGTTGCTCCTTCCATTAGGTTGCTCGCTCCACGTACCAGCGGCCAAGCCGACCGGTGAAGCGAGGGTCAATGTGTTCAAAGAACAGGTGCTTCTCCTGTCCTTGGATCAGGACAGTGAAACAGTCGCCATTGCAGTCGTTGTCTGTGGTTCCTGCCGGCCGGAAGTCCCGGACGGTTTCGATAGGGAAGGTCCTGCCGTCCGCCCAGGTGATGGATGTTGGCTGCATATAGCCGGTTGAATCAAACTCCGAGGCGACCTTTACATAGACACGCTCGACCTTGATTCGCTTGGGTATTGCCATGTGGGTCGCCTCCGATCCTTAGTGCTTAGCCCGCAGAAAGCGGTTGTCGATATCAACGGGCAGTTGGAGGTGCTCACCGCGGCGGATCAGGCTGTACATCTTAAACGCAAAAAAAGGCGCTGGAATGCAGAGCTCTTTGGCAACGCTGAAAAAGTCGGTGTTGCCGGAGTGAATCAGATCCAGCACTTCCTCATCATCCAGTAACAGATCAGCGGCGAAGAAATTGGCCTCTCTTTCCAGTCTGCCGGTGGCCTGATAAATGTCGAAATCCTGCATGGCTTGACAGCGCAGATGATTCGAGTGTTCAAAGATATGACCCAGTTCGTGGCCGGCAATGACACGCTGTTCCTCGTAGGGAAGATGAGGATTGACTGCTATGTATCGGACACGATTTACAATCGTAGCGAAGCCACGCAGACCATCCGCATCGAGTGATCTGGCAGGCCAGAGCTTTGTGTTGGGCAGCGCATCGATCAATTCAAAAGGGTCACGGGTACCATATTTCTGAATCAATTTTTGAGTATCGTCAAAGGTTTGAAGTTGTGTCATTCTTTCACCAACTTTCTGGCAGAAGATCAGGTGCCGTTATCTTCGGCATTTTTCCGGTATTTCTTCGGCGTGAACTTTTCACGTGCCACCTTCTTGGAATCCATAAAGATCCGCTGCATTTCAATTGCAAACGCCTTCTGATCTTCCTCCGAAAGAGAACCGCCGGCGAATAGCTCACGAGTCTGGCTGAGAATCTCGCTGGCCTGAGCCTGACCGCGACGCCCATAGAAGGAGCCTACCTCGGTCATGAACTCCTCATTTTCGGTCATCAGATAATTGACGTCCGTTTCAAGCAGCTCGGCCAGCTTTGCATACATATCGCGAGTGCGGGGATAGGTGGTACCGGCCTCATAACCGCCAATGGTACGGCGGGTTACGCCCATCTGTTTCGCAAGTTCCTCCTGAGACCACCCCTTCTGTGTGCGGAGGTCTTTTAGTTTTTCCCCGAAGTTCATTGCTAGTGCTCCTTTCCCTAGATGATGTTTTCCCTGGACGTTTGCTCTAAATGTGTTATTGACAAGAGCTAAGAGCGTCGTTATAATTGAGATGGGAAAACTGATTTCGCATTTATTATATCAATGGGAAAATAACCTGTCAAGAGGTTTGCGTTAAAATGAGAAGTTTATTTTCTCATAGTGTGCAAAAGATGAAACAGCAAAGAGGCTGATAGAAGACGAGGGGGCGAGGAATTGGAGTGCTTTTCGCATGATATGGGACCGGTTGTCCGTATGGCTCGACTGGGAAACCCCAATGAAATAGATGAATATGTGAATCCGTTCTGCACAAAGCTGGATGAAATCGGATCATTTCAGGGCTACTGTATCAGGCACTTTGAGCACGAGTGGTTGGATGCGCTGGGCCAGATGATCTCGGAGGGGTGAGTACCGATTACGGATGCACCGAGGGTTGATGATCCAACAGAGCTGCGCCACATGTGACGTAAATAAAAACAAAGCCTTTTCAAAATGCATTAACCGCTTTGTATCTGTTCGACTTTTTCCTTATCTTCCTGAATGGATCGATTCGATTTTCGAACTGTTTCTAATTCAGCAATAAGATCAGCTATCCGACTTTCTGTTTCTGTAACTAATTGTCTTACCTTTTCAGGTTCAGTACCCAGTGAAATCCCCATTTTATCAAGTTGCGAAGCCGCTCTGCTATACGCCTGCAGGGCGGCTTCATTTTGCTTGTAGAAGGTATCCTTCTGGGCAAGTGGTTTAGACGCATACTCCAACCAAACAGATTTATAGGTGCGGCACGCCTGCAGATTATGAGCTGTTGCTGCATAAATTTTGCTTTTGGAACGAAGCTCTGCAATCTCGTTGCGGAGCTTCATTTCTTCGCGTTGATATGCACTGATTTGTTTATCAAAGTCAGCAGCTGAATGTAGACCATTATCAGCCATGCTGCCCAAGAGTTTTCCAAGCTCTTGGGCATTTGCAATTCCTGCACGGCGTTCCACATTAGCGACTCGACGGGCCAAACTGCTTTCAGAAGTGCTAACCTGCACCACGCCTCCTAACGACTGCGCTAGTTCAGTGCCGCTGATTGATTTTCGCGTCTTCTCGCTGCCAATTGGTACATAGCTGTACGGCCAACCGGGATATAGACTGATTGCACAGCTTCCTTGCTCGACGTTTCGCTGTACATAGCGTTCCGGAATGAATAACCGCTCAATGTGATATTGCGGCAAATGCACTGTCACTCCGCGCAGGCTCATGGCCATGATCTGATCAGCGGTCAAGCTTACAATCAGTGGCTGCGTCAGATTCTCTTCATCGATTTGTCGAATCAAATCAGTGCCTCGAATTGTGCCATGTGTGCCGTCATCGTAAGTTATATCATAAGAAAAAGCCGCGCCAATGTCGGCAGATACAGACCCATCAGGAGTCGTATGAATATGGCTGTTATCAATCATCAGCTTTGCCGGATTGCCATTTGAGTCATGGATTTGCAGCAGAACACCGCGCTTGCCGGCAGAACGTATCTGACGTGACGTGAGTCTGACAGATGTATCACAACTCTGCGGATAGTTTGTAGTCAATTCTTGATATAGCTCTGCAATCGGTGTACTATGATTTGTATCAAGGTTTTCCGATTTATTCTTTATTGTGTTTTCCAAGCCCGCAAGTGTAAATCCATCTCCTAAAGCGTCAGCAGGCACCCATGTGCCATCTAAGTCGGCAGCCTTATACAAAAGCTGTCCGGTTTGCTTTTTTACACGCGCCTTAACGCCCTCCGACTGCAGCTGCTTTATAAAATCGGTAAAAGTCGAAACACTCGGAAAAATCTTAGCTATGCGCTCACGAATAAATTGCTGCTCGGCAGCGTTACCTTCTAAACGCTCCACGAGGCCGGTATACGTAAACTTGTCGGTATCGGCCAGCGATGTATCTCTGATTGCACGCCCCGCGCCCTCTAGCAAGTAGGTCATATGCTTGCCGCGCTGGCAAACAGAAATGCCCAGTTCCTGCGCCATTTGCAGGAACTGGGCATAATTGGTGGCGCGCTCCAGGCTGAAGTTAAGCTTCTTGCGGACTTCAGTGCGATTGCTGGTTGTGCGTTTCTTCTGTATGTAAGAGGGGTAGAGCTGGCCTAGCTGTTGCGGATCTTTAATAACAGATAACTGTGATTCCATGCAGAGCCGATCCGAGATACTACGGATTTGCTGCGCAGTGCGGTAGGGAACAGTGCGCAGCTTTTTATAATCATAAAAAGAAACGGCGTTGATAATAATGTGGTTATGTATGGAATCTTTATTGATATGGGTGGCAACGACAAACTCGAATTTTCCATCGGTAAATTCCATTGCAAGCTTGCGGCCCAGCTCATGGGCCAGCTCCGGCGTGACGGCATCATCCGGTGAAAAGGATTGAATGAGATGGTAGGCAAGATTCCCTTGCTTTTTCGCACTTGTATTTCGTGCTTTGCGCGCCATTGCTGCAGTAATGGAAAAATCAAGCACAGCAGTCTGTGGGGCAGTATTGTAACCTGAAATCAATTCCTGCCCATCGGTTTTGTCAGGATTTTCTATGTAGTTGATTGCATCGCCAAGCCGAACTTTTACCGCATGAATTTTGGTGATAGCCATAGTAGATTCCTTCTATGTAAGAAACAGGTGAAGATTGTCACTCAGGGCCGGGCGAAAAACCTCAATAACAGACAAAAACAAATAGCCACTCTCGCACGCCCACTTGCTAAAGGTATGATTGGGGTTTGCATAATATTTCGCTGCATACATATTAGACTAGTTTTCGCAGAGCTTTCACCAATCGTTCCTGATAGAGCGATTTCAGCTGTAAATATTCACGCCGCAACTGCTCAACATCGTTGGTGGTAACAGATTGATTCGTGTTGCAGCGCTTAGCTACTTGGTTAATGTTACCTGAGATATGACTCAAGCTAGATGAGATTTCTTTTATAACAGAAAAATCATAATGCTTGACTTTACCGGTAAGCAGCATTTCCCGACAAAAAGTTGAAAAATTAGGCATATCACTTTCTGCCATCTTTGTTGCTACAGATAGCCATTCATCTTCTGTGAAGTATACTGGCTTGCAAATGGGCCGTGTTCGATTAGTAGTGGACAAAGCAAAATTCTCCATTCTGCATCTTTGTTGATTACTATAAAATGGGTTTTAGGGTGTCCCCTAAATGGCGCATGTGAATTTCACATGCAATGCTTGCTAACGTTCGCTTTCGCTCACGTTACCCCTTCGGGCCGCCCCGGCGGTTCTTCTGGCGAAACCAGAACAGCCCGGCTCCGATAAAAACGATGGGCAAAAAGTCCAGCACATTCCAGAACGGATTTGCCGGCTTTTTGCTCTGCTGGACAGGTTGAGAAGAGGTCGGCTCCGGTGTCGGTGTCGCAGACGGCGCAGCGGTAGCCGGTGCATTATAGGTTGCCGCGCGCTGTACCGTGGCGTTCTCGTCACGGCTGGGCGTGCACAGCTCGGCGTCTGGATTTTTTGTGTCCGTTACTGTCAGGTGAAAGCTCGCACTGTCATCGGTATTCAGCTCCTTCTGCTCGCACACGAACTGGTAGCGCTCCGCTGCATCGCCTGCAACGCGGGCAGATAGAAGCGCATACAGTCCGCTGTCAGCCTCCGTGCAAACGGCGGCCAGTTGGTTGGATTCATATACATCCAGCGCGTATACTGTACCGCTGTACAGGTTCTGCAGGTAGACGATACAGTGTTGAGAAAAGCCAACAGGTGCTGTCAGGTACGCACTGATCTGGGCTGCCTCGGGCAGATAATCAGCAGGCGGCTGGCGCAGCGGCAGCGGCGTATAATAGCGTGTCTGCCCGGTTACTTCCGTGAACCAACTCTCACCTGCAAACTCATATTGCAGCTCATACTGACCACCAGCCTCGACCTGCAAAAAGGTGGTGCCGTCAACCTCGCGCAGCGGCCAATCGTTTAGGGCGTCGTATTGAACAGCGGCATTGCAGTAATAGGTGCCCTCCGGCAACGTCACAGTCTGGCTATACTGGTTCAAGCCGTTCAGCGTTACAAGAACAGCGTCCGTGTCGTTGGGACCGCTGCCCAGCGTAATCAGCACGGAACGTTCCTGTAGCTCCGCGGGAACATCTACCAAGGATATCGCAATTTCGCCGTATCCCGCCGCATGGCAGGGCGGTGCCAGCGCCATGACAAACGGGACAAAAAGCAAAATCGCCAGAACTCTTTTCATAAAAGCCTCCTTAAAATCCGGCATAGGTAAAGTAATGGCAGCCGCGGCTCTCCATCCATGCGTTGGACATGTTTACGCAGACGCCGTAGCCATAACAGCATTCGATCCACGCGCCGCCGCCAAGTGCCATCTGCACATGGCCTTGCTCACCGCCAGCGGCATAGACGACCCGCAGGTCGCCCGGCTGGACCTCGGCAGGGAAGATTGCCCGCAAGTCACCGGTGCGGCCATAGGCGGCTGTATTACCGGCTGAGAACGGCAAGCCTTGCGCCCAATAACAGTACTGCACAAAGCTGGAACAGTCTAAATTCATCCCGACGCTGGCATTGCCGGGGCCACCACGCAGCGACGAGGGCTGCCCGTATACAAAATGACCTTGGCAGCTAATGGCAAAGGCTACGACCTGCCCGCGCGCAGTGTCGGGGTCAATGTTCAGTCCGGCTAGCAATGTCTGCAGCTCGTCAGCAGTCAAAGCGGAGCCTACCGAACGGCACTTGATACCGTCCGCAACGCCGTAAAGCGCCTCCCAGTCCATACGATACAGCAAGGACGCCCATTCCACGTTGCCATAAGTGTCCGCGCCGTTCTCGTACCAGCCCTTGAAGCCCGCCGCACCGGGCGGCAGCGTTACAGTTTTCGTAAAGCGGGCAGTGACCGCATTGCCCGCATACGCATTGCCGTACTGGTCCTGCTTGATGACGGTACGTGTCAGCGTACCGTCGTTGCTGCTTTCGGCCAGTGCCTCCAGATTGCCCGTGCCGCCGTCCGCACCATTGGGGGCTTCGGTTTCCGGGTCAGCATAGCGGTCATAGCCGGTCAGGTAAATGGTGCAGTTCAGATCATAGTGGCCGTACTGGCCGTCGTGCAGCTCTCCGGGACACCATGGGATAGCGGTTGCGTTGGCAAAGGTCACGGTATAGTCCTGCGTCATAGTTTCGTCGCCGTCGGTGGTCTCCACTGTAAAGGCGGCGGTGCGCTCGTTCGGAGCATAGAACCAATCATTCAGCTCGCCCTTGTAGAGATTTGCACTTTCATCCAGCACGATGCTGCCGGTGCAATCCTCTGCGGCAATTTTACCGTCGACAACTTGGGTGTAGTCATCCGGCAGGGTACACAGCTCTGACTGCGTGGCCCCATCCGGGAAAATGACAGGAAAAAAGACGGTCACATCGTGTGTGCCGTCTTCGATCCATTCGGGGCGGCTGCTGCCTTCCTCGTGGTCGCCACTCCATTCCCATATTCCGTTGCGGTAGTGCCCGCATTCTTCGTTGCCTTGGGCACAGGTGTGCGTTTCGCATCGGTACTCTGTGATGGTCACGGTCTCGCCCTCGCTGCGATAGCCATTGACGCAGCCGCCATAGCTGATGCAGGAGTAGGGCGCGGACTCCCGCGCGGTAATTTTCGTGCCGTAGGCTGTCAGGGCGCGGCAATATTGGGTAAATGGCACGTCGTCCGTAAAAGCCGCAAGCTCCTGTGAGCTGGGCCAATCCTGCTGATAATAGACCGCGGCCATCGAGATGATCTCTGCAGTGTCATTGTAGATGCCGTTGGCATAGCTCCATGTGACGCCATGCTGCATATTGTTGCTGCGCTGGCCGGTCAGCGTGTCGTAGCCGTAAGGGTTGCCGTTGGGGTCAACATCGTTGCAAAAGGCTCTGCGCAGTTCGTCAGTGGCAGCTTCATTGCGGTATGTATTGATGCTTTCGACAAGCTGCTGAATATCCTCCGGCCTGTCGGAACACAGCACGCTGGTCGTTGTAGTACCGCCCATCTGGCCTAGCAGCCCAATAATCAGCAACAACAGAACAATTGCGCCACAAATAAGCGCCGTCCTGCCGATAGACACAAGCGCTTTGACAGGATGGGCAAAGAACCGCGCCACTCTGATAACGCTATGACCGGTCTGAAAGCCTGTATTACTGATGATGCCCGGTGTGCGGTCAGCAAAATCATCCGCGCTGGTCGAGAACGACTCCGCATAATGCAAGGCCGTCCTGGCACCGGCAGAGCCGATTTGTACCGCGGAGCTTCCTAACTCCATCCGCAGCACGTCGCCGCCTGTGTGTAGGACCTCCTCGGCGGTGCGCGTGCCGTCCTGCACATCCTTGATGCCCTTCACGGCGTAGCTGCCCAGTATGCCGACGTCCTCCGCAGCAGTCACGAGAAACGTCTCCTGCGTAATCAGTTCCGCCGCCGCGCTATGCACACCGAGATCCTGCGCGGCATCGGTGGCAAAGTCCTCCTGATAGCTGACCAGCCCGCTTGCACTCGTGATGCCGTGCGCTGCGGCTGTTGTGCCGCGCATGGCAGGGGAGCGGTAGCCGTTTGTCTGCTGATTGCACAGCAGTTCATAGTAGGCATTGCTGCGGCTGGCCCGGGGCGTGCTGGTACCGGTGATATATTTCCGGTTGCCTTCGGCGGGAGGTGATAAGCTTTCTGCTACATCATCTCTATCGTCTGAAATACTATTTTTCGTTTCGCTTACATAATCGTCATTTGATAGCAGTGATTCGGCTTGCTTTTCAGTATTATCCAGCAGTTCCTCGCCGTTTGATGCTTCATCTACCTGATTGTGCGGGCTTTCCGATATGTCAGTATCGGTATGGAATAAAGGTTTGTCGCTATAATTTTGCGTGAATAGTTCTGACATGGCAGACTCCGTGAGGTTGTTTTTAGAGATGTGCTGGTGTAAGCATAACGCATTAAGACTTTCGATTAGGAGATGTATCCATCAGCCTGAACAACTCGGTATCCTTCGGAAAATCGTTGTTGAAGGGCACCACCGTCTTGGACACGATCAGCAGTCCGCTGCCGACCTCTGCATTCTCGATGTACCGCTTTTCCTCGTTGGAAATGTGCAGCAGCCGCGCCAGATCGTTGGCATCGTCGGGAGACTGGTTCAGAAGCTTGATGTATCCGCAGTCGGACAGCATACGGCGCGCATCCTCGTTGTCCAGCACCGAGCGCACATGCTGGGTGATAGAGGTCAGAATTGCACCCCACTTGCGGGCGCGGCTGGACAGCTGGAAATAAAAGTCAGTACAGTCCTTGTTGCCCAACAGCTGCTGGAATTCGTCGGTAAACACCCAGGTGCGGCGGCCCAGCACGCGGTTCCGAGTGATGCGGTTCCAAACCTGATCCAGCACTGTCAGCATGCCGATAGACTGCATCGACTTGCCCAGCTTGACCGTATTAAAGCAGATGCAATGATTCTGCACGTTCACATTGGTCTGATGGGCAAACAGGTCCATGGAGCCACTTACATATAGCTTCAACGCCGTAAGCAGTGGCTTGACTTCCTCTCCCTGCAGCGCAAGATTTCTATAAAAGTCGTGCAGCGTTGGCATTTCCTCGCGCTTGGGATTTGCCATATAGCGCTGATAGGTCAGGCCGGCAGCTACATCAATAAAGGTTTGCTCCTGGGGCGACAATTCGGAGCTGTGTAGAATGAGCTGGCAGAAATTCTGCAAGAACTGACTTTTCAGTCGGATGGGGTCCTCATCGTCGCCGTAGTCCTCGGTAATGTCCATGGGATTGATATGGGAGGGGCTGGACGCGGAAATGTCAATCACTACACCACCCATGGCTGTAACGAGATGCGTGTACTCCTGCTCCGGGTCGATGAGAACAATATCATCATCTGGCCAGCGAAGCATGATATTGGTGACCATCTGCATTACGGAGAAAGACTTGCCGTAGCCCGTCATACCCAGTACCATACCGGCAGGGGCGGGCAGCAGCTTGCGGTTACACAGTATCAGATTCTTACTGCGGGCGTTGATGCCCTCGTACAGTCCGCCCGGCTGGAACAGTTCCTGTGTGGTGAACGGCACATAGATGGCGGTGCTGACGGTTTCCAGTGTGCGCTCCAACCCGAGCCACTTCTTGCCAAGCGGCAGCATACTGTTCATGGCGTTGCGCTGCTCATACAAAATGCCGTCAAAGCGGCAGGTCTGCTGCTGCACGGTGCTGCAAATGCGCCGCACACGCTCGTCCAACTGCGCATTGGAATCGCCATAGGTGTGAATGAGGATGCAGACTTTGAAGATTTTTTGGTTTTTGGTTGTAATGTCATCCATCATCTGCTCTGTGTAGTGCATTTTGGATTTCAGATCATAGCTCACAGCTATGCTGGCAGGCATGTTTCGCTCGCGTGCTTTGGCAATGGCATCGTATTCTTCCTTGTGCATATAGGCAAGCTTTTTCTCAATTTCCTGGACGGCTTCTGCCTGGTCCATAGCGTCAACATGCATTGTGATAACGTGGTCAAACGGAAGCTCCGATAGCATAGAGAACAAACCGTTCTTCATTTCCGGTGCTATGCCCCGCAGATACATTGTCTTGCCGATTTTATCGCCAAACTGATAGCGGTCACGGTAAACGGCGCGCGAGTCGTCATGTTCCGGGTGCCAGTTGTAAGAACTGGGTGAAATAAAATCCTTCGTAGTAAGGTCATCCTCAGCCAGCAGCCAGTCATAGGAAAAGCGCATTTCCTCATTGGGCCGCATGATGCCTTGTAACAGGCTCAGACGCTCAATGCCGGACAAGATGCGTGTACTGCTGCCCATACGCTTGAAGTGATCGGCAATATCTGCAGCACGGTTTTCCAGCTGCTCTTTCGCCTGCTGGTAATTTTCGGCGTGCAGGCTGAAGGTGACGTATTTCTCACGAATCAACCCGTTTTGCCCGCGCAGTGCTTTTTCCGCCACGACTTGGTTCATCTCCTCAGCGTAGCGGTCACGGTCATCCCCGCGCAGCGGCAGGAAGGTGTCACGGCGAAACTGCTCCTCGTCCATGCTGCGGGTGACAAGGTTGATTTCCAGATGCAGCGAAGGATCGAAGTAGTTCAAAAACTCGCTGTATTTCGTAAAAATGTTCTTTTGCTCTTCCAACATAGCAATCTGGAAGTTCACATCGGTGAACGCCATCGTCATCGAGAAAAGTCCCGGCTCCACCTCGCAGATGCCATCCTGCGACATACTCAGGTATTGCAGGCAGTCACTGGCTTTCTGTGGTGCTTCGCGTGCGGCAATGAGCTTTTTTGTATGCTTTTCGGCTTTCTTTAACTGCTTTGCGTGCTGCCGCCGTTCTTTGGCGGCTTTCCTTTTTTCTCGTTTTAACAATTTCTCCTGTGCGTGCAAAGACTCCAACACACTCGGCTCGATGGGCAAGTCGGCGTGCTTTTTTGGTAAAAACATAATATTTCTCCTGACGGGGGCAGACTGCGACCTCGGCGGGGCCGCAGTACCATGCCCAGTAGATTTTTACAAGCTTTTCAAACGGATACCCGTTATGGCTGATAAAGCCCAGCCCAAGAAAGGGTAAGACTTCTACCATAACAATGTAGGAAACCAGCTGAATATCCAGCTGAAGCCATTGCAGGCAAACGAAGCAGGTCGCTATGGCCAGCACGGCAGCGACACCAAAACAGGCCAGCTGACGCAGTGAAAGTCCGAGAAAGAATTTCTCATGATATTCCGTGATTTCGAGATTGGTTTTTGTTGAGAGCATAGGTGAACTCCTCCATTAAATGGCGCTGGTGATGGCTTTGGTGAATCGTCCGCTCATAAACACGGCCACCAGCAGAATAACGGATTTGCCCAGCATGGCCCAGGCCTGCTCGGTAATGTCACCGCCACTGCCCAATGAAGCTGTCAGGGCAGGGTAAAAGCCAATGACAAGATAGAGAACGGCCCCTTGCAGCGCCACCGCCATGTAGTTTTTCAGGAAGTTTACAGCAATACCATGTAGCTCCCGATAGCAGAGCGTGGCAATTGGCAGGGAAGCCAGGGCATTATAAACGTACAGCTCAATGAAGCGGGCCGCAACGATGGTATTGATCACAATGTTGACAAGACGCAGCATCCAGCTTACGACCATAAGCTCCATGGCCACAGGCATATTACCGATGCCGCCCGGCAGTGCGCTGATTGCGTTTTCGATGTCGACCTCGGTGTTGACCTGTCCGCTGCTCACATAACCGGCTATGCCGTTTGTCATCGTGGCCGCTACCTCAAACATCGCATTTAGAATTTCCGTGGAGTGCAGAACAGCCCAGCGGCAAAGCGTGATTTTCAGCATGACCAGCGCCACCTGCTGAATCGTAAAAGCTGTGCTGCCGCCGTTCATGGCTATGGTCTGGGTGAAATTGTACAGTTCCAAAACCATAAAAAGTGCCAGAACGGTAAGTGCAATCGGCATGACTACGCCGGAGCTGATAGAATCTGCATAGCCGGCCAGTGTGCTGTTCCAATCGGTCAGACTGCTGAGCAGACCGGAGTTCTGCCCCATAGCGTTTATGGTGGCCGAAATGCCCGCCAGTTGGCTTCGTATCGTATCCTCAAAAATAGCGCATACCTCCCATCAGCTGACCGTCAGCGTGCCAAAGTAGGTAGCAACGGCAATGATCAGCACGCCGCCTGCAATCGACCATGCACCGCTGCTGATGCCGGGGCCGTTGTGGTCCTTGAGGTTCGTGCCCAGCGTCACCGCGCCAAACAGCAGCAACAGGCCACCTGCAAAATTGACAACGTTCGTGATAAGAGAAGTGATTGTAGATACCATTTCCATATGAGTTTCCTTCTTTCTGTTTATGTGTCAGACTCGTCAACGTCGAGTTCTATGTTGTTGATTTCCTGCACATTTTTCATAAAGGCTGCAAAGCTATTTTCTGCGCGCCTCTCGTAGTCGAAGGGGTGATGCCCCTCATTTTCAACCAGTGCGTAATTAGGGTGCTTTTTAAGATCAAACTTGTAAGAGTAAAATGGAACAACACCGGAAATCATCAATAAGCAACGATTTCGCGGCATGGTGCGTATTTCTTCCGGCGTCATCAGATCACGGCTGGCCACCTGATAGTTCTTGGAAAAGGAGCCCTGTGCGCCAAGGTTCTCTGTGGTGTTCAGCACCTCGATGGTCCGTTTGCCCAGCTGTTTACCGAAGAACTCCAGTGATTCCGGGTTATTGCCGCCACCCAGCACAAGCTCTGAATCACAGTTTTCCAGAATCGTGCCCCAGTCATCACCGTACTGAGATTTCAGCTGTGCGATTGACTGGTAAATCAGGGTACATCCGATATTTCGGCTGCGGATGGTGCTGATCAGAATCTGGAAGTCCGGAATCATGCCGATGTTCGGAAACTCATCTAAGAGAAACCGCACATGGCGCGGCAGGCAGTGATCCTCACGATTGTCTGCGATATGCACAAGAATCTGAAAGCATTGCTGGAACATGACCGCTGCCAGAAAGTTATAGGCTGTGGTGGTGTCTGGTGTGACAACGAACAACGCCACCTTTTTGTCACTGGCCAACTCTTCCAGATGAATGGTGTCATCCTCGCAGATTTTCATAATGGAAGGAATATTGAACGCACTCATACGCATACCGAGAGATACATCAATACTCTGTGCGGTTTTGTCCGGTGCCATGTGGTACAGTCCATATTGGCGCGCTGCGAATGACGCAGGCTTTTCCATAGCCAGATCTTCGAATATATCGTCCAACTGGCTGCGTCCCTGTGGTCCGTAACGATGCTGCATCAGCACAAAAAGCTCCATTACACTGTTCATATTGTGCATCTCAGGTGGTTGCTCAAAATACACATAGGCAAGCAGCGCTTCCAGCAGTGAAGTAGAGCCTTCTTCCCATATCGGGTCGGCTGTGTTTTTCTGGCGCGGGTCCTCTTTCATATTTTTGATAAGATTCTTGGCAACGACCACAATGTCATCCGTGTCATGGATATACGCAAACGGATTGTAGTGGTCGGACTTGTTACGGTCCTTCAGGTTGAACACCTTTACGTCATACCCTTGCGATACTAGGACATTTCCGTAGGTGTCAAGCAGTTCGCCCTTCGGATCGCTGAGAACGTAGTTGCTGTTAAATTGCAGCAGCTGCGGGCCGGCAACGCTGTAGCTCTTACCGGAGCCGGACGGGCCGAACACAATGACGTTCTTGTTGCGGTTGTAGTTGTTCTCCGCTGTTACCGGCATCTTCATGGCAAGGCTCAGGGACTCTGTGGCCGTCAGGGGGATGTTCTCGCTTGCCTTTTCATGGAGAAACGGCGCAATGTCCGCCGCTGTGCCCCAGCGGGCGCTGCCGTACTCCTTCTGCGGTACCAGCCGATGACCGCTGTACTTTATGCAGAGGTAAGCAAGAATCGCCAGCAAAATAGCACCAACACCGCAGCCTACAGGAATCGGCGCAGGGGATAGCTGCAAGGGATGCAGTACAATTTTGCCAAGATTTACCGCGGCGGCCAGCCTTTGCGTGACTGTTCCGGCAGCCGATACATAGAGAAGTCCTGCTCGGTTACCCAGCCAAAAGCAGCCCAGACTTGCAGCAAGACAGATCAGAATTTGCTTTGTGCGCTGTTCCTTCATAGCCGCTCACCTCGCTCCTGCGCCGGCGGCGGGCGGTGCTGGTTCAGCTCCTTCGTGCGCTGCATGGCTCGTTCGGACAACTCCTGCAGCAGGCTGGTGGGCCGCTCCTTGCCGCGCGCTGCAATGCAGTTTTCAATGGCGGTCTGAATGCGGTCCACATCCTGCCCCTTGAACCACAGGTTCAGCTGCCCGGTGTCCTTGTCCTTGGTAATGGCAAAGTCCACCGAGTATTCCCTGAGCTGTCGCCTGACATAGGGCAGCGTCTTGTCGTTCAGCTCCACCGAAGCGAGAGCCTGCGACTGTCGGTTCAGTGATTGAATTGATTGCTGCCCATACTGCCGCGCTTGCAGCATACTGGCAACCGCCTGCAATATCCCAAAGATGCCCTGCCCGGCAAGCTTGGCTGCGTTGATTTGCACCCGGATGGCCGTTTCTTCTACCATACGGTATCACCTTCGCTTTCTCTGCAATAAAATTTCAACCTCACCACGGCAGCGGAGCGCCGGTGCGTCGGGCGTATGCTTCAATTCTTTTTCTCAACCTGTATTGCTGAAGGCGGTCCGGCAGACTGTATTCCAGTGTGCGGACTTTTACATGATGCCGCATCGCGCATTTGAAAAAGGCATACAGGTACCGCTCCTTGCCGCTAATCTGGCGCATACGGCAAACATACACGCAGTCGACCTTTCCGTTCTTGATACTGCGTATCATACTCTGATACCCATCGCGCAGCGGGCCGTGCCCTTTATAATCGATGCTGCCGCCGACTACCATGCAACCATCGTCACCGGCCTGCCTGCAGCAGGCATCATAGCTCGCGCGGGTCGCTGCGCAGTCACCGGGAATGCGCGCATACACCCATGCACGAGGCGACTTTTCTTGATTTGGCCTTATCTCTCAACCTCCAGCTCTTGGTCATAAAAGCTCAACTGCTCGCCTTCTAAGCGAAACCGTAGGTCCAGCTCGGCAAATGTGAAATTCCGATTGAAGCGTTCCGTCGCCTTATTTGGTGTATCCTGCAATTCCAGCATCAGCTGCCACAAGTCAGGATGCGCCCGGTACAGATGCCGCAGCTCGGTCATGGACGCATTGGGGCAGAACCAGCACCCGCCGCGGTGGCTGTACTCATACAGCGGCGACAGCAGCCCCTCCTGCCTGCACATGGAAAATGCATCCTGCTCTGTCACGCCGTACTTTGCCATAAGGGAAACCTGGTCAGGCTTTAGCCGCTCCAGTCTGATAGGCTCATCCGCGGCAAGACCTAAATAGGAAACCGTACCCGGCGGCAAACTCTCTTTATAGGCTTCCAGTGGCGGAACCTTGCAATCTCGTTGAATTGCACAGCGCCCAGCCAGCGGAAAAGCGGCAAGCTTTCCCTGTGCATTGCCGCGGCTCACCACATGGTAAAAGCAATCCAGATACGTCTTTTCAGCGTGCAAAACCCTTGTGGGGATACCGTGCTTTTCAAAGTACGGAATTGCGGTTTCATAGATAAACTGGGTATGCTCGGGCAGCTCGCCGGATATCTCCTTGCTGAACATGACCTCTGTGTATATGATTTCGTCCAGCGGTTCGCCATGCTGTAGGGCCAGCAGCGCTGTGGCATTGCTGTCTTTGCCGAAGCTCGAACAGATGATATGTTTCATGTCATTCACCAATAAAAATAGGGCGGCCCGCGAGAGTCGCCCATACCATGTACGTGTTTCATAGATTTTTAGTGCTCGCTCTCATCCGGTTTGGATTTGCGGCGCTTGTATGCAAAAATTCCGAAGCCGACGATAGACCCAAATACCGCTGCCGAAAGCAGCGCAAAGGGGAATACATCGCCCGTTTGGGGAATGACCGGCATCGGCGTAGGCGTTGCCGTGGGTGCGCTTACTGGTGCAGGGGCAGGCGTAGGCGTGCTGTTCGGCGTCGGCTGCGGCGTATTGCTCGGGGTGTCCTCATGCGGTGTTTCCTCGGGGATGCGTGCATCCTTCATAACGACAGTCTGAAGCTCACCGGTGGGCAGCACGGTAAAGGAAATGCTTTCCGCAAGCTGATAGCCATTGGGGGCGGTGATCTCCGTCAGCGTATAGTCACCGGCAGGCAGTTTTTCAATATAGTGGGGTTTGTCCTCGGAAACCCACTGTGCAACCGTGTTGCCGTCCTTATCCTTGATGATAAGCTCAGCGCCGGGCAGCTCTTTACCTGTGGCAATGTCAACCTTGGAGATTTGTACTCTGGTAATATCATCCCGCATGATCACCGTGGCATCGTCCAGCAGCTCCCATTCCTCCCAGGGGATAAACCAGAGTTTCTTTTTATCTTTCAGATAATAGACGTCTGCCTCGTCCAGTTCGTGGCTGTCAGCATCTGCTTTGCGTTCCAGGCGGAACACAATATCGTCTGTAACGGCATAACCTTCTGCAGGCCGCTTCTCTGTCAACGTGTATTCTTCGTCAAAATGCAGACCCGTCACACGGTGCGGCGTGTCGGTGGATACCCAGGTGTCAACAATGTTGTCCTTCGTATCCTTGATGATCAGCGTAGCACCGGGCAGTTCCTCATCGCTGGTCAAATCTCGCTTGCTTACCCACATTTCAGTAGGCTTGTTGGCGCAGGTATTGTCCAGTACCTGCAGAACCTCGCCGTCATAGGTGAAGGTGACATCCATCTCTGCATCATTGAGATAATATCCCAGCGGGGCGCGCAGCTCGCGGATAAAGTAATTGCCGCTGTTGGTCGTGGCATCCAGCCGGTCACTCTGGCCGTACCACTCGCCGCGGATGGGAACATCGCAGTTGAAATAGGTGTAGCCATCTGCAACGGTCTCGGGACTGGTGGAAATCAAATCACCGGCAGAGAACAGCTTGTTGCCGTCCACGTCGTAGATGCCATCACGGGTGTACAGGTTGAACACGGCACCGGCCAGATATTTGCCGGTTTCCTGATTGATTTTGTACACACCTACGCGGGCATGCTCACGGTTATTGTAGAAACCAAGGGTCTGCTGTTCAGCCAGTTCCGCAGGGGCTTCCGATACGCGTACAACATCAAAATGCTGTTCACTATCGCCATTTTTGATGATGCTCTTTGCCATGACTACATCGTTCAGCTGGTTGTCCCAGACAAATGTCACATCGTAGCTGTCTGTTGTGCCGACATACCCATAGGGCGGCTTGGTTTCCTCCACATGGTAGCTGCCCAGCGGCAGGGTAATACTGACCTCGCCGAGCGTGCCGTCGTGGATGACCGACAGAAAGTCATAGGTTGCCTTGGTGCGGGACGGCGCAAACACAGCAGTGTCTGCACTGCCATCACCGGTGGTAACAACCGCTACCACGTCGCCCTTGGCATACCAGAGCGTGCGGCCACCGTTGGCATCCAGCTGGCGGTCCTGCGTGTAAATGTCCTCGGCAGCCGTAATAGTGAATTCCGCACCGGCCAACGGACGTAGCATATAGGCAAAGTCGGAGTCGGCCTCGCCGCTCATCCAGGGGTCAATCAAATCGTAGGTTTCGATCTTTCCTGTCAAGGCATTGCCTGTCTTACGGATGGTCAGCTTGCCCAGCGTTTCCTCATTCCAGTAGTCCTCGCCGATGACCAGCGTGTCCATGCCGTTTTCATTGTCATCACCGGTGGCCTTGTAGATGCGGTCCGTGGAAATATCGAAATCGACATAGTAGTTGCCGCTGTCAGCCCATTCGTTGTAGAAGCCGTCCGGGCCGACAGTCTCCACAATGCGGTATTTGCCCAGCGGCAGCTTTTCAGGCAGGGTCAGGATACCTTCCCCGTTGGTGTAGAAGGTATCCACGTTCTTGGTCAGATGCCCGTTTACCGTGTCCGTCATCGTGACCAGCTTTGGCTTCCCGTTTTCCAGCCGATAGTTGCCGTTGTCATCCAGCCAGTAGATCTGGAAAGCTGTGTTTGGCAGCAGGACCGGTTTGCCGGTTTCCGTATCGAGTTTCGTGATTTTTAAATACACTTCAATCTCCTCATCCAGTACCGTAAATTTCTGATAGGAATCCGATGCTTTCATCACACTGTCCTTCGGCGTGGCCATCGCGCCCCAAGGGTTGTTGTCCTGCTCGGGATCGATGCTGACCAGGAAAGGCTCTGCCTGGAACAAATCGTGCGGGGTGGTCGTCTCCACGACCAGATAGGTGCCGTAGGAAAGTCCCTGCACGCGGATGTTGCCGGAGTCATTGCTGAAGATTTCGGCCAGCTGATACTCATTGGCACGCCCCGTGGGCTGCCAGCCATCACCCTTGCCGTTCTTGTTGTCACCTGACGCGGTCAGCGTTTTGTTGTAGGCGGCCATTTCGTCGGCGTTGACCTCGTAGGTCTTGGCAATGGCCTGCGTCTCACCGGAGAAATCCCACTTGGGGTGCTCGTTGTCGTATTCCTTGTTGATGTAGGTATCCAGAATGCTTTGCAGAGTGTAGCTTCCGGTGCGGGTCTGGTCAAACTGGTCGACCTTGGACAAGTCGGACACAAGATAGAAGGTGAACCCAGCGCCCTCCAGCTCCAGCCCATTGGACTGACCGCTGGAGGAAACGACCTTGCTGATCTCCACGTTGCCCTTGGCGACCTGATCCTGACTTTCGGTCAGGCCGTTATCCTTGTGGATATGGTAGTTGCCGTTGTAGGCGGCTGTGTCATTGGCAAAGGTGGTTTTCTCCACATACCAGCTCTCGTCTGCATAGCTGGGCGTGATGTAGTAGTTGTGCTCATCGCAGAGATACCCGGGCGCATAGGACAGGTAATAGGCATCGTAGGTCCAGGTGCCGTCCAGAGCCTTGCTCTTAGAGATGGTGCTGAACTGGTTCTTGTATACCCAATCTGTATACTGCCCGTTGCTGGCTGCCAGCGCGGCAACCTGCCCGGTAGCTGCCTTGGTGCGGCTGTCCACCGTAGGATAGGTGCCGGAAACAGCAAGAGCGCCCTCACGCAGCGGAATGACCGTGCCGGTGGAGCGCTCTACTACATAATATTTACCGAGGTACAGGTTGGAGAAGGTCAGCCAGCCGTCCTCGATTTTTGCACTGGCTACGAGATTATCCTTTTTCAGCACAGGCAGGTAATCGCTGATCCACTGCCCGCTGTTGTCACGAATCGTAGTGTGCCAGATGGGATTGCCGTTGGAATCTACGATTTTGGAATAGTCCACGACGCCGGTCACACCATCGGGGTGGGTAATATCCTCGGCGGCGTACAGGTCGTAGACCGCGCCGTCCAGCACGGCATTACCATGGGCGGCGTCGCCGGTCACATACCGCTGTGCATCCAAATCAACCTTGGAGATGCTGATTTCACCAAGCGTGCGGTCATTCTTCATGATGCCGTCCGCAGCCGTGGTGGTGTAGCCGTCCTCATTGGCTGCCTTGCCGCTGGCATCGGTGGTATAGCTCCGGGAGGCATCCTTGGGGGAGTCATAGATGGTGACGGTGGTTTCTACGCCGCCGCTGGTCACCAGCTTTGTGCCGCCCTTATCGCCAGTGGCAATGTCGGCATTGTAGTCACCATTGCCCAGCCACAGGACAGAATTGTTGTTGTCCGCGGTGATTTCTACATAGTAGGCGCGCTTGCCCAGCGGCGTGCCTGCGGTGCCAGGGTGGTCAATGTCTGTCCAGTCGCCGAAATACCCCGCGGGGGCCTTCGTCTCCACAAGGATGAACCTGCCCTCATTGCGCTGCGTGTAGTACAGTGTATGGCGCATCGTGTCGTTTGTGGCGTAGGCGGCGTTGTTGATGACGGCATAGGTGCCGTCACCCTGGCGCTGAACGCTGTAGGTGTTGTAGCCGCCCGTTGGCTGGTATTTGCCGGTCACGACGTCCCACTGGTAGATTTCATACCGGGCATCGCCTGCAATCTGGTTGCCGGTCTCACTGTCCGTCTTTTTGACGTTGATCTGCAGTGACCACTCAGCATTGCGCATCTCGTAGGCATTGTTGGAGTTGGCCGGTACTGTAATGGTCTGGTGGCTGCCGTTGCTGCCCCAGTAGGATTCAAAACCGTAGGGAATGGTGACTTCGTCATAACGGAACTGCAAAGATGCAAGCTGTGCCTGCGCGCTGGCAATAGCATTATTTACAGCGCTCTGTGCTTCTGCCTGAATGGCGGCAACCGCAGAATCGCGCTCGCTGTTGGCGGCTGCGTCCGCGGCTTCTTTCGTAGTATAGGGGCCGACGCTGCCACTGCGGCCATCTACGGTCTTGGATACAGTGTAATGCACAGACCAGCTGGCAGATGCTGCACCGCCGTTATTCTGGTAATTGTCGTCGTTGGTGTGGCCGTCTGTAGTGACGGTCTGCACACTGGCAGGGGAGACGCTCCAGCTGCCGCCGTCAATCGTGCCGGATTTGGTAATCGGCTCGATTTCAATCGTGGCACCGTCCACCTTTTCCAGCGTTTTCAGCTGGATCTTATCTGTGGTGATACCATAGGTCAGATCTACGGTGCCGCTGGCGGACTGTGCAGGGGCTTCCCAACTGGCATAATACTCCTGTACGACAGGCTTCGGCTCTTCCGTTTCCTCCTCACTGATTTCAGGGCCAATCAGGGCAACGGTCTGCCAACCGCTGCGCGCAGGGGTATAAATGTAGGTGTAGTAGCCGCGGGGCTTTGCATAGGCAACAGCGCCGTCCAGCAGGGCCTGCGCGGATTCCAGATAGATTTTTGCAGCAGTGCTCTCGGGATAATTTTCAATCAGCCACAGCTGGGTGTCATCGTAAATCGTGCGGCAGAAATCCAAAAGAGAGATTCTTTCAGTATCTTCTGCGGAAAAAGCGACGGGCGCATCGGGCAGCAAGTCCATAGAAAGCTGGTCCAGACCGCCCCAGATGCGGTACTGGTTGCCGTAGTGGTCACCGGGAATGCACTGATCTGCGCTGACCAGAGAAGTGTTCGTATAAGTGTACGGCGGGCAACCCTTGGGCTGGCCGTTGGCACCGTGGGTGCAGCAGTAGGCTTCCTCGCCATTGAACCAGATCAGCCATGTGCCATTCACCTTCTCGACCTTGGTGATTTTACCGCTGGTAACGGCAGGAGTAGGGCGCTCGGCGTAGGCGGCAACGTCTGTAGTTTCTGCGAACGGTGCGGCCATGGTGCCGCTGCGGTCAATTACAACGTGCAGTGCTTTCGTCAGCGTGCTGCCATCCGGAGTAGTGTAGACAAGCTGCGCGGAAAAGTCGGCATCTGCCTGTACATACAGTCCCATAACAGCAGCGGATGTTTCGGAATACTCACTGTGCACAAGGCTGCTGCGCGTAGTCTCATCGGCAGGAAGACCGTAGAAGTCCAGCACTGTCACCTCGTTGGGAAGCACCACATCCAGACTGCTGCCGTCCGCAGGGTATTCTACCTGTGCCAGAATGGGCGCAACGGCATAGTCGGCACCCTCCAGCAACGGAGCCGTCAATGTCAGGTCGTTGCTGTTCAGGGTGTCCGCACTCAGGTAACTGTCTGTGCTTTCCTCCAACTGGTCATTCGGCCAAGCGGAAATGCCGATTTTTGTTTCACCCGTGGCAACCGGCAAGCCCTGGCTGCCCATATAGGAACCAGTCGGCGTATCCGGTAAGTCTGTGTACAAAACAGCGCCGTCGAAGGTGTAGCCGGTGGATGTCTCCACCGGCGCATCCTCGTCGGCGCTTCGGGATGTTGCGGCAGCTTCGCTGCTTTTGGGCGTGCTTTCTTCACCCGGGTCCGGGTCGCTTGCCTCAGTCTGATGGCTGTCATCTGTGACGGCCTCTTTGTCATGCTCCAAGATGAGCGTGCCGTCTGCATCAGCCCTCGGAGCCTCCGCAAACGCGCCAGCTGGGAACAGGGAGCAGCACATCATAGCCACCATACACAAGGCCGCTATGCGCTGCTTGAGCTTAAATTTGCGATTCATTGAACATACTTCCTTCTGCTGTTAAATTTTATCTATATAAAAAAGTGCCTGCCGAACAAACAGCAGACACTTGAGAGTTTGATTTACCTGTAACGCTCAACCGACCTTCCCCTGAAAGAACTCCAAAAATTCCGGCAGCTCCTGGTCCGGCAGTTCGTTCATGACCTGCATGGCCAGGTATTCTGCGCGACTCACCTTGGGGGCAAACTTGCGGGAGTAGGTCTTGCCGGTTCTCACGTACCCAACATCGTGGATCAGGTCCTTTTCCGAAAGGCTTTTCAGGATGGTAAAGACAGAGCGCGGCTTCCAGGTACAGTTCTGGGTCGGGATCAAATCGGAAACAATCTGGCTGGCGATGGCAGGCTCCTTGGAATTCCAAAGGTAGGTCATGATCTGCATTTCGGAGGTCGTCATCCGATACAGGGAGTTTTGCTTTTTCATATCCATTCTCCAATCACTGAAAGGTTACGGTCCAGTAAGTGTACTGGCCTTCGGCTGTGCTGCAGAACCAGCAGCCCACACCCATGCTGGTAAAGCTGGGCTCCATAATATTGGCATAGTGGGCAGGGCTGCCCTGCCAGTAGGTGCAAACGCTGCTGGCCGAGCCAATCGGACCTGCGGCGCAGATCTCACTGCGGCTCGTCATGCCGCTGTGGTCGAACGGCCCGCCCGCCACAAAGCTCTCACAGCGTGCATCGGCGGCAGCACTCAGGCCACTGTCCATCGTCAAAGGGGACAGACCAGCTGCTGCGCGCATAGCATTGATGTTTTCCTGCACAGCCCAGTAGGCACTGTCCGAGCTGTCGATGCTCCACCATTCCTCGGAGCCTGCTGCCAGGTCAAAGGGGACTGCACCATAGCTCATACTGACCTGTGCAGGTTGGATCTCCTCGGCAACGGGTTCCGTAGCGGGCGCTTCGGTAGGCGCTGCAGTAGGCTCCGGTATGGAAATTTCAGTCGGTGCCGGTGTGGCAGTCGGTTCTGGAGTCTGTGTAGGCGCTTGTGCCGGGCTTTCCGTGGCAAGCGGCGCAGGTGTCTCAATGGCAGTCTCTTCAGTAGCAACGGTAAGTTCTACCAGCGTACTGCTTTCCGGCGTTTGCAAGGTGTTATCGGTCTGCTGTGCGCAGGCGCAGAGTAACACCGTAGCTAAAAGAATGGATAACAGACATTTTTTCATATTATAAATTTCTCCAATCAGTAGTATAAATCATACAGACTACCAGCAAACTCGAGCAGCTTTCTGCTCAGCCAGAACAGCACCTGCGGCGCGCCGTAAGGACTGAGCAAGAATGCCACGATGGCGGATACTGCCGCCTCTTGGTAGCACTTATCGAATAGCGCCAACAGAGCAGCCAGACCGCCCAGTGCCGCCAAAAACCTGCCGCAAACTCCGCAGATAGCAAACAGCACGATTGTAATCAGGCCCAGTGCAAGAAGTACCAGAATGACAGGCACAAGACTAATGCGGATACCCCAGGTGAGGAACAGATTTTTACGTTGAATGGGCATAATGGCCACCTCCTACCTCTATGATACATGGTCTGCGAAATAATGCAAGGCTGTCGATTTCAGCGTTCCAGTTCGTTTTCCTCTCTAGGCGTTCGCACAGAATCGTCCTCGTTCAAGACATCGACCTCACCCTCCAAAACCGGGGCATCATTGCCCACATTCAGCAGGGCATCCAGCTCGGCCAGGCGCGCGCTCTTGTCGTTAAGCTCCTGTTCCTGCAGAAAAGGCTGCTGCAGTTCCTCTTTGGCGCTGTCCAACTGGACGCGCAGCTGCTGTAGATTGTTGCGTAGACCGCTGACTTCCTGCGGCAGGGCAGCAACAACGTTTTGCAGGCGGACCATATTGCCGGCAGCGTCGCTGCCCAGCTCTGTGGTATGGGTGGCCTGCCCGACCAGATGTGCCACAAACACCTTGGAAAGCGGCACATAGGCAACCGTGACCTCAAAGCCCGCATAGTGCCCCACCAAAACAGGATGGTCGGCCCGCACGGCAGCACCCACCGGCCCGAGCAGTGCCTTACCGGCATCCTCGCGCTTGTCGTAGGACGTGCCGTCCAGCTCAATGCTGAAAACCAGCTTGCCGTCCTTGTCATAGCTCTGACTGTCCTTGGCGGTCTGCATATCCTTCTCAAACGCCTGAATCCGGCATTCGGTGCCGCGGATCTCTCGCAGAAAGATGCCGGTCACGGCGTCCTCCAGTCGGTAGTGCTGGCTGTTGTAGGCGGCCTTCAGCGTGCGAAGCCGCGCAACCTGAATATCAAGGTCCATCTTTTCTTTGATCATCGGGTTTCCGGCAGCCAGCGCCTTTACCTCAGCGTAGGAGAGCGCAGCCTCGTCTAAATCCTCACAGCTTCGGGCAGGGGATTTCGACGTCATGATTTGCGAAATAAACTTCTGTTTGTTTTCGACCAACTGATAGCTGTAGGCGTCAAATGTGGCCTCCGTTATGTAAATAAAAATCGAAACCTCCTTATTCATATTGCCCTGCCGCACCATGCGTCCATTGCGCTGGGCAATATCGGCTGGCCGCCATGGGCAATCAAGGTGATGGAGTGCACACAGCCGTGTCTGTACGTTGGTGCCAGCGCCCATCTTCTGGGTGCTACCCATCAGCACGCGAACCGCACCGCTGCGGACTTTGCCGAACAGCTCAGCCTTCTTAGCTTCCGTATCGGCATCATGGATGAACTGTACCTCCTCCTTAGGAATGCCTCGCGCCACCAGCTTGTCCCGAATATCGTTGTACACGTCAAAGCCGTCCGCGCGTGGCGTGCTCAAATCGCAGAAGATCATCTGCGTGGAGCGCTGGGCCTTTGTCTTTTCCCAAATGGTAAAGACCCGCTCCACGCAGGCATTCGCCTTGCTGTCGGGGTCATCAGGCAGAAGTGGGTTCATCAATCGTTGGTCCAGCGCCAGCTTTCGGCCATCGTTCGTGATGCGCAGCATGTTGTCCTCATTCGGGGCAACCAGACGATTGCGCACCGCCTCGGCCCGCTCACCCAGCGCCGCCACCATTTGACGCTGCAGCTCGCTGGGCGGCAGCTTTACAATCGTGGGCTTGCCGCCCGTGATTTCGGGGACCGGCAGCTTCAGCATATCGGCGGTCTGAATGTCGGCACACTGCTTGAACATATTCATAAGCTCCGGCAGATTGTAGAATTTGGCAAACCGTGTTTTGGAGCGGTAACCGTTTCCCTCGGGGGCAAGCTCAATCGCGGTAACGCTCTCGCCAAACGTAGAGGCCCACGCATCAAAGTTCAGCAGGCCCTCCTGCTCCAAAAGCCCGTATTGCAGATACCGCATCATGATGTACATCTCGGTCATCGAGTTGGAAATCGGCGTACCGGTGGCAAACACGATGCCGTGCCCGCCGGTCAGCTCGTCCATGTACATGCACTTCATATACATGTCGCTGGCCTTTTGGCTTTCGGTCTGGGAGATACCGGCCACGCGGGTCATCTTGGTAGTGACCATTGCGTTTTTGAAGTAGTGTGCTTCGTCCACCATCAGACTGTCCACGCCCAGCTCCTCAAAGGTGATGACGTCATCCTTGCGGCTCTGGTCGTTGAGCTTGTCCAACTTCCGTTGCAGCTGCTTTTTCATGCGCTCCATCTGCTTGATGGTAAAATTCTCGGCGCGCTGGGCCTTCAGTGCAGCGGTCTGTGCCACTACATCGTCGATTTGCTTTTGCAGGTACATTTTTTGCCGTTCATCGGAAAGCGGTATCTTTTCAAACTGACTGTGCCCGATCACAATAATGTCAAAGTTGCCGGTAGCAATACGGGCACAGAACTTTTTGCGATTGGCTTTTTCAAAATCTGTTTTGCGCGCCACCAGAATTTCCGCGTTGGGATAGAGCAGCAGCGCCTCGGACGCCATCTGCTCGGTCAAATGGTTGGGTACTACGATCAAGGTCTTGTTGCAAAGACCCAGACGCTTTTTCTCCATGGCGCTGGCGACCATCTCGAACGTTTTCCCAGCCCCAACCTCATGTGCCAGAAGTACGTTGTTGCCGTACAGCACATGGGCAATGGCGTTGCGCTGATGGGGCCGCAGCGTAATTTCCGGGTTCATGCCGGGAAAGCGCAGATTGCTGCCGTCATATTCCCGCGGGCGGATGCAATTGAATTTGCTGTTGTACAGGCTTACCAGCGCCTGCCGACGCTGCGGCTCCTTGAAAATCCATTCTTCAAACTTGTCTTTTATCAAGCATTGCTTTGCGTAGGCAGCCTCGGTGGCGGCGTGGTTCAACACGCTTTTTTTGTTTCCCTCTGCGTCGGTAATCGTGTCAAACACCTGCACAGGCCGCAGGTTCAGCGCAGCCTCGGTGATTTCATAGGCATTCTTGCGGTTTGTGCCGTAGGTGATGGTTGCCTTGATGCTGCCGTTGCCGTAGCGCTTGTTGGTGATGTTCCATTCACCGGTGAACGGTGCAAACAGAACCTTCACGGAAAGTCTTGTAGACAATGGCGGCTCCAGTAGCTCCATGAGGAAATCCTGTATGTATTCGGGTGGTATCCAGGTAGCACCCAGCCGCACAGCAATTTCGCTGGCGTCGAGGTCCTTCGGCTGTACCTGCTCCAGCGCCTTCACATTGACCTGATAGTCCGGGTCGGACGCTGCGGCTATCCGGGCAACGGCCAGCTTTTGCCGCACATTGCCGGAAAGATATTCGTCAGCCGGCAGATAAACCGGTTCGTCCTGCTCCGGGTCGCGGAAGATAACGCCGGTCAAATCGCGGATGATTTCGTCCTGCGCTTTTCCCGTGACCTGTGCCATGTAGAGAAGGTCCACATGGGCCTTCTCGGTCAGGCTCAGCACCAGCGCTTCATCGGCGGTATCCACATGGTCCACCACCTGTGCCGGGCGGATGGTCCGCTTCGTGAACATATCCGTCTTGCCCCTGTAATGGCCCTCGCTGTCGATGTCCTCCAGCGAGCAGAGCAGGAAATACCCGGAATCCTCACGGAACGCCGAAGCCGTGCCGCGGCTGTTGATTAGCCCATACGTATCGTGGTAGGAATCATACTGGGCGGTCAGCTGCGCTTGCAAAGCAGCAATCGTTTCATCAGGCAGATTGTCCAGCTGCGCCCGAATCAGCTCCCGGCAGGTATCCCGCAGAGGAACCAGCGCCTTGATGCGGGTAAGCGCGGAGGTGCTGACCTTCACGGCGCGCATTTTGGAATTTTCGCGGTAATAAACTGTGTCGTCTTTAACAACGTAGCTGAAATTTCGCGTGTTGGGGTCGGCGTCGAGCGTGTCACTTTCCTCCTGCGCGTCCTCCCGGTCATCCGCCAGTGTATACTCGGCCTGTAAATTGGCAAAAGCTGCATCAAGCTGACCTTCCAAAGGCGTGCCATTTTCCAGCGGCGCGCAGGTGGGGCGCTGCCCGTAGGGGCCGCTGACCATCTGCATCTCGCCGCAGATCATTTCGGGATGGTCGATGAAATACCGGTTCAGCGGAATGCCATCCGCAGTCTCGCCCACATGAATCCACGGCGCGTCCTGCTCCAAGACCCGCCCGCGCTTTTGCAGAAACAGAATGTCCGAGGTGACGGTTGTACCTGCCTGCGCGGTAAAGGTATTGTTGGGCAGCCGCACCGCACCGATCAAATCACAGCGGGCAGCCAGATACCGGCGCACGCTTTCGGACTTTTTATCCATCGTGCCGGAGGTCGTTATAAATGCCATAATGCCGCCGACGCGGAGTTTGTCTACGGTTTTGGCTAAAAAGTAATCGTGAATTTGAAAGTGCAGCTTGTCGTATTGACGGTCCGTAACCTGATACTGCCCAAACGGCACATTGCCGATAGCCAAATCAAAGAAGCTGTCCGGCAGGTCGGCTTTTTCGTAGCCGCAGATTTGAATTTTTGCTTTCTGGTATAACTGCTGCGCGATGCGGCCCGATACACTGTCTAACTCGACGCCGTAGAGCTTTGCATTGTTCGTATCAAAGCTGCCGCTGCGGTGCCCAAAGAATGCACCCACACCCATGCTGGGCTCCAGCACATTGCCGCCCACGCAGCCCATGCGTGTCAGCGTGCGGTACATGGCATGGATGACGGCAGGCGGGGTATAAAACGCTGTCAGCGTGGATTCCTGCGCGGCGGCGTATTCCTCCGGCGTCAGCAGTTCTTTCAGCTGCGTGTACTCGCTGTGCCAGTTGTCTTTATTAGAGTCAAAGGCATCGGAAAGACCGCCCCAGCCGAGATAACCGGCCAGAACATCCTGCTCGGCTACCGTGGCCGGTGTGCCGCGCTGCTCAATTTGCTTTAGTGTCCGAATTGCATTTAAGTTCGCAGCGAACTTGGCCTTTGCCCCTGTGGGAACCTCCGGCTCATAGGGTGCAAGGTAGTTGGTGGGGTCATGCGCGGCGGACTCGTCGGTAGGAAGGGCGTTTTCCTGCGGCTCGTGTTCTTCCGCCTCGTCGAGGTCTATTTCCATGAGACTATCAAAATCGAGATTGGAGAGCACCGCCTGGTTCAGATCATCGAGCGAGCCATACCGTTCCTGCGCGTAGAGAGTATCGTCCACCAGCTTGGTGACAGTGCAGTGCTCCAAGTCGGCATACACCTGAATGACGTGTTTCTCATCCTCGGTAGTGGTATAGCCCAAATCGATTCGTGTCAGGTCGGAAAAGTCCGGCTCGGTGATCTCAAATTCGTCCTTGAGATAATCCTCAATGGAGGATAGCGCCTGTTCCGTCTGCGTTTGCACAAGGGCTTTGTGCTGCTGCTCGGAGAGCATCATACCGCCGTTGCGCGGGTTGGCGTCCAACTGCCGCTGAAACTCCTCCCGGCTGATGGCGCGTCCAATCAGGGGGACTTCCTCATCCCGCAGATGCACGTCAAACTGCCCGATGCGCTCAACGGTGAATCGGTGGTCATCCTCCAAGTAGACAACGCTGCCTTCGGCGCAAATCGGTCTGGTATCCGGAACGTTACCGGGCTCATCGCGCACCGCACTGGCGGCCTCTCGCTGCTCGGCAGCCCATGCGGGATACTGCTCCAACTCCTGCGGTGTCAAAAAACGCTGCATCTCGATCAGATAAGCAATGCGCTTGGCCGCGGCCCGCCATGGCAGCCTGCGCTCAAAGCGGTCTTCCTCATTTGTCAAAATCAGCTTCAGTCCGGCAGGGCCGTGGTCAACCCAGCCGTGGGCACCGCTTTGGTAGTCCCATGACCGGCCACCACTGCCGTATTCCTTCTTCAAAAAAGCGGCGTGGTCGCCCTGCGTGGTTGTGAACTGCTGATAAATGCGGAATTTGCTGTTCTCAAAATTGCTGCCCGCTGCCAGAGCCCAGTTGACTTCCTCGTCTGTGATAACGCTGCCGTCATCCATCTGCGGAGCATTGTACTCGGCAACAGGCAGGGCGGAGCGAATGACGGTTTCCTGCTTTTCCGGGGTGAGAAAATCATCCTTTTCCAACCTGTTATTTTCCGCACTCGGCGGCGAACCGTCAGGCAGTTCAAAGGAAAGCTGTTCCTCTACCTGCGGCAGTTTCTTCGGGTCGATGGCCGCAATAAGCTCATGCTGTTCAATCAAGTCGTTCAGCGCATTGGCCACGGCACGCCACGACAGCAGCGTTTCCGCGCTGCGGGTCAGATACGCGCCCTGCCAGACAAGCAGGCCATTGTCCTGCCGGTGAAAGCCCACGCGGGTATCATCGGCCAGCAAAAGCTCTGTAAAAATATCCTTGTAGCTTTCCCGCACAAAGCGCAGCCGGTCAATGAGCAGGGGATTTTTATTATAAAATGTAAGATATTCGGCGTTGGATGCTCGGGAAGAAGTCTCCATAGCCAGCAGCTGCGGCAGAAGCGTGGGCGGAAATTCGGGCAAAGCAAAAGCGGAGGGCGATTGCTCGCTCTCCGCCTGTGCGGGTGCTTCGGTTAAACTTCGTACAGCATCGGAAGGACTGCTTCCTCCGCCTGCTTTTTCAGGCTGTTGGTCATCTGCGTCCAGCCCAGCGGGTTCGTCCTGCGGTCCGGCAGTTGGGTGGTCTGCATCAGCTCGCGCAGGGTCTTGTCCACCATCCGCTGTGCTGTCCGTCCGATTCGATTGCAGCTCGTCAGCAGCGTGCCCTCCAGCATCAGCTGGTCGCAGAGCGTCGGCTCGTTCTGCTCCAGATATTCCAGACGCAGCCTCGCGTAGCGGTTCAGGTACGGGTTCGGCTGGTTCGGCAGGGAAAGGCTCGGAATCAGGTAGCCTTCGCGGTTCTTCGTGTACGTCATAAGTAACGGCCTCCTCTCGGCTGTTCAGTTGTGTTCGTGTGCTTTCATTATGAACTGGTTCGTATGATATTGCAATGCTGTCACGGCTCAGTTGCAGGGCTTCGCGTCCAATGGCGTCCAGCATCGGCTCCGCGGCTGCCTGTACATAGCCACCCAGGCAGAGTGAAATTTGATAGGTGTCGAACTGGCTGACACTTTGAAATGCCGGATAATCCTCGTCCTGCACCGGCAGTCCGATTCGCAGCCGTGCCATGTAGACAGCACTCTGCGTGACCAGTACCTGCAAGAGCTGCATCTGCTCGTCAGGCTGCGCCCATTGCAGCGTGCTGTCTGCCACATTGCGTTCCAGCATACGGCGGGCACGGTCAGCTTCGTTTGAGACGCCATCCTGTGCCAGGGCCGTCAGCCAGTCATCAGATTTACCTTGCAGAAGCAGAGGGCGCGTTGTGTCCGTGACCTCCCACGGCCCGCCGGTGTGCGTCTGGCTCAATAGTGTGGTATCGCCGATGGCAAAGACCGGCTTTGTCACCGCCACGCCCTGTCGGCGCTGCAGCACGGTGATGCATCTGCTGCCGCGCATGACCAGCCGGTTTGCCTTCGTATTCCAGTATTCCATGCTGGCACAGGCTGCGGCGTCGGGCCGCTGGGCGTGAATCAGCAGTTGGTTCAGATAGGTGGTGTGATAGTTGTGGGCGGCAGTATACAAAAAGCTCTGCCATGCCTGCGGCGATGCTGTTACCCGCACGGCCTCCTGCCGGGCCAGCTGAAATATATCCTGCGGTTTCGGCATCTTGACACCTACCTTTCTAATTCATCTAAATTGTGCTCCTGCCGCTCAACTTCCATATCATGAAGCTCCGGCAGCAGTCGGCTTACATCTTTAAAGCCAACGGCATCCACATACAGGGCTTCGGCTTTATCACCGCGCTCCATGACGATCAGATCACTGACGGACAAAGACGGCATACTGTTGGCGCAGGGGCGGTCATCATAATTAAAATCCCGGAAGCACTTGTCAGGTGTGTAGTCCCGGGGCATGTTTGCCACATAGGCACAGCGGTAATCGGTGGCCTTCAGCTTGTTCTGGGCGTAGTCATAATCCGTAAAGCGATATTCGCAGGTGTAATGTGGAATTTGATATATCAGCAGTCTGTCCAACTTGTCACCCGGCTGCGGATGCTCCGGCTCAACATAACAGCCTCTTTTGAAGCACTGATTTGCATACTGCTGGATGTGGCAGAAACGACTACCTACATAAAAGTGCGTATCGTCAACTGTCTGCACATCTTTCACCAGCTGTGAACCATCTGCGTAGTTTTCAATGATGCGCTGACCGTTGCGCACCTGAAACAGCTGCTGCCCATCACGGTTCAGAAAACGTGAGAAGCGAAGTGCGCTGCAAAGCTCCGGTGCATTGGCCCACTCGGTTATGTGGATGTCTTTACCAACATGTACCTTTGTGTGACCATTTTCTTCCGTGTAGTAGTGAGGCCGGATACGATCTACGCCAACTGCCGTCACAAGCTGCTTTGCCATTTCAATGAGCTGCTTGTCATTGCGATCTGCAAAGGGGCCGCGGTAATCATCACACAGGTAGTTGATACCGTTCCGTACCTGCATGATGGTTACTGCACCATCCGGGTCACGGCGGTCAATTCCAACAGTCAGGCGCGGGTAGGGAAGATTGGTGCGCTCGTTCCAGGTGTACTCGTTGTTGTAGGGCATTTCTCTCAACTGCTGGTAGCGCTTCATCAAATCAGCAGTATTTGAAAAGAACTCCGTTGGAGCTTGTTCTTCAAACTGTTGCGGAAAGACGTGCGACATGAAATCGGGAATCAGGTAATATCTGTACTCTGCCATTTCAACGCTCCAGACTGGTTTGTTTTTCCGGCATAAGATGGCGGGAGTTTCGTTCCAGAAGCTGCATGATGATTCCAAGCATCTGTTCTTGTGTGTAGCCGGTGGGGAAGTAGCGGGCAATTTTGCTGACGCTGATGGTCAACATCGGATCACGGGGCGGTACACTGGGCTTTTTGGTGTCCATGATTTCCAGCAGCTTGCCGTGATTCAGCGCGCCGTCCTTGCTGGCGGCCTTGAGCTTCTGTGCCTGCGATAACGACGGTGAGCAGGACTGAGATTCAATGTAATCGAGGAAATCATTCTGCTCGGAGGGGGAAAGGTAAGAAAGCTCAACGGCGGGGTTGAACTTCAGGCTGCCGTCGTCCACTTTCTTTTGCAGGTCGGGGACGAGGCTATTTAAGCGAATATACCGTCTAACTTGCATACGACTATCTCCAGCTTCTTTACCCACGATGTCAGCGCTTTCCAACTTCCGCCCAACTTGGGCGGAAGTTAAATCTTGTCGTGCTCCTTGGCGGCTGATGGCTTCCAGCTTCATCGCATACGCCCTAGCTTTCTCCATCGGACTGATATGCTCTCTCTGAATATTGGAATCGACCATGTCAATAATCGCCTGGTCATCATCAATATCCCGCACCTGAACCTTGACCCTATCCAGCCCGGCCCGCTGTGCTGCATGGAACCGCCTGTGCCCACTGATGATCTCATACCCACCCTCTGCGCGGCGGCGCACGGTCAGGTTGGTGAGCACACCGTTCTCCCGGATGCTGTCCACCAGCTTCTGCATATCCTCATCGTCGCGCACCTCAAACGGATGCCCGACGAACGGATGCAGCTCGGAAAGCGGCACCTCTGTGACCAAATCGCCGCTTTCCCGCTGCCTGTCAGCCTCCGAGGAAAACATATCATCGATTGAGGGCATCTTCATCGCGTTCAAAAACTTGTTCTTCGCGGCCATAGCCGGATACCTCCTTCGCAAATTCAATATAGGCCTTTGCACTGTTGCTTTTCGGGTCGTACAGAATCGTCGGCTCTGCATTGGCCTGGCTCTCCTGTACCTTCACGTTTCTTGGAATCTCCGTTGTGAAAACGTGAATCTTATTGCCGTAGGTGCTGCGAACCTGCCCGCAGTAGTGGTCGGAGACGTTCGTGTGCTCGGTCATCGTCAGAAGGATGCCCTTCACCCGCAGTCCGGGGTTGATTTTACGCTGCACATTGGCAATGGAGGACGTCAGCTGCGACATGCCCACAACGGAGAATGGCTGCGCCTGCATCGGGATAATAATTTCATTGGCGGCGGCCAGCGCATTGGTCAGTAGCAGGCCAACAGAGGGAGAACAGTCGATCAAACAGTAGTCGTACTGATTGTTGTACTGCTCCAGGCAGGATTTCAGAAGCACCTCGCGGCACATCATCGTACCCATGGCCAACTCAAAGCCCGCCAGCCGCAGATTGGACGGGATAAAATCCACCCGTGCGGCAGCCTCCTTGCGTCCGGTCTGGTAGACACACTCCCGATTTCCTATCGGCTTTTCGCAGGAGGTCTTCATCAGCAGCTCCGTAATGGTTTGGTCAAGGTCCTTCTCCGGTGGGATACCGCAGTAGCAGGAAAGATTGCCCTGTGGGTCAAAGTCCACCATCAGGACGCGGTAGCCCTGCTGGGTCAGGGCAATGCCGAGGTTATACGTTGTGGTCGTTTTCCCCGTACCGCCCTTCTGATTTGCGATTGCGATTGTTTTCATCTTGTTTCCTCCAAAATATCGTCCATGCTGATGCAGTGCGCGCGGTATTCCTGCATGTACTGCACCAGCGTGTCGTTGTAATCCTTGCCCACCGGCGGCGGGCGGTCCTCCACAGCTTTGCCGCTGCCCGCAAGGTGCGCAATAATGTCCTGCGTTCGGGTCCGTCCTGCGTTGTCATTGTCCAGGCAGAGGACGATTTTGCGGACTGCCGGGAAATACTTCAAAAACGCATCCAGTGCCGCATAGTCTGTGCCGCCCAGCGCCAGGTAGTGGACGACGCGCCACGGCTCTGCGTGCTGCATGAGCTTGAGTGACGCACCGGACATGGCATCAATGGGCGCTTCGTAGACCTCCACCGTGTCAACGTTGCCGCTGGCCTCTATGTAGAACGGGTAGATTTTCTTGCTGCCCGGAATGTCGCGCCGGAATTGCAGCTGTGTGCAGCCGCGCAGGCTGCCGCCTTTCGCAACACCCTCACCGTCGCGCCCGACAAATACGCAGTTAGGGTGATTTTTGAAGCTCGTCTGGTACAAAATGCCCTCCTTGCGGCAGAACGCCAGTACATTGGGGTGGATACAGCGCCCACGCAGATACGCCATAGCTGCATAGTTGTTTGCGTCTGGCTTGGGCAGCTTGAAATCTCGCGGCACTTCCGATTCAGCGCGCGACTGCGGCAGGCTTACAGGTTGGGAAGAATGAAGCACGCCGCCTTGGATGCGGTTGATCTCCCGCACAGCCTCAACATAGGGCACCTTCTCGACGTCGATCAGATACTTCAGCGCCGTGCGCCCGCGCAGGCCGATGCAATGCCAGCACCAAAGGCTGTCTTTGCTGATGGTCAGCGAGCTGTGTACCTTGTGGCGGTATTCCTTACCCACGAGCTTCAAGTTGCCTGGCTCAACGAGTTTGAAGTAGGTCAGCAGGTCCAGCTCCTTCGCCCGCGCGATTTCTTCCTTCGTCACTCCGGCCATACTCTACACCCCGTATTCTGTTTTCCAATCTGTTTTCTGTATCGTTATAATCAGTCTAATTACTATCAGTCTTATTTGCGTGTGATAATCACATCTCCAGAAGTGTGAAAATCACACTTCAAGAAATGTGATTTTCACATTTCTTTATTTATGACGTAACAACAAAGTTTTTTACGTAAATCAAGCTGGGTTTTCCCAGCCCCTGGCGCTTGCGTTCAATGAGCCCTGCATCCTTTTCCAGCTCGAGCATCAGGCGGCAGGCCTTCTGGTTGGCACAGCTCAGGGCCTCCATGATTTCCTCGGTGGTGAAGATGATGTAGACCCTGCTCTGTTCATCCAGCCAGTGATTCTTGACCGACAGGCTCATGCGGTCCAGCAGGATACCGTACAGGACCTTGGCATCAGTGGACAGCGGCTTGAACTGCGGGTCAGTGAACAGCACCTTGGGGATGCGATAGAATGAGAACTGCTCGGCCTGACTGCCGTAAAAGTAGTCAAATTGCATGGTAGCTTCTCCCAAAAGCGCGCACTCGAATAAGCCTGACAGAATACCGTGCTTTTGGCATCCTAACCGGGCCTTATAAATAAGGTTGTGTGTGGCATTTTACCGTTCCAGCTCCTGCTGGCTCTGGGTATGCTCGTGGGCATGGCCCCAGGTTTTCAGCAGGGAGAATATCGTGTTCTGCATCTGCTCGGGCGTATAGCCGGGAGGGAAGAACCGCTGCACGTCAGATTGATTCAAGAAAAACTTCTGACGTTGATTGGGCTTCTGCTCGGTGAGCAGGGTATGCAGGTAGTGCTCCGTCAGCGTGCCGCTCTGGCTCATCTCTTTAAGTCGGCGGGACTGTACAAGAGATGGCGTGGCCTCGCAAAGCTCCATTTCAGCTTGCAGCCAACGCTGGTGCTCCGGTGTCATGTAAGAGATTTCTACCGCAGGATTGAACGCCATCCGTGATTCGTCGACCATTTGCAGGATGGGGGAGATGAGGTAGGTCAGGCGGATGTAGCGCTTGATTTGGTTCCGGCTTTCTCCAACCTGTTCAGCCAAAACCTCACTGCTCAACTTCGGCCCAACTTGGGCCGAAGTTACTCGGCCCTGATGCTTCAGCGCATCCATACGCATTTTGTACGCAAACGCCTTCTCACTTGGCAGCACATGCTCCCGCTGGATATTGCTGTTCACCATTAAAATAGTAGCTTCATCATCCGTCAGCTCCTGCACGCGGACCGGCACCTTCTCAATACCCAGCTCCCGGCAGGCCTCGCAGCGGCGGTGTCCGCTGATGATTTCATAGCCGCCCTCGGGCCTGCTGCGCACGATCAGCGGAACAATAACGCCGCTTTCCCGGATGCTATCCACCAACTCATTCATCTCCATATCCTTGCGAACATGGAACGGATGGTTGGCAAAGGTGTGCAGCTGCGCAGGGGAGACGTTCAATTCCAGGCTATTCGGCATGATTTATCCCTTCTTTCCTTCCTTTATCAGTCATAAAGCAAAATATATTTATAAAATTCGTACATTTCTATTGACATTCTCGGTGCAGTCAGTTATAATAATCAAGCTGATTCGAGACAGCCTGGTTGACCGGGTGTAGCGCAGTTTGGTAGCGCGCTTGAATGGGGTTCAAGAGGCC
>OLSJ01000093.1_pt1 | contig 79451 bp, 63 predicted proteins | sample 1672151 | NCBI WGS metagenome assembly OLSJ01 (sample SAMEA3136653, study PRJEB25190) | human gut metagenome | biome: human gut; feature: human-associated habitat; material: faeces | place: Austria | collected 2013 | reverse complement strand
CCGCACATGTGCGGATGAATGTGGGAGGTGTTCGGATAAAGTCGATAATCAAGACTGTCCAATAATTCGTCTGAAACATAATGAAAAACCGTTTGATGTGAGTTAATATAAACAACGTCGTGAATCTGACTCCTGCCACATGCATGACAGGGGTTAAACACAAAAAGGAGTCAACTATGGTTTCTGAGAAGGCTACCCTCGTTAATCCTCAGGGTCTGCACATGCGTCCGGCTGGTCTGTTCGCCTCCACCATGGGCAAGTATGCCTGTGACGTGACGGTCGTTACCCCCGAGAAGGAGGTCAACGGCAAGTCCCCGATGGCCCTCATGGCTGCTGGTATCCCCTGCGGCACCGAGGTCGAGGTCAAGTGCGACGGCGCTGACGAGGCCGAGGCTCTGGCTGCTGCCATCGAGCTCATCAAGAGCGGTCTTGGCGAGTAGAACTCAAACGGGTCGCATGTTGAACAACTAAGTTCATATTTGGGGGCGCAGTGACCTGTTGTAAGGTAGCTGCGCTCTTTTGTCATGGATATGGCAAAACGCTTTATCACATGACACGGAGAGAGGAATGGGAATGTATCAGGGAGTCAACGCTTCCGAGGGCATCGGTATCGGCACCGTCATGGTCGCCGTCGATCCCGACTTGACGTTTGAGCCGCACGAGGTTGCTGATTCGGCAGCAGAGAAGGAGCGCTATCAGACCGCTCTTTCGGTCTTCTGCGAGAAGACCCAGGCTCAGGCCGACCACATGAAGGAGACGGTGGGCGAGGCCGAGGCCGAGATCATGAGCGGACACATTGTCCTGGCTCAGGACCCGGGGATGACCGACGCCATCAACGCCGCCATTGACGGCGGTACCTGCGCCGAGCAGGCGCTCATGGACACCTCGACCATGTTCGAGAACATGTTCCTGTCCATGGACGACGAGATGTTCCGTCTGCGTGCGGCCGACATCGCCGACATCCGCACCGGTATTCTGGCTGAGCTGCTGGGCAAGGAGGTCGTCGACCTCTCCGTCCTGCCCGAGAACACCGTCGTTGTCGTGCACGACCTCACGCCGTCCATGACCGCCACGATCGATAAGGCCCACGTTGCCGGTATCGTCACCGAGACCGGTGGCCGCACGTCGCACTCCGCGATCATTGCGCGCGCCCTCGAGATCCCGGCTGTCCTTTCGGTTTCCAACAGCTGCACCGCGCTGCGCAACGGTATGACCGTTGTCGTCGACGGTGGCAAGGGTATCGTCGAGGCCGATCCCGACGAGGAGACGCTCGCCGCCTACACCGCCAAGGCCGAGGCCTTCGCTGCCGAGAAGGCAGCCCTCGAGGCCTTCCGTGGCAAGCCGTCCGTGACTGCCGATGGCATCAAGAAGATCATCGCCTGCAACATCGGTAACCCCGATGACGTGCCCAACGCGCTCGATCACGACGCCGAGGCCATCGGTCTGTTCCGCTCCGAGTTCCTGTTCATGGACTCTGCTGAGCTTCCTTCCGAGGAGGAGCAGTTCAACGCCTACCGTAAGGTCGCCAGCGCGCTCAAGGGTGCTCCGGTCATCATCCGCACGCTCGATGTGGGTGGCGACAAGGAGATTCCGTATCTGCACATGGTCAAGGAAGATAACCCCTTCATGGGCTTCCGCGCCGTGCGTTACTGCCTGGCCAATCCCGACCAGTACAAGGTCCAGCTCCGCGCTCTGCTGCGCGCTAGCGCCTTCGGTGACGTCAAGATCATGATCCCGCTCGTCACCTGCGTCGAGGAGGTTTTGGCTGTCAAGGAGCTCGTCGAGCAGTGCAAGGCCGAGCTGACCGAAGAGGGTCGCAAGTTCAACGAGAACATCGAGGTCGGCATCATGGTCGAGACGCCCGCCGCTTCGCTGCTCGCAGACCGTCTGGCCGAGGTCGCCGACTTCTTCTCCATCGGCACCAACGACCTCATCGGCTACACCATGTGCGCCGATCGTGGCAACGACACCATCTCTAACCTGTACCAGGTGTACTATCCCGCCGTGCTCCGCTCGCTCAAGAACATCATCGAGAGCGGCGTCAAGGCCGGTATCATGGTCGGTATGTGCGGCGAGGCCGCTGCCGATCCGCTGCTCGAGCCGCTGCTGATCAGCTGGGGCCTGGAGGAGTTCTCGATGAGCGCTCCGTCGATCCTGCGCGCCCGCAAGACCATCAGCCAGTGGACCAAGGCCGAGTGCGACGAGCTCGCCGAGAAGGCGCTCGCCTGCAACACCGCCGCCGAGGTCAAGGCACTGCTCGAGTCCGCAGCTCGCTAATTTGGTATCAGAGGTAACCGCGTGGTTGGAATGGGCCGACCACGCGGCCCTCACATATACAGGGGGTACTGTAAATGTTCTACACGCTAACCGCTAACCCGGCTGTCGACATGACGGTTTCGAGCTCTCCGCTCGAGCCCGACGAGAACGTCCGCACCGGCTCGGCCAGCTACACGGCTAACGGCAAGGGCCTCGACGTGTCCTTCGCCTTTAAGAAGATGGGCGTCGACACCGTCGCGCTCGGCTTCTTCGCCGGCTTCACGGGCAAGTTCATCGTCGAGGAGGTCATGAACCTGGGTTGCCTCTGCCGCCCGGTCTGGACCGACGGTATCACGCGCATTAACACCTACGTCAACGATGGCCAGCACGAGTACGGCATCCTGAACCCGGGTGCTCCTATTACGCCGCAGCACCAGGAGGAGCTCTACAACATCCTGGATACCGCGGGCGATCTTGAGTGCCTGATCGTCTCCGGCTCCGTTCCTCCCAAAGCTACGCCCGACTTCTTGGCTCAGGTCATGGAGCACGCTCAGGCTCGTGGCGCCGACGTCGTCCTGGACCTGTCCTCCGACAAGCTCAAGGAGCTCGCTCACAAGAAGCCGCTGCTCATCAAGCCGAACCATCACGAGATGAAGGCCATCTTCGGCGTGCCGGTCGACACCGACGACGAGGTCCGCGTTGCCATGAAGATGGCTCACGACGCTGGCGTTCAGAACGTGCTGCTTACCCGTGGTAGCCGCGGCGACGCTTACTTCTCCAACGGCGAGGACATCTGGTACGCCAAGCGTGAGTTCAACATCAAGCTGGTTTCTTCCGTCTGCGCCGGCGACTGCACCCTCGCTGCGTTCCTGCACAAGTGGTACAGGGATCGCGACAACGTCGAGGAGGCCATGAAGCTCGCTATGGCCACCGGCGCCAACGTTGCCGAGTCCGTTGGCATCGGCGACTTCGGTCACGTCGACGAGTACAGCAAGCGCGTTGCTGTCCGTAAGCTCGATCGCCAGTAATCGAAACACGACATATTCGTGCGCATGCGGCGCCCCGGTTTCGGCCGGGGCGCCTTTTTTGTTCCGTCATGGGGGAGGGGTGTCCTGCTGTACTTCATCGCTTCCACACCGTTCACCGAGTTGTTGTAGCCTTTTGCCGATTCGTGGAATATACTTTCATTAACACGTTGCTTCGTGAAAGGAACATTCATGATTTACACGCTCACTGCAAATCCCGCCATTGACTACAACATCGCCTGCGACGGTCTTGCTGCCAACACTGTTACGCGTACCCGCAATGCCGTCTACACGCCCAACGGCAAGGGCCTCAACGTCTCGTTTACGCTTGACCACTATGGTGTCGACACCACGATCCTGGGTTTCTTCGCCGGCTTCTCGGGCGAGTTTATCGTTAAGGGCGCCGAGGCCCTGGGCGTGCCCGTCAAGCCCGTGTGGACCGACGGCATCACGCGCGTCAACGTGTTCCTCAATGCCGGACCCGACACCGAGTACAACATGGTCAACGCCGGTGCCGCCATCAACGAGGCCAACGAGCAGGAGATGTTTGAGCTCATCGATTCGCTCGATGACATGACCTGCCTGGTCATCAGCGGCTCGCTGCCTCCCAACACTTCCGAGGGCTTCCTGGCCGAGGTCCTGCGCCGCGTCAAGGCCAAGGGGGCCGAGTTCGTCCTCGACATCTCGAGCCATCAGCTGGCAGACCTCATTGCCATGGAGCCGCTGCTGATCAAGCCCAATGACGACGAGCTGCTCGACATCTTTGGCATTAAGGTGAGCGGTGGCGACGATGAGTCCGTCAAGGGCGCTATGGCCGAGCTGCACGCCAAGGGCGCCAAGAACGTGCTGCTGACCCTCGGTGGCGCCGGTGCGTACTTCTCCAACGGCGAGCACATCTGGTTTGCCAATCGCACCTTCGATGTCAAGCTGCTGTCGACGGTGTGCGCCGGCGATTCCTCGCTCGCTGCCTTCCTGTCCGTATGGCACGACGCTCCCGAGCGCGTCGAGGATGCCCTCCGTCTGTCGATGGCCACCGGCGCCAACGTGGTCGAGTGCCCGGGCCTGGGCGACTTTGCCAAGGTGGACGAATACAAGAAGAACATCGAAGTTCGTCAGGTCTGCTAGCCGCATCGAAAAATCGCTGCCGAACACCCGCTTTGGATCTCCGAGGCGGGTGTTTTTTATGCACTGAACGCATATGGCGTCTGCTGTCTCGTTTTATCGAATCGATGACGCGATTGCATGTGCGCGCTTTCTCGTTTCTTGTTAGACTTCTTGAGAACCATCGATTAACGCTCACAAGTGCAGGAGGCCATAGGCATGTGCAATGTTTCGCTCAACGGTACGCAACCGTCCGATGCGTCCCTGCGCGTCCTGCGCGCGCTTGAGGCGGCTGGTCTTGAGGCTTGGTACGTGGGCGGTTGGGTGCGCGACGCCCTGATGGGGTACCCCAGCCACGATGTTGATATGTGCTGTAGCGGCCTGTGGCAGGAGTCCAAAGCGGCGCTCGAGGCCGCCGGCATCGCGGTTGTGGAGTCGGGCATTAAATTTGGCGGAATCACGGCTATTTCCGATGGCGAGCGTATCGAGGTCACCACGTACCGTCTGGATGGCTTTTACACCGATGGTCGTCATCCCCAGAGTGTGGAGCATGCCGCCTCGCTCGAGGACGATCTGGCGCGCCGCGACTTTACCGTCAATGCCATGGCCTGGCATCCCGAGCGCGGGCTTGTCGACCGCTACGACGGCCAGGGTGATCTGGAGCGCAAGCTGATTCGCGCTGTCGGCGATCCCAAGCGTCGCTTTAACGAGGACGCCCTGCGCATGCTGCGTGCGGTGCGCTTTGCCTGCCGTCTGGACTTTATGATTGAGCCCGAGACCAAGCGTGCGCTTGCCGAGTGCGCGCCGCTGCTTGATGCCGTGGCGCGTGAGCGTGTGGGTATTGAGCTCGAGGGCATTCTTTCGACCGGTCATGGGGGAGACGCGATGCTCCGCTATCCCGAGCTCATCTGCGCCGCCGTGCCCGAGTTGGCAGCGGGTCGCGGGTTTGATCAGCGCAGTGTCTATCATGCGTTTAACGTCTACGTGCATATTGCCCGTGTGCTGACGGTGGCGGGGGAGCTCGCGCTGTGTGACGGCGTCGCGCCCTCGTCGAGCCTTATGTGGGCGGCGTTTTTGCACGATGTGTCCAAGCCCGAGTGCTTCACGGTCGACCATGCCGGTAGCGGACACTTCTACGGTCATCCCGAGCTCGGCGCCAAGAAGGCGCGCGTCATTATGGATCGCCTGGCGCTCTCGCACGACTTGGTGCGCGACGTGTGTCTGCTCATCAAATACCATGACAAGCCGCTGCGCCCCGAGCGCTCCTGTCTGCTCAATATGATGCGCGCGCTTTCGGGTGAGGGCGTCGACACGGCCCGCCTGATTGACGAGCTCATGGACCTTAAGCGTGCCGACACACTTGGCAAGGCCCCGTCGTGCTTCTATTACGTTGAGACGATTGAGGAGATGCGCGCGATGGCGCACGAGCTGCTGAGGGCGGGGGAGCCCTATACGCTCAAGATGCTCGCCATCAACGGCGGCGACCTGATCCGTGCTGGAGTCAAGCCCGGGCCGGAACTGGGGCAGCTTCTCAACTCCGCCCTCGACGCCGTGATCGAAGACAACATTCCCAACGATCGCGAAGCTCTTTTGGTCCATCTCAACTTGAATTAGCTACCCAGTTTACCTGCGTGTTCCATAACCTGCCGACAATTTTTCGGCAATTTGGAATTTCTTCTTGCGCTGACGTTTTTTGTCCCGTAATATATTTCCTCGCAGCACGGCAGTGCAGATGTCATGTGGCCCGTTCGTCTAGCGGTTTAGGACGCCGCCCTCTCAAGGCGGAGATCACCAGTTCGAATCTGGTACGGGCTACCACTTCTTTTCTGCTGAGGCTTATGGCCCGTTCGTCTAGCGGTTTAGGACGCCGCCCTCTCAAGGCGGAGATCACCAGTTCGAATCTGGTACGGGCTACCACGCATCTGATACCCGGCCTTCCCATGGAAGGTCGGGTTTTTTATTTTCAAACAACCGTCTGCAATTCCCGTTTGAACCAGAGCTTTGCGTTCTGCCTAGGGCCCTTACGGGTACAATATCCAAGATATTTTGACTGTTAGAAGGAGTCTCATGACGGAGTCCTCTCAGCATACGTCTAAGCCCCAGGTCGAGGTTGAGGCCTCGGGCGGAGATGACAATAAGAGCGCACGCCGCGGCGCCATCTTTATCGGCGTCGTGCTGGTGGGTTATATCGTCTATCTGGTGGTAACCGGGCAGATGGGGCAGTTCTGGGCCGCAATGTCGAGCGTCCAGGCGCCATGGCTCGTTGTCGCGTGTCTTTGCATGTTCATGTATCTGTTCTTTGGCATTGTGGCCTATGCGATCGCCGTCTGGCTCGACCCATATTCACCCGTCGGCATCCGCGACCTGATTTCGGTCGAGGCGAGCGGCATCTTCTTTGGCAACCTCACACCTATGATGATGGGCTCGACTCCCGCCCAGATCTACCGCCTGACCAAGGCGGGCCAAAATGTCGGCGAGGCTGGCGCCACGCAGTTCACGCGCTTTATCGTGTATCAGTTTGGCCTCGTTGCCTGGGGCGCTATCCTACTGCTTGCTCGCATGCCGTTTTTTGCCGAGCGCTATGGCGACATGACGCTGCTGTGTGTCTTTAGCTTTGGTGGGCACTGCTGCATCTTGCTGGGCATCTTCGCCGTCGCGCTCATGCCTAAGACCGTCACGCGCGTCGCCCATTGCATCATCAATTGGCTTGAGCGCATTGGTGTCTCGGCCACTAAGATCGAGGGATGGCGCACGTTTGTCGATGGCGAGATCTACTCCTTTTCCGAGAAGTTCAAGCTTTCAGCCGGACATTTTTCTTCCATGCTGCTCACGGTGGTCATCACCATGCTGCAACTCGCGTTTTTCTACCTCGTGCCGTATTTCCTGATGCTTGCCTTTGGCCACCATGAGGTCGACTTTTTCTCGGTCATGGCCGCGAGCGCCTTTGTCCAGCTGCTGAGCTCTGCGGTCCCCCTGCCCGGTGGAACTGGTGGCGCTGAGGGCGGCTTTGCATTGTTCTTGGGTCATTTCTTTGGGTCGGCTTCGACCGCCGGCTATCTGCTGTGGCGCCTCATTACGTTTATTGCGCCGACCATTTTGGCTGCGCCCCTGCTGGGCCTTAAGAGCGCCCACAACGAGAGCATCCATGCGCGCTGGGATCGCGTGATACGCAAGCTCGGCCGCACGCCTCAGACGCCCTCTGCGTCCACTAAGCCGCACCCCACGAATGCTGTTACCGTTGATCCCAAGAAGCGCGCTCAGAAGGCTTCTGGGACCGCTAAGCCGGCTCATAAAGCCTATGTGCGCCAGACAGGCGATGGTATTCGCGTATCTCCGTCGGCACTCAATAAGAAGAAGCATCCCAAGTCGCAGTAGGGCAGTCGTGCGTTCTTCATGATGCGGGGCATATTTGTGCTGTATGGGGGATAATCCTCTTACGTAGATTATCTCTCATCTGTTGATGATTGCTCGCATATCGAAGGGACACGCCCATGGCAACCAGCAAACCGCGTCTTGATCGCCGCATCGTTCGCAGCCGTAATGCCATCCTTTCGGCTTTCGAGCGCCTGCTCATGGAAAAGCCGCTGGCAGACATTACGGTGAGTGCCATCGCGCGCGAGGCCAATGTCGACCGCAAGACCTTTTACGTTCACTTTGGTACGGTTGACGGCCTGCTCGATGCCATTGCCGTCGATGTGGTGGAGATGATTGTCGACTCGGTCGAGAAAACGCTTGCTTCTATGGACGGTGACACCAGCGCGCGCGCTCTTGGCGCGGCGGCGACCTTCTTTAAAACCGTTAATGAGGCACTGTGCAACAACTTAGTGCTCAATCGTCAGCTGATCGAGAATATTCCGCTCGATGATTTCATGGCTCGTCTTCGTGCGCCGCTCGAACATGAGATTGCCGAGCGCGATCTGCTGCCCCAAGGTCTCAAGGACGAGATGTTCGACTACTATCTGGCGTTTTTGCTGTCGGGTATTATCGGTATCTATCGCACGTGGGCGCTGTCTGACGGCTCGGTTCCTATCGAGCGCGTCTCTGAGGTCGCCAACGATCTGACTCTCAATGGTCTGTCGAGTCTGGAATCTCGCTTGGATTAGGCCTAGTTGGGCTCGTCGGCGTGGAAATTCCTGTTCCTGAGGTTCTCCGGCGCCTTGGAGACCTTGCCGGCGTAGGAGCTGTAGCCTGAGGATCCTTAAAAGAAAGTCCAGTTTATCCTTCCCACTCCAATTTTGAAATCCTCCGATGCGCCTTCGCACGCTCGCATGACCTCGATACCATGCGAGCGTGCAAACTCGACGAGCTCTGCGTTGCGGGCGTTTATGGTGCCGAAGGCGGCGGGGCACACGATAAGGCGCGCGCAGTGGACGAGGAGCTCTTTGGCGCGGGCTATGGTTTTATCCCCGATCGGCTCGAAGGCGCGCTCGGCCACGCATTCCGTCGCCAGGTCGCGCGCGAGCTCGCAGTCGATGTCCCCTTCGTGCAGAATGCCCGCGTAGAACGCCTTGCCCTGCCGGATGAGCTGGCGAAACACAGCTGACCCCGTACCTGCGCCGGCGATGACGAACGTGTGCGCATCGCCGTGTGGGCGCCCAATTTCCACGCTGCCGAAGCGCTCGTTGAAGGTGCCATGTTGAAGGCCGTAGAGCTCGCCAATCGTCTCGCGCGTGAATATGTCCTCGGGTGCGCCGGCGCGGAAGACCCGACCGTCCTTCACGCAAATCACCTTGTCGGCGCTTTTCTGCGCGAGCTCGAGTTCGTGGATGGACATGATGACAGCCACATTCTGCGATTTCGCAAGGTGGCGAAGTATTCGCAGCAGGTCGATCTGGTAGCGGATATCGAGATATGATGTGGGCTCGTCGAGCACGAGCACACGCGGATCCTGCGCGATGGCGCGTGCGAGCATGACGCGCTGGCGTTGCCCGTCGCTTATCTGCATGAAGTCGCGTTCGGCGAGCTCTTCCACATGTGCGGTTTTCATGGCCTCGTCGACCCGACTATGGTCGTCAGGCGAGAGTGTTCCCATTCGCCCGGTGTAGGGATGCCTTCCCGCCTCTACGATATCGCGGCAGGTGAGGAGCTCGGTCCGGGGGCGATCTGTCAGCATAACGGCAAGGTTCCTTGCGAACTCCGCCGTCTTCCATCGGGAAATCTCCCGCCCGTCGAGCTCGACCGTGCCGGCAAGCGGTGCCAGATGGCGTGTGATTGTTTTCAAGATGGTCGACTTGCCCGAGCCGTTCGGCCCGATGAGCGCCACGACGTCGCCCGCGCGAACCTCCAGATCGACGCCTTCGACTACGACCTTCTTGTCGTAGCCCGCCGACAGGTCGCTTATGCGGAAAAGCGGCGCTCCGTCAGCCTGCGTTTCAACCGGGGTTTCGAGGTTCGACTCCGCTCCGAGCGTTTTGGTCCGCGGCACGAATTCCCCCATCTACCTCACCCGCTTCTTCAACATGAGTGCAATAACCACCGGCGCGCCGAAGATGGCGGTGACGGCGCTGATGGAAAGCTCGACGGGGGAGAACAGCGTGCGCGCGATCAAATCGCAGCCCGCGCAGAAGATGGCGCCTCCCAAGAAGCACGCAGGAATCACGCGGATAGGCTTCGACGACTTCAGCGCCGACTTCACGAGATGCGGAACCGCGATGCCTACGAACGACACCGGACCAGCGAACGCGGTCACGCAGGCGGAGAGCATGCTCGCTAGAAGGACGAGCACCATGCGGAAGCGTGCGACGTTCACGCCGACGCTTTTCGCGTAGGCTTCTCCCAGCTGGAAGGCGGAAAGGGGCTTCGATATCGCGAATACGCATGCGCTCACGGTGATCACCACGACCGCGATGACCGCGATGTCGTCCCAGCTCGAACCCGAGAAGCTACCCAAAGACCAGTTGTGCAGGTTCACGATGGACTGGTCGTCGGCGAAGGCGATAAGGAAGTTCGTCGCCGCCGAGCAGATGTATCCCACCATGACGCCCGCCACGATGAGCATGGCCATGGAATTTATGCGCCGTGCGATGAGGAGCACGAAGCCGATGGTGATAAGCGAGCCCAGAAACGCTGCGGCCACCATGGCCGGCGAGGACATGGCCTGGTTCGCGCCCAGAAGTACGATCATCGTAAGCGCGACGACGAACTTTGCGCCCGAGGAGACGCCCAAGATGAACGGGTCGGCGATGGGATTGTTGAAAAACGTCTGCAGCAGGAACCCGGAGAGGGAAAGCGCCCCGCCGAGAAGCACGGCTGAAAGCACACGCGGCAGGCGAATCTCCCAGATGACCTGGCTTTCCATGGAATTGGCCGCGCCGCCCGAAAGGATGTCGGGGATGTGGTCTGCGGGCACGAGCACGCTCCCGATGCACAGGTTGGCCCCGACGAGCACGATGAGGGCAACAGCGAGCAGCGCCGTCACGACGCGACACCGCGCGGCGCGCCCCGATTCGTCGTATGCCATGGTAAGCCGGCTTCTCATGGCGCTAGCCGAGCTTCCTCAGATAATGGAAGTCACTCGTGTCATCGCCGGTGAACGCCCCGTGCAGCTCGTCGATAATGTCGGCGGTAGAAGTCATCTGCTGGTACATGTCGGCGCTTGTGACCCAGACGTTGCCGTTCTTCACGGCTTTGAACTGCGACAATAGCGCGTTTTTGCCTACGAAGTCGTTCAAGGTGGCAACCGATTCGTCGATGGTGCCGTTGTAGACGATGATGTCGGCATCCTTCGCCGTCGCGTAGAAGCGCTCCATTTCGAGCGTTACTGACGAACCTGACGTCGACGCCGTCTGCGCGTCATCGAGCGCGTAGTTGCCGCCTGCAAGCTCGATCATCTGCGCCACGTAGTCGCCCGCCCGCCGCGTGACGGCGGCCCCGTTCGAGTTAATGTAGAAATACGCCACGGTTTTACCTGACGACGCGAGCCCCGACGTTTGCTCGACGCGGGCCTTCTGCTCGTTGAACAGGTGCGCGGCCTCGTCTTCCTTGTCGAACAGGACGCCGAAAAGCTTAATCCACTCGAGGCGCCCGAGTGCTTCGGGCTCGCTCGACGACTGTTCGGTGAGCACGACGAGCCCGAGTTTCTGCAGCTTTTCCTTCACATCGGGTGTGTGGTTGATCATGGTGTTCTCGATGGCGAGCGTGCAGCCCGAGGCCGATATTCGCTCGTAGTCGGGCGCGCTGTACTTGCCGCCGTAGGCGATCGCCCCGCTTTCGAGTGCGCTTTTGAAGCCCGCGACCGAGCAATCGTCGGCCTTCGTGCCCGACATGATGATATTGTCGTTCGCATCGAGCGCGTCGACCAGGCACATCGTCGCCGACGACACGAGGTACACCTTGTCGGCGGGGCGCCTTATGACCGCGATGTCGGAGCTCAACCCATCAGGTACCTTCGCATCTTGCGGCACCACGAGGAAGCGCTCCCCGTTCGAAACGCAGATAAGCCGCAGGCCGCCTTCGAACTCGTCGACAGTGAAGTGCTCGGCGTATTCAAGCTGAAGCGTCCCCGTCGGCTTCCAGCCGCAGCCCAAATCGGCGTTGTGGAAGTCGGCCGCGGCGCTTGAAGCCGTTCCCGCAGGGGAGCCGCCGCTTGCTTCGTCGCCCGATTTCTCCTTCATGGTGGATGAGTCGAAGTAGAGCGTGTAGTCGATGGTGTGCGGCGTCGACATGGCGACGGTCTCGGCCGACACGGCGATGTCCTCGTCGAGCGTGACGGGTATCTCGAACGTGGAGTTGCCGTCGTCGTTTACGGGCGCGTAGTCTACGCCGTCGACGGTCATCTTGTCGTAGTTCGAACTCGACCAGGTGATGGTCGCGGTGTAGGTGTCGCCATCCTTCACAATTGTGGTGGGTGAGGCGATGCTTGCGCGCCCTGACCCGCCGGAAAGCGAGACGCTCACAGTGTATTCCTGAGAGCCCGTCGTGGCACCGGTCGCGTTCGGGCTCGCACTGCACCCTGCGAAGGGAAGCGCGAGCAGGGCGACGAGAACGCAGGCGATCGCGCGCGCCGCGATGCTGCGGCGCTTTCTGCTTTCCCCCTTGGGAAGAATCGACCGCATGGCGTTACTTCAGCGCGTCGGCGCGCAGATCGACGCCGGCGGATTCGAATACGAGCGTGCGGTCGTACCAACGCTCCCTTTTAATGCTCCACGCTGCGCAGGCGGTGTCCTCGTCGAGCGCATCAACGGGCACGTCGTAGGTGTACTTGCCTTCCGCGTTTTCCACATAGGGGATGAAGTCGGCCTCGCTTGCGGCGGCAGCCTCGTCGCCCGTGCCCATGAAGAGCTTGCCGTAGCCCGTGCCGGAAAGTGTCATCACGCAGTGCATGGAGCCGTTTTCCACGATGAGCTGGGCGTCCACAATCCTGAACATGTTCGAGCTGGAATTTACGGTGATCGGATAGGTGCCGTCGGCCACCTTGTCGGCGGTGATGGGGGCAGCGCTTGCGCCCTCGGGCGCATCAGCCGCCTGTTCGGTCTTTTCCTGGGAATCGGCATCGCTTGCCTTTGCGCTGTCGATTGAATTTCCGCCGCAGCCGGCGAGCGAGAACGCGAAAAGCGCCGCCGACAGGGCGAAGGCGAGGGTTTTCTTCAACATGGAGGGGTTCCTTTCAATCGCTTCGACCGCCCGCGCCGTGCGGTGGGCGGGCGGGATGCGAATGCAACGGGCATGCGCCGTCAGTCGGGGAAGGCGCATGCCCGTTGCACGGGGACGCGACCGGCGCCCCCGTGCGCGGCGAGTTTACAGCTTGGCGATGGCGTCGTCCACGTGCGAGACGTAGATGTCGTCGACCGCGACGTTCTGTCCCAGACCCTGGAGCAGGCACGTCACTTCGAAGCCGGCGGCCACGAACTTCGCAGCCCAGCTGTCGGGGTCGGTCTCGTCTGCCATGTCGTTGTTCGCGTGGTCGCCCGCGACCACCATGAACGGCGCGAGCACGGCCTTCTTGTAGCCTGCGGCGCTCGCGGCGGCGATAACATCCTCGCAGGTCGGTTCAGCCTCGACGGTGCCGACGAAGAACTGCGTCAAGCCCTCGTTCTTGAACACTTCCTGCATCTTGGCATAGTCGGCGTTGGAATCGGCTTCGGTGCCGTGGCCCATGAGGCACAGCGCCGTCTTGCCGTCGTCGAAGGACGCCATGTTCTCCTTAATGGCCGCGGCCACCTTCTTGTAGTCGTCGTCGGAGGTGAGCAGCGGGTCGCCGAGCGAGATTTTGTCGAACTTGTCGGCGTACTTGTCGAGCTCGTCTTTCACGTCGGTGTATTCCAGGCCACCCATGAGATGCGTCGGCTGCACGACGATTTCCTTCACGCCGTCTTCCACGCAGCGGTCGAGCGCCTCGGTCATGTTGTCGATCGTGATGCCGTCGCGCTTCTTCAGCTTGTCGATGATGATCTGCGCGGTGAAGGCGCGGCGGATGTCGTAGTCCTGCCAGTACTTCTCGCGGATAGCGTCTTCGATGGCGCCGATGGTGATGTGGCGCGAGTCGTTGTAGCTCGTGCCGAAGCTCGTGACGAGGATGACCGGCTTCACGGCCTTCTCCTTTTCACTCGATTTCTCGGAACTCGCGGAGGTGTTGGAGCAGCCCGCGAGCGCGACTCCGGCGAGCGCGACGGCTCCGGTTGCTGCGGCGCCCATGAAGCCGCGGCGTGACATCTGGTCGGACATGGTTTTTCCTTTCCTCGGTTTGCCGGTCCCCCGGCGACAGTTGCTTGTCGGCACAAGCGAAAGAAAAGCGCACCCCTCGGGGTTCACAAGGAGCTAACGCCACGGCGATGCCGTGAGGAAAAGGCGAAGCAGTCTGGCTTGGGGCGCGAGGCGGTTCGCCCGCGCGTCCTATACAGTAATGTCCCTTGCCCAGGATTCCCACCTGGTTCCCTCCGCAAGCCAGCGCGGGCTGTGCGGGCGCCGCGCCGGTCATTTCCTTTTATCCGATTGTCATATGCTCGTTGCCGAATCTTTTACTATGATAGTGGGCACTTGTGAACGTGTCAAAGCCAGGGCGGGCGGCATTGCGGCTCCTGCCTGCGTATTTGCGCCGATTGTCGCCGCAGGCGCCGTGTTTTGCCCGCTGCGCGAATGGCGGCGTAAACGGTTGCGATGAGAAACGGGAAGGGAAGGCTCGGATGATTCATATCGTTGGCGCAGGCTCGGGCGCCGCCGACCTTATCACGCTGCGCGGGGCGCGCCTTCTGCGCGCGGCCGACGTGGTCGTTTGGGCGGGAAGCCTTGTGAACCCCGAGCTGCTCGCTGAGTGCAAGGAATCCTGCATCGTCTACGACAGCGCGCACATGACCTTGGAGGAAGTGCTCGACGTGATGTGCGCGGCGGATGCGCGGGGCGAGGAAGTGGTGCGCCTGCACACGGGCGACCCGTGCCTGTACGGCGCCATCCAGGAGCAGATGGACGCACTCGACGCGCGCGGCGTGGACTACGAGGTGGTGCCCGGCGTGTCGAGCTTTTGCGGTGCCGCGGCGGCGCTTCGCCAGGAATACACGCTGCCGGGAATCAGCCAGTCGGTCGTGATCACGCGGCTTTCCGGGCGCACCCCCATGCCCGCGGGCGAGAGCATGCGCACCATGGCGGAAAGCGGCTCGACTATGGTCATCTTCCTGAGCTCGGGTATGCTCGCCGAGCTTTCCGCTGAGCTTTTGGCCGCGGGCCGCAGCTCCGACGAGCCGGCGGCGCTCGTGTACAAGGCGACCTGGCCTGAGGAGCGTGTGGTGCGATGCACAGTGGGCACGCTCGCCGATGCGGGCGCGCGAGAGGGCATCGACCGCACGGCGCTCGTGGTGGTTGGCCGCGTGCTCGGAGCTCGCGGCGGACTTGCGCACGACGGCGCGCAAGCGGAGTCGTACGAGCGCAGCAAGCTTTACGACCCTTCGTTTGCCACGGGCTATCGGAAGGCGAGCAGCTAGCGTGGCCTTCGAGCACTACATATATACTGGGACGACCCGCCTGCGCTGCGGCTACACCACGGGGAGCTGCGCCGCGCTCGCGGCGAAGGCGGCCTGCGAGATGCTCTTGTCACGAAAGACCGTGGGCCGCGTGTCGATCGTCACCCCCGGCGGGCTGCCCGTCGAGACGGACGTGGTCGACGCATGCATCGGCGAGGGGTGCGCCCAGTGCGCCGTGCGAAAGGACGCAGGCGACGATGCCGATGTGACCGACGGCGTGCTCGTGTACGCGCGCGTGGAACATGCGGGGTCGGGCACGGGCGCTGCGGGCAGCAAGGGCGTGCCCACGCGCGAATCGGAAGTTTCCGTCGATGGCGGCGTGGGCGTGGGGCGCGTGACGTTGCCCGGGCTCGAGCAGCCGGTGGGGGCGGCCGCCATCAACGCGACGCCGCGCGCGATGATCACTTCGGCGGTGCGTGAGGTGTGCGCCGCGCACGGCTTTTCTGGAAACATTGCTGTGACGATTTCGGTACCCGAGGGTGTTGCCCTTGCCGAAAAGACCTTCAACCCGCACCTGGGGATAGAGGACGGCATCTCCATCCTCGGCACGACGGGCATCGTCGAGCCGCGCAGCCTCGCTGCCTTGCGCGACAGCATCGAGCTCGAGATCCGGCAGCATGCGGCTATGGGGCGGCGCGGAGTCGTGCTCACGCCCGGCAACTATGGCGCGCAGTTCATCTCGGGGCATTTCCACCTAAACGGTGCGCCGGTGGTCTTCATCTCCAACTTTGTGGGCGATGCGATTGATTGCTGCGTTCGCGAGGGATTCACCAATGTCCTTCTTGTGGGACACATCGGCAAGTTGGTGAAGGTCGCGGGCGGCATCATGGACACCCATTCGCGTACCGCCGACTGCCGCGCGGAGATTCTGGCCGCCCACGCGGCCATGGCCGGCGCGGGCGCGAAGACCGTGCGCGAGATCATGACGTCCGTCACGACCACGGTGGCGCTCGAGGTAATCGAGGCCGCCGGCGTGGGGGACGCTGCGCGCGCCTCGCTCGCTGCGGCAATCGAGGACAGGTTGCGCCGCCGCGCGGCGGGCGCATGCGACATCGCCGCGGTCGTGTTCGACGCCGTTCGCCGCGAGCTTTTCCGCACGTCGGGCGCCGAAGCAGTTATCGGGGAATTGGGGGCGACGTATGAGTAAAGGCGTGCTGTATGGGGTGGGCCGCGCAATCGGCTGGCCAGGGACGAAGGTGGCTATGAAGGCGCGCCGCTCGCTTGCGGACACGAAGCGCATCCTTCGCGAGGAGGGCACCTTCGACGGTGCCGAGCTCGTAGAGGACTGTGGGCTTCCGGGCGAGCGCATGTACCGCTTGCTCGACGATGTGCCCGATCGGGGCAGCTACTTCTCAACGATGGTGGTGCGCTAGATGAGGGTTTCCTGCATAGCGTTCACTGAGAGGGGGTATGCGTTGGCGGAGCGCACCGCACGCGCGCTTTCCGATTGCGCGCAGACAGGTGAAGATGACCCTGGCTGGGACGTTTCCGTTTCGCGCGGGTTCGGCGAGGGGAAGGCCGACCTGCGCGCATGGACGGCGCTCGCGTGGGAAGCGTCGGACGCGCTTCTGTTCGTGGGCGCGGCGGGCATCGCCGTGCGGGCGATCGCGCCGCATGTCGCCTCGAAGGCAACCGATTCTGCGGTTGTGGTGATCGACGAGGCGGGGTGCTTTGCCGTCCCGCTTTTGTCGGGGCATTTGGGCGGTGCGAACGAGCTTGCGCAAACTGTGGCACGCGCGGCAGGGGCCATCCCCGTCATCACCACGGCGACCGACGTCCGCGGCGTGTGGGCGGTGGATACGTGGGCGCGCTGTGCGGGGCTCGCCGTTTCGAATCCCGAGGCCATCAAGCGAGTGTCGGCGCGGCTGCTTTCGGGCGGGCGCGTGACGCTCTATTCCGACATGCCGATTTCGGGACAGCTGCCTGAGGGGGTTGACATTGCGTCCGACCGCGCTCGGGCCGATATCGTCGTATCGCCGTTCGCTGACGCGAATGCAGGTGCGCCCGTTCGCGCGGCGGAGACAACGGGCGAGGTCGTGCCCGTCGGTGAGACGGGGAAGCCGGCGGGCGTGCGGGCGCAGGCGCCTGCGCCCGAGCCGCTTCGCCTTGTCGTGCCCTGCATCGTTGCGGGCATAGGGTGCCGTCGCGGTGCGTGCGCCGAAGCGATCGGGGAGGCGTTTCTTCTCGCGTGCGGGCAGGCGGGCATCTCGCCTTCGGCCGTGCGCGAGGCGGCGACGATCGACGTGAAGGCGCACGAGGAGGGTCTGCTCGCCTTCTGTCGCGCGCGCAATATCCCGCTTGCGACGTATTCCGCAGAGGAGTTGTCGCAGGTCGAAGGCAGCGTTTCGCCATCTGATTTCGTGTGCGCGACGGTGGGAGTCGACAACGTGTGCGAGCGCGCGGCGCTCGCGGACGGGGGCAAACTTATCTTCCCGAAGCTCGCTCACGGCGGCGTGACCGTCGCGTTTTCCAAGGTAACTATCGAACTTTCGTTTAAGGAGCGGTGATGGGAAAGCTCTTCGTGGTGGGGATTGGCCCGGGCGGCCCCGACGGCATGACGATTGCGGCCCGGCGCGCGCTCGAGGCGGCCGACATCGTTGTGGGGTACACGAAATACGTGGAGCTCGCGCTCGCCGCCGTGCCCGACGCGGCGCATCTCGCGACGCCGATGATGCACGAGGTCGAACGGTGCCGCCTGGCGCTTTCGCGCGCGCAGAGCGGAGAAGCCGTGGCGCTCGTGTGCAGCGGTGACGCGGGCGTGTACGGCATGGCGAGTCCCGTGCTGGAGCTTGCGGAGGACTATCCCGATGTAGACGTGGAAGTTATCGCCGGGGCCACTGCGGCTCAGAGCGGGTCGGCGGTGCTCGGCGCCCCGCTTGCCCACGACTTCGCGGTCGTGTCGCTCTCCGACCTGCTCACGCCGTGGGAGGTCATCGAGCGCAGGCTCGCCGCCGTGGCGAGCGCCGACTTCTGCATCTGTTTGTACAACCCGCGCAGTAGAAAGCGCGCCGACAGGCTCTCGCGCGCGGCGAAGATTATGCTCGAATGGAAGGCCCCCGACACGCTCTGCGGCTGGGTACGCAACATCGGGCGCGAGGGGCAGCAGTCGGGCATGTGCAGGCTCTCCGAGCTGGGGGAGTTTGACGCCGACATGTTCACCACCGTGTTCGTCGGCAACGCGGACACGAAGCGCGTAGGCAGCCGTATGGTCACGCCGCGCGGGTATCGGGAGATTCCATGCGAAAGGTAACGATCATTGGGGCGGGGCCCGGAGACCCCGACTTGCTCTCGCGCGCGGCGCTCGACGCGATCGACATCGCCGACGTGGTCATCGGTGCTCATCGCGCGCTTGTCGGCATCGACGTGCCGCCCGACGTGGTGAGATGCGAGCTCGTGAAGACGGCGGACATCGTCGCTGCGCTCACCGATGCGGCGTCGTGGCAGCGCGCCGTGGTCGTGATGACGGGCGATGTGGGGCTGTTCAGCGGCGCGCGCCGCCTGGTGGAGGCGCTCTCCAGCGACGCGCATGTGGACGTGCGCGTCATTCCCGGCATAAGCTCAGCGTCGTATCTCGCCGCGCGCCTCGCGCGTCCATGGCAGGATTGGCACTTCGCGAGCGCTCACGGCGTGGCGTGCGACATCGTGGCCGAGGCCGAGAGCGCGGGTGAGCTCTTCCTTGCCACGTCGGGCGGGGAAGACCCCTCGCGGCTTTCGGGCGAGCTTGTGCAGGCGGGCTTCGGGGACGCGCGCGTGACGGTGGCCGAGCGCCTGTCGTACCCCGACGAGCGCATCACCTGCGCGAGCGCAAGTGAAATCGCAGGTCAGACGTTCGACGACTTGAACGTGATGCTTATCGAGTTCGCAGGCAGCGCCGGGTCGCCTGCGGGCTCTTGCGCAGCCTCCGAGGCGCCGGCCGACGCGTCATCGCCCGCGGCGGCTTCTTCCGCGGCGGACCCTGCGGGCGAATCCCGCGCCGCGAGCTTCCGCTGGCCGTACGCTTCCTCGGGCATTCCCGACGAGCTCTTCATCCGCGGCGACGTTCCCTTGACCAAGCAGGAGGTGCGCGCCGTCGCGCTCGCAAAGCTGCGCCTTACCGCGACTGACACCGTGTGGGACGTCGGCGCCGGCACGGGGAGCGTGTCGATCGAAGCGGCGCTCGTCGCGCGAGCGGGGTCGGTATGGGCGGTCGAGCGCAACGCGGCCGGCGTGCGGCTCATCCGGGAGAACGCGGATGCATTCGGGTGCGGCAACGTGCATGCGGTCCCCGGTGTCGCCCCCGAAGCGCTCGCGAAACTGCCCGTCCCCGACGCCGTTTTCGTCGGCGGGAGCGCGGGCGAGCTTCCCTCCATCGTGGAGGCGGCGCTCGAGAAGAACTCCCAAGTTCGCCTGTGCGTGCCATGCGTCACCGTTGAGACGCTCACCGAGGCGTGCACGCTCCTCTCGGGTTCGCGCTTTAAGGGGTTCGAGGCGTGCCAGGTGTCGGCCGCCCGCGCCGAGGCTGTAGGCTCGCACCATCTTATGAAGGCGCAAAACCCCGTGTTCCTCGTCAGCGCGCGTGGTGCAGGTGGGGAAGGCGGCGTCCGGTGAGCACGACCATCCCGCGCTTCATGGTCGCTGCGCCCTCGAGCGGGAGCGGCAAGACGGTCGTTACGTGCGCGCTCTTGCGCGCGCTCGCGCGCCGCGGCCTTGCATGCGCGGCCTTCAAATGCGGCCCCGACTACATTGACCCGCTCTTTCATCGCCGCGTCGTGGGTGCGCGCTCGGGCAACTTAGACGGCTTCTTCACCGACGCCCCGACGCTGCGCGCCCTGCTCGCACGCGGCGCCGCGGGCGCGGATGTCGCGGTGCTCGAGGGGGTCATGGGCTTCTACGACGGCATGGCGCCCGGCGTGGCCGACGCGAGCAGCTACCAGGTTGCGCGCGACACGGAAACGCCGGTCGTTTTAGTGGTGAACGGGCGCGGGGCGTCTTTATCGCTCGCCGCCGTAATCCGTGGCATCGCCGAGTTCCTGCCTTGTGCGAACGTGCGCTGCGTCGTGCTGAACAAGACGAGCGCCGCTGCCTGTGCCTACGCGAAGCCTGCGATCGAGAAGCACACGGGCGTCGCGGTTTTGGGTAATATCCCCGCCGACGAGGCGTTCTCGCTCGAAAGCCGGCATCTGGGGCTTGTGACCGCCGACGAAGTCAAGCAGCTCTCCGCGCGCATCGACAAGATGGCCGAGCTGGTGGAAAAGAGCGTCGACGTCGACCGCTTGCTCGAAATAGCGGCGACGGCACCCGATATCCGCGAGGATCCTTACCGGTTGGAGCCGATCGCGGGAGCGCGGCCCATCATCGCCGTCGCGCGTGACGAGGCGTTCTCGTTCTACTACGAGGAGAACCTGCGCGCGCTCGAGGACCTGGGTTGCGAGCTGGCCTTTTTCAGCCCCCTGTGTGATAGCGAGTTGCCCCGGGGGACAAGCGCCCTCTATCTGGGGGGCGGCTACCCGGAGCTCCATGCGCGGCAGCTCTCCGAGAACACGCCGATGCGCGAGGCGATGCGGCGCGCGGTTGAATCCGGCATGCCGACGGTCGCCGAATGTGGTGGGTTTCTGTACCTGCAGCGCGAAATCTCCGATAGCGAGGGGCGGCGCTGGCCTGTTGCGGGCGCCCTTGAGGGCGCAAGCGAGAACGGGGGAAGGCTGTCCCATTTCGGGTACGTGGAGCTCACTTCCCAACGCGACGGGCTCTACGGGCCGTGCGGCACACGCATCCGCGCGCACGAGTTCCACTACTGGCAGTCCACCTGCCCGGGCGGCGACTTCTGGGCGCAGAAGCCCCGGCGCGACAAGGGCTGGCCGTGCATGACGACCACCCCGTCCCTGGTTGCGGGCTTCCCGCATGTGTACTATCCTGCGAACCCCGACGTTGCGCGCGCGTTCGCGTCTGCCGCAGCGTCGTTCGCAGAGAGGAGACGGCATGGCTGAAGCAACCGAAACCGCGCTTGCCAGCATCCGCGAGGAAGTCGAGCGCGCGTTCTCGTCGGCGCCGGGCGCCGTGCTCGAAGCCGCGCTCTCCCGCATCGCGCCCGCAGACGAGTGCGCTCGCGCCGCCGCGTACGCCGCGTGGGACTCCATCGCGCACCCCTTGGGGGGATTGGGCGACTTTGAAGACGCCGTCGCGTGTATCGCCGCAGCTCAGGGGAGCGCCGAGGTTGCCGAGTTTCCCCGTGCGCTCGCGGTATTCTTCTCCGACAACGGGGTCGTTGCCGAAGGCGTGTCGCAAAGCGGGCAAGACGTGACGCGAGCCGTCGCGCGCAACATGTGCGAGGGGGCCACGAGCGCCTGTCGCATGGCGGCGTTCGCGGGTGCCGAGGTCGTGCCCGTCGACGTGGGTATGGCCCGGGGCATAGAAGACGCGCGCATGGTGCGCGCGAACGTACGGCGGGGGAGCGGCAACATCGCGCACGGCTCCGCTATGTCTCGCGATGGGGCCGTGCGCGCGATCGATGTCGGAATCGCCGTCGCGTGCGGGCTTGTCCGCGCCGGCGTGCGCCTTCTCGCCGCGGGCGAGATGGGCATCGGCAACACGACCACCTCGGCGGCGGTGGCCGCAGTGCTCATTCGGGCGGACGCGCGGAGCCTCGTCGGGCGCGGCGCGGGGCTCTCGGACGCCTCGCTCGCGCGTAAGCGCGACGTGGTCGAGCGCGCTATCGACGCGAACTCGCCCGATCCTGCCGACCCGATCGACGTGCTCTCGAAGGTGGGCGGCTTGGACATCGCGGCGATGTGCGGCTTCTACCTGGGGGCCGCGGCCTCGAAGGCGCCGGCGCTCCTCGACGGGGTCATATCCTGCACGGCGGCCTTGTGCGCGGCGCGCCTGTGCCCCAACGCCTTGGGCTACCTCGTGGGCACCCACGCATCAAGCGAACCCGCAAGCCAGGAGCTCCTTCGCGAGCTCGGCATAAAGGCACCCCTCGACGCAGGCATGCACTTGGGCGAGGGCGCGGGCGCCATGGCGTATCTTCCCCTTCTGGATTCGGCGCTGCGCGTGTACCGGGATGGGAAGACGTTCACGGCGACTGGCATGGCTGCTTACGAGCATTTCGAGGCCGGGAAATGACGGTGACGCTCGTCATCGGCGCCGCCGCGAGCGGCAAGAGCGCCTACGCCGAGTCCCTGTGCCTCGGGCACGACTGCCCTCGCGTGTACCTGGCAACGATGGGGCCCTTCGGGGAAGAGGGCGCCCGCCGCATCGCGCGCCATCGGGCGCTGCGCGAGGGCAAGGGGTTTTCCACCCTCGAGCGCACGCGTGACGTGGGCGCCGCAGTGCCCGGGCTTCCGCGCGGCTGCACGCTTCTTTTGGAGGACGTGGGCAACCTGGTTGCAAACGAGCTTTTCGCGGAAGGCGGCTTGTCCCCACGTGACCCCGACGCAGTGGCGCGCGAGGTGCTCGGAGGCATTGAACGGCTCGCTCAGGCCGCTGCGTATACGGTGGTTGTCACCGTCGACGTGTTCGCCGATGGGATGCGCTACGATGAGGGGACCGAGGTATGGAGGCGCGCGCTCGCGCGCGTGAACGCGGGCGTGGCGGCGCTGGCCGACTGCGCAGTCGAAGTGGTATGCGGGATTCCCGTGTGGATGAAAGGCGAAGGACCTACAAGGTGAAGATAGCAGAGGCAATCGGCGCGGCGTTCGGAACGTTCTCGCGCATCCCCGTCCCGAAATCGGCCTGGACCGATTTCGGGTCAACCCATGCGCTTGCCGCGTTTCCCCTGGTGGGCCTTGCGGAAGGCTTCCTCATGACGGCGTGGGGGCACGTGGCGAACCTGCTCGGCGTGCCCGCGACCATCGTCGCGGCTGTGCTCGTGGCGCTGCCTGTGGCGGTGACGGGAGGCATTCACCTAGACGGGCTCTGCGACACCTCCGATGCGCTTGCAAGTTGGACCCCGCGCGAGCGAAAGCTCGAGATCATGCACGACCCGCGGGCAGGCGCCTTCGGGGTCATCGGTGTTGTCATGTACCTTATTCTGCAGTTTTCCCTGTTCACCGCGCTGCCGCTTACGGCGGGGGCGTTCCTCGCGCTTCTGTGCTCGCTCGTGTTCTCCCGCTCGCTTTCGGGACTCGCCGTTGAATGCTGGCCTGCCGCGCGGGCGGATGGCATGGCCGCGGGGCTCTCGCCTGCGAAGAAGCGTGCGGCGATCGTCGTGCCGCTTTGCGCTTTCGCTGCGGCTTCGGCTGCAGGGATGGTCGCGTGCGCCCAGGCCGTCGGCGCCCTTATGACGGTGGCGGGGCTTTTGGCGCTCGCGTGGTACCGCCATGTTGCCCTGTCCCGCTTCGGCGGGGTGACGGGGGATTTGGCCGGATGGTTTCTGCAATGGGCTGAGCTCGCGATGCTTGCCATGCTGGTAGCGGGGGGCATGCTCCTATGATGCTCGTGTTAGGTGGCGCGCATTCGGGGAAGAGAACCTTCGTGCGCGAAAAGCTCGGGTTCGCGGCGGACGATTTCGTCGACGCGGCGCAGTTTGCGGAGGGCGGCGTGCCCGCGGCTTTTGCCGGCCGCGTCGCGTACCGTGCTGAGGAACTCGTACGCGCGCTCGACGTTGACCGGGCGCTCGAGCGGTTGATCGGCTTCGACGCAGTGATTCTGTCCTTGGTCGGCTCGGGGGTCGTCCCCATGCGTGCGGAAGACGCCCAATGGCGCGAGCGCGCGGGGCGCCTGGGATGCGCGCTCGCTGCGCGCACCGACGTCGTCGTGCGCATGACGTGCGGGATTCCCCAGGTCATCAAAGGAAACCTTGCCGATGCGTCTCGTGGGACGCAGGGCGCGGGCGCGCCTTTGGAAGTCGTCTTCGTGCGCCATGGTGCCACGGCGGGCACGGAAGACCATCGCTACAGCGGGGCGGGCACCGACGAGCCCCTGTCGAGCGCGGGCGAGCGCGCTTTGCGCGACCTCGCGTGCGATCGCGACGTGTTCCGTGTTATCACGAGCGGCATGGCCCGCACCGACCAGACGGCGCGCATCCTCTTCCCGTACGCGGAGCTTATGGCGTGCCCCGGTCTGCGCGAGATGGATTTCGGTGACTTCGAGGGGCGAAGCGCCACCGAGCTTAAAGAGGATGTGCGCTACCGCGCCTGGGTAGACTCCTGGTGCGAGACGCGCTGCCCGCATGGCGAGGGCAAGAGCGATTTCACCCGCCGCGTCGTCGCGGCGTTTCGGGAGGCGTGCGAATCGGAGCGCGCCCAGGGGAGTGGGCGCGCCGTCTTCGTCGTTCACGCGGGTACTGTGAAAGCGCTGCTCTCCGAGCTAGCTGTCCCGAAAATGGGATATTTCGACGTGCATACCGAGCCGGGCTGCGCATGGGCCGCCACCTGGGATGGGCGCTGCCTTCGCGACGTTCGCCCCGTTTCGGGGGGCGATGCCCGGTGATGACGATTCTTGCCGTCGCCGCTGGGTTCGCGGCCGACCTTGCCTTCGGCGACCCGCGCTGGCTTCCCCATCCCGTCGTCGCCATGGGGCGCGCGATCACGTGGGCCGAAGGCCGCCTGCGGGGCGCATTCCCGCAAACGTCCGCGGGCATGCGCGCCGCAGGGCTTGTGCTCGCCGTGGCGCTTCCGCTTTCGTGTGGGCTTTTGACCTGGGGAATCCTGCATCTTTGCGGCATGGTTCACCCCGGCTTGCGCTTCGTGGCCGAGGCATGGGCGAGCTATCAGATTCTCGCGGCATGCGAGCTGCGCCGCCAGAGCCTGGCCGTGGCCCGCGCGTTCTCGAAGGGCGGCCTTGTCGCGGCGCGCGAAGCCGTCGGGCTCATCGTGGGACGCGACACGTCTGTTCTCGACGAGCAGGGCGTTGCGCGCGCCGCCGTGGAAACGGTGGCGGAGAATGCGAGCGACGGCGTCATCGCACCGCTTTTCTACCTTATGATCGGGGGTGCGCCCTTGGGCATGGCGTACAAGGCGGTGAACACGCTCGACAGCATGGTGGGCTACAAAAACGAGCGCTACATCGACTTCGGCTGCGCCTCGGCGCGCCTCGACGATGCGGTGAACTGGATTCCCTCGCGCTTATCGGCCCTGCTCATGATCACCGTGTGCCCGATCGTCGGGCTCGACGCGCGCGGGGCGGCGCGCATCTGGCGCCGCGACAGGCGTCGCCATGCGAGCCCGAACGCGGCGCAGACCGAGTCGGCGTGCGCGGGCGCGCTCGGGCTGCGCCTGGCAGGACCCGCGGTGTATTTCGGCAAGCTCGTTGAGAAACCGACGATAGGCGACGCGTCCCGTGATATCGAGTGGGGCGACATCGCCCGGGCGACAAGGCTCATGCTCGCCGCGTCCGTATGCGCGCTCGTCGTCTTCGGCGTCGCGCGCGCGGCAGTCGTGCTCGCCGTGGGGGCGATGGTATGAGGGAAGACCACGCCGCGCCCCGGGCTGCCGGGGGAATCCTGCGCGCCCGTACGCATGGGGGCAGCTCGCAATCGCTCGGCATCGCTTGCGAAGGGGGCGCCTCCGACCTCATCGACTTCTCGGTGAACGTGAATCCGGCAGGCCCCTCGCCGCGCGCCGTCGCCGCAGCTTGCAAGGCGCTTTCTCGAATCGACGCCTACCCCGATAGGGAAAGCCTCGCCCTCGTTCGCGCTCTAGCGCGCACCCAGGGCATTTCCGAAGATACTATCGTCTGCGGCGCGGGCGCGTCCGACATCATCTGGCGGCTCGCTGCGGCGGTGCGCCCGAAACGCATCGTCGTGTGTGCGCCGACGTTCTCTGAATATGCGGAGGCGGCATCGTACTACGGCGCATGCGTGCAGGAGTTCCCGCTCTCCGAAGCGGATGACTTCGACGTGCCCGCCTCCTTCGCCCGCGCGATCGAGGGGCCGGGAGACGTGGCGTACCTCTGCAATCCGAACAACCCGACGGGGCGCCTCGTCGACCCCCGCGTGATCGATGCCGCGGCTTGCCGCTGCGAGCAGGTGGGCGCGCTGCTCGTCGTGGACGAGTGCTTCCTCGGATTTGCGCCCGACGCCCGCGAAAGGAGCGTGGCCGCACGTGCCGCGTGTTCGCACCATGTGGCCGTGCTCTCCGCGTTCACCAAGCTCTACGGAATGGCAGGGTTGCGGTTGGGGTATCTGATCAGCGGAAACGCCCAACTCATCGAGGGGATTCGCCGGGCGGGGCAGGCGTGGCCCGTCTCCTCGGTCGCCGAAGCCGCGGGCATCGCCGCCCTGGAAGACGTCGAATACGTCTCGCGCACGCGCGATGTATTGGCGGGCGAGCGAGCGTGGCTTTCCCACGAGCTCTCCTCGCTCGGGCTTTCCGTCGTGCCGTCGGATGCGAACTTCCTTTTAGTCCGCACGCCGGCGAAAGACATCCCCGAGCGCCTGTATAAACAGGGGGTTTTGGTCCGCACGTGCGACTCGTTTTCGGTACTGTCCCGTTTCTGGTGCCGCGTCGCGGTGCGCACGCGCAAGGAGAACGCCCGGCTTGCGATGGCGTTCAGCCGCGCGCTTCGGGCGGAAGGCGCGTCGGGCGAAGGCGAACCCGACGAACGGGGCGGCGCTTCTTGCAGCGGCGCTATGGCGGGCGCGGACGGCCGAGGCTCGGCGAAGGAGGTCGATACCCGTGGGTAGGGCGAAGCCCATCATGATCCAGGGCACCATGTCGAACGCGGGGAAGAGCCTGCTTGCGGCGGGGCTGTGCCGTGTGCTTTCGCAGGACGGCCTGCGCGTGGCTCCCTTCAAGAGCCAGAACATGGCGCTCAACAGCGGTGTCACGGCCGACGGGCTCGAGATGGGGCGCGCTCAGATCATGCAGGCCGAGGCGTGCGGCATCGCGCCCGACGTGCGCATGAACCCCATCCTGCTCAAGCCCGAAAGCGATCACCGAAGCCAGCTCATCGTGGCCGGCAAGGCGCAGGGAGCCTTCGCTGCGAGGGACTACTTCGCGCGAAAGAAGGCGCTCATGCCGCAGATTTTGGAGGCGTTCGATTCGCTCGCGGAGGAAAACGACGTCATCGTCATCGAGGGCGCCGGCAGTCCCGTCGAAATCAACCTTGCCGAAAACGACATCGTCAACATGGGGCTCGCGCGCGCCGTGTCCTCCCCCGTGCTGCTCGCGGGCGACATCGACCCAGGCGGGGTGTTTGCCCAGCTCTACGGCACGGTCGCGCTCCTTGCGCCCGAGGACCGCGCGCTTTTGCGGGGGCTTGTGGTGAACAAGTTCCGCGGCGATGTGGAAATCCTGCGCCCGGGTTTGGCTCCGCTCGAGAAAATGTGCGGGGTTCCCGTCGTGGGGGTCGTGCCGTATCTTACGCTCGACCTGGACGACGAGGACTCGCTCGCGCCGCGCCTAACTGCCCGCGAGGCGCGCGGCGTCATCGACGTCGCCGTCGTGCGCCTTCCGCATCTGTCGAACTTCACCGACTTCGACCCGCTTTCGCGCGTGCCCGGCATGGGCGTGCGCTACGTTTCCTCGACGACCGATCTGGGCCGACCCGACCTGGTGGTGCTTCCCGGCTCGAAGTCCACGGTCGACGACGCGCGCTGGCTTGCGGCTAGCGGCATCGGAGCCTGTGTACGCGCGCTTTCGGGCGCGGGCACGCCGGTGCTCGGCATATGCGGTGGCTACCAGCTTTTGGGAGACGAGCTTTCGGACCCGCACGGCAGGGAAGGCGCTGGCACCGCGCGCGGGCTCGGGCTCATCCCTGCAAGTACGGTGTTCAAGGAGGAAAAGCGCCTCGCCCAGTCGGAGCTGCGCATCACGGGCGCCCAAGGCGCGTTCTCGGTGTGGAACGGCATGACGGCGCGTGGGTACGAGATTCACGACGGCGAAACGACCGTCTCCTGCGCCCCTGCGGGCACGATTGGCGGCAAACCAGAAGGCGCGGCCTGCGGAAACGTGTTCGGAACCTATCTCCACGGCCTGTTCGACGAACCGGGGGTGGCACTCGCCCTCGTGCGCTCGCTCGCGCGCATGCGCGGCCTGCCCGAGAGCGTCGTGGGTGCTGAGGGCGCGGTGTCCGCGGCCGATCACCGTGCGCGCGAGTTCGACCGCCTGGCCGACTCCGTGCGCGGGGCGCTCGACATGGAGTATGTCTACCGCATTATCGAGGAGGGCGTATGATCCACGTGTATCATGGCGACGGCAAAGGCAAGACCACGGCGGCGATGGGCCTCGCCCTTCGCATGCTCGCCGCAGGCCGCCGCGTCGTCGTTGTGCAGTTCCTGAAAGACGGCGAAAGCGGGGAGGCGCGCCTGCTCGCCGAGCATTTCGGCGTGCCCGTGTTCGCGGGGAAGGCGTCGGACAAGTTTACCTGGTCCATGACGTCGGAAGAACTTGCCGCGACGCGCGAGTTGCACGATGGGAACCTCGCTTCCGCGCTCGCCGAGCTCGAGGGCGCGCAGGAGGGGCTGCTCGTGCTCGACGAGGCGCTCGACGCGCTTTCGAAGGGGCTTGTCGACGAGGCGCTCGTGGACCGCGCGCTCGATATGTCCGCGCGCGGCGTCGAAGTAGCGCTCACCGGGCGCGCGCCTTCCCGCAAGATCGTGGAGAAGGCCGACTACATAACCGAGATGCGGTGCGAGAAACACCCCTACGAGCAGGGGATATGTGCAAGGGAAGGAGTGGAGTACTAGATGGATTCCAAGGAGATGGCGCCCGGCGACATCGAGCGGCGCAGCTTTGAAATCATCACCGAAGAGCTCGGCGGCCGCACGTTCCCGCCGCTCGAAGAGCCCGTCGTGAAGCGCGTCATCCACACCACTGCCGACTTCTCGTACGCCGATTCCCTCGTGTTCACCCATGACGCCGCGCACTGTGCGCTCGACGCACTGCGCGCAGGGGCCACGGTGCTCACCGACACGAACATGGCGCTCGCAGGCATAAGCAAGCCCGCGCTCGCGAAGATCGGCTGCCAGGCCGTGTGCTACATGGCCGACCCGGATGTCGCCGCAACGGCGCGCGCCGCGGGCACGACTCGCGCCGTTGCGAGCATGGACAAAGCTTGCGGCATCGAGGGTCCGCTCATCGTGGCCGTCGGCAACGCTCCCACAGCACTTCTGCGCCTCGCCGAGCTCATGGACGCGGGGAAGATCGCGCCCGCGCTCGTCGTTGGGGTGCCGGTTGGGTTTGTGAACGTGGTCGAGGCGAAAGAGGAGCTACTCGCGCGACGCGTGCCGGCCATCGTCGCGAGGGGTCGCAAGGGCGGCTCGACCGTGGCGGCCGCCATTATGAACGCGCTGCTCTACCAGATCACGCGCCCAGGCGGCCCGAAGTGACGGCCCCCGCATCCGCGCCGGCGCTGCGCATCTTCGCCGGCACCACCGAGGGCCGCCTCCTGTGCGAATGGGCGAGCGGGGCGGGAATCCCCGCCCGTGCCTACGCGGCAACCGAGTACGGAGGCGAGCTTTTGGGCGAGCTTCCGTGCATCGAGGTGCATGCGGGCAGGCTCGACGAGGCCGACATGGAGCGTGAGCTTTCCGGCGCGCGCATCGTCGTCGACGCCACGCACCCCTTCGCTACGCTCGCAAGCGGCAACATCCGGGCCGCTTCGCTCGCCGTGGGTGCACGATGCCTGCGCCTTACGCGCCCGGTCGAGGCGCTGCCCAAAGGCGTCGTGTCGGTCGCGTCGATCGCCTGCGCGGCGCGCTTTCTCTCCGAGAACCCGGGTCGCGCGCTTCTCACGACGGGGAGCAAGGAGCTTGCTCCCTACACGCGCGTCGCCGATTTCGCGGAGCGCTTCTTCGTGCGTGTGCTCCCTCTGCCCGGTGCTATAACGAAGTGCATCGACGCGGGGTTTTCGCCGTCGCACGTCATCGGCATGCAGGGGCCCTTCACCCGCGAGCTCAACGAGGCGATGCTTCGGCAGGTGGGCGCCCAGTGGCTTGTGACCAAGGACTCGGGAACCGTAGGCGGCACGGCCGAGAAGATCGCCTCCGCGCGCGACGTGGGAGCGCGCTGTATCGTGGTCGCCCGTCCCGCCGAGGGAGGCGGGGCCCTTTCGCTTAGGGAAGTGGAAGACGCGCTCTTACGGGAGTTCGCGCGCTAGGCGCTCGCCGCGCATGCGTGCCCTCCCGCCTGCGAGGAGGAGCGCCCCGAGCAAGCTCGACCCGTACAAGCCTGTCATCCGCCAATCGCTCGAGGACGACGCACGGAACTGGCGCAAGCAGCCCTTCAATAAGTTGCGGTGAAATAGCGTCTGTTTTTGCTGCTAAATAGCATATTCAGTCCCTAATTCACCGCAACTTGTTAGTGGTGGCTTACTGGTAGCGTAGGCATTCCACCGGGTCGAGCTTTGCTGCACGGCGAGCGGGGTAGAAGCCAAAGATTACGCCGATGCCGACCGATACGGCAAACGCGATCAACACTGTTGTAATGGAGAAGCTTGGCGTGATCGTCCCGGTAGCTCCAAACTCGCTCATGATGCCCGAGCTTGCGGCAAAGAACGTGAGTCCCCATGCCAGCAGATAGCCAATCAGGACACCCAACAGTCCGCCGGTGACGCACAGCGCCGAGGACTCGGCCAAAAACTGCGCGGTGATATCGCGACGACTTGCGCCCAGGGCACGGCGAATGCCGATCTCACGGATGCGCTCAGTCACGTTGGTGAGCATCATATTCATAATGCCGATACCGCCGACAAGCAGCGAGATGCTGGCGACAGCGCCCATGATGAGCGAGAACGCGCCCATAAAGGAGTTGAGTGCATCGATGGCGCTTTTCATGGAGGTCGCCGATACACTGTCGTACTCATCATCCTCCGCGATGCCCTTCATTGCGCGCACCTTGGACTCGATGGTCTTACAAAGCTCGTCCATGTCTGTGCCCTCGGCGGCAAGAGCCGTCACGCTGGGGAATGAAGGATTTTCGTCGCCAAACAGGCCTGAGATGGTTTCGCGCGGCATATACAGCGTGAGCGAGCCCATGGAGTCGTTGCCGCCATCAATCACACCTACAATCTGCACCTCGCCGTTGGACACCTTGATGGTTTTCCCCAGCGCATCCTGTTCGTTGCCGTAAAGCTGATCGGCGCCGCCGCGGCTGATGAGCGCCACGCGCGAGCCTGATTGGGACTCGGCCTGGGAATAGGTGCGCCCCGCAACGAGCTTGCTGGCCCCCACGGCGTCGAGCATGTCGCTATCGACACCCTGTGCCATGACGGTATAGCTTTTATCGCCGGTCTTATACTCGGTATACGCGCTGTCGACAATGCCGATCTGCTCTATCTGCGGCACCAGTTTTTGAAGCTTCTCGATGTCGGACTCGGTGAGTTCTTGCGACGAATAGATTTGCACCATGCGTGCCGCATTGAGGCCCAGACTGTTGACCAGGCTGTTTTGGATGCCGCCGATGAGCGAAGTCATGGCGATAACCGAGGCGATGCCGATGACAATGCCCAGGATGGTGAGCAGGCTGCGCCCCTTGTTAGCTTCGAGCGAGTGAAGGGCTTCCTGGATGAGATCGCGGGCGCTCATGCCATCTCTCCTTTCGGCGGGTTGGCGGAGGCGGAAATCCTGGGCAGGCTATCCACGGCGCTGCGCAGGGTCCGCGGTGCATGTGGAATATACGCGCCGTCGTGAATGCGACCGTCGCGGATGGTCACGGCACGGTCGGCCTCGGCGGCGATGCCGGGGTCGTGTGTGATAAGCACGATGGTTTTGCCGCGCTTCTGGAGCTTATGGAAGGTTTCCATCACAAGCGCTCCGGTAGCGGAGTCCAGGTTTCCCGTCGGCTCGTCGGCCAGAATGATGGGCGGGTCATTGACGAGGGCGCGCGCGATTGCGACGCGCTGCATCTGGCCGCCCGAGAGCTCGGATATGCGGTGGTCCCAGTGGTCGACGGGCAGCGTGACAGCCTGCAGCGCGTGCACGGCGCGCATTTCGCGCTGGCTACGGGGCACATTGGTGTAGGCCAGCGGCAGCATCACATTTTCGATAACCGACAGGCGCGGCAGCAGGTTGAAGCTCTGAAAGACAAAGCCAATGCTCAGCGCGCGAACTTCGGTGAGCTCCTCATCATCGAGCTCGGCCACGTTGAGCCCTTGCAGGTAGTAGTCGCCCGCCGTCGGCTTATCCAGACAGCCTAGGATGTTCATGAGCGTCGACTTGCCCGAGCCCGAGGGGCCGGTGATAGCGACGAATTCGCCGGGATTTACCGCCAGGCTCACGTTGTGCAGGATGTGGGCGCACCCCGCCTCGCTCTCAAAGATGCGGTGCACGTTGCGGATGTCGATAACGGGACGCATTACATGCCCTCGTCGGCAGACATACTGCCCGAATCCGCACCGTAGCCGCCGTCAGCCGTTGCGTCCGCTCCGGTGTCCATGACGAGGGTGTCGCCATCGCGCAGCTTGGTAACCGGAACGTTGGGGTTGATCTCGTTGCCCTGGTCGTCGCGTTTAACCTGTGTCTTGCCGACTACGGCTTCGTTGTCGTTTTGCGTCACGACGGTCACCTTCACGCGATGGGTTTGCTTGCCCTCGTCATCGGTTGCGACGTTGACGTAATAGTGTTCGCCGTCTTCGGTCATGAGCGCCATCGTCGGCACCATCACCACGTCGTCGAGCTGCTCGGTCACCACCGAGACCTCGGCCGTCATGCCCGGCTTCAGGCGCGCGTCGGGCGCCTCGATGAGAATGTCGACGTTAAAGGTCACGCTGCCGCCGCCACCGTTGGCGGCGTCGGAGTTTGCCACCGACGCGATAGCCGTGACGGTGCCCTGGCTCACGATATCGGGAAACGCGGGATACGAGACGTTGGCGCTCTGCCCAACGGCGATCTTGGCGATGTCCTTTTCGCCCACCTGCACGGTCACCTTCATCTTAGATAGGTCGGCGATCTGCATGCACTGCTTGCCGCCGCTCGTATCGCTTTCGCCCATGATCATGCCGCCTGTAACCGTGGCGCCCACTTTGGCATTGAGCTCCACGATGCTACCCGAGCTCGGGGCCGTGACCGTGCGACTGGAGGCCTTGGCGTTCGCCTGGTCGAGGTTTGCCTGGGCTGATGCGAGGCTGCGCTGCGCGGCCGATACGGCGTTCGTGTCCACTGATGCGGCGGAGACGCCAGCCGCTGCGGAAGCTCCCTCGACGTCCGTCGTTGGGGTGGCCTGCGCAGCAGCTGCGGCTTTCTGCGCGTTGGCGAGGTCTTCTTGAGCGGCAGCAACTGCACGCTGCGCCTCGGCAACGTTGCGATCGAGCTCGTCGTTTTTAATGGTCATAAGCACGTCGCCCTCGTTGACGGATTGGCCTGCCTGCACGTTGATAGAATCGACCGTGCCGTCGACAGAGGGGGAGACCACTGAGGACGAAATGGGTTTGAGCTGGCCTTTCGCCTCGACCGTTGTGGTAAACGTGCCCTCGGTCACCATGTCGGTCACAGGACCGCTAGCGCCCTGTGGCTGCACATTGATAACAAGGGTTGCAACAATGGCAATGAGCGCGACGGCACCCACGACGCCGGCGGCAATACCGCGACGAATCAGCTTTTTGCGTCGGCGTTCGGCACGCTTTGCCTTGAGCTTGGCATATGCCTCTTCATCGGAAATCTCGGCCGTATCGTTCGCGCGTCCGCTCTGCTTGTCGGCATGTACGTTTGTAATCAGAGGAAACGTTTCGGTGGCACCTTCGGGCGTGCGCTCGGTATCATCTGGGCCCGGGGTGATCGTGGGGACATTCGGCATAGCGTCTCCTTTATAGAAAGAATCTCGATAATTATATGCGCCCACCGGTTGGGGCGGGCGCATAGGACGGTTTCTTTCGGAACTGTTAGATTGGTCGCAGCGGTTCCACGTTGTAGGAATGCGCGCGTTGCACTACGAGTGGACAACCACGCACAGGCCGACTTTGATGCAATCGTGCAGTGCCTTGGCGTCGGCCAGGCGCAGGTTGATGCAACCGTGGCTGCCGCACCACTTGTACGACTCGGCGTTATCGAAGCTCTTGTCGTTTTGCCAGGTGGCGTCGTGGAAGCCGATCATGTTGCCCTCAAACGGCATCCAGTAGCTCACCGGGCTCTCATATTTGGGTTTACCGGTCTCGGGGTCCTTGGTTCCGATCAGGGTGCTGCCGCCGTCGTTGCTGTTGATTTGCCACACACCCTCGGGGGTGGCGTCTTCGCCCGGTTTGCCGGAAATAAAGTTGGCCTCCCACACGATATTGCCGCTCTCGTCATAGTAGCGCGCGTGCTGCTCGGACAGGTCGACGTCGATATACGCCTTCCAGTCGGGCTCTCCCTTTGCGGTAAAGGTGTCGGCCTTCTGGGAGTACTTGATCTCGATCTCGCCGGTCTGCTTGTTGTTAATGGCGTCCTCGACCTGCTTGGCGAGCGAGCTGCTGTCGATGGACCAACCAAAGTCGCCACCTTCGACGGCGCACTGCTTGCCATCGGCGCGCGTCCACCAGCGAGTGGAGCCCACGGTATTAAAGCCGTTGGCGAGCTCGGCTGCCCAACTACTGATCTGCGACGTATCGAGTGTGGGGTTGGCCGGATCGGCAAAGCTGATCCACTGCAACACAGAGCTGCCATCAACCTTGCCAGCGTCCTCGCCGTTGAGCTTGAGGGTCACGTTGACGCCTAGGAAGTTGTTGGCGGCATCACATGCGGCCTGAATCTGATCATCGGTCAGCGTTCCATTGAGCGGCTCATAGGCATCGTTGCCGAGCTTGGAAAGATCTACGGACTCGGCCAGCGAGGCAAGCTCGAGCTCGGCATACTTGATGACATGCTCGCGGTTGAGTTTTTCGTTGGAGCGTGCCTTCTCGACGGTAAACTTGCCTGCCTGCTCGTCATAGGAGCTATTGGCCTCGAACGTGCCCGAACGGCCCTCGTTAAACTCGTCGATGGCGGCGCCCAGGTCCTTCTCAAACTTCTTTTGGTCAAAGGTGTCGGAGAGCATGGACAGGTCGACGTCTTGATCAAGATCGACTTCGTTGGAGGTTGCGGTTGTTTTGGTCTTGCCACTTAAGGATTCCACAAGTCGGACCGGCCATATAAAGGCTTCGTTGTGGCTGATAATCTCTTTTGCGGCAGCTTCGCCGTCGACAATGGGTTCATCGGACTCGGGCTGATAGGACCAGCTAAAGTCATCGCCTGTCACGGTGAGCTTATAGTGCTTCCATGCCGAGTTGACCTTGGTGGCGGCAGACGAAGCGTTGGAGAACGAGACGTCGACGCCGGCAATGGTGGTGTTGGGGTATGCTAGCTGCGAAAACGCTACGATGCCTACGATATAGACAATGACGATAAGACCCAGGACGACAAAGAGCGTCGTCTTTTTGCCTGACTTATTGTTCTCGGCGGCTTTGCGCGCGGGGCCTCGATCGCCTCGAGCGTGCGTGGGGGGCTGCTTGGGCGCATTGCCGTTTGCCTGGCGCTGCTGACGTTGTTGAGGCTGCTGTCGCTGTTGGTTCGGGCGTTGAGAAGCGTTTGCCGCACCACGCTGCTGACCGTGGCTCGGCGCGATAGGACGCGGCGACTGAACGCCGCCGGTGTGCCTGCTCGGCTGCTGCGGATCGGGAATCAGTTGAGTTCGATCGTTTTGCGACATCGTATGCATATCCTTCGATTTTCGCCTTGCGGTTCATCGTGTTTTTACTGGGCTTGCATTATAGCGATTGCCCTGCTGTTTGTGGCACGGAAACGGTGGCATTCAAAAGAGGTGGGACATTTGTCCCACCTTTGAGTCATTCTTTGCCGCTATCCGCACACACCGCATTTTGCACAGGCCGAAAGTGCGGCCGGAGCCTGCGCGATGCCGCCCTTTGCCGTCTCGCGCAGCGTGGCCGGCAACGCGTGGCCCACCGAGAGCATGACATGTGCCATCTGGTCAAACGGCACCAAGCTCTTAATGCCTGCGAGGGCGAGTTGTGCCGAGCTAAAGGCCGCTGTCACGCCGATGGCGTTGCGGTTTTGGCAGGGCACCTCCACGAGGCCACCGACGGGGTCACAAACGAGGCCCAGCAGGTTACTCAGCGCGATGGAACTGGCGTCGAGCGCCTGCTCGGGCGTGCCGCCGAGCATCTGCACCAGCGCGGCGGCTGCCATGGCAGCGGCGCTTCCCACCTCGGCTTGGCAGCCGCCCTCGGCGCCGGCAACGCAGGCGCTTGTGGTGAGGTTGAGGCCGATGGCGGCTGCGCAGTAGAGCGCGTCCATGACCTGCTCGTCGTCGAGCTTTAGGCGATCGGCAAGCGCCAGCACGCAGCCGGGCACGACACCCGCGGATCCTGCCGTCGGAGCTGCGACGATCACACCCATCGTGGCGGAGCGCTCAAGAACGGCCATGGCGCGGGCCACGGCGTCGGTCTGGACGGCGCCCATCAGGCTTGTGCTTAGATCGTTGCGGCCGGTGGCATCGACGAGTTTTGCCTCGCCGCCGATAAGCCCACCGAGCGATCGCTGCGGATTGGCGATGGGAGCCGTGGTCTCCTCGCGCATGACGTCGAGCACGCGGCGCATGGCGGCGACGGCGTGGGCCTCGCCGGTCAGACGCGCCTCGCGCACGGCCATGACGGCGCCGATGCTGAGCCCCAGTTCCTCGCACGCATCGAGCAGCTGCTCACCGTCGTCGAAGATTTCCTTGGCCGAGACGCCGGGGGAGAGCGACGAGGCAGAACCGGGGAGCTCGATAAACGTTGCGTAATCGACATTGTCAAGCTTGCGCAGCATGGGGACGACGGTGTCGTCGGGCGCGCCGTCGGTCTCAAAGACGGAGTAGGCCTGGCCGCCCACTTCGGTGCGGTAGGTGCGGCAGAAGGCGATGTTCACGTGTGCGTAGGCGAGCAGGTTGGTGAGCGCGGCGAGCACGCCGGGGACGTCCTTGTGCGCCACGAAGAGCGTGGAATACATGCCCGAGATGTCGACGCCGACGCCGTTAATGCGGCTGATGCGCATCTTGCCGCCGCCCAGGCTCTCGCCGCGGACCTGTGCCGTGGCGCCCGTGTCGTCGACCATTTCGATGTCGACGGTGTTGGGGTGGATGGAGGCGTCGTCGCCCTTGATGTCAAAGTGATATTCGAGGCCCTGCTCGCGCGCGAGGTCGAAGGCCTGCTTGATGTTCTCGTCATCGGTGTCGAGGCCCAGTATGCCCGCGACGAGCGCACGGTCTGTGCCGTGGCCGCGGTAGGTGTGGGCGAAGGAGTTCCACAGGCCAAAGGTGACTTTGGTGATGCGGCCTTCCAGCAGGCTGGCGGCAACTTGGGCGCAGCGCAGGGCGCCGGCGGTGTGCGATGAGCTGGGGCCGACCATGACGGGGCCCAAGATCTCGAATGCCGAGGTCGTAGCTAGTGTTTGCGGCTTGCCTGCCATGGATGCTCCTTATCTATCCCGTCGTCCCGAGGGGCGGGGCATACTCTGTCCCGCCGTTCCGAGGGCTTTAGTATTTGGTCGCCTGCTTGGACAGTCCTGCTCGCACGGAGGCCACATTAAGTGGCCTCCGGCTCGTGCGGAACTCGCGATCGACCAAATACTAAAGCCCTCGGAACTTAGGATACATGGTTGGAGTCGCTCTGCTGCAAAATTTATCGGCCTGTGATTTATTCCATGTCCCAGGTAGGCTCATCTTCACCACCTTTAAATAAAAAAGAAGTACCGGTTGGGGCCGGTACTTCTTTTGGTGCGTTGTTATTTGGCTGTAGCTTTTCGAGTTAGCTTACAGGCCGCAGGCTGCTTTGAGTTCTTCGACTCGGTCGGTTTTCTCCCAGGTGAAGTCGGGGTCTTCGCGGCCGAAGTGACCGTAGGCTGCCGTCTTTTCGTAGATGGGGCGACGCAGGTCTAGGTCGCGGATGATTGCACCCGGGCGCAGGTCGAAGGTCTTCTCTACGGCCTCAACGATCGTGTCCTCGGCAACCTTGGCGGTTCCGAAGGTGTCGACCATGATTGAAAGGGGCTTGGAAACGCCGATGGCGTAGGCAAGCTCGACTTCGCAGCGGTCGGCCAGACCGGCGGCGACCACGTTCTTGGCGACCCAGCGCGCGGCATACGCGGCGGAGCGGTCGACCTTGGTGCAGTCCTTTCCGCTAAAGGCACCGCCGCCGTGACGACCGTAGCCGCCGTAGGTGTCGACGATGATCTTGCGGCCGGTGAGGCCCGTGTCGCCCATGGGGCCGCCCACGACAAAGCGACCGGTGGGGTTCACGTAGATGTCCGCGTTATCCCACGGCATGTTCTCAGTGGCCATGACCGGGGTGATGACGTGCTCGATGAGGTCGGCCTTGATCTTGCCCATGTCCTCGATCTCGGCAGCGTGCTGCGTGGAGATGACGATGGTCGTGACCTCGACGGGCTTGCCTTCCTCGTAGCGCACGGTGACCTGGGTCTTGCCGTCGGGACGCAGATAGGGAAGGGTACCGTCGTGGCGCACGGCGGCCAGGCGCTCGGCCAGGCGGCTTGCCAGGTAGTGCGGCATGGGCATGAGGGTCTTGGTCTCGTTGGAGGCATATCCGAACATCATGCCCTGGTCGCCGGCACCGATCAGGTCGATCGGGTCGGTGGTAGCGCCGGTCTGGGTCTCGAAGGACTCGTCGACGCCTTGGGCGATATCGGGCGACTGCTCGTGGATGAGGCTCATGACGCCGCAGGTGTCGCAGTCAAAACCGAACTTGGCACGGTTGTAGCCAATGCGGCGGATAACGCCACGGGCGATTTCCTGAACGTCTACGTAGGCCTGGGTGCGAATCTCGCCGGCGACGATGACGGTGCCGGTGGTCACGAGGGTCTCGCAGGCGCAGCGGACGTTCTCCACGTTGGCAGGCACGCCGTTGGGGGCGATGTAGCCCTGCTCCTGGAGCTCTATTTCTTTGGCGAGGATTGCGTCGAGGACGGCGTCGCTGATCTGGTCAGCGATCTTATCGGGATGACCTTCGGTCACCGACTCCGACGTAAAAACAAAGGACCCGTGTTGGGGCGGGATGGAACGAAGTTCTTCTGACATGATTGTCCTTTCAAAAACGTGTCCCGGCGACCGTTACCATTCCGCCGGGCTCTCTATGCAAGGGCACATCATAGCGCGTAAATCAAACATTCACACCCTTTCCGCACCTACTCATTGGGGACAGACATAAATGACCAGCCTTAAACTAAGAACGTCTCCAACGACTGGTCATTTAAGTCTGTCCCCAATGAGTAGGTCGGTGCCCTTTGTGCGGAGGTTGCTTTGATGCTTTATACTGATGCGGTTAGACATCCATCCTGCAATCGAGGAGATTTCCATGGCATCAGACGTTCGCGTCCGCTTTGCACCCTCACCGACGGGCAAGCTGCACATCGGCGGCGCCCGCACCGCTATCTATAACTGGGCTTTCGCCCGCGCTAACGGCGGCACGTTCATCCTGCGCATCGACGACACCGACCCCACCCGCTCCACCGATGAGAACACGCAGATCATCCTGCGCGCCATGCGTTGGCTGGGCCTGGACTGGGACGAGGGTCCCGAGGTGGGCGGCGATTTTGGCCCCTACGCCCAGACCGAGCGCCTGGACCTGTACAAGCAGGCCGCCCAGAAGCTTTGGGACGAGGGCAAGGCATATCCCTGCTTCTGCACCAAGGAGCAGCTCGAAGCCGACCGCAAGGCCGCACAGGAGCGCAAGGACCCCTTCCAGGGCTATCAGCGCCGTTGCCGCGATCTTGATCCCGAGGAGGCCCGCCGCCGCATCGAGGCCGGCGAGTCCTACGTCCTGCGCATCAAGGTGCCCGAGGACCGCGGCGACGTCGTCATCCACGACGCCGTCCACGGCGAGGTGTCCTTCGACGCCAAGGAGCTCGACGACTTTGTCATCTTCCGCTCCGATGGCACGCCCACGTACAACTTCGCGACCGTTGTCGACGACGCCATGATGAAGATCACCCACGTCATCCGCGGCGACGACCACCTGTCCAACACCCCGCGTCAGGTCATGGTCTACGAGGCCCTCGGCGCGCCCGTGCCCACGTTCGCCCACATCTCCATGATTCTGGGCGCCGACGGCAAGAAGCTCTCCAAGCGCCACGGTGCCACCTCGGTGGAGGAGTACCGCGACGCCGGTTACCTGTCCGACGCCTTCGTCAACTATCTGGCGCTACTCGGCTGGTCGCTCGACGGCGAGACCACGATCATCCCGCGCGATGTCCTGGCCAGCAAGTTCTCGCTCGACCGCATCTCCAAGAACCCGGCAACCTTCGACCCCAAGAAGCTCGACTGGGTCAATGCCGAGTACATCAACGGCATGTCCGACGCTCAGTTTGCCGACGAGATCATGGTCCCCGAGCTGCACGAGGCTGGTCTCATCGAGGGTAATGTCGAGTACGGCGAGGACTGGATTGACGCGCTTGCCGCCATCGTCAAGCCGCGCACTAAGATGCCGGCCGACGCCGTGACCGTCGCCGCCCCCATCTTTGCCACGGCCGAGACGCTCGAGTATGACGAAAAGTCTGTTAACAAGGGCCTGGCCAAGGAGGGCATGGGTGCCATTCTGGATGCCGCCAAGGCCGCGCTCGAGGGCGTGGACGAGTGGACGGCTGCCAACATCGACGCTGCGCTTGAGCCGTTGCCCGAGCAGATGGACCTTAAGAAGCGCGTGGTGTTCCAGGCCGTGCGCGTCGCCGTTTGCGGCAACATGGTGAGCCCTCCGTTGGGCGAGACCATGGCACTCGTCGGCCGCGACGATTGCTTGGCGCGCATCGACCGCGCCCGCACGATGGCGCTGTAATCGCTGCGCAAACGTATGTATCCGAGCCCCGTTCACCCGAGCGGGGCTCTTGTTTCTGTAGACGTATGGGATAGGAGGTGCTGGGGCCATGGTCGAGCAACTTTCGCTGTTTGGTTCGCCGGAACCGGAGGAAGCTCCGAAGTCCGCGGCTCCTGCCGCCGCCCCGGCGCAGCCCGAGCCCGCACCTGAGCCCATCGCCGCCTATGCGAGCGTGGTTCTCGACATCCCGACGCGTGCGCTGTCCGAGCCGTTTGCCTATGGCATTCCTCAACCCCTTGCTAGCGAAGCGCAGATCGGATCAACGGTCCTGGTTCACTTTGGTAACCGTGCCGCCGCGGGCTATATTGTCGACATTGCGCTTGAGCTGGGCGACCTTCAAGGCAACATCGACCTCGACCCCGCGCGCATTAAAGCCATCAAGGCTATCCTCAGCAAACCGCTCTTTACCGCGGAGGCTGCCCGCATCGCGCGCTGGATGAGCCGCGAATATGTCGCGACGCTTTCCGAATGCCTTCGCCTGTTTTTGCCTCCGGGTGGCAGCCCACGTGTCGTTAAGGGCGATGACGGCGTGTGGACGGTTGAGCGCCCCGCCGTCAAGCCTATCCAAAACCGCTGGGTCATGCTCACGCCCGAGGGTTTCGACTACACGCCGCCCAAGACAGCGGTTCGCCAACGTCAGCTCATCGAGGCGCTCCAATGCGGCCCGGTCACGACGCGCGACCTCAACCTGCTCTATAACAGCATGTCGGCGACCATCAAGGCGCTTGAAAAACGCGGTGTCGTGGTGGTGGAAGAGCGCCGTGCGTGGCGTGGCTGCAGCGAGCAGACCACGCTGTCCTCGGCGAGCGGTAAGGCGCCGGTGGCACTCACCAACGGCCAGCAGCAGGCGCTCGCGCAGATTGAGCGAGCTCGCCTGGATGCACACGGCGACGTGGTGCTCGTCGATGGTGTCACCGGTTCCGGCAAAACCGAGGTCTACCTCTCCGCCATCGAGCGCGTGCTGGCAGCCGGCCGTTCGGCCTGCGTGCTCGTGCCCGAGATCTCGCTGACGGCCCAGACCGTCGGCCGTTTTCGCTCGCGCTTTGGCGAAACGGTTGCGGTCTTCCACTCGCGCCTTTCGGCCGGTGAACGCTTGGACCAATGGGATATGGTCGCCAGCGGTGCCGCGCGCGTGGTCGTGGGCGCCCGCTCGGCGCTCTTTTGCCCGCTCAGCGACTTGGGCCTTATCATCATCGACGAGGAGCACGAGACCAGTTACAAGCAGGGTTCCAGCCCGCGCTACCATGCGCGCGAAGTGGCGGCCGAGATGGCGCGTCGCTATCGCTGCCCGCTCGCGCTGGGCTCGGCCACGCCTTCTGCTGAGGCCCTCGACCGCTGCCGCCGTGGCACGTATAACGGTGCCACCTGGACGCGCGTCGAGATGCCCGAGCGCCCGGGACACGCCGTGCTGCCGACAGTCCGCATTGCCGACCTGCGCCGCGAGTTCTCGCACGGCAGCCGCTCTATGTTCTCAAAACCGCTGATGGAAGGCCTGGAGCGTGTGGTCGAGCGCCGCGAGAAGGCCGTGTTGCTGCATAACCGCCGTGGCTTTGCGCCGTTCCTTATGTGCCGCGAGTGCGGCTGCGTCCCCACCTGCAACCACTGCTCCACCGCGCTTACGTATCACGAGCGCACGCACACGCTGCAGTGTCACACATGCGGTTCGTCTTGGCGCGTGCAGCCGTATCCCGCGCCCACGAGCCGTTGCCCCAAATGTGGCAGTCGCTACCTGGCAAAAATGGGCTTGGGTACGCAGCAGATCGAGGACGCACTGCACCAGATGTTGCCCGAGGACGTCGCCATTATTCGTATGGATGCCGATTCCACGCGCGGCAAGGATGCGCACAAAAAGCTGCTTGAGAAGTTCGATGCCGCCGATTGCGCGGTGCTGCTGGGCACCCAAATGATCGCAAAGGGCCTCGACTTTCCCGAGGTCACGCTCGTGGGCGTGGTCAATGCCGACTTCGCCCTCAAGCTGCCGGACTTCCGCGCAGGGGAGCGCGCCTACGATCTGCTGGAGCAAGTCGCCGGCCGTGCCGGTCGTGGTGATCGCCCCGGCGAGGTCATCATCCAGACCTACCTGCCCGAGGACCCGGTCATTCGCGCCGTCGCTGAGCATGACCGTTCGATCTTTACCGACTACGACCTGGACCAGCGCCGCGACGCGCTGTACCCGCCTTTTGTTCGCCTGGTCAACATCTTGGTGTGGTCGGCGAACCGAGACGAAGCACAGGACTACATCGGGCGCATTGCAAAGCTCCTCAAGCGCCGTTGGCATGCTGCCGCGCCCGACTTTTTGCAGGCGGGGAGTGCCGTGCCGCAGGTGCTGGGCCCGGCTTCGTGTGTAATCGAGAGAGCCAAGGACCGTTACCGCTTCCATCTGCTTGTGAAGTCGCCCGTGGGGTACCATGTCTCTGATGATATCGACGCCTGCCTCAAAGAGGTGGGCTCTGTGCGCGGAGTGAGCGTGAGCGTTGACGTCGACGCCTATGATTTGATGTAACAACCCGAAAGGATGGCCATGGAAGCCAACGGAATCGTACTGTCGCCCGACCCTCGTCTGCGCCAGGAGTGCGCCGTCATCGAGGAGATCACCCCGGCGATCGAGACGCTTGCCGAGAAGATGAAGAAGATGATGTTCGAGAACGGCGGCTGCGGCCTGGCTGCCCCGCAGATCGGCGAGCTCATTCAGCTCGTCATCATCGACTGCGACTACAGCGACAAAAACGACTACGACCCGTACGTGCTCATCAATCCCGTGATTGTGGAGCAGAGCGACCATCTGGTGCCGTTTAGCGAGGGCTGCCTGTCCATCCCCGGCATTAGCTGCGAGATCGAGCGTCCTGACCATGTCGTCGTCGAGGCGTACGACTTGGACGCCAACCTGATTCGCTACGAGGCCACGGGCGACCTGTTCTGCGTGTGCCTGCAGCACGAGATCGATCACCTGCACGGCAACACCATGTTCGAGCGATTGAAGCCGATGCAGAGGATCAAGGCAGTCAAGGAGTACCAGGACGCCCTGGCCCGCGGCGCTCGACCGGGTGAGACGGAGTAGGTCCCACCGTCCCCGGTGCTGAGCGCCCACATATCATCCCGTGCTCAAACATTCTCGCTTTGCTGCGAAACTGCGCGCGGGACGATATGTGGGCGCTCAGCACCGGGGACTGCGTTGTTCTGGCTCGGTTCGCCCGGGTGCCGTTGGGCCAGGGAGGGGCGTCTTCGCTGATAATTGCTTTGCTGAAAGAGCTGCTTTTATTGCGGCTCTTTCTTTGGTTTTGGGTATATTTGTTCTTGTTGAATTGTTATTGCGGATGGGCTGGTGACTCGGCTTTCCGCTGTTAATTTGTAGCCGTCTCGGCTTTGGTTGAGGGGAGACGTCCTTTATGCGTATTGTGTTTATGGGTACGCCTGATTTTGCTGTGCCTTCGTTGACTTCGCTTGTTGCGGCTGGGAATGAGATTGCGCTTGTTATTACTCGCCCTGATGCTGTTCGTGGGCGTGGTAAGAAACTTGAGCCGTCTCCTGTTAAGGCCAAGGCGCTTGAGCTAGAGTTGCCGGTTATTGAGGCTAATCGTATGACGCCTGAGGTCGTTGAGGCGCTCAAGGCTGCCCAGGCTGACATTTTCTGCGTGGCTGCCTATGGTTGCATTTTGCCGGATGACGTGCTGCATATGGCGCCGCTTGGTATTGTGAATGTTCATGCGTCCTTGCTGCCTCGTTGGCGTGGGGCTGCTCCTATTCAGCGTGCCATTCTTGCTGGTGACGAGGTTGCTGGCGTTTCCATTATGCGTATTGGGCATGGCGTGGATACTGGTGCTTATTGTGCCCAGGCCTCCACGTCGGTTGCCGGTAAGCATGCTGAGGCGCTGACCATGGAGCTTGGTGAGCTTGGCGGCAAACTGCTTGCCGATACGCTTCCTTCTCTTGCCGATGGCACCGCCGTGTGGACTGAACAGGATGAGGCGCTCGTTACCCATGCTGCCAAGATTTCCAAGCTGGAGATGCGTCTGGATCCGCAGATGGCTGCGCTCGATTGCGTGCGTCATGTGCTCGCTTCGTCCGATACTGCGCCTGCTCGTTGCGTGATTGCCGGCAAGACCGTGCGCGTGCTCGATGCTGCGCCGGCTGATGTGTCGCTTGGCGAGGGTCAGGTTCTCATTAAGGCCAAGCGTGTTTTCCTTGGCCTTTCCGATGGTGCGGTTGAACTGCTCGAGGTTAAGCCCGATGGCAAGCGTGGTATGGCCGCTTCTGCTTGGGCTGCTGGGCTGCAAGGCGCCGATCTTTCGTGGGGTGTTCTGTCATGAGCAAGCTGTCTCCCGCGCGCAAGCTTGCGCTCGATGTGCTGATGGAGGCCGATCGCCGCGGCATGTATGCGCGCGACGTGCTGTCCTCTCGCGCATCGGTCAAGGCTATTGATCAGCGCGATTCCGCTTTTGCCGCCCGCTTGGCACTTGGTGTGGCCGCCACGCAGGGTATTTTGGACGAGCTGCTCGACCAGTTTCTCGATAAGCCTAAAAAGGTTGCGCCGCGTGTTCGCATGGCGCTTCGTATCTCGGCTTTCGAGATGCTCTATTTACATACGCCTGGGCGCGTTGCTGTAAGTCAGGGTGTTGAGCTGGTTCGCTGCGGCGCTAAGTCCGCCGCTGGCTTGGCCAATGCCGTGCTGCATAAGGTTGCGGACAATGTTGAGGACTTTGCCACGGCGTCCGATGTAGATGAGTCTGAGCGACGCCTGGTTCGTCTGTCGCGCCTGATGGGTCTGCCGCGTTGGCTGTGCGCTCGCATTATGGCATCGTTCGACACGCCTGAGGGTGCGCTTAACTTTGCCGGCAATCTGGCCCCCGCGCCGCTGGCCCTGCATGAGAACGCCTTTGCGACCAAGCCCGATCCGTATGTCTCGCAGCTCGTCGCGCCCGTTTTCCCGGGCTGCCATGCCCCGGTAGATGCGCAGGTCACGGTTGCATCGGGTGTGTTTGAGCGTGCTGCCGCGGTGGCATCTGATCTCAATGCGCAGCTTATCGCCACAGCTGCCACGCGCCCTGGAAGCTGCCTTGAGATTGGTGCCGGTCGTGGCGCCAAGACCTATGTGATGATGTGCCAGGCCAAGCGTGCGGGCTATGAGCGTCAGCATACGGCGCTCGATCTGCATGATCGCAAATGCGATCTGAATCTCGCTCGCCTGCACAAGGCCGGTATTCAGGGCGTTCGTACGGTTTCGGGTGATGCCTGCGAGCTTGATGAAGTACTGACGTCGTTTGATGCCATGCTTGGCAAGCCGGTTAAGTTCGATACGGTCTTTATCGATGCGCCGTGCTCTGGCACCGGCACCATGCGTCGTCATCCCGAGATCCCGTGGCGCCTAACTGAGAATGACGTTACGACCGAGTTGCCCAAACTGCAGTTGATGATGCTCAAGGAAGCAGCCGCACGCGTGGCTGCCGGCGGTGAACTTATCTATGCCACCTGCTCGGTATTTGATGAAGAGAACACGCAGGTCGTAGATGCCTTCCTGGCCTCTCCCGAGGGCGCCTGCTTTACCGTGGCGCCTCTCTCCGAGGCACAGATTCTGCAACTGCCTGATTTCGAGCTGGCCAAGAAGCTCGTTTTCGTACGCCAAAACGACCGAGGTCTTTTCCAAAGCGTGCCAGTAAACGCCGACTCCTACGACGGCCACTTCTGCGCCCGCCTGATTCGTAAGTAACTAATATGTTGCGGTGAAATAGGGATTGAATAGCGGCTTCTACCCGCCAAAAAGTCCTTATTTCACCGCAACTCATAGAGCCACCTTTAGCGCAAAGAAATAGCCCCGCAATCGGTTTCGGTCGCGGGGCTGTTTGGTTCCTAGTGGCTATGCGGGCAGTTGGCGCAGCAGCCACTCGTGGCGTTGGTGCTGGAGCCGCCGCTTCGCTGGTCGGTGTTGTAGAAACCGCTGCCCTCAAATTTAATGCCGCTGGCCGAGAACGTCTTGGCCGCCGGGGCACCGCAGCTGGGGCACACGACCTCGGGAGTCTCGGACATGGGATGCTCAACCTCAAACACGTTGCCGCAGCTCGAGCACTTGTAATCGTAGCGCGCCATAATACTTCCTTTTCAGCACAAAGCGGGCAGATTACTCTGCCCGCAAAAATTCAAACGTCTGTAACTGTACCCTATATCGGGGGTTTTATCACGCTTCGCCCCAGAATCTATGGTTGTTGCGCAGGAGCTGTGCGGTTTTGCCCTCGGCGGCTGCAATGTTCGCCTCGTTAGCCTGCCAGGTCCAGTTGCCCGTGGCCACGCCCGGAACGTTCATGCGCGCGTCGTCGCCAAGCCCCAGGACATCCTGCAGCGGCATCATCACCAGGGGAGCGTCGCTTGCCAGCGCGTCGCTCATCAGCTTGGCCGCCACCTCAACACCGCTCGGTTCATCGCCGCCCGCAAAGGAACGCGTACACCAGCCGGCCAGCGTCGACGTATCGTGCGTTGAGGTGTACAGGATCTTTCCTGGCGTGGGGTGCACGCCGCAACGGACGTCGTAATCGCTAAACTCCAGCACGTCCATGCCGGGGAAACCGCAGGTCGAAGCCATGGCGCGAACACCGGGCGTCAAATAGCCCAGGTCCTCGGCGATAAAGTTGAGCGGACCCAGCTCGTCGTAGGCAGTTTGGAACAGGTCTTTGCCCGGTCCCGCCAGCCAGCGACCGTCGGCGCAGGCCTTGCCGGCGGGGATGCTAAAGTAGCTGTGGAACCCCAGAAAGTGATCCAGACGCACGCGGTCGTAGAGCGAGAACGCGCGGCGCAGGCGATCCATCCACCAGCTATAGCCGTTCTGCTTCATGTGGTCCCAGCGGAACGTCGGGTTGCCCCATACCTGACCCTCGGGCGCAAAGTTGTCGGGCGGCGCGCCGGAAATCTCGATTGCTTTGCCGGTATCGGACAGCCAGAAGTTCTCGGGTTCGCTCCACGCGTCTGCCGAATCGTCGGACACGTACATAGGAATGTCGCCGATAACCTCGATACCCTTCTTGTGCGCGTAGTTCATGAGCTCGCACCAGGCCAGGTCAAAGCGGTACTGCATGTACGCCTGAAGCTCGGCCTCGTTGTGGAAGCGCTTGTCGTCGATTAGATGCTCGTTGTAGCGAGCGACATCTGCCGGCCAATTGTGGCGCGACTCGCCCTCAAAGTACTTTTTGACGGCCATATAGACGCAGTATTTCTCGAGCCAATCGGCATTGCGATGTTTAAACGCTGTGTACAGCGGGTCGGCATCCTCGCCGCCGCGGGCCTTCCAGGTCTCAAAGTCGGCGGCCAGCTCCTCGTGGCTCTCGGGTAGCAGGTCGATATTGCCTGCAAAGGCCGAAGGACCGGCGTATGGGGAGCGGAAGAAGTCCGTGGGGTTGACGGGGAGAACCTGCCAGTAGCGCATGCCCATGGCGGCCAGATGGTCGATAAAGCGACGCGTGGGCGCACCGATCGTACCGGGCTTGCCGTCGTCGGTCGGCACCGATGTGATATGGCACACAACACCCGCACCGTGATCGAGCGGCTCCTGCAGGCGCTGCTCGGCATGGTGATAGATGATCGACGAGCCCAGCGGATACAGATCGAGCGTGACCGTACCGTTATGGATCTCACACTCGTGACCGCTGATCACGTCACTCGCGCATTCGCCGAGCGCCGGGATCGTCACGCGATGCGAATTGCGCAGGCTGCGGTTGATGATGACGGTCGCGGACTCGCCGTCTTTACCGGTACGGTTGTAGGCCAGCACCTCGTCATTGAGCGCGAAGGCCTTGATCTCACCGTCGATCATCAACGGCAGCGCGCGGCGCACGGCCGAGGCATTCTTGACGATCGCAAACGTATCGAAGTCGTGTAGGTTTTCCTTGGTCGGCATGGTGCGGCGGTTGCCCGGATCGGTGAGGCCCTCCAGGCCGTACTCATCGCCATAATAGATCGAGGGCACGCCCGGGAACGTCATCTGCATGAGCGTCGCGAGCCAAAAACGGCTCTTAGCCAGGCCCATCGCGTTCTCGTCCAGACGCCATTTGCTGCGCTCGCACTCGGGCAGCTGCGACTCGTCGGGGCCGCCGCCGAGCACCGAGATAATGCGCGGTCGGTCGTGGCTCGAAAGCAGATTAAGCGCGCAAGACAGGGCCTCACGCGGATAGTTCTCGCGTAGGGTCTCGATATCCTCGGCTGCCTGGTAGGCGTTTTTGTAGCCCATCAAAAAGCCGATGACCATGTCGCGAAAGGGGTAATCCATGGCCGAGTCGAGCTCGGAGCCTTGCAGATAGCGACGCAGATGGCCGTAGCTGATCTTGTTGGAGGCGTCTTCCCATACCTCGCCGAGCAGCAGCGCGTCGGGCTTCTCGGCGAGCACGGCCTTCTTGATCTCGGTCAGGAAATCGTCCGAAAGCTCGTCGGCCACGTCTAGGCGCCAGCCATGAGCGCCGGCACGTAGCCATTTTCGGATCACGCCATCCTTGCCCAGGAGCCGCTCGCGTACCAGTTCGGAGCTCTCATTGATGGCGGGCATATTGCCCACGCCCCACCAGCAGTCGTACGAGCCGTCCTCGTGGAAATAAAACGCATCACGCCACGGCGAATCCTCGCTCTGCCACGCGCCCACGCCGGGGTAGTTGCCGTAGCGGTTGAAGTAGATCGAATCGTCGCCCGTGTGGTTGAACACACCGTCCAGAATGATGGAAATGCCTAGCTTCTCGGCCGCCTCGCACAGCTCGGTAAAGTCCTGCTCGGTGCCCAGAATCGGATCGATCTTGGTGTAATCGGCGGTGTCGTAGCGGTGGTTACTCGCGGCTTCAAAAATGGGGTTGAGGTAGATGGCCGTAAAGCCCAGCTCGGCGATGCGGGGCAGGTCATTCTGGATGCCCTTGAGCGAGCCGCCGTAAAAGTCCCAGGTCTTGATGGATCCGTCTTCGGCGCGCTCGTACACAGGCGGCTCGTTCCAGTCCTCGACCATGCGGCGCTGAATGCCCTTACGCGGTTTTTCGACCTCGGCCAGCGTGCGCTCGCGCCAGTGCTCGTCGCGGGCATAGCGATCGGGGAAGATCTGGTAGACCATACCGCGCTCGTACCAGGTGGGACGGTTCTCACGGTGTTTGTAGACGGTGACCTGGAATGACGGCACCTCAGCGTAGTCGTAGGTTACGCCTTCGCCGCCGGTGCGGCCCTGTGGTGCGCCCAGACGAACCTCGGGCTGGCCCTCAATATTGCAGATAAAGCTGTACCAAATAAGACAGGGCTCGGTGCACTCAAGCTCTGCGGTAAATATGCCGTCGCCCTCGTGCGTCATGGGATATCGAGATTCACCGATCTCATCGACCCAGGTGCGCAGCGTAAGCGTTGCCTGCGCGGGATCGGCGTCCTCCAGAATCACGGAGAGCGAAAGGGTTGTTCCTGTGGTCACAGCGCCAAACGGAGTGCGAAACTGCGGCAGACGGCTGTTGTGTATCAATCTCATAGTACGGTCCAGTTCAATAGAATCACGGCCTGCTGGCCATGGGCTTTACGCACAGGATGTAAGTATATCTGTTGTACACAGGCTGTATAAACAACATCCGTTTACCATCGGCGAACGGTTGTCCTAGATAATCGTTTTACCAACTACCTACAGAGAAGGGGCGCCCGGTTGGAGCGCCCCTTGCATGGGGTTTGATTAGGTTTTGGATCGTCTTTGGGCTAGCGGCGCTTGCGGGTGGCCGTGGCCTTGCGGACGGACGTCTTCTTGGACGGGGCCTTTTTCTCTGCCGGAGCGGCGGGAGAGACCGGAGTCTCCTTGGCGGGCTCGGGCTTGGCCGTAGCCTTCGGTGCGGCCTTGACCTTAGCGGCCTTCGGCGCCGGCTTGGCCTTTACCTCGGCCTTGGCCTCTGCCTTGGGGGCAGCAGCTTTGGTCGTGGTCTTCTTGGCCGTCGTCGTTGCGCGCTTACGCGCGGTGGTCTTGGCGGCCGGCTTTGCCTCGGCAGTTGCCTCGGCCTTGGGCTCGGCGCCCGCCTCCTCGACCTTGACGGCGGGCTTTGCGGCACTCTTCGGGGTAGCCTTGGCCGCAGCGGCCTTGGTCGTAGTCGTCGACTTCGTTGCCGTTGTCTTCTTGGCAGCGGTCTTTGCTGGAGCACTGGCGGCCGGCTTGGCCTCGGCGACATCGGCCTTTACCTCGGGAGCAGCCTCGGCTTCGGCGGCCTTCTTGGCAGCGGCGGTCGTGCGCTTGCGCGTGGTCGTTGTCTTGGCAGCGGTGGTCTTTGTTGCCGCCGCCTTGGTCGCTGTGACCTTCTTGGCCGTCGTCTTACGAGTCGCGGTCTTCTTAGCTGCGGGCTTTGCAGCGGGCTTGACCTCGGCCTTTGCCTCAGGCTCGGCCTTTGCGGGCTCTGCCTCAACCGGCTTCTCCTCGGTCTTGGGCTCCTCAGCGGCCACCGGCTCAGCAACAGCTTCAGGCTCGTCGACAACCGACGCCGGGCGCTCAATTTCCGGATGCATAAAGAAGTACAGGTCCAGATACTTGTCGGCCGAGCGCGTCCAGCTAAAGTCCTGGCTCATGGCCTGCGTGACCAGCTGGTTCCAGGCGTCACGGTTATCCCAGAACAGGCGGGCCGCGCGGAACACCGCGTCGCCCATCTCGTCGCCGTTAAAGTTGCTAAACGAGAAGCCCGTGCCCTCGCCGGTAAACTCGTTGTACGGGATCACGGTGTCCTTCAGGCCACCGGTCTCGCGCACGATGGGTAGCGTGCCGTAGCGCATGGCGATGATCTGCGACAGGCCGCAGGGCTCAAACTTCGAAGGCATTAGGAACATGTCGGCGGCAGCATACATGCGCTGTGACAGCGCCGGATCGAACTCGATGCGTGCGGCCATGGTGCCGGGGTACTTGTCCTGGAAGTAGCGCAGGCCGTCCTCGTAGTCGCGGTCGCCGGTGCCCAGCACCGCCACCTGCACGCCGCCGGACAGGATGCGGTCGAGCGCGTACATGACCAGATCCATGCCCTTCTGGCGCGTCAGGCGCGTGACCATCACCATGAGCGGACGGTCGTCGCGAACCTCGAGGCCCAGTTCCTCCTGCAGCTTGGCCTTGCACACGGCCTTGCCGGAACGGTCCTCCACGGTGTAGTTGGCGGCAATTCGCTTGTCTGTTGCCGGGTCAAAGCCCGCAACGTCAATGCCGTTCAAAATGCCCTGCAGCGCGTAGGAACGCTCGCGCAGTACGCCGTCCAGGCCCTCGCCAAACTCGGGCGTCTGGATCTCGTTGGCATAGGTGGGGCTCACCGTGGTGATGGCGTCGGCATAGCGCAGGGCGCCCAGCATGTAGTTGATGCTGCAGGCGTCGCAACGCAGCTGCGAGGCGGCCGCCGGAATGTGCGCCACACCAAGGATGTCCTCCATCACGGTGTCGCTAAACTGGCCCTGGAACGCCACGTTGTGGATCGAGAACACGGTCTTGACGCGGTCATACAGCGGCAGGCCCTGGTAGAACTCGCGCAAAAACACGGGCGCCAGCGCCGTCTGCCAGTCGTTGCAGTGCAGGATGTCGCACTCAAAGCCGGCGGGCAGGTGCTGCAGGCTCTCGGTGATGGCCTTGGAGAAGAACGCAAAGCGCTCGCCGTCGTCAAAGAAGCCGTACGGATAGTCGCGCGCGAAGTAGCGCTCGTTGTCGATGAACATATAGGTGACGCCGTCGTGCTCGAGCTTCTCGAGTCCGCAGTACTCATTGCGCCAGCCCAGGCTCACGTAAAAGTCGGAGAAGTGCTCCATCTGCGACTTGTACTCGTCCTTGATGGTGGCGTACTTGGGCACCATCACGATTACTTCGGCGCCGGCGCGCACAAGCGCCGCAGGCAGCGAGCCCGCCACGTCGCCCAGGCCACCGGTCTTCACAAACGGTGCGCACTCGGCCGAGGCAAACACGATCTGCATCTTTTTGCTGGAATCAGCCATATTGTCTCCCTGTTGCAATTCGAGAATAGCCGCCTGGCGCAAACCGGGCGGCTATTCTACGTGTTACGAGCGATGTTGCGGTGCCAAAGCTAGCTCGCGTTGGTGATATCAGAAGTTAACGGGGCCTTTCCCAGCACCAGGATGTTCTCGGGCGTGCCGCGAAGCTCGGTGTTGGTGGGAACCACGTTGTTCTTGTCCAGGATTGCATTCTCAACGCGGGCGCCGCTCTTGATGACGCAGCTCTGGTTGATGATCGAATTGGTCACCGAGGCGCCTTCCTCAACCACAACGCCGCGCGACAGGATCGAGTTGCGCACGGTGCCCTTGATGATGCAGCCGGCCGAGATGATCGAGTTGCAGGCGTGGCTGCCGGTCGCATAGCGCGAAGGCGGCACGTCGTGAGCCTTGGTCAGAATCGGGCGCTCGGGGTCAAAGAGATGGTCGGCCACGGTCTGGTCGAGCAGGTCCATGCTGCGACGATACAGCGACTTCTCGCTAAACACGCCCACGACCTCGCCCTTGTACTCGTAGCTGCACACGTCGATGTTGCCAAAGTCGCCCTGTAGTGCCTCGAGCAGGTCCAGATAGTCGGCGGCCTGGTAGTGGTCGATGATCTCGAGCAGCGTCTCGCGGTTGACGATGCAGCAGTCCATAGACGCGTTGTCGCCATACACGACGCCGGCGCTGACGCCCGTCAGACGGCCGTTCTCGTTGATCTGCAGCTTGGTCTCGTCATCTACGTTGCGCGTGGCCTTGCAGTACACCACGGTCATCTGGGCACCGGAGTTCTCGTGCGCCTCGATGATGGTGTTGAGGTCCATGTTAAAGATGATGTTGGTGCCCATCATCACAACATAGGGCTTGTCCGAGCGCTGGAACAGCGTCTTGTTGGAAATGATGTCGCGCAGCAGGAAGCGCATGCCGCCCTTGGTGGTGCCATACGCGTTGCCGGGCACCATGAACAGGCCGCCCTTCTTGCGGTCCAGGCCCCAGTCCTTGCCCGAGCCCACATGGTCGATCAGCGAGCGATAGTTGCCCGGCATGACGACACCGACGGTCTTGATGCCGGCATTCATCATGTTGGACAGCGGGAAGTCGATCAGGCGGTAGCGGCCCAAAAACGGAACGGACGCGATGGGGCGGTCCTTGAGCAGCACGCTGCCGTAGGTCGAAGAGTAGTTAGCGGTGATATAACCGATGGCCTTGCGATTGATCATCGGATCATTCCCCCTTCCCGATAACGACGTCATTTCCAACGACGGCCGTATCCTTGGTGGTATCGACAGAGCCGAGCTTCACGCCCTCTTCGACCGTGGAGTTCTCGCCCAAAATAGCGCGGCAGATGTGCGCGCCGCTCTTAACGTGCGCACCCGGCAGCAGCACGGAGTCCTCGACCACGGCGCGCTCCTCGATGATGACATCGGTCGAAAGAATCGAGTGGCGAGCAGTGCCGTAGATCTTGCAGCCGTTGGAGACCAGGCAGTCGTCCAGGCGGCCATCCGGGCCAATGTAGTGCGGCGGACGCGTGGTGATGTTGGACATGATGGGGAAGTGCTTGTCGAACAGATCGAACTCGGGGTTGTTGCCCAGCAGGTCCATCGAGGTCTCGTGGAAGCTGGCGATGGTGCCGACGTCCTTCCAAAAGCCGTGGAACTCGTAGCTGTACAGGCGCTTGCCCTCGCCGAGCAGCTTGGGGATGATGTCCTTGCCAAAGTCGTGGCTCGAGCGCTGGTCCAGAGCGTCCTGCTCGAGCGCCTCGATCAGTACGTCGGCCGAGAAGATGTAGATGCCCATGGAAGCGAGATTCGAATCGGGCTTATCGGGCTTCTCGGTGAACTTGGTGATGCGGCCGTCCTCGGGGTCGGTCGTCAGGATGCCAAAGCGGCTGGCCTCCTCCCAAGGCACGGGCATAACGCTAACCGTGAGGTCGGCGTTGTTCTCAATGTGCGTCTTGAGCATCTTGCGGTAGTCCATGCGATACAGATGATCGCCCGAAAGAATCAGGACGTACTTGGGGTCGTTGGCCTTGATGTAGTCCAGGTTCTGCGTAATGGCGTCGGCCGTGCCCGCATACCAGGCGCCACCGGTCTGCGTTTCGTACGGCGGTAGGATCGACACGCCACCGTCGCGGCTGTCCAGATCCCACGCCTCGCCGGAGCCCACATAGGCATGCAGCAGGTAGGGGCGATACTGCGTCAGAACGCCCACCGTGTCGATGCCCGAGTTGGAGCAGTTGGAGAGCGAGAAGTCGATAATGCGGAACTTGCCACCAAAGCTAACCGCCGGCTTAGCGATCTTTTGGGTGAGTGCCCCCAATCGGCTGCCCTGTCCTCCTGCGAGGAGCATCGCGATGCATTCTTTCTTACTCATCGATTTCTCCTTCTGTCATCGATGTTTCTAACCCATTAGCGGTGGGCGCGGCGCCTGGTCGCGCCCACCGAATAATGCCGTGCGGCAAAGAAGGGAACTCGTGGCCTTTACGCGTGCCAGATCTCGTCACGGTACTCGCGAATGGTGCGGTCGCTCGAGAACCAGCCGCTCGAGGCGGTGTTGAGCAGCGCCTTGCGGTTCCAGGTCTCCTGGTCGCCGTAGCTGCCTGTGAGCTTTTCCCATGCATCCACGTAGCTGCGGAAGTCGGCCATGACCAGGTCGGGGTCGTTGTTGTTCATGAGCTCGTTGTAAATGCTCTCGAAGTTGCCCGAAAGGCCCGCAAAGGTGTTGTCCTTGAGCTCGTCCATTACGCGGCCCAGGCGCTCGCGGTCGCCGTTGAGCGTATCCCACGCAAAGTAGCTGTTGGATGCCCAGAGCTGCTCGACCTCGGGAGCGGTCAGGCCAAAGATGGCCTCGTTCTCGCGGCCAGCCAGGTCGGCGATCTCGATGTTGGCGCCGTCGAGGGTGCCCAGCGTAATGGCACCGTTCATCATGAGCTTCATGTTGGACGTGCCCGAGGCCTCCTTGCCGGCCGTGGAGATCTGCTCCGAGATCTCGGCTGCGGGGTAGATGAGCTGGGCGTTGCTCACACGGAAGTTGGGGATAAAGCAGACCTTCATGACCTCGTTGACGCGGGCGTCGTTGTTGATGACGTCGGCCACCGAGTTAATGAGGCGGATGGTCTCCTTGGCAAAGGTGTAGCTCGAAGCAGCCTTGCCGCTAAAGATGAAGGTCGTCGGCGTCACGTGGAAGTTGGGATCCGCGATGCGACGGTTGTAGATGTCCATCACCTTCATGATGTTCATGAGCTGGCGCTTGTAGGCGTGGAAGCGCTTCACCTGAACGTCGAAGACGGTGTTGGGGTCGATGACCAGACCGGTCTCGGCCTTAACGTAGGCGGCCAGGCGCTCCTTGTTGGCGCGCTTGGAGGCGCCCACGGCCTTCAGGAACTCGGAGTCGTTCTGGAACTCCTTGAGCTTTTCCAGCTCAAAGGCGTCCTTGAGCCAGCCGTCGCCAATGGCTTCGGTCACGAGCTTGGCGTAGGTGGGGTTGGCCTCGGCAAAGAAGCGACGGTGCGAAATACCGTTGGTCTTGTTGTTGAACTTCTCGGGCGTCAGGGCATAGAAGTCCTTGAGCACGATGTTCTTGATGATGTCGGAGTGGATCTTGGCCACGCCGTTGACGCTGTGGCTGCAGATCACGGACAGGTTGGCCATGCGAATCTCGCCGTCCCACAGAATGGCGGTCTGGCGCAGACGCTCCTGCCAGCCCTCCTGCGTGGTGTCGAACGACTCGTGCCAACGACGGCTGATCTCGTCGATGATCTGGTACACGCGGGGGAGGAGCTTGGAGAACGTGCCGATGGGCCACTTCTCCAGAGCCTCGGGCAGGATGGTGTGGTTGGTGTAGCTCACGACCTGCGTCACGATGTTCCAGGCGTCGTCCCACTCGAGCTTCTTCTCGTCGATGAGGATACGCATGAGCTCGGGGCCGCACATGGCGGGGTGGGTGTCATTGGTGTGGATGGCCACAAACTGCGGCAGCAGCTCCCAGTTCGCGCCGTGCTCCTTCTCAAAGGTGTCGAGCAGGCTGTAGATGCCGGCCGAGACAAACAGGTACTCCTGCTTCAGGCGCAGCAGACGGCCGTGCTCGCCGGCGTCATTGGGGTAGAGGATGGCGCTGATGGCCTCGGCCTCGGCGCGCTCGGCGTCGGCCAGGGCGTAGTCGCCGCGGTTGAAGGCCTCCAGGTCAAAGTGCTCCTCGACCGGCTCGGCAGCCCAGACGCGCAGCTTGTTGACGGTCTCGCCGGCATAGCCCACAACGGGGATGTCATAAGGAACGGCCAGGATATCCTGCGTGTCCACCGTGCGGTAGAACGTGCGGCCGTTCTCCTCAAAGCCCTCGACGCGGCCGCCAAACTTAATGGTTACGGCCTTGTCTTGACGACGGACCTCCCAGGGATAGCCGTGGGTGAGCCACTCGTCGGTGGCCTCGACCTGGCTGCCGTTGACGATCTCCTGCTTAAACAGGCCGTAACGGTAGCGCATGCCGTTGCCGTAGCCGGCAATGCCCTCGGCTGCCATGGAATCCAAGAAGCAAGCGGCAAGTCGGCCCAGGCCACCGTTTCCCAGTGCCGGATCGGGCTCCTGGTTCTCGATGACGGACAGGTCAAAACCCATGTCGTCGAGCGCCTCGGCGACCATGTCGCGCACGCCAAAGTTGAGCAGGTAGTTGTCGAGCAGGCGGCCGATCAAAAACTCGATCGAGAAGTAGTACACGCGCTTCTTGCCCTCGGCGGCCACGCGGGCGTCGCTGGTGGTGGCAACGGTGCGCGCCTTCTCGGCCACGAGCTTGGCCAGGGCGTTAAAGCGGTCCAGGTCGCTGGCGGCCTCGACGCTCTTGCCGCTGATGCTCATGACGGCATCGCGATAGAGCTCGGTAAACTCCTGCTTGTTGTCGAAGATCTTATTCATACGTTCCTTCCCCCGGGGATGTTTCTCCCGGAACGGTTATGACATGTATCCTACGCCCCCGCGGGGCGGGTGATTACAGCGGTAACGTCTTTGTTACGCTTTCTTGGCGGGAGCCTTAACAGCAGTTGCCTTGGCCTTGGGAGCAGCCTTTTTGGTGGCTGCCTTCTTGGCCGTGGTGGACTTGGCCGAAGCCTTGGCAGCCTTCGCCTTGGCCGGAGCCTTCTTAGAAGCTGCGGTCTTGGGCTTTACCGAGGACGCACGCTTGCGCGTCGCCTTCTTGGGCTCCTCGACCACGGGCGGCTTATAGCTGCTGGGACCGCGGCGCTTAAGCACCACGCCTGCCAGGCCGGGCACCTTAATCTCGATGGAGTCCATCTGCCCGTTCCAGGGATAGGGCTCGCTCGAGCAGGTATAGGGCTCCTCGCCGGCATAGCCGCTGCCGCCAAACTCGGGGCGGTCGGAGTCAAAGATGACCTCCCAGTCGCCCTCGCGCGGCACGCCCACGCGGAAGCTCTCGTAGCTCGCCGGGTCAAAGTTGATCAGGATCACCAGATCGTCATCGACGTCCTCACCCTGGCGCACAAAGCTCACGATGGACTGCTTGGAGTTATCCGCGTCAATCCAGGTAAAGCCGTCGTCGGTGTAGCCGCGCTCGTACAGGGCGGGCTCGGCGGTGTACAGGTGGTTGAGCGCCTTAATGAACGCCTGATGATGACGGTGGGTCTCGTACTCCTCGGTCAGGAACCACTGGATGGACTCGTAGTAGCGCCACTCAATAAACTGGCCGATCTCGTTGCCCATAAAGTTGAGCTTGGCACCGGGGTGCGTCATTTGGTAGAAGGCCAGCGTGCGCAGGCCGGCAAACTGGCGCCACCAGTCGCCCGGCATGCGGCCGATGAGCGAGCATTTGCCGTGCACGACCTCGTCGTGGCTCAGCGGGCAAATAAAGTTCTCGGTAAAGGCGTACATGATGGAGAACGTGAGCAGGCCGTGGTTGCCGGGGCGCCACGGAAAATCGGTCTGCATGTAGTGCAGGGTGTCGTTCATCCAGCCCATGTCCCACTTGTAGTGGAAGCCCAGGCCGCCGTCCTGCGGCGGATAGGTCACGAGCGGCCACGCAGTGGACTCCTCGGCCATCATCATCACGTCGGGGTAGTGCGCCTCCACGGCGCAGTTGACCTGGCGGATAAACGCGCTGGCGTCCAGGTCCTCCTCAGTACCGTACTTGTTGAACTTCTTTTGGCCCGGATCGTCAATGCCAAAGTTGAGGTACAGCATGCTGGACACGCCATCCATGCGAATGCCGTCAACGTGGAAGTTCTCGAGCCAATACAGCACGTTGGAGACCAGGAAGGAGCGGACCTCGCCGCGGGCGAAGTCAAACTTGTGCGTGCCCCAGTTGGGGTGAATCTCGTGCTCAAACAGCATGTGGCCGTTAAAGGTGGCAAGGCCATGGGAGTCGGCGCAAAAACCGCCGGGCACCCAGTCCATGATCACGCCAATGCCCGCCTCGTGGCACGCATCGATAAAGTGCATGAGCTGCTGCGGGTTGCCGTAGCGCGACGTGGCGGCAAAGTAGCCGGTCGTCTGGTAGCCCCAGGAGCCGTCGAAGGGATGCTCCATAAGCGGCATGACCTCGATATGCGTGTAGCCCATGTCGCGCACGTAGTCCACGAGCTCCACTGATAGGTCGTCGTAGGTGTAAAACTCGCCGCGCTGTGCGGGGAAGGGATCCATGGGGCCGGGGTAGTTGCCGTACTCGTCCGGCTCGCCCTGTGGCGCGTCGCCGTGGCGCTTCCACGAGCCAATATGCACCTCGTAGATATTGAGCGGCTGCGACATGTGGTTGTGGCTGGCGCGGCGCTTGAGCCACGCGGCATCGTTCCACTGGTAGCCATCCAGGGTCCACAGTACGCTGGCGGTACCCGGAGGGCACTCGGCCTTAAAGGCATAAGGATCGGCCTTGTAGAGTTTTTCGCCCTCGTTGGTCTCGATGAGGTATTTATAGAGCTGGCCCTGCTCTGCGCCAGGAATAAAGCCTTCCCAGATAGCGCTCGTGTGCACGGGCACCAACGGGTTGGCTTGTTCATCCCAATTGTTGAATTCACCGATAACGTGGACGCTCTTAACGTCGGGCGCCCAAACGCAAAAACGCCAGCCGCGCGTGCGTTGCTGCGTGTCGGGATGCGCGCCCATCTTTTCCCAGCTGCGCTCCCACGTACCGATGCCAAACAGATAGACATCGTCCTTGGTGAGCTCCGGTGCGTGCGGGGCGGCTTTACGGGTAGCAGGCTTTTTGGTTGCTGGCTTTAGCTTTGTATCGCTCACGTTTGATCCCATCATGACGCGGCAGCGTATTGCCTTGGTGACTAGATGCGAAAGGTCCAAGGCTGCACGAATCGAAGGGACGGCGAAGTTTCTGTGATTCGTTCCACCTCGCGTGCTCGGTGGAACTTTCGGCAAAAACTACGATAACACCTGTACGTTCGTTTTATGAACGAAAGCGGATTTGCGAGGGCGTTTAATCGGTAAGCGACATGTTTAGACCACTGGCAGAATTGCCGTGGTAAAACTCTTGACAGTTTTACCAATTTGGGTTTCAAAATTGTTTGTTTGACGTTGGGTAAAACGTTTTTAGCAGGTTGTTTACCCTTTGATATCGAAAGGCTTGTTTATGTCCCATACCGCCGCTCCCCAGGTTGCTTTTATTTTCGATTGCGATGGCACGCTGGTCAATAGCACCCCCGTTTGGGGCTATGCGCAGCCCGAGTTATTGCGCCGTCACGGTATCGACGTGACCGTGGATGACTTTGCCCAATTTGAGCACCTGTCGCTGGAGGATGAGTGCCAGGCCTACCACGACACGTGGGGCATTGGCGCGAATGGCGAGGAGCTGTATCGCGAGCTGGGTGAGATTTTGATTGATGGGTACTCTAAGGTGCCGCCGCGCGAGGGACTCATGGCTTTTTTGGAGCAGGCGAAGGCGGCGGGCATTGCCATGTGCGTGGCTACGTCCACGCCGGCCGAGCTGGTGCGGTCCGCGCTCGCTGGTGCCGGGCTCGACGCTTACATGGAGTTTGTTACCACGACGGGTGAGGCGGGACGCTCCAAACAATTCCCCGATGTGTACGAGCTGGCGCTGCGCCGCCTGGAGGAGCGCCATGGGCATAAGTTTGAGCGCGCTTGGGTGTTTGAGGACGCCGTCTTTGGCCTTAAGAGTTCGGGTACCGCAGGCTTTAAGCGTGTGGGTATTTATGATCCGCACGGCCGCATGAAGCGCGACGACGTGCGCGCCAACTGCGATATCTTTATCGATAGCTATGAGGACCTGGATCTGGCCCGCGTGTTGGCGTTTGAGGGATAGGCGAGGGCCGTGGCTTGCAAGGTATTAGTGGTCTGCGGCTCGCCCGTGGTGGCCAGCGCGGATCTGCTTCGCCAACTGGCGGGGGAGTGCGACCACGTTGTCGCTGTGGATCGTGGACTCGATGCGTTGCTGGGCGCCGGCCTGGGCTGCGACGTATATGTGGGGGATGCCGACACGGTGAGTGATGCGGGTCGTGCGTTGGTCGATGCCGCCACCGACTTTGAAGTTGAGCGCCATGACCCGTACAAGGACTATACCGATCTTGCGTTGGCGCTCGATTCCGTCCGCCGTCGCTGGCCGGGTGCCGAAGTGGTTGCGACCTGCGCCACTGGCGGCCGTCCTGATATGGCGCTTTCCGTACTGGGCTTGCTCGCGGGCTACGATGACGCCCCAGTCTGGATTGCCGAAGACGAGACCACGGCCCGCATTCTGCACGGAGGCGAATCGTGGACCATTGAGGGCGCCGAAGGCAAGGCGTTCTCTATCATCGCTCTTGCTCCTGGGACGGTGGCAAGCGAACATGGCTTGGAGTGGGAACTAAATCACAGCCCCCTGTGCTTGTTGGCCGACACGGGTATCAGCAACGTCGTCAGGTCAACCGCAACGATCCAAGTCCACCAAGGCATTGCGATCGGTTATTTGCTGGCGTGAGGGTTTTATCGGGACGGGGCTGAATTAGCTAATTATGGCAAAGCAAAATGGGTATGCAAAATAAGTGGTTGGAAGTTGTTAAACGATTGGCTGGTTTCCTCAAAATGGGATTCTGGTTAATCCAACCACTTATCTAACAACCCGCACGTATGCAAATCCAACCACGTGCTTAACAACTTTACTTTTTGATTAAAGGCCTGAAGTCCACCACGCCTTGGCGGGAAAGTCCTTTCCCCGTCGAGTATTCTCGATCGCGCTCGGGGTCTTCCTGGACGAATTTGCACACACCCTTTGCTATGAGAGAGATGAGCCCTTCAAGCTTGACGACGCAATCGAACTCACAGTCCTGTTGGCTTCCATGTCCGATTCCTTTATGCCCATAACTCGCGATTATCCCGCGCGCATCGCCCTGTACGCAAACCCCGATGGCTTTGTAGGGGCTATAGTCTTCACCCCTTCCCTCGATGACCGACGACCCCGCATGGATCACCGCGCAGCGAAGCTGATAGAGATCCGATGCCGTAAAGATGCCTCGCTTCTCTATCGTCTCAAACTCCTCTTTTATCTCATCTGGGCGCTTCTCGCCCTTGCGCGCATTGGTCATTTTTCTCCCATCGTTCGGGAGCCCCAGGTACTCCTTGCACCATTTTCGGTAATCCGTCCCGTCGATGTTTGCGCATACGTCTGGGATGGTCACTACGAGAGTCAAAGCGGCGAGCAGCAGCCCTGCGTCGAAGGCTTTTTCGCACTCTTCCACAAGTCTGCTGGGCGTACGGCAGACGACGGTGGGGAACCCGTATTCGTTGTCGCTGCATTTTAAACACGTAGAGGGCATGGGCTCCCAATCGGCAATTGCTGTTATGCTCATAACACCTCGCCCGTTTCTGTGCCGATTCTCAGACTTGTCGTCGGTTCGATGAACTCATCCACCATCTCGTCGTCGCGGTCGGGCTCGGTCACGAAGAGCGGTTCCGGGACGTCGATGCGCGGGCCAATCGTCAGGCCGTTGCTCGCGATGATGCGATCGAGGTTCTGTATACGGTGGAGCGTGCGGGCCCGGAGTGTGTCGAAGGAGTAGCCCCGGCCCCGCATGTCTGTCCCGTTGATGAGGCTGTTGGCGCACTCGGCGTAGCCGTTCGAGATGCGGCTCGGGCAGTCCCTAGCAGTGTCGGCGGAGCGTAACAGATCGTGCACGTAGCTGGCGATACCTAAAATATCGTTCACGTAGTCGAACGCGGACTTCACGGCCATGGTCGGTCCTCTCTGGCAAAGACGATTTCAGCCATAGATTTTACAAGTTCAATGAGAAGCTTCGCTTTAAATCCAACCATTGGCTTAACAAAACGGTAGGATTCTTTCTTCAACCAGAAAACTAACAAACCCAACCAGTATTTTTCATACCCGCCAAAAATAGCTATAGAGACACGTCCCAGGAAAAACCGTAAGCGGAATACCAATCCAAAATTCCCCCCTTGCATCCCCGCAAACATTCCCCTATAGTATCTTCTCGTCACGGGGGCGTAGCTCAGCTGGGAGAGCGCTTGACTGGCAGTCAAGAGGTCAGGGGTTCGATCCCCCTCGTCTCCACCATCGTGAATGCAAGGCCACTCAATTGAGTGGCCTTTTTTGTAATATCTTTTGATCCCCATTTGGGGACAGACTCTAAATGGGGATGTTCCTAAACCGCCAGATTGAAACCTGCCCCTAAATACGAGGTTGTGCGCCAGCTTCTTTATCTACTCCAAAAAATTCATAACCAGCGAGACCATGGACTCTTTTTCTTCAGGTCTCGACTCAGCAATCATGAGCGCGACAGCAACAAGTGTGCTGTCTGCGATTCGTTTGTCTAAGCCGCGAAAAAGCAGTCCGTTGCGATCTAGATAGTAGAGAAAGAGGCTGCAGCCGATTCGCTTGTTTCCATCGAGAAATGAATGGTTTTTGATGATGAGGTACAACAGATTTGCTGCTTTTTCCTGTACGGATAGATAGAGGTCTTGGCCACCAAACGACTGGTTGATTACCGAGATACTGCTGCGGAAGGACTTATCTTTTTCTACGCCAAACAGGTCGCTCGTAAATCGGCTGCGCATTTGGGCTATTAATCTCATACAGAGCTCGTATTCGAGTGTGTATATCCCAGTTTGTCCCTTGGGCCGATCAATGGATTCACGATCGTACTCATCGAGCAGTTTAAAGACGTCTATATAGCTCTCAACGATATCGAGTATCTCACGAGAGCCGAGGTCCTCGGGTAGACGTTCGATAATCTGAGCGACTGTCCCTAGTTGCTCGAGTCTACGTTCGTTTTCAACGTGTCCTTGAATAATTAACTTGTGGAGTACATTGGTTGCCCAGCGACGGAATTCAACACCGCGTTGAGATTTAACGCGGTATCCAATGGACAATATCATGTCTAAGCTGTAATGCTCAGTTAGATATCTTTTGCCGTCAGCAGCAGTTGTCGCAAATTTTGCGACAACTGAATCATCGTCGCTTAATTCCTCCTTTAAAGCGTTGTTGATATGCTTGCCGATTGTTTTGACATCCCTATCAAACAGCGCTGCCATCTCATTTCGGGTCAGCCATACAGTTTCGCTTCCTTTGTCAATTACAACAGGAATCGTGACCTCTCGGTCGTTGGATTCAAAGAGAACAATCTGATTGCCGTTCATTTTCGCGCTCCACATCAATCCATTGGGCACATGCATGTCCAATTCGATACTCGATTGTCTGCCGAGCTTTATGGGTGTCGGCCAGCAGGGGCGCGTACCTGCCTAAGGGATCTGAGTGACGGTCGCTGTGAATACACCATCCATCTCGCCGATACGTACCATTGGGGGCCTCCGTACCGGCTCACGTTGCCCGTATACCTTTGACTCTATTCTATCAGATATAGAACGCATGTTCTATATGTATTATCTTCCATTTTCGGTAAACCTCGCACTTGGAGACGGGATCGTCAACCTCGCCCGATAAACCGTACGCCCACAACTAGCTGCATCCCAAAAGTCGTCCAACAAACCGCCTCAAAATGTGTTGACTCTGTAGCCAGGCGTGTCTATTGTGCGATGAGTATCTTCGCAATGTGACGCCTGCGCCCACCCCATAAAATATTGCACAATTTATTTCACATGTCTGTACATAGTTTGTTAGACAAACGCGACTATCCGCGCAGCTCGCTGCTTCATTTAGGCTTCAGGAACGCCCTTAAACACCGCAAATACCTCAATAACCTGCATCAATGTGAACAACATCCCAAAATAACCCTCTTGAACATGCTAAATGAACGAAATGTTGTCCGCCATTAGCCAAATCAGTTTCACTAACAACTTGTGCTAGGATACCTAACGTTACATGAGTTCAACTGTGCTCACGGCTCCAGCAAGTCACAAAGCGCAGGGTCGATCAGCATCCGGCCGTAACGGCGGTGCCAGAAACACCACGAGCTCCAATAAAGAAGTCATGCGACGTTGTTTATTTGTATTGAGTTAATTCACGGTGCAAGTAATTAATAGATTGCATGCCAAAACGTAGCAGTCCTGCAGCTGTTTGCGTGCGGTCCAGTTTTGTACCCGCTTGACTGGACCGCACGCAGCCAGCTGGGGACGCGGTCATTTTGTGATACACGTCCGCGTCTCTAGCAACTGCACTCATACATACCGTTCACGGTGGGACAGAGCCACGTGCTTGTCTGACTGGGCTCAGGGTTTGAATATGGAGCGCCTTCGCGCACAAGCGCCCAGGCGAAGCCATACCCAAACCCCGTGAGCCACACGTAAGACAGCAAGGGGGTGACGCTCGTGTGGTATGTGATCCAGGTCATTAACGGTCGCGAAGATGTAATGCGCGAGCGCATCGAGCGCGTGGTGCCTGCGGGCGCCATGCAGGAGCTCTTTTATCCCCAATTTCAAACCGAGATTAAGGTACACGGTGAATGGGTCGATACGACCAAGCCGCTCTTTCCCGGTTACCTTATCTGCGACGCAACAGATCCTCGAACCCTGCAACAGTATCTGCTGCGTATGGACGACTTTGCCCGGGTGCTTGCCCAGGACGGTCAGTTTGTGCCGTTGGCAAAAGAAGAGGTCCAGCTTATTGGCGGCTTTACGCACAAGGGAGACCGCGTAGTGCCCATGAGCGAAGCCCTAAAAGACGGTGACCAGGTCATAGTGACGGCAGGTCCACTGTTGGGTCACGAAGGCCTTATCAAAACCATTAACAGACGCAAGAGCACTGCTTATTTGGAGCTTGACCTGTGCGGTCGACGCGTGACTACACGTGTTGGCCTTGCAGTGCTTTCAGCCGAGCAGCGTGTAATGCGAAACCTTAAAAAGGCGATTGCCTAGCTGCAGACGGTCGCTACTCAGAACAGGAAGGATCCCCGACCCGGGGACGAAGTGTTGGAAGAGAACGTGTCGGATAAAACAGAATATGCAACAGATGCGCCCGCGGGAGCGGCACTGATTGCTCAGGCCATGGACCGGCGCGAGGGCGTCGGCCGTTACAAGGCCATGCAATCCATCGTGGACTGGGACCGCTCGCGCTTTGTCTACAGGGTTGTGAAGCGAGCCTTCGACATCGTGTTCAGCGGCTGTGTCTTGGTCGTCATCGCCGTACCGAGCCTGGTGCTCGCCGCGGCCATCCGCCTTGAGAGCGAGGGCAACCCGTTCTACAGCCAGATCCGCGTGGGACAGACTCATCGCGACGGCAGCCTGTCCACCTTCCGAATGTGGAAGTTCCGAAGCATGTACAAGGACGCCGACGAGCGCCTCGCCGAGCTCAAGGAGCTAAACGAGATTGCCGGTGCCATGTTCAAGATGAGGGACGACCCGCGCGTAACGAAAATCGGCAAGTTCATCCGCAAGCACTCGATCGACGAGTTCCCGCAGTTCCTGAACGTCTTTCTGGGTCAGATGTCCGTGGTGGGCCCGCGTCCGCCGCTGCCGAATGAGGTGGCCGAATACACGGAATACGACCTGCAGCGCCTGGCCGTGAAGCCGGGGATCACCGGCTGGTGGCAGGTGACTGACCGCAACGATACCGACTTCGACGGCATGGTCCGCCGTGATTTGGAGTATATCGCCAAGCGTGGCGTGGTCACGGACCTGAAGATTGTGGTGCTCACGGTCGTCGAAATCATAACGGGGGGGGGTGCCTGCTAGAGGCATCTCCCGAGATTTTTCCCTTGGCGGGGTGCTAGCCCATGCCTAGGAAACCTACGGGGACCCTCTTCTACCGCATATGCAAGAGAACGTTCGATATAGCCTTCAGCGCCGGGTGTGCCGCGGTGCTGGCGATACCCATTGCCTGTGTCTGCGCCGCGATTTGCGCGGAGTCGCCGGGCTGCCCGGTCTATACACAGGAACGCGTGGGCAGGGGAGGCCGGGTGATTCGCGTGCTTAAGCTTCGCAGCATGGTCGCCGATGCAAACGACGTGCGTAAGTATTTGAACCCTGAGCAGCTTCACCAGTGGGAGGTGGAGCGCAAGGTCGATAACGACCCACGCATCACAAAGGTGGTCAAGTTCATCCGCAAGTGCTCCATCGACGAGGTGCCGCAGTTCCTCAACGTGCTCAAGGGCGATCTGTCGGTCATCGGTCCGCGCCCCATCACGCGCGACGAGCTGGAGCAGCACTTCTCCGAAGAGGAGAAGGAAGAGCTACTGAGCGTCACACCGGGCATTACCGGCCTGTGGCAGGCCACTGATCGTAACGCAGCGACATTTGAAAGCGGCTTGCGACAGAAGATCGAGCTCCGTTATGTGCGGAATCGTTGCTTCCTTATGGATTGGAAATGCTTTACCGGCACTTTCGGCGCAATGTTTGGAAAGAAAAGGACTGGACGTTGAGAATTCTAATGGTCTGCCAGCATTACTGGCCAGAGCATTTTCAGATAACCGAGATATGCGAGGAGCTTGTACAGCGCGGCCACCAAGTGACTGCACTTGTTGGCATTCCTAACTATCCAAAGGGTGTTGTGCCCGAGGAATACATGCACGGCAAGAATCGCCAGCAGGTTCGAAACGGCGTCAACATTATTCGTGTGGAGGAAATTCCCAGGAAGCCCGGAATCATAGGTCTTGCGAAGAATTATCTCAGCTACATGCGAGAGGCCGACAAAAAGGTTGGCAACCTGTCGAGTGATTTCGATGTGATATTCGCCTATCAGTTGTCTCCGGTTCTTATGTCCGAACCCGCCATGCGAATGAAAAAACGAACCGGTATCCCCGTGTTCCTGTTTTGCGCCGACCTCTGGCCTGATGCGATTAAGGCGATGCTGCCCGACAAGCTCAACTTTGCGATGCCACTTATCAAGGCCATGAGCTCGAAGATCTACCGTCAGGCAAACGTTAGCGCGACAAATGCCAGCTCCTATGTCGATTACTTCGATCAGGAGTTTGGAATCAGTCGCGATAAGGTATTTTACCTGCCACAATACGCCGAGGATTCATACCTGGACATGGACCTTACAGCGCTTCCTTCGGACAAGATGCGGTTCTTGATCATGGGCAACATCGGCAAGCTTCAGTACATGCCTTGCGTGTTAGAGGCCGTGAATTCGCTTAAGCACCGCGATGATTTCGAGCTGCACATTGTAGGTGACGGTTCCGCCATGCCGTACTGCAAGCAGTATGTTGCTGACCACGAGCTTGAAAAGCATGTTGTGTTCCATGGGCGTCGTCCGTACGAGGAAATGCCGAACTACTACCGCAACGCTGATTGCTGCTTGCTGACGCTTAACGTTCCCGGTGCCCCTGGAATCAATTCGACGCTTCCTAGTCGCCTGCAGGGATTCATGGCGGCTGGCAAGCCGATTCTTGCCTCTATCGATGGGTCGGCGGTTCAGGTCATCAACGATTCTGGGTGCGGCCGGGCGGTTCCTGCCGGCGATGCTGAGGGCCTAGCGGCTCTTATGACGGATTACTTGGATAACTCCGACTCCTACGTATCCTGCGGCGAGAATGGCCGAGCTTACTACAAGGCAAATTTCACCAAACAACGGTTTATGAACGAGATCGAAAAGCTGCTCGTTATGACGATGGAAGGCGCGTAATAGATGGCTAGAACCACCGCATTTAAAGACAAGACCCTCATGATCACGGGCGGCACCGGCTCGTTCGGCAACACCGTGCTCAAGCACTTCATGGACACCGACCTGGCCGAGATCCGCATCTTCTCCCGCGACGAGAAGAAGCAGGACGACATGCGCCACCGCCTGCAGGAGAAGTCGCCCGAGCTCGCCTCCAAGGTGCGCTTCTTCATCGGCGACGTCCGCAACGCCCAGAGCGTGCGCGACGCCATGCACGGCGTGGACTACATCTTCCACGCCGCCGCCCTCAAGCAGGTGCCCTCCTGCGAGTTCTTCCCCATGGAGGCCGTCCGCACCAACGTCATCGGCACGGACAACGTCCTGCACGCCGCCATCGACGAGGGCGTGGACCGCGTCGTGTGCCTGTCCACCGACAAGGCGGCCTACCCCATCAACGCCATGGGCAAGTCCAAGGCCATGATGGAGTCCATCATCTATGCTAACGCCCGAAACGGCGCCGGCCGCACCACCATATGCTGCACCCGCTACGGCAACGTCATGTGCTCGCGCGGCAGCGTCATCCCGCTGTTCATCGACCGCATCCGCAAGGGCGAGCCGCTGACGGTCACCGACCCGAACATGACCCGCTTCCTGATGAACCTGGACGAGGCGGTCGACCTGGTGCAGTTCGCCTTCGAGCACGCCAACCCCGGCGACCTGTTCATCCAGAAGGCGCCTGCCTCCACGATCGGCGACCTCGCCGAGGCCGTGCAGGAGGTCTTCGGCCGCGTGGGCACCCAGGTCATCGGCACCCGCCACGGCGAGAAGCTGTTCGAGACCCTCATGACCCGCGAGGAGCGCCTGCGCGCCGAGGACATGGGCGGCTACTACCGCGTGGCCTGCGACTCGCGCGACCTGAACTACGACAAGTTCGTCGTGGACGGCAAGGTTGAGACCCAGGCCGACGAGTCCTACACCTCCCACAACACCGAGAGGCTCGACGTGGAGGGCACCATCGCCAAGATCAAGACCGCCGAGTACGTGCAGCTGGCCCTGGAAGGCCGCGAGCACGAGGCGGTGCAGTAGGGTGCGCATCCTCGTCACCGGCGCCAGGGGCTTCGTCGGAAAGAATCTCTGCTGCGCGCTGAAAAATATAAGAGACGGTAAGGACCGCCGCGAGAAATACGCGAGCCTGCTCCCGCTCGAAGTCATGGAGTACGACATCGAGTCGACGCTCGAGGAGTTGGATGGCTACTGCTCCCGCGCGGACTTCGTCTTCAACCTCGCCGGCGTCAACCGCCCCAAGGACCGGGCGGAGTTCATGGAGGGCAACTTCGGGTTCGCCTCCACGCTGCTCGAGACGCTCGAGCGCCACGGCAACAAGTGCCCCATCATGCTCTCCAGCTCCGCGCAGGCGAGCCTTTCGGGCCGCTTCGAGGGCTCGGTCTACGGCGAGTCGAAGCTCGCGGGGGAGGGCTTGTTCCGGGAGTACTCGGAGCGCACGGGGGCGCCCGTGCTCATCTACCGCTTCCCCAACCTCTACGGCAAGTGGTGCCGCCCGCGCTACAACTCCGCCGTCGCCACGTTCTGCGACGCCATCGCCAACGGCCGCCCCTACACCGTGAACGACCCCTCGGTGGAGCTGGAGCTTCTCTACATCGACGACCTTGTCGAGGAGATGCTGGGCGCCCTGCTGGGGGAGGAGCACCTCTGCGGATACGACGGGTTGGAGCGTGTCGACGGAGTTGATTTCTGTTTCGTCCCCGGGACCGACGTGAAGACCCTGGGCGAAATCGTCTACCTGCTGGGCTGCTTCCGCGACAGCCGGGAGACGCTGTCGGTGCCCGACCTGACCGAGGGATCATTCTCCAAGAAGCTCTGGAGCACGTTCCTGTCCTACTACGAGCCGGGACACTTCGCCTATAGCCTCAAGCCCAACGTGGACGACCGTGGCTCCTTCACCGAGTTCCTACGCACGCCGGAGCGCGGCCAGTTCTCGATCAACGTGAGCAGGCCCGGTATCACCAAGGGCAACCATTGGCACATGAGCAAGTGGGAGAGGTTCCTGGTGGTCTCCGGCACCGCAAGCATTAAGCTGAGAAAGGTGGGGGAAGACGCGGAGGGCAACCCGTTCCCCGTCGACGAGTACGTCGTGAGCGGCTCAGAAATGCGCGTCGTCGAGATGATCCCCGGCTACACGCACTCCATCACCAACCTGTCCGACACCGAGGATCTCGTGACGGTCATGTGGGCCAATGAGCCTTTCGACCCAGAGAATCCCGATACATATTTTGAAACAGTCTAATTATGAACTTCGTCAGACGGTTCTTATCTATTAGGCTCGACTGGTTGTTTATTGGGCTTATCGTTGGATTTGCGGTTTGTCTCAACAGCTGTAGCGCTGTATCGACATTGAAGGGCTACTCGTCGTTGTGCTTGCCCTTTGCACTTCTAGCTTGCTTGCTTTTGCTCATGTTCACAGATGTGGAAAAGAATAATACTGCGTTAACTGGTGGGCTTCTTGTGTTTGTGCTACCGGTTGTTTTTTCCGCTTTAGCCAATTTTGACAATTCAAATGTTGTCAATTCCCTAACGCTATTAAGCTGTATTTTCTTGGCTTACCTTTGTGTAAGAAAATTCGGTTCCATTCTCATGTGCCGCATTTTTGTAAAGCTTATGTGCATTAGTGCTGCTATGTCTCTCATACTCTATCTTGCCACCAATTTATTGCGGTTGAATCTGCCATTCCCCGTACTTGAAAACGTTAATGGAATTCATTACAAAACCATCTTCATTGTTTCTCAGTATGCTGAAACATATATTGATGGCAGTAAAAGTATGGGGTTTTTCTGGGAAAGCGGTATTTTTGCTTCCTATCTGCTTCTTGCTATTGCGATTGAATTCATGGTCGAGGAAAAAGCATCGATCAGAAGGTTGGCCTTGCTCGTTATTGCGCTGTTTACAACCGGCTCTACGGCTGGTTATCTGATTCTTCCAATTGCTCTAACTATTGGATTGCTGAAGAGTGGCGGACGTGGACGTGTGGCGATCTCTGTTGGTATCGTCATTGTCGTTTTATGGATATTTGCAAATTATTCAGCAATTCAAGACGCGTTGGTGCAAATCAACCCAACCCTTTTTTGGAAGCTCGGGGATGCCGACGCTGTTACAAAACTAACGAGGCTTCAGTCTCCGAGCGTTTGTTGGGACCTATTTTCCGCGAATCCGTTTTTTGGATTGGGCTACGGAGATGCTCTCGAAGCCTATTCAACCGTTGCTGCGAGCTCTGCTACCATCGATTCTTTAACGACGACTAGCTTCTTTCAACTCGCTGCTTTCGGCATTTCTGGATTTGCTATGTGGGGAATTACGATATATGCGCTCACAGGAACCGGGCGCCTTCCCTTGTCCTCAGGTATTATGCTCGTTCTTCTGTTCGTCATAATAATCAACAAGGAACCGCATACCGCTTCTGTGATGACCTACATTCTGCTCTTTTCCTTTCTCTCCTTCACTGGCAAGACTTCAGAAAAGGCTTTAAATTTACACTATGGGGGTACGTATGCATAGCAGCCTAAAACTTAGCGTTGCGGCAAACGCGGGGATTAAGGTCCTGGCCCTCATTGTGTCCCTGCTTTCAACGCCTCTTACGATGTCATTCTTTTCGAACGACACCGTTCTTGGTGCTTGGTTCACAGTACTCTCCGTGCTGAACTGGATCTCATTCTTTGATTTTGGGATCGGCAATGGGCTGCGCAATGATTTGACTTATGCGCTTAATGAAGGCAATAAGGAGAGGGCTCGAGTTGTAATTTCCTCGTCGATTTTCGTTCTCGGTACAGTTGTACTTGCATTGATTCCTTTAGGCGCAGCGGCATCTGTACTCGTCAACTGGAATTCAGTCTTCTCAGTCGGTACGGATGAGATTTGCGAAACAACTCTTGCCGTATGCATGGCCATTGTCATCGTAGGGACCTTGTTGCAGCTTGTTCTCAAACTCGTGAATTCACTCCTCTACGCTGTTCAACGAAACGCTACTCCAGCGCTTCTTCTCCTCATCTCAAACTGCCTCATCCTTATTGCCATAGCCTTCCCACCCATTCTGGAAATGAATGGTGAGAGACTCATGTATATGTGCGTGGTCGAGATGATCGCTCTATCGGCTCCACTTGTTGTCGCCGCCTTCGTACTTTTCACAACCGATCTTAAAGAGTATGTTCCAAGATTCAAAGACGTACGGACGAGTTACTTTAGTTCGCTTGGCTCGCTTGGCATCCAGTTCTTTATCATTCAGATTTCCTTGCTTTTTGTATCGTCGACTAACGAGCTATTTATCGTTTCACTCTGTGGTTCCGAAAGTGTTGTACCTTACTCCGTGGCATACAGGGTGTTTAACCTAATCCTCGTATTCTTTGGAGTCATGGCTCAGCCCATTTGGTCCGATATGGCTGGCTCCTATTCATTGGGCAACAGAAGTAGGCTTCTTTCGGTGCACAGGAAGTATCTGTGGCTCTCGACCATCGCATCTGCCGGGACAATCATAATAGGACTGTTCGTTAATCCCATTCTATTTTTATGGTTGAGAGGGCAGGCACCCACACTTACGTTCGCTGAGTCCGCTTCCCTTGTCTTCCTTGTCGTTGCCACTGTTCTCACTAATTCTGAAACATGCTTGGGAAACGCTACCAATCGTTTGAGACCCCAAGTGATTTGCTATTGCCTTGGCGCTATAGCAAAGTATCCGATTTCTGCCGGGTTGTCTATTATTGCTCAAGGCTGGGCTTCCGTTGTGTTTGCGAACGGTCTCGTTCTCGTCCCCGTTCTGATTTCTCAACACATTTCAAATCGATGGCTTACTTCGGGTGGCGAGGAGGATCCCCTTGGGCCAAAGTAAAAATAGAGAAGTACTTTTCTTTGTTGGCGGATTGTTCCCACACGAACGTGAGGATGAAATTAGAAAGTTAACGAAATCAGGGCTTCAGAGCGCCGCAAACAATCTCCAATGGAAGTTCGTCAAAGGATATGACTCTTGTCTGGGCGCTGAAAATGTCCATATTTTTAACTCTGAGTACATTGGCTCCTTTCCGAAGAGATACTCCGGCCTCTATATTCACCGATATACTTTCCAGCACTCCAAAACCTCTAATGAAGACGTCGGTGCTGGCTTCATTAATCTTCCTGTCTTAAAGGAGTTTTCACGCGCCGCAAGACTGTGTTCTGAGATTGATAGGATTGACTACGACATCTGTGCACAGCTTTACTTTGTAGGCTATGCCGCCACCTATCCCATTGTGACCGCCCTCCATCATGCGAAAAGGAAATTTCCTGATAGTGTTGTCGCCCTTATCGTTCCAGATTTACCTCAATATATGGAGCTGAGTAGACGTGGCACGGGATTCCTGCACAAGCTGAAGAATCATATCGTTTCAAAACGCATGAAGGGTATGGACTGCTACGTTCCCCTGACTGCAGCAATGGCTCCTTATCTTGGAGTTGATTTGAGCAAGTGCTCTGTCGTCGAAGGCATTGCTGATGATTATGTTGCTTCTGACCTTGGTACTACCGCTCAAGATCTTCCTGAACGGTATATCCTCTACACGGGGACGCTCCAATACCGGTACGGTTTAGGCGAGTTAATTTCAGCATTTAAAGAGCTTGACGATACAGGAATCGGCCTTGTTATTTGCGGCGACGGCGAGGCAGCAAATGAAATTGCGGCCCTGCAGTCTGAAAATCCTATGGTGCGATACCTTGGCGTATTGCCACCTCAAGAGATTAAAGGCCTACGCAACGGTGCCACCCTTCTCGTGAACCCGCGCAAGAACGAGGGGGATTACACGAAATTTAGTTTTCCCTCGAAGATGATGGAGTACCTTGCATCGGGAGTGCCGACCGTCGCCTACTGGCTCGATGGAATGCCTAATGACTACAAAGGTCTTTTCATTGATGCAACAGACGGCGGCCTAAAGGCTGCTTTAAATCGAGCTCTCGCTATGGATTCTGAAAAGTTGTACCAACTTTCCTCTCGTGCGAAAACCTACGTCCTCAACCACAAGAATTCAAAGAATCAATGCGCACGTACTCTTGAACTATTCAGAAAGGAGTCTATGTACATTGAGCGATAATCACTTTTTCAATATTCCCGTCGCAATATTCATTTTCAAAAGGCTCGATACTCTTGAAAGGATCTTTGAAAGACTCGCTGAGATTCGTCCTAGCAAGCTCTACCTCATCGCTGACCAGGGAAGAGATGAGGCAGAACGCCTCGCTGTCGACAAGGTGAGACACCGTGTCGATTCCCTAATTACTTGGGACTGTGAGGTTGTAAGAGACTACGCTAATGAGAATAGGGGCGTATACGGAAACATCGCACTTGGCGCGAAGCGAGTCTTCGAGCGGGAGCCAGTTGCCATTTTCTTGGAGGACGACAATTTACCTTCAGCCTCTTTCTTTCCCTTCTGTGCAGAAATGCTAGCGAGATATCGTGACAATGATAAGATCCTTTGGATCTGCGGAACTAATTATCTATCGCAATACAAAGCGCCGCAGAATGCTTCATACGTTTTTACGAGACAGCTTATGCCTTGCGGATGGGCATCGTGGGGAGACAAGTTCCTCTCTTCCTACGACTTCGAGCTTAACAAGACGACTCCAAAGGACAAGAGGCGCGTTCGCAACACATATTCGGTGCGGCGACTCTACCTTCAGCAGCTATTCAACGTGGAGTACGAAAAAGCGCACAAGAGCCGCACCGGTCGCTACTATTCTTGGGATTATCATATGGCATGGACTCTCAGGGCTGGCGGGTTTTATGGCGTCGCCCCGTCAGTGAACCTTATAGAGAACATTGGTGTTGACGACTGCTCGGAGCACGGCGGCAACGACCTCTCGCTAGACATGACGAACCGGTTTTGTTCAATGGAAGGTTACGAACTCCCATTTCCGCTCAGACATCCTGAGGCTGTTGAACTCGATAAGACATATGAGCGGCTAATCGAGCGGAAGTTGCTGTACCCCATCAAGGATTACATCGGTGCACTTGTTAAGCTGGCTGCAAATCGACTGTTTAACTTTCCGCCGGACCTCTCACTCAGGCAAGCGATTAAGAAGGATTTAAAATGACTAATATGGTAGAAGATAAGATGGTTCGATTCAAAAACGATGGCCGCCTGAAACTGCTGATTATCGTGGGCACGCGCCCCGAGGTCATCCGCCTGTCCGAGGTCATCAAGAAGTGCCGCCGCCACTTCGACTGCCTGCTGGCGCACACCGGGCAGAACTACGACTACACGCTCAACGGCATCTTCTTTCGCGACCTGTCGCTGGACGACCCGGACGTCTACCTGGACGCCGTGGGCGCCGACCTGGGCGAGACCGTCGGCAACATCATCGCCGCAAGCTACAGGCTCATGGACCAGGTGAAGCCAGACGCGTTGCTGATCCTAGGTGACACCAACAGCTGCCTGTCCGCCATCGCGGCCAAGCGCTTACACATCCCCATCTTCCACATGGAAGCGGGCAACCGCTGCAAGGACGAGTGCCTGCCTGAGGAGACCAACCGCCGCATCGTCGACGTGATCTCCGACGTCAACCTGGCCTACTCCGAGCACGCGCGCCGCTACCTCAAGGACACCGGCTGCGCCCCCGAGCGCACCTACGTCACCGGCTCGCCCATGGCAGAGGTCCTGCGTGCCAACCTGGAGAAGATCGAGGCCTCCGACGTCCTCTCCGAGCTCGGCCTGGAGCCCAAGCGCTACATGCTGCTCTCCGCCCACCGCGAGGAGAACATCGACACCGAGGCGAACTTCACGAGTCTGTTCACCGCGATCAACGCCCTGGCCGAGAAATACGACATGCCGATCCTGTACTCCTGCCACCCGCGCTCCCGCAAACGCCTGGAGGCAACCGGCTTCAAGCTGGACCCGCGCGTGCGCATGCACGAGCCCATGGGCTTCCATGACTACAACTGCCTGCAGATGAACGCCTTCGCGGTGGTTTCCGACTCCGGTACCCTGCCCGAGGAGTCCAGCTTCTTCGCGAGCGTCGGGCATCCGTTCCCGGCGGTGTGCATCCGCACCTCCACTGAGCGCCCCGAGGCCCTGGACAAGGCCTGCTTCACGCTGGCCGGCATCTCCCAGAAGGGGCTGCTCCAGGCCGTCCACACCGCCGTCGAGCTCGACGCCGAGGGGTCGCTTCCCGAGGCACCCGTTCCCGACTACGCCGACGAGACCGTGTCCACCAAGGTGGTCAAGATCATCCAGAGCTACACCGGCGTCGTGGACAAGATGGTGTGGAGGAAAAGCTTATAGAACAGCCGACATTTGGTGCGGCATATGTAACCTGCCTGGTTTTCTTCCAGTTTTAACAAGCTATATATAATTGTTTAATTGACCTCTTGTAGTCTTTCTTTTCTACAAGAGGTCAATTTGATTATCGTCCGGAAGGGATTTGGAATATGGACGAGAAACCTTTACCTGTAACTGATTCGGTATTTTTCCCATACTATGTAAACCAAAATAGACTGTTGGATATTTACGCAATTCTAAATAGGGGCTTTTCTGAATACGAAGAGATTAAAGAAGAATCGTCTTCAGGAAAATCTTCCTCAAAAAGAGGGGGCGCTGGAGTTGGTTTTAAGATTTTTAAACTTGGGATAACAGCCGAAGCGGAGCTTAATAAGAATTCTGGAAATTCGAGTTCTAAGGAATCAAAGTTGGTCCAGACCACAACTTCAATGTTGAGCATGGTGGTCGAGCAGCTGTCCCAACATAAGTTCTTAAAAGAGATTTTGATGTCTCAACCTGGAGACTTTGTCTGCATTCCGGTCAATCTTAAGATCAATTCCATTAAAGGTCTCGTTGATGAAGCGATTGAAATAACTGAGCTCAGCCAAAAAATGCAAGAGGTAGGCGGGACCAAGCTCAAGGGATCAAACAATGCTAATTCAGCTTCATTGAAAAAAATCGGAGCTGTCACCAAAGAGTTATTTTCCGCAGAAGAGATAGTTTCGGAAAACGAAGCTTATGCCGTAATTGGTACGATAACCGACCAAAATCTATATCAAGCTATTCGGCAGGATATTATAGATATTGATCTGACCTGTTTGGCACAGATCAAACGAGTGTTTCCAGACGGAACCCAATTGATGAAAAATACTGTATTTACCAAAATTATGGACACCGCCAGCAAAGAGGCGCTTATCAAGTCAGTGGCAGCCTTAAATTCTGGACCAATTAAATGTGATTCAGTGGCGATAATGGAGATTAGTGGCAAGCCTGTTTATCAACTTGAAGTTGTTGCGCTTTACCAAGAATCGCATCCATCGGTATAACCGCACAACTCGAATAGCTAGTTGAGAGCAAGGCTATATTTAACTCTATTAATCTCAAGCATGCCGGCAAGCCGAAGCCAGTCGCGGACGTCAACCGCCTGACGATGAAGTCCAACTCCGACAACTTCCGCGCTAGCTCCATCCAGGGCGTCATGAAACGCATGAAGGCCAAGGGCGTGCCCGTGGTGGTCTACGAGCCCACGCTGGACGCGCCGGAGTTCTTCGGCTCCGAGGTGACCCACGACCTGGGGGCCTTCAAGGCCGGCTGCGACGTGATCGTCGCCAACCGCTGGAGCGACGAGCTCGCGGCCGTGGAGGACAAGGTGTACACGCGCGACCTCTTCAAAAGGGATAAGAGATGTTAAAGAAATTCGCTGAGATTTCGATAACCAAAACGCTCAGGTTCAACCTCCATTACTTCGAATTCCGTGGTTCCTGGCTGCCTGAACTTGTCTCACGCAATTTCGTCCTATTACGAATGGGAGGGGTTGCATCATCGACGAGTTTAAAACTGGCACTGTACGCCTTGGGTTTTTCGGCGTCGGTATCTTTGATAAACGATATGATCGCGGGATCTGGGAATGCGATGGTCGAGTGCGGTTCCATGGTAAGGCAAGCCTAGGACAGCTCGAAGGCGGTTTTGTGGGTAACGCCGCACAACTCTGTCGCGCACTCGACAGGGACGTTGTGGCGCATGAGCCTGATGAAAGAGGCCCAGGTTGCGGGCGGCTTGCGGCATCGCTCGAGGACGGTGCCGGTGAGGGAGGTTCACCTCGGGCCGCCGGCCGCAGCGGCCTCGGCGAGCGTGTCGACGCCGACCTCGTCGCGGCAGCGCCTCTCGCCGACGTCTTCTCTGAGCAGCAGGAACTCGTCGGCGGTCATGCCCACCATGATCACCCTAAAGGGAGTCGCTCTTCCCATATGGATCTGCCCCATCCGCCCGAACGCCCACCCGGAGGGATTGTCGCCAAACAAAGATCCGGGTGGGCGCTCGGGCAAATTCTCTGTTTGGCTGGGAAGAGCATGGTATTCGGGGACCTTGCGGCCCCCGAATCATCAGCTGTTATCTAAACTGTTATCTCATAAGTCCACCAACAGGAATAGAATTGCATCATCATGAGTATGGTAGCTTAAGGAGATGCTTTAATGCCCGGATTGTTCGCGATGTCTTGATTATCGACTTTATCCGAACACCTCCCACATTCATCCGCACATGTGCGG
>OLSJ01000089.1_pt1 | contig 80304 bp, 79 predicted proteins | sample 1672151 | NCBI WGS metagenome assembly OLSJ01 (sample SAMEA3136653, study PRJEB25190) | human gut metagenome | biome: human gut; feature: human-associated habitat; material: faeces | place: Austria | collected 2013 | reverse complement strand
AGCACCAAGCGTGCTGCCCGTCTGCCCAAGAAGCACGGCAACATGGCTCTGTAAGAAAACGTACATCTAACGATTTAGATTGATTCAGGAGGACTCTTCCATGAAGTACTACAATATTTCCGTCAATGGCGTTGCTTACAGCGTCTCTGTCGAGGAGACCGCTGCCGGCGCTGCACCCGTGGCTCCTGCTGCTGCACCCGCACCCAAGGCCGCTCCGGCTCCCGCTGCCGCTGCTGCTCCTGCCGCACCCGCTGCTCCTGCTTCCGCAGGCGCTGTTGAGGTCAAGGCTCCGATGCCCGGCAACATCCTGGACGTGAAGGTCGCCGCCGGTGCTTCCGTCAAGGCTGGCGACGTGCTGGTCATCCTCGAGGCCATGAAGATGGAGAACGAGATCGTTGCTCCTCAGGACGGCACCGTTGCTTCCATCAATGTCCATAAGGGCGACACCGTCAACTCCGGTGACACTCTGGTTTCCATGAACTAAGAGAGAGGTGACAACAATGGCTAAAAAGCCCATCAAGATCACGGAAGTCGTCCTGCGCGATGCCCACCAGTCCCTGCTGGCCACCCGTATGACGATGGACGATATGCGTCCCATCCTGCCCGAGATGGACAAGATCCCTTACTTCTCCGTCGAGTGCTGGGGCGGTGCGACCTTCGACAGCTGCATCCGCTTCCTCGATGAGGACCCCTGGGAGCGTCTGCGCATCCTGCGCAAGGAGCTGCCCCACCAGAAGCTGCAGATGCTGTTCCGCGGCCAGAACATGCTGGGCTACCGCCCCTACGCTGACGACGCCGTCGAGTACTTCGTGAAGAAGTCCGTTGCAAACGGCATCGACGTCATCCGCATCTTCGACGCACTGAACGACGCCCGCAACCTGCAGACCGCCATCAAGTCTGCCAACAAGGAAGGCGCACACGTTCAGGGCTGCATCAGCTACACCCTGAGCCCTGTCCACAACAACGAGTACTACGTCAAGTACGCAAAGACTCTGGAAGAGATGGGTGCAAACTCCATCTGCATCAAGGACATGGCCGGTCTGCTGACTCCCTACACCTGCTACGAGCTGGTCAAGGAGCTGAAGAACACCCTGTCCATCCCTGTGGACATCCACAGCCACTACACTGCCGGTCTGGCTTCCATGTCCCTGCTGAAGGGCATCGAGGCCGGTGCTGACATCGTCGATACCGCCATGAGCCCCCTGAGCGGCGGCACCAGCCACATGGCTACTGAGAGCCTGGTCGCAGCCCTGCAGGGCACCGATTACGACACCGGCCTCGACCTCAAGCAGCTGAACGTCGTGCGCGCATACTTTGCAAAGCTGCGCGAGAAGTACATCGCCAACGGCCAGATCAGCCCCAAGTCTCTGGGCGTGGACGCCAACACCCTGCTGTATCAGGTGCCGGGCGGCATGTTCTCCAACATGCTCAAGCAGCTGAAGGATGCCGGCAAGGAAGACAAGCTGGACGAAGTGCTGGCTGAGATCCCCCGCGTTCGTGAGGACGCAGGCTATCCTCCGCTGGTCACCCCCACCAGCCAGATCGTCGGCACGCAGGCTGTCTTCAACGTCATCCTGGGCGAACGCTACAAGATGGTCACCAAGGAGTTCAAGGGCCTGGTCCACGGCGACTACGGCAAGACTCCCGCTCCCATCAGCGCCGAGTTCACCAAGAAGATCCTGGGCGACGAGCAGCCCATTACCTGCCGCTTTGCCGACACCCTCGCTCCCGAGATGGACAAGCTGAAGGCTGAGGCTGCAAAGTGGGCGATTCAGGAAGAGGACGTCCTGACCTACGCCATGTTCCCGCAGGTCGCGCCCAAGTTCTTCGAGAAGCGCAACGCCAAGGCTCAGGGCGTGGATGCAGACCATGCAGATTTTGCAAACAAGTCTCACCCCGTCTGATAAAACAGCATAAGGCTTTCTAAGCCCCCCGCAGAGATGCGGGGGGCTTTTTGCGCTCTTTTACTTGCAAAAAAGCGGCCATCAGAGTAGAATAATAACATATGTATCGTAACATGGGCCTGTATACCCAAACGCGGATACATATACCGTAATTTGTCCGCATATCCACCCATCAACAGAGAGGAAACGTGGAGCATATGATCCTGAGCATGACCGGTTTTGGCCGGGGGACTGCTGTATTGAATGGCCGCGAGATCACGGTCGAGCTGCGCAGCGTCAACTCCCGGTATTTCGAGTATTCGTCCCGCATCCCCCGCAGCTGCAGCTATATGGACAGCCGCCTGAAAAAGCAGCTCAACGAGCGGGTCACCCGCGGCAAGGTCGAGCTGAGCATGACCATCCAGAACGTGGAGGCCGCCGACGCAGAAGTGACCGTCAACATGGAGCTGGCCCGCAGCTACCAGAAGGCCCTGCGGAACCTTTCGGAGAAGCTCTGCATCAAGAACGACGTCACCGTCTCGACGCTGACCCGCTTCCCGGACGTGCTGGCCACCCGCCACGCCGACGTGGATGAGGAACAGCTCTGGGCCGACGTCTCCGCCGTGACGGCTCAGGCGCTGGACAACTTCATCGCCATGCGCGCCGCCGAGGGCGCCAAGATGAAGGCCGACGTGGAGAGCCGCCTGTGCTTCCTCGAGGAGCGGGTGGGCAGGGTGGAGACCCTGAGCGCAGGCCGCGTCGAAGCCTACACCAACCGCCTCTACGAGAAGCTCAAGACCATCCTCGAGGACCGCAGCATCGACGACGCCCGCGTCCTGACGGAAGCCGCCATCTTCGGCGACAAGACCGCCGTGGACGAGGAGACCGTCCGTCTGCGCAGCCACATCGCCCAGTACCGCTCCATTCTGGAGCTGGACGAGCCGGTGGGCCGCAAGCTGGACTTCCTGACTCAGGAGCTGAACCGTGAGACCAACACCATCGGCTCCAAGTGTCAGGACCTGGACATCACCCGCACGGTGGTGGACATGAAGGCGGAGATCGAGAAGATCCGCGAACAGATCCAGAACCTCGAATAAAAACAGTACGGAGGAGTTCAGATGAAGCTCATCAACATCGGCTTTGGCAATCTGGTCAGCGCAGGGCGGGTAGTGGCCGTCGTCAGCCCCGACTCTGCGCCGGTCAAGCGTCTGGTGAAGGAGGCGCGGGAGCGGGGGATGCTCATTGATGCGTCCTATGGCCGCAGCACCCGGGCCGTGCTCATCATGGACTCCGACCATGTAGTCCTTTCGGCCCTGACGCCTGAGACGGTGGCAAGCCGCGCTGCGGGCCAGCCGGAAGGAAAATCGACAGAGGAGCAGTAAAAAATGGAAAACGAAAAGTACCTGTTTGTCGTCTCCGGTGCCGCCGGTACCGGCAAGGATAGTGTGGTCAAGGCCCTGCGCGAGGCCCACCCCGAGATCGAAAAGACCGTCTCCGCCACCACCCGCGCACCCCGCCCCGGCGAGCAGGAGGGCGTGGACTACTATTACCGCACCCGGGAGCAGTTCCAGCACCTCATCGACACCGACCAGGTGGTGGAGCACAACTTCTACAACGGCAACTACTACGGCACCCTCCGCGAAGAGGTGGATAAGCGCCTCGAGGCGGGCAAGCTGGTGGTGCTGGTCATCGACGTCCACGGCGCGGCCAATATCCGCCGGATGTTCCCGGGGGCTACCACCATCTTCCTGCTGCCGCCCTCCGTGGAGGAGCTGGAACGCCGCCTCCGGGGCCGCGGCACCGAGACGGAAGCCAGCATCCTCGAGCGCCTCGACACCGCAAAGAAGGAGCTGGCCGAGCAGGAGAAGTTCACCCTCACCCTCGTGAACGACGAGGTGGACGCCTGCGCTGAGAAGCTCTACGGCATCATCCGCCAGCGGGCCGGCCTCGACAGATAACAAGGAGCCGCGAATGCCAAAAACGGTAGGCGTTGCCGTGAGCAACGCGACCTTCCACTTCGACAAACTCTATACCTACGCCGTCATGCCCGACCAGCAGGAGGCCGTCCGCCTCGGCAGCATGGTGCTGGTGCCCTTCGGGCGGGGGAGCAAGGCCCGGATGGGCGTGGTGCTGGCCTGCGACGAAGAACCGGAGCATGCAAAGCTCAAGTACCTCTTCGACGTAGCTCCCGCCTCGGCCTGCCTGACGCCGGAGCTGCTGCGGCTGGTGCATTTCCTCAAGGAGCGCACCTTCTGCACCTACTACGAGGCCGTCAAGGCGGTCATCCCCTATGGGGCGCAGTATAAGCCCGCCCTCGCGGCGGACGGCGTGACGCCGGTGCTCCAAAAGCAGCTCACCCGCCACACCGAGAACAACTATAAGCTGGTGGGGGCTTTGCAGCAAAAGCCCAGGCCCACGGCCAAGCAGCTGGCGGCAGTGGCCCTGCTGAGCGGGGGAGAGCGCACCCAGAACGAGATGGAGGCCCACGGCATCACCAAAGCCGTGCTGGACAACCTCTGCGCCAAGGGCGTCGTCGAATGCAGCAAGGTGAACAAATCCATCGACCTGTATTCGTCTATCCCGCTGAAAAACGAGCCCATCACTCTGACGGCAGAGCAGCAGGCGGCCTATGATGCCCTGTTGCCCGGCCTCGAAGACACCGCCCCCCACTCGGCGCTGCTCTACGGCGTCACCGGCAGCGGCAAGACGCTGGTGTTCTTAAAGCTCATCGAGCGGTGTCTGGCGCTGGGCCGCCGCGCCCTCGTGCTGGTGCCGGAGATCAGCCTGACGCCGCAGATGATCCTCCGCCTCAAGAGCCGGTTCGGGCGGCGGGTGGCCGTCCAGCACTCGGCCCTCAATCACACCGAGCGTCTGCTCCAATGGCAGATGATACAGGACGGCGGCGCCGACATCGTGGTGGGGACGCGGAGCGCCGTCTTTGCCCCACTGGAAAACATCGGCCTCGTCATCATCGACGAGGAGCAGGAGCACACCTACCGCTCCGAGTCCGCGCCCCGGTATGCCGCCCACGAGGTGGCCCGGCAGCGGGCGGCGGAGAACGGCTCCCTGCTCCTTCTGGCCAGCGCTACCCCCAGCACCGAGAGCTTTTACGCCGCCCAGAATGGCCGCACCCAGCTCGTCCGGCTCACCCAGCGCTACGGCGGCAACCCGCTGCCCAGCGTCCAGATCGTCGATATGCGGGCAGAGCTGGCCTCGGGCAACCCGAGGGAGATCAGCCTTGCGATGGAGGACGCCATCCGGCGCAACCTCGACGCGGGCAAGCAGACCATCCTGCTGCTCAACCGCCGCGGCTACCAGACCATGGCTCAGTGCGACGACTGCCGCGAGGTGCTGAAATGCCCCAAGTGCAGCGTCCCCATGGTCTACCACAAGGCGGGCCATAAGCTGCTCTGCCACTACTGCGGCACCCAGCTCGACCCGCCCCCCAAGACCTGCCCCGCCTGCGGCGGCAAGCTGCTCTACCGGGGCTTCGGCACCCAGAAGGCCGAGGAGGAGCTGGCTCAGCTCTTCCCGGAGGCAAGAGTGCTGCGGATGGACCAGGACTCCACCGCCGCCAAAGACGCCCACGAAAAGCTGCTGGCGAAGTTCGCCCGGCATGAGTACGACATCATGGTGGGAACGCAGATGGTGGCCAAGGGCCTCGATTTCGAGGACGTGACCCTCGTGGGCGTCCTCGGCATCGACTCGCTGCTCTTTGCGCAGGGTTTTCGGGCCTACGAGACGGTGTTCAGCCTCATCACCCAGGTGGTGGGGCGCTCCGGCCGGGCGAAAGACCCGGGCTTCGCCATCATCCAGACCACCGACCCCGACAACCCCGTCCTCAACCTCGCCGCCGCGCAGGACTACGACGCCTTCTTCGAGCAGGAGATCGCCTACCGCAAGCTGGGCCTCTACCCGCCCTTCTGCGGGCTCTGCGTCGTGGGCTTCTCCGGCCCGAAGGAGATCGAGGTGGCCCGGGCCGCCGCCCGGTTCTCGGCCCTCTTAGGCCGTCAGGCCGCGCAGCAGCCGGACCTGCCCCTCCGGGTGCTTGGCCCCACCCCCGGCAACATCGAAAAGATCAACGAGAACTACCGCTACAAGCTCACCATCAAGTGCCGCGCCGACAAACGCTTCCGCGACCTTGTCCGCCAGACCCTCGGCCTCTACGAGCAGGAAAAGCTGCCCAGCAAGGCCACCGTGGTGGTGGATATGCATTCTGACGGTGATATTTGATAAGATTATTTGGAGGTATACTTCATGGCTATCCGCAACATTGTAAAAGAGGGCGACCCCATCCTGAACAAGGTCTGCCGCCCTGTGACCAACTTCGACGACCGTCTGGCCACCCTGCTGGACGATATGCGCGAGACGATGATCGCCGCCGACGGCGTGGGTCTTGCAGGCCCGCAGGTGGGGATGCTGCGCCGCATCTTCGTGGTGTGGGACACCACCGACGCCCCGGAAGAGATCCCCGAAAACTACGAGTACAAGTTCATCGACTTCGTCAACCCGGAGATCCTCGCCGTGTCGGAGGACGAGGAGACCGCCTACGAGGGCTGCCTGTCCTTCCCGGGCCACAACGGCGCCGTGACCCGCCCCGCAGCCGTCAAGGTCCGCGCACAGGACCGGAACGGCGAGTGGTTCGAGCTGGAAGCCGAGGGCCTGCTGGCCCGCTGCATCCAGCACGAGAACGACCATCTGGACGGCATCACCATCATGGAGTCCAGCGAGTTCTTCTATGAGGACACCGAGGAGGGCCGCGCCGCTGCCGCTAAGAAGAAGGAGAACGACTGATGCGCATTCTGTTCATGGGGACGCCGGATATTGCGGCGGACTGCCTGAAAGCCCTGTATGAGGCGGGCCACGACATCTGCGCGGTCTACACCCGGCGCGACAAGCCCGTGGGCCGCAAGCAGGTGCTCACCGCACCCCCGGTGAAGGAAGTGGCGCTGGCCCACGGTACCCCCGTCTTTCAGCCCCGCACCCTGCGGGACGGCGGCGAGGACGAGAACATCCGAGCGCTGGCTCCTGAGCTTATCGTCGTGGTGGCCTACGGCTGCATCCTGCCCAAGTCGGTGCTGGAAGCGCCGAAATACGGCTGCATCAACCTCCACGTCTCCCTGCTGCCGAAATATCGCGGCAGCGCCCCCGTGCAGTGGGCGGTGCTGAACGGCGACGCCGAGACGGGCGTCTCCATCATGCAGATGGACGAGGGCCTCGACACCGGCGACGTGCTGGCCTGCGAGAAGATCGCCATCGACCCCGAGGAGACCAGCGGCCAGCTGTTCGACCGGGTCACTGCTGTGGGCGCACGGGTGCTCTGTGAGACCCTGCCTGCCATTGCAGCCGGGACGCTGAAAGCAGAGCCTCAGGCCCACGAGAACGCTTCCACCGCCCCCATGCTGAGCAAGGAGATGGCGGAGTTCCATCTGACCGACAGTGCCGACCACATCCACAACTGGGTGCGGGGCATGAACCCGTGGCCCGGGGCATGGTTCGTGACGGCGGGCGGCAGGAAGGTCAAGGTGATGGAGTGCCGCGTCGCGGAAAGCCACGGCGAAGCCGCTGGTACTGTCCTCGCCACCAAGCCCCTGACCGTGGCCTGCGGTGAGGGCGCGATTCAGCTTTTGCACGTCGTGCCGGAGGGCAAGAAGCCCATGGACGGCACCTCCTTCGCCGCCGGTCTCCGCCTCAAGGCGGGGGACAGCCTGTGAGCGGCCCGAACCCCCGCGCGGCGGCGGTGGCGGCGCTGGTGCGGCAGGAGCAGGACGGTTTTTCGAACCTCATCCTCGACGCAGAGCTGCGCCGCCAGAAGCTGGAAGGCCGCGATAAAGCATTTGCCAGCGCGATTTTTTATACCGTGCTGGAACATCAGGGGACGCTGGACTATATCCTGAGCCAGTTTTTGCCCAAAGGGCTTGCCAAGCTCGACCCGCAGGTGCGGGAAATTCTCCGCGCCGCGCTGGCGCAGGCCCGCTATATGCAGGTGCCTGCTTCGGCGGCGGTCAATGAGGCCGTCAAGCTGACCCGCGCCTTCCGAAAAGCCAGCGCCTCCGGCCTCGTGAACGCCGTGCTGCGCCGGGCCATCGGCTATGACCTCGGCTCTGCCGTCTTCGCCGACGAGGTGGAGCGGCTGATGGTGCTGGGCTCGGCGGGCCGGGACGTGGCGGCGTTCCTTCACGAACACTACCCCGACGAGGCGCTGGACATCCTGACCCACACCGCCGACGGCGGTCTGACCAGCCTCCGGGCCAACCCCCTGAAAGGGACGCCGGAAGCCCTCTGCGAAAAGCTGTTGGCCTCGGGCGCGAAGACTGCCGCCCCGGGCCTTGTGCCGGGCAGCGTCTTAGCCCGCTTCGAGGGGAGTCCGGCGGAGAGCGGGCTTTTCCGGGACGGATATTTCCACGTGGAGGGGCAGGCCAGCCAGCTTGCCGCCCTCTGCGTGGAGGCAAAGCCCGGCGATACCGTCCTCGACCTCTGCGCCGCCCCCGGCGGCAAGAGCCTGCTCCTCATCGAGGAGATGCAGGACGAAGGGCGGCTGGTGAGCTGCGACGTCAGCGAGAACCGCGTCCAGCTGATCCGCAAGGCCGTGGAGCGGATGGGGTTTGCCCACGTGGAGCCCCGCGTCTCCGACGGCACCAGACCGGATGCCGACCTGCCCATGGCGGACGCTATTTTGGTAGACGCCCCCTGCAGCGGCCTCGGCATCCTCGCCAAGAAGCCGGACATCCGCTACAAGACCCTCGAAAAAGCGCGTCACGATGAATTATTGGCCACCCAGTCGGCCATTCTGGATACAGCCGCCGCCCACCTGAAAGAGGGCGGGCGTCTGGTCTACTCCACCTGCACCATCGACCCTGCCGAGAACGAAGAGCAGGTGCGGGCCTTCGTGGGCCGACACCCGGAGTTCCGGGTGGTGACGCCGGACGTCCGCTTCCCGGCCGGGATGACGGTGGGGGACTGGGGTGCGCTTTCCGTTCCCACCCGCACCGGCATGGACGGCTTTTTCCTCTGCGCGATGCAGAAACGTGATTCCTGACAAAAGGAGATTTTCATGGAGACTAAACGCTGTATATCCTCCCTGACGCTGGAACAGCTGACAGCGGAGCTGAAAGCGATGGGCCAGCCCGGCTTCCGGGCGAAGCAGATTTTCCACTGGGTCCACCAGAAGCTCGTGACCGACTTTTCGGCCATGACCGACCAGCCCAAAGCCCTGCTGGCAAAGCTCGAGGAGGCATTTTACATCGCCGCGCCCATCATCGAGCGGCGGCAGGAGGCCAAGGACGGCACCGTGAAGTACCTGCTGCGGATGGCCGACGGCAACTGCATCGAGACCGTCGTCATGCGCTACCACTACGGCAACACGGTCTGCGTGTCCACCCAGGTGGGCTGCCGGATGGGCTGCCGCTTCTGCGCCTCGACCCAGGCGGGCCGGGTGCGCAACCTCGAGGCGGGCGAGATATGCTCCGAGATTTACACCGCCCAGAAGGACATCGGGGAGCGCATCTCCCACATCGTGCTGATGGGCATCGGCGAGCCGCTGGATAATTTCGACGAAGTCATGCGCTTTCTCGAGAACATCTCGTCCCCCGAGGGCGTGAACATCGGGATGCGGAACATCAGCCTCTCCACCTGCGGCCTCGTGCCGAAGATCGACCAGCTGGCCGAGAAGAAGCTCCAGCTCACCCTCTCCGTCTCTCTCCACGCCCCCAACAACGACATCCGCAGCGGCATGATGCCTGTGAACGACGCCTACCCCGTGGAGGTGCTGATGCAGGCCGTGCGCCGGTATCAGGAGACGACAGGCCGGAGAGTGAGCTTCGAGTACTCCATGGTGCGGGGGGTCAACGACTCCGACGCCTGCGCCAGACAGCTGGCCGACCTCATCCGGGGGATGGGCGCTCACGTCAACCTCATCCCCATCAACCCGGTGGACGGCAGCCCTTATTCGGCTACCGACGCCGCCAACGTCCGGCGCTTCCAGCAGAAGCTGGAAAGCCTCGGCGTCAACGCCACCGTCCGCCGCCGTCTGGGCAGCGAGATCAGCGCCGCGTGCGGCCAGCTCCGCCGCGACGAGATGAACGGCAAAGTTTGAGAAGGAGAATCCTATGAAACTTGCAGGAAAAACAGACGTCGGCAGCGTCCGCCCCGAGAATCAGGATGACTACCGGGCAGGCGAGCTGAACAGCGACGCGGCCTGGGGCCTCGTGTGCGACGGCATGGGCGGTGCGCGGGGAGGCCGTGAGGCTTCCATGAGCGCCTGCGACGTCATCGAGCACAGCTTCCACGAGCAGTACGCCCAGTGCCTGCCCGGCGACGAGGAAACCTTTTTGAAGCGGGCGCTCATCAGCGCCAACCGCTTCGTCTTCCAGAAAGCCTCCCGGGAGGAGGAGCTGGCGGGCATGGGCACCACGGCGGTCTGCGCCCTCGTGCGGGGCGGCAACGCCTTTATCTGCCACGCAGGCGACTCCCGGGCCTACCTCGTCCGGGACGGCAGACTCACCCAGCTCACCCACGACCACTCCTACGTGCAGGAGCTGGTGGACTGCGGCACCATCACCGCCGAGGAAGCCGAGCATCACCCCCAGAAGAACATCATCACCCGGGCGCTGGGCGTGGACTACCGCCTCGACCCCGAGTTCACCAGCGTGCCGGTGCAGAAGGGCGATATGATCCTGCTCTGCACCGACGGCCTCACCAACGTCCTGCCCAAGGAAAAGATCGAAGAGATCTTCACGAAGGGCGGGTTCTACGACATCCCCGACCGGCTGGTGGACGCCGCCAACGCGGGCGGCGGCCCCGACAACATCACCGCGCTGCTGCTGGGCGTGGAGCCGCTGGAGGTGAAGCATGGATAATCTCATCGGCAAGACCCTGGACGGGCTCTACACCATTCAGGAGCTCATCGGCGCAGGCGGCATGGCCAACGTCTACAAGGCCGTGGTCTCTGCCCCCGGCGGGCCTGTGCCGGAAGGCACGGTGGTGGCCGTCAAGGTGCTGCGTCAGGAGCTGATGCATGACGCCGACCTCGTCCGCCGCTTCAAGAACGAGTCCAAGGCCATCTCCCTGCTCAACCACCCCAACATCGTCAAGGTCTACGACGTCTCTGTCAGCGAAAACTTGCAGTATATCGTGATGGAGTGCGTGGAGGGCATGACCCTCCGGGAGTACCTCAACGAGCGGGGCGGCAAGATCACCAGCCGGGAGACCGTCCACTTCATCGCTCAGATCCTCCGCGCCCTCGACCACGCCCACCGCAACGGCGTCGTCCACCGGGACATCAAGCCCCAGAACATCATGCTGCTGGACAACGGCCAGCTGCGGATGATGGACTTTGGCATCGCCCGCATCTCCCGGGCCGAGAACCAGATACAGAACGGCAAAAAGGCCATGGGCAGCGTCCACTACATCAGCCCCGAACAGGCGAAGGGGGAGGAGACCGACCCCAAGAGCGACATCTACTCCGTGGGCGTCATGATGTACGAGATGCTCTCGGGCAGGCTGCCCTTCGACGCCGACGACATGGTGGAGGTGGCCCGCAAGCAGATACGGGACACCCCGAAGCCGCTGGCAGAGCTTGCCCCGGACGTACCGCTGGGCCTCGTGCAGATCACGGAACGCGCCATGGCAAAGCTGCCGGTCAACCGGTATTCCAGCGCCGCAGAGATGCTGGAAGCGCTGGACGCCTACGTGCAGGACCCGTCTGTCACGTTCCAGTATCAATATGTAAAAGAAGAACCTGAAAAGGTGGTGAATGACCCCATGCCGCAGAAACGCAGCATCCGCAGACCCCCGGAGAAACCGGCGGCGAATCCCGCCCGCCCCAAGGCTAAGGCGAAAAAGAAGAAGCGCAGCGGCTTTATGCCGGTGCTGCTGGGCATCACGACGGCCTTTGCGCTGGCCTGTGCGGCCCTGTGCTGGACCATCCTGAACGATTCCAGCAACATCATGACCAAAAGCGACGACATCGTGCTGAGCGATTTCAGCGGCATGACGCAGGACGAGGTGAACGCCTCTGAGCAGGTGGCCTCCGGTCAGGTGGTCGTCAACTGGGAAGAGGAGTACAGCAACGACTACGCCGCAGGCTATGTCTACAAGCAGTCGCCGGTGGCGGGCCGCACCGTCCGCGAGGGCCAGAGCGTGACCCTCACCGTCAGCCTCGGCATCCACTACGTTACCGTCCCCGACCTGACCAACTACGTGCAGGCCGACGGCGAACAGCAGCTGAAGGACCTGGGCGTGTCGGTGCTGGTCACTCAGGCCGTGGATGAGTCGGTGGCCGCAGGCTCCATCATCCGCACCGACCCCGCCGCAGGCAGTCAGGTGGCCGCAGGCACCACGGTGGTGATCTATGTCAGCCGCCCGCAGGTGGCCACCACCACCAAAGTCCCCAGCCTCATCGGCATGAACGTGAACGACGCCCGTACCCTGCTGGTGCAGCGGAAACTGGGTCTGGGCAGCCAGACCGAGCAGTACAGCGACCAGCCCGTGGGCAGCATCATCAGCCAGAACCCCGGCGAGGGCGCATCGGCCAAGCTGAACACCCGCGTCAGCGTCGTGGTCAGCGCAGGCCCTGAGCCTGCACCGGAACCCGAAGCACCCAGCGAGAGCACCGCCAGCAGCGATGGCTCCGGCGGCTGGTTGGGCGGCCTCTTCGGGGGCAGCAGCTCTTCCAGCGAGAGCACCGGCGCCAGCTCGTCTTCTTCCACCGGCGGCGGTCTCAGCGACTGGTGGACGTCCTGGCTGGGCTAAAGGAGAAGGTATGACAGGTTATATCACAAAAGGCATCGGCGGATTTTATTACGTTAAGACGTCGGAAGGCATCGTGGAGTGCAAGCCCCGGGGCATCTTCCGCAAGCAGAAAATCACCCCCGTGGCGGGCGACGTGGTGACGCTGGAGACCGAGAACGGCGCGGCGGTCATCGCGGGCATCGCGCCCCGGCGGAACGTCTTCGTCCGCCCGCCCATGGCGAACCTCGATGTGCTGTTCCTCGTGGCAAGCACCACCCAGCCCACCCCCAGCACCCTCGTGCTGGATAAGCTTTCGGCCATCGCGGTGGACAAGGGCGTCCAGCCCGTCATCGTCTGCACCAAAGGCGACCTCGCCGAGGCGGAGTTTCTGCGCAGCGCCTACGAAAAATCGACCCTGCCCTTCATCCGCATCGACTACGCCACCGGCGAGGGTCTGGACGACATCAAGCACTGGATCAATGGCCGTCTCTGCGCCTTCTGCGGCAACTCCGGCGTGGGCAAATCCACCCTGCTGAACGCCCTCCTGCCCGACGTGGAGCGTCAGACCGCCGCCATCAGCCAGAAGCTGGGCCGTGGCCGTCACACCACCCGCGAGGTGACCATCTTTGAAGCCTTCGGGGGCCGCATCGCCGACACTCCGGGCTTCGCCAGCCTCGAGGCCAGCCGGGCGGGCTTCATCCCGAAAGAGGGTCTGGAACACGCCTTCCCGGAGTTCGGGCCTTACCTCGGCGCGTGCCAGTTCACCGGCTGCTCCCACCGCTCCGAGAAGGGCTGCGCCGTCCGCGCCGCCCTTGCGGAAGGCAAGCTCTCCCAGACCCGCTACGACAGCTACTGCGCCATGTACGATGAGGTCAAGGATGTGAAGGAGTGGCAGAGGAGGGGATGAACCTCTCCGTCACGGTGGAGCTGTCCGTAGTCCAACCTCTTCGTCATCGCTGACGCGATGCCACTGCCCGGGTTGCGGCTCCCAGCGTCTGCTGCGCTGTCGCTTGCATCCTGCTGGCCGCGGCCCCAACAGCGACTCCCTGTTTCCGCCACTGGCGGCGGTCGTCGCCGTTGCTCCTTGTAGGAGAGGCCTTGGCAGTCCCCGTAAAGTGAACGGTTTCGCCAGAGGCTCCCCTACTAGGGGAGCTGTCGAACGGAGTGAGACTGAGAGGTTGTACTAAGACGGGCCTTGCTTACGAGTCCTGCCCTGTAAACTTTCTGCACAGCGCTTGACTTTTGCGGGGAATCGCATATACTAAAGATGGGATTGTGAGAAGATTCCATTGGTTTCACTAAAAAAGAAAAGCCCCCAAGGAGTTGCCGCTCCCAGGGGGCTTTCCATTTAGTCGGGCTTACGGTCCTTGTCGAGTCTGTCAAGCCACTTGCAGATATAATGTGAAATTATATTTGCCACGGCAGACTCCAAGATTGTGAGAATATGGACCATTGGTTTCACCTCCCTTCCCAAGTAAGATGGGCGGGATGAACCGCAGAACCAGTATACCATAAACATCGACAAAAAGATACAGAAAAAGACGCTGTGTTATCATACTTCCCAGAAAGAAGGAATCCCATGTCCCGCTGTGTTATCATTTCCGCCTGCCCGGTCAGCGCCTCGCTGGCGTCGGCCCTGCGGCCCGGCGACACCATCATTGCCTGCGACGCGGGCTACCGCAACTGTGGGCCGCTCCACTGCCGCCCCGACATCATCGTGGGCGACTTCGACACTGCGCCCTGCCCGGCGCAGGAGGGCGACGACACCATCATCCTGCCCCACGTCAAGGACGACACCGACACCGAGTACGCGGCAAAGCTGGCCTCCGAGAAGGGCTTCGACGAGGCGCTGCTGCTGGGTGTACTGGGCGGCAGACGCCTCGAGCATACGCTGGCCAACCTCTGCACCGGCCTCGGCCTCGAACAGCGGGGCGTCCGCGCCACGCTTCTGGACGAGCGCAGCCGCATCACCTTCGTGATGCCCGGCGAGACCCGCCGCTACCCTAGGAATGAGTATTTCTACCTCTCGGTCTTCCCGATGGAGGGCAGGGCAGAGGGGGTCTCGGAGCGGGGCTCCTTCTACGAGCTGACCGACGCCGTCCTCACCGCAGGCTACCCCCTCGGCGTCAGCAATGAGTATGCCGATGGCTCCGACTGCATCACCATCTCCACCCAAAAGGGCGCGCTGGTGGTGGTGGAGACGGTGCCGGACGGGCCGATCCTGAGCTGAACCGGAACATTCCGGGCGCGGGACGCCTATAATGGCGTATCAAGCGACGAAAGGTGGTCGGCTCTATGCAGGTGGTCGTTCTCAAAAGCCCCAAGTGCCTGAGAGGCTTGCTCCGGAGGCTGTTCGGCATCCGGAAAGAAACGCAGGACTGAAAGAAATGGAAAGCCGCTGCGCGGCAGCTTCTGTAAACTTTCTGTGCAAAGCTTGACTTTTGCGGGGAATGGCATATAGTAAAAGTAGCAAATGTAAAAGCAAATACGCCATCGGCGCACCCAAAGGAAAGACCCCCTCACGGAGCTGCTATCTCCGAAAGGGGGTCCTTTTTAGTGCTTACGGCCCTTCAGCCATCCGTCAAGCCACTTGCAAAAGGAAAGGCTCTGTCTTAGTACAACCTCTCAGTCTCACTTCGTTCGACAAGGCCAGGTTGCGGCTCCCAGCGTCTGCTTCTCTGCCGCTCGCATCCCGCTGGCCGCTGCCCCAACAGCTCCTCCCTGCTTCCGCCGCTGGCGGCGGTCGTCGCCGTTGCCCCTAGTAGGGGAGCCTCTGGCGAAAACGTTCACTTTACGGGGACTGCCAAGGCCTCTCCTACAAGGAGAGGTGGCATCGCGTCAGCGATGACGGAGAGGTTGTACAAAGACGGGCCTTGCCACAAAGGAAAAGCTCTCCCGAGACTTTCCTCGATTTTTCGCGAAAAGCACCAAATAATTAACGCACTGTCGAGAAACGCGAACTTTCACCCCCCCTCAAAACCCCAAAAAAGTATGTACTGTTCCGCTCCTTTCATTTGTGTTATGCTCAATGCATCAAACACAAATGAAAGGAGCTTTTATGCAGAAAAACATGACCGACCGCACCCCGGGCAGCTACGACGACTTCGTGGCCTACCTCGGCACGGTGCGCACCGAAGAGGAGCTGTTCTCCCGGCTGACCTACTGGTTCGCCGGGCAGGACCGCCCCGAGGACGTCCTCAGCCGCTCCGAGCTGGTGGAGGCGAGGGCGAAGGAGCTGGGCTTCTGGCAGGGCCTGACCTTCCGAATGGAGCGCTGGCTGGCCGACGGCAAGAGCGAGCTGGAAGCGGTGGGCCGGGAGGAGTTCCAGAGCCGCATCGCCGAGGACTACGCCGCCTACCGGGAAAAGGCCGACGCGGCCCGGGCGCGCTTCCGGGACCGCCGCCGCGCCGCGCCCTTCAACTTCACCCCCGACTGCCTCGAGAACGTCCCCATCCAGAACGTGAGCTGGCTGGTGGATGGGCTGCTGCCCATGGGGGAGGTGTCACTTCTGGGTGCCGACGGCGGCACCGGCAAGGGCATCTGGCAGGCCCAGCTCATTGCGTATGTCACGGCGGGCCGGACCTCCGGCTTCTTCCCCCAGCCGCCGGAGAAGACCGGCAGCGTCCTCCTTTTTTCCGGCGAGGACGACCCCGGCAAGGTGCTCAAAGCCCGCCTGACGGCGGCAGGGGCCGACATGAGCCGGGTGATGGTGGTCACCAGCGACGCCTACTTTGCCCGCACCGGCAGCCCGCTCTGCATCCCGGACACGAGCTTTGCAAAGTACGTGGGGAAGGCCGCGCCCGCCCTCGTCATCATCGACCCGCTGCAGAGCTTTCTGCCTGCGGGGGTGGAGATGGCCAGCCGCAACCAGATGCGCAGCGCCCTGCTGCCCCTCAAAGCCCTCTGCGCCAAGCACGGCTGCGCGGCCCTCATCTCGATGCACACCAACAAGCGCGCCAACGTCTCGGGCCGCGCCCGTCTGGCCGACAGCTCCGACATCTGGGACATCGCCCGCAGCGTCCTCATGATGGGCCGCGACAAGAACAGCGAAAAGCTCTACCTCAGCCACGAGAAGAGCAGCTACTCCGCCCCGGCCCGGACGGCCCTGCTCCACATCGAGCAGGCGCAGGTGGAGGGCGTCACGACGGCGGTGGCCGTCTTTGACAGCCGCACCGACAAGAAGGACGCCGACTTCGTGGAGGAGCGCCGCGTCCGCACCGCCCAGACGAAAGAGGATACCGCGCAGGCCATCCTCAACGTGCTGGCCGAGAGCAAGCTGGGGAGTATGCCCAGCACCCAGCTCCGGGCAGAGGTGATGAAGGAGATGGGGTGCAGCGATAGGACATATGAGCGGGCCTATGCCGATATGATAAGAAAGGGCGAGCTTCACAAACGGCAAATCATGCAGAAAAATGGGGAGCGAGGATGGTTCACATTTTTGGCCTACGGCGGTAAAACAAATGGCGAAGTGACAATTTAATAATATAGATACGTTATATTTTACCAGTTCGCCAAGTTGGCGAAGTGCCTGTATTTGGCGAAGTGGTCAGTTCGCCAGCTTGGGTCAGTTCGCCACGATGGCGAAGTGCGATTTTTGACTGTACTACGATAAAAATCTACCACTTCGCCAGATACCCCACCCCCTCTCGGAGCAGCAATCTCCGAAAGGGGGTTTTTGCGCCTTTCGGCCTGCCAAAGACTCTCCCTTCGTACAACCTCTCCGTCACGGCTGACGCCGTGCCACCTCCCCTAGTAGGGGAGGCTTTGGCATAGCGGAAAACTTCTCCTCTTCGCCAGAGGCTCCCCTACAAGGGGAGCTGTCTGCGAAGCAGACTGAGAGGTTGTACTAAGACAGAGCCTGACCGTGAGCCGCTGCTGGACTCAGCCCCAAACCTGCGTGAATCGCCCCAAAACCTGCGCGAATGGCCGTTGCAGCTGCGGCGGGAGACGGGTTATAATGGACGTATCAAAAACACCACAGTGAACGGAGGATACGACCATGAAACTGAAAAAGCTCCTTGCCCTCGCCCTTGCGGGCGTGCTGATGCTGGCCCTGCTCACCGGCTGTTCCCGCGGTGCCAGCGGGACAGAAGAGGACAGGCTCGTCGCGGAGGCCGTCGCCGACATCTTCAAGCGTATCTACCCAAACACCGAAGTCTCTTACAGCGTCCCCGCGCTGACCCGCACCATCCGGCCCGCGTTCACCCCGGACTGGTTCCAGAAGGACGAGGAGGGGAACATCATCTACCTGAAGAGCGACTTCCCCATAGACGCCGGTCTGCATCTGGACGACTTCTTGAGAGGCAGCCTGAAAGCCTACGAGCAGAGCAATTACGTGAGCTTTATTGCCTTCGACTCCACCGGGATGAGCGCCCGTGAGCAGGCAGAGAAGTTCTCCAGCGGTGTGCCGTCGGTCGGGGTCTACGATAAAGGTGTGTCGCCCGGGGCTAACACCAAGCTGCGTGTCGGCGTCTGCCATAAGACCGTCGCGGGCCGGGAATACTGCCTTATAGTTATTGTCCGGGCCCGATGATGCGCTTGTAAACTTTCTGTGCAACGCTTGACTTTTGCGGGGAATCGCATATAATGAAAGTACGAAAGAAAGAATGATGGTTTCCATTGTTCTCACCAAAGCAAAAGAAAACCCCCTCACGGAGTTGCCGCTCCGAAAGGGGGTCTTCTTTATTTAGTGCTTACGGCCAGTGAACCATCCATCAAGCCACTTGCAAATATAGTAAGCTGCTACATTTGCTCCGACAGACAGTACGAAAGAAAGAATACTTTCCATTTTTCTCACCTCCCCTCCCGAATAAATGGGCGGGCAAGGCCGCAAACCAATTATAACATAGATTTTCGACAAAAGATATAGAAATAAACGAATCTGCCGTAATGGAAATCCCCCAAGGAGTTGCGACCTCCGTGGGGGATTTTTGTTCTGCTCCCTTCCCACCCCGCATACACTCTCATCAGAGCAAGGACAGGAAAGGAGCATCACCATGGAGCTGAAAGTGTTCCGGGACGTTCTGCCTGCGGCGGGTGCGGACTGCACCGCCAAGGCGGAGCTGCCCCTCGAGACCGAACTACTGATCTCGGACTATCTGCCGCCGGTGCAGCGCATCGTCAAGTGCTTCGCAAAGCCGGTGGTGCTGCAAAAGCAGCTGGCCCCCGGGCGGCTGACGCTGGAAGGATATTTGCGCTGTACCGTGTATTATCAGGGCGAAGAGGGGGCGGGGCTGTGCCAGACCGAGCAGAAGCTGCCCTTCACCAAGGCCCTCGAGCTGCCCTCTTTCGCGGCCACGGCGTGGACAGCCTGCGTCGAGGGCCAGACCGAATACCTCAACTGCCGGGCCGTCAACCCCCGCCGCATCGAGGTGCGGGGGGCCTACGGGCTGGTGGTGAGCGTCCACGCCCAGCTGTCCACCGAGGTCATCACGGCCCTCAGCGAGGGCGGCATCGAGCAGAAGCCGGTCACGCTGGCAGGGGTGCGGCGGGCCGCCACCCTCGAAAAGCTCGTGACCATCGAGGGGGCGCTGACCTTCCCGAAGCCCCCCGCCGCCATCCTCGACATCACCGGCACCGCCGAGGTGCGGGAGCTGAAGCGGATGCAGGGCAAGGCCGTGGCGAAGGGGGTGCTGCACGTCCTCTGCGCATGGCGGGCCGAAGGGGACGCCGCCCTCCGCAGCCAGACCGCCGACCTGCCCTTCAACCAGATCCTGGATGCAGACGGCCTCAGCGAGGACTGCCGCTGCCTCTGCGTGCTGGAGCCGGTGGGCTTTGCGGCGGCGGAAGGGGAGACCACTGAGGACGGCTCTGCCTCCACCACCCTCACGGCCACGGCGATGCTGCGGCTGAGCGGCTGGCGTCCCTACCAGCTCCAATGCGTGGCCGATGCCTTCTCCACCCGCTTCGAGACGACCCTCACGCCTCAGACTCTCGCCACCGAGTCGCTGCTCTGCGCGCTGGACGAGACGACGGTGCTGCGGGGCTCCGGCCCTCTGCCCGACGCCGGAGCGCATATTTTAGCCTGCTTCGCGTCCTTCGGGCCGGTGAGCCTGACGCGGCAGGAGGGGAGAACCGTCCTGACGGCCCGGGCCTTGGTGTCGGCCTTTGCGGAAAACACCCTCGGGGAGATGGAGTGCTACGAAAAGGCGCTGGACTACGCCCTGCCTCTCCCCGCCGACCTGCCCGAGGATGCCGACGCATACCCCGAGTGCTGGCTGAGCGTTCAGGACCTGCAATGCGCCAGCGCGGGCGGCGCGCTGGATGTGTCCCTCACCGTCCGGGCCGAGGGCGCGGTGCTGGCGCGGCAGACGGCCTCTCTCGTGGGGGCGGTGGAGCTGGGCGACCCCCTCGCCCCCGCCGACCCGGAGGTGTCGCTCCGCATCTGCTACGCCCAGCCGGGGGAGGAGCTGTTTGCCATCGCCCGGCGCTACCACGTCTCGCCCGGCCAGATGCTGGCCGCCAACGACCTCCCCGACGGCACCGCCCGCCTCGACGAGGCGCGGAGACTGCTTGTGCCGGGGGTGTGAGCGAAGTTGTAAACTTTCTGCACAGCGCTTGACTTTTGCGGGGGATCGGGTATCCTAAAGTCAGGAATGTCAAGGGTCAAGATTGTCACCCCAAAAAGGAAAAACCCCCTCGGAGTCGCTACCTCCAAGGGGGCTTTTCATTTAGTTGGGCTTACGGCCCGTGAACCATCCGTCAAGCCACTTGCAACGGCGACGACCGCCGCCAGTGGCGGAAACAGGGAGGAGCTGTTGGGGCCGCGGCCAGCAGGATGCAAGCGGCAGCGAAGCAGACGCTGGGAGCCGCAACCCGGGCTCCTTTTAGTTACGCAGTGCTTTTTCACGCACTTCCGGTGTAACTGCTTTCAGAAGATTATAGAGGTCAATAATATCGGTGATTGCCTGCCGGTCCTGCACCGTCCATGTGTAATCAAACTTGCTATAATCCGTTCCTTCGAAACGCATGATAACGGTATCGGCACTCAAAAGGTTTCGCAACCATTCGACTTCACTGTCTTCCATTTCAAAGGTGGCCCATGCAAACCATTTACCAAGCTCTTTGTCGTATCCATAACCGGAGTTATCATAATCGCAAATGTAAGTGTACTTATAATCTCCACCGCGCAGAATGATGTCATCGATATCCAGCTCGGAAGAGCCCATGTAAGTAAAATCTTCCCAGAAAACAATAGTGTTCCCCTTGTCCCAGATATAAAGGTTGGGGCCAATGCCACACGTCTTGCGCTTATCGATGCTGTCATCATGCGGGGTTGTAATCGCCCAGCAGTCTTCTACTGCATCGTAGTTGACATTGCACTTTGCAAGTGCATCCTGAATACCAAGAATCTGCTGTGCTTCTGCCAGCACACCAAAATTGGTGACAGCAGTTTTTCCTGCATCATCCAACTGGTTGTAGGCATCCAAAGCGGCCACGATTGCCGCGCGTCTGCTGCGCGTGACAGTACCGATCTGGCTGATCAGCGCTTCTACCTGCTCCGGCGTTACAGCACTATTCTGCTGCGCGAGCACCGCAAAGGGAACGTCCCCGGCGGGGCTGGCGGCCAGCGCAGGCAATGCAGTACCTGCCATCAGAGCGGCCACAAGGCTGCCTGCCACAAGAACGTTGCATTTTTCTGTAATTTTCATTTGATTTGCCTCTTTCCTCTTGATTTCAGCTTATAGCTGTTGTAACATAAAATTATAAATACAACAAAAAGGAGCGCTTTGGCATGATGACAAATGAAGAGATCCTTGCTATCCTGCGGCAGTACCCTGATCTGGTCCCCGAGGCTCTGGCCATCCTGACCGAAGCCCCTGCCAAAACAGATCTGCCGTTTGTCGGCTGATTCACTCCGGCTTTGCCCGGGAGCGCAGCAGCGTTTCCACCGCGTGCAAAATAAGTATACCATAAACTTCGGCAAAAAGATACAGGAAGCGATGCCACGAGCCGGACTTTCCTACAAAGGAAAGGCTCTGTCTTAGTCCAACCTCTCCGTCATCGCTGCGCGATGCCACTGCCCGGGTTGCGGCTCCCAGCGTCTGCTTCGCTGCTGCTCGCATCCTGCTGGCCGCGGCCCCAACAGCTCCTCCCTGTTTCCGCCACTGGCGGCGGTCGTCGCCGTTGCTCCTAGTAGGAGAGGCCTTGGCAGTCCCCGCAAAGTGAACGGTTTCGCCAGAGGCTCCCCTACTAGGGGAGCTGTCTGCGAAGCAGACTGAGAGGTTGTACAAAGGGAAGCCTGCCCTCTGTGCTTGTGCTGGGGGCGTAGAAGTACGACTTATGACGAAAATATGAATAAAAACTCGAAAAAGCCCTACCGTTCCCGGTTCCGGTCTGCTATAATTTTCTATGCTTGTTACAAAAACCTGAAGTGAAGTAAAGGAGCCAGGAATATGATAAAAAGCGCTGAACTGGAAAATTCGGCATATGAGTTTGAGGCGAAAATGCCGCTGCGCCACGCTGTCCCGCTGGGATTGCAGCACGTGTTCGCCATGTTCGTGGGCAACCTCACCCCGCTGCTCATCATCACCAGCGCCTGCGGCCTCGCGGGCGGTGAGTTCGCAGACCTGCAGGTGAGCCTGCTGCAGAACGCCATGTTCGTGGCGGGCATCGTCACGCTGGTGCAGCTGTACGGCCTCGGCCCTGTGGGCGGCAAAGTGCCGATCATCATGGGTACCAGCTCGGGCTTTCTGGGCGTGTTCAACAGCGTGGCTGCCACCATGGGCGGCGACGTCACGGCCTACGGCGCCATGATGGGCGCATCCATTCTGGGCGGCCTGTTCGAGAGCGTGCTGGGCGTCTTTCTGAAGCCCCTGCGCAAGCTGTTCCCGCCGGTGGTCACCGGCACGGTCGTGCTGTCCATCGGTCTGTCCCTCATCTCCGTGGGCGTCAACTCCTTCGGCGGCGGCAACGCAGCCAAGGACTTCGGCTCGGTGGAGAACCTGCTGCTGGCCGTCTTCGTGCTGGTGGTCATCCTCCTCTTCAAGCACTGGACCAAGGGCTTCCTCAGCTCTTCCTCCATCCTCGTGGGCATCATCGCGGGCTATCTGGCAGCCATCGTCATGGGCTTCGTCCTGCCCACCACCGGCGTCACCGCCGACGGCGTGGAGTTCACCAAAGCATGGGTGCTGAACTGGAACAAGGTCGCTGAGGCCAGCTGGTTCGCCATCCCGAAGCTGGTGCCGGTCAAGATCGTCTTCGACCTCCGCGCCATCCTGCCCGTCATGATCATGTTCATCGTCACCGCCGTGGAGACGGTGGGCGACATCTCCGGCGTCATGGAGGGCGGCATGAGCCGCGAGGCCACCGATAAGGAGCTGAGCGGCGGCATCATCTGCGACGGCCTCGGCTCTACCGTCGCCGCCTGCTTCGGCGTCCTGCCCAACACCTCCTTCAGCCAGAACGTGGGCCTCGTGGCCATGACCAAGGTGGTCAACCGGGGCGCACTGGCCACCGGCGCCATCTTCCTGATGCTCTGCGGCCTCATCCCCAAGTTGGGCGCACTCATCTCCATCATGCCGCAGGCCGTTCTGGGCGGCGCTGCCGTCATGATGTTCTCCTCCATCGTGGTGTCGGGCATCCAGCTCATCACCAAGGAGAAGATGACTCCCCGCACCCTGACCATCGTCTCTGTGGCGCTGGGCGTGGGCTACGGCATGGGTGCAAACGCCAAGATCCTTGCCAACACCCCCCAGTTCGTCCAGCTCATCTGCGGTGAGAGCGGCATCGTGCCTGCTGCCTTCGTGGCCATCCTGCTCAACTGCCTGCTGCCCCGCGATGAGAAGTAAGCGTTGAACCACTGCGGCCTCCCTGTCTTTGTAGGGAGGTCTTTTTGTGCCAGGATCTCCCCAGTCTGATAAGAGGGAAGGAGGACTCTATGGAACTGCAAACTGCCGCCCGCTATCGTCTTCTGGACGAGCTGCGGGGACTCGACCTCATCAGCATGATGCTCTACCACGGGATGTGGGACGTGGTGTTCCTCTTCGGCGTGGCCCAGAAGTGGTACACCGGATGCCCGGGCTTTGTGTGGCAGCAGAGCATCTGCTGGGTCTTCATCCTGCTTTCGGGCTTCTGCCTGCCGCTGGGGCATCATCCGTTCCGGCGGGGAGCTGTCGTCTTCGGGGCAGGGGCGCTGGTCACAGTCGTCACCCTGCTCTTCCTGCCCGAGGACGTGGTGTGGTTCGGGGTGCTGACTCTGCTGGGCTCGGCCATGCTCCTCACCGCCGCGCTGGACCCGCTGCTCCGCCGCGTCCCGCCCGCCGTGGGCGTGGCCGTCAGCGCTCTCCTGTTCTGGGGGACCTACCCCACGATGAACGGCTTCTGGAACCTGCCGGGCGGGCGTCTGGCCCTGCCGCAGGCCCTCTACGTTAGCTATCCCACGGCCTATCTGGGCTTCATGCCCAAGAGCTTTTTCTCCACCGACTATTTCCCGCTGCTGCCCTGGCTGTTTCTGTTCTGGGCGGGGTACTTCCTCCACCACCTCGTGGGCCGCGAACGCCTCGCGCCGCTGCGCCGGTCGGTCTGCCCGCCGCTGGGCTGGATGGGCCGTCACTCGCTGGTGCTCTATCTGCTCCATCAGCCGGTCATCCTGGGGGTGCTGACGGTGGCGTTCCGGCTGGTGAGAGCGGGGTAAAATTTCTGGAAAAGTTAGCCTCTGTGACCGCTTGACAAAGCAGCGGCGCTGTGGTATCCTATGGACAGTTAGAGAAATCTAACTAAGAGATGCGTCTGAGCCTGCTTCCGACGCATTTTTATGGAGCAAAAAGTTAGAAGAAGCTAACCCAATAAATCAAAAGTGAGGCTGAATATTATGAGCAAAGTAGCAATCGTATTCTGGAGCGCCACCGGCAACACCGAGACCATGGCAAACTGCATCGCGGAGGGTGCAGGCGCTGCCGCCACCATCGTCCCCTGCGCCGAGATGGACGCAGCAAAGCTGGGCGAGTATGACGTGGTGGCCTTCGGCTGCCCGGCCATGGGCGCTGAGCAGCTGGAGGAGAGCGAGTTCGAGCCGATGTTCGCGGGCCTCGAAGGCTCTCTGAACGGCAAGAAGGTGGCTCTGTTCGGCTCCTACGGCTGGGGCGACGGCCAGTGGATGCGCGACTGGTGCGAGCGTGTCAAAGAGGACGGCGCACAGCTGTTCAGCGACGAGGGCCTCGTCTGCAACGAGACGCCCGACGACGACGTTCAGGCTGCCTGCCGCAAGCTGGGCGCCGATCTGGCCAACTGGTAAAAAATAACACCGGCCCATCCTGCATCATCCCGCGTCTTTGGGGGCAACCTAGGGACAAAGAGGTGATGAATGAATGGAAAACACAGGTGTCCGCTGTGATGTCTGCGAGTGCCGCCACAACGTGGGGAGCTGCAAGTGTGACTTGCCCGAGATCACGGTGACGGAGCGCTGCACCTGCTCTTCTCAGCAGGTGGACATCCCGCACTACTGCCAGAGCTACGAGAAGAAGTAAGTTCTGCGCAAAAAAAGACCTCTGCCCGGCGGCCTTGCCGGGCAGGGGTCTTTTATTTCAGTGGAGGCTGACGCCGAAGGTGGGCAGGCTGCGCAGCAGGGTGCCGACGCCGTGCATCTCGTAGGTGCCAAAGCCCAGAGCGCTGGCGGCTACGAGGTTGTCGGCCCGGTCGTCGATGAAGATGCACTCATCGGCCCGGAGATGGTACTTGTCCAGCAGGGCCTGATAGATGCGGGGGTCGGGCTTGTTGATCTTCACTTCGCAGGAGGCCACGCCGCCGTCGAAGAGGCCCTCGAAGTCCCGGTGCATCAGCAGGTCCAGCACGTCCTCGGGGATGTTGCTCAGGTAGTAGACGCAGTAGCCGCGCTGCTTGAGCTGCTCCACCAGCGTCTGCATCCGGCGGCGGGGGCGGAGCATGCTCATCCAGTCGTCCAGCACGCCCTCCACCTCGAAGCCCCGGCCCACGGCCCTGGCCCGCTCGAGCATCCGCTCGTTGGCCTCCCGGCGGGTGATGCGGCCTGCGTCCAGCAGCCGCCATTCTCTGCTGCCGAAGGTCAGGTCGTAGACCTCCTCTTCCAGCCCCCGGTTCCCGAACAGGTCGATGAGGTACTTGTGGGGGTCGAAATCCACCATGACGCCGCCGAAGTCGAACACGATATTTTTATACATCGATGATACCTCTTAAAAAAAGTTGGGATCTCCCTGCGCCCAGTATAGCACATCCGGGGCAGTATTTTCCAGCCCTTTTGCATCGTCCGGCCCGCCCCGGCATAGGATGGGACTGTAAGGGGGCGGGGGAGATGACCTTTCGGGAGCTGTGCAGCAAGGAAGTCGTCCAGCTGAAGGACGGGGCCTGCCTTGGCCGGGTGGACGATCTGGAGCTGGACGCCGACACGGCCCGCATCGGGAGCCTGCTTCTGCTGGGGCGGCCCCGGCTCTTCGGGCTGCTGGGCCGGGACGAGACCCTGACCATCCCGTGGGCCGACATCGAGCGCATCGGTCTGGACGCCATCCTCGTGCGGACGGACATCCCCGCCCCGCCGCCCTCCCATGGGGGACTGCTGGATAAATTGCATCAGTGGCTGAACGGATGAAAGATTTTCACCCGTTTTTTGCCCGTCAGGGCTGGATTTTGGAGGCGGGATGATTATAATAGAGGACTGGGGCGGAGTCTGCCGCCTCAATAATAAGAAAAACGCAGAAGTGAAAGGAACTTCTTTATGACACACCATCCGAGTGCTGCGTCCCTCCGGCTGCACGGGGCGCGGCTGCTGTTTCCGCCTGTGGCCACCCTTCTGTTTCTGGTGCTCACCGAGTACATCGCCCGTGGCGCCCTGAGCGGAGATACCTTTGTACAGTACATCTTTCCCCACCCAGAAGCCTACCTGCTGGCGTGGGGGCTTCTCTTCCTCGTCTGGATGGCGGTGGACTGGCTCACCCGCTTCGCCCCGCTGGCCACCCTCCTGTCGGCCCTGCTGGGCTGTCTGCCCGCCACGGTGGATTTTTACACCCTGCAGCTCCGGGGCGAGCCCTTCCTCCCGTGGGACCTGATGCAGGTGTCCGAGGCCGCCGGCGTGGCCTCCGCGGCCGGCATCCACGTCCAGAAGAGCATGGTCGTCTCCGGCGTCGTGGTGCTGGCTCTGACCGTCGGCTCCTTCTTCCTCTACCGGGGGCGTCAGAAGCTGCCGTGGGTGCAGCGTCTGGCGGGCTTTGCGGCCAGCACAGCGGCCACCTGCGCCCTCATCTTCGGCGTGTTTTTGCAGCCTGCCGTCACCCAGTCGCTGGGCATCCTGCCCGACGCATGGATGCAGGACCGCTACTACCGCTACTACGGCGTCATCACCAGCTTCCTCACCAACCTGACGAATCTGGAGATCGACAAGCCCGAGGATTACTCGGAGGAGGCCATCAACGCCATCCTCGACGACGTGGAGGCAGGGGAGAAGTACACCACCAGCCCGGCCTGGCCCGACTCCTACGCCGCCCAGACCCCGGCAGACGAACAGGTGAAGCAGCCCACCATCCTCTACGTGATGGACGAGTCCTACTGGGACGTCTCGGAGCTGGAACAGTACGGCTTCCAGTTCGACACCGACGTCTCGGCCAACCTCCACGCTCTGCAGCAGACCAGCGCCTATGGCCGGGTCTACAGCCCCAGCTTCGGCGGCGGCACCTGTGACGTGGAGTTCGAGGCCCTGACGGGCTACTCGGTGTCCTATCTGCCCAGCGGCAGCAAGCCCTACCAGCAGCACGTGACGAAACCCATGTTCGCCCTGCCCAGCTACCTCAAGACCGAAGGCTATCAGACGGCGGCGGTCCACTGCTTCTGGGCCAGATACTGGAGCCGCGACACGGCCTACCCCAACCTCGGCCTCGACGATTTTATCAGCCTCGAGAAGATGCACGGCGTCCAGAAGGTGCGCCGCCACTACTGGACCACCGGCCTTGTCACCGACGACTCCATGGCAGACCAGATCATCGGCCAGTACGAGACCATGAAGGCCCAGTCCGACGCCCCCGTCTTCCTCCACGCCGTCACCATGCAGAACCATACCAATTATAATAAGGATAACTACCCCGACGACCAGCGGGTGAAAGTCACCGAAGCCCCGGCGGGCCTCAAGGCCAGCACCGTGGGTGCGCTGGAAGACTTTGCCACCGGCATCCGGGACGCCGACGCCATGCTGGGCAGGCTGACGGACTACTTCTCGCAGGTGGACGAGCCGGTCATCCTCGTGTTCTGGGGCGACCACTACAACCCCATCGATTCCAATTACGACATCTACACCCGCAGCGGCTATGCCAGCGGTTCCAGCGCCGACCCCCGCCTCCATCAGACCACCCTGCTGATGTGGTCGAACTATTCCGACCGCGCGGTGGACCTCGGCACCATCGCCGCCTACGACATCTCGCCGGTGATGATGGAGCTGTTCGGCCTGCGTCAGCCCGCCTACTTCCAGTTCCTTGGCCGTCAGCTCCGGGCTGCCTACCGGGCCAACACCCGTGGCACCATTCTGGAGAAGGACGGCACCGCCTCGAACGAGCTGACCCCTTTGCAGCAGAAGTGGAGCGATGAGCACTGGCTGCTCCAGTACGACCTCATGTTCGGCAAAGGCTATGCCCTGAGCCGGATGGGCCTCGAGAGCATCGCTGAGGGCGCAGATTGACGAAAAACTACGATTCTTTTTAGAAAAAAGCACGAAAACCCCTTGCAACGGCCAGAGGTTTGTGCTATTATTACTTAGCATTACACACGCATCACTATGCCCTTTTGTGCTCTGACGAGTGGAGGGCAGTCCGCAGGCATCCGATATGTCAGTGGATCACGGTGTGCGGAGGCAAAACAAATTTTGGAGGTAATTTTACTATGGCAGTCGTTTCTATGAAGCAGCTTCTCGAGGCAGGCGTTCACTTTGGTCACCAGACCCGCCGCTGGAACCCCAAGATGGCGAAGTATATCTTCACCGAGCGCAACGGCATCTATATCATCGACCTGCAGAAGACCGTCAAGAAGCTGGACGAGGCTTACAACTACGTGAAGGAAGTTGCAGCTGAGGGCGGCGACATCCTGTTCGTCGGCACCAAGAAGCAGGCTCAGGAGTCCATCCGTGACGAGGCTCTGCGCTGCGGCATGCACTACGTCAACGCTCGCTGGCTGGGCGGTATGCTGACCAACTTCCGCACCATCCGCAAGCGCATCGACCGTATGGCTCAGCTGCAGAACATGAAGGACAACGGCACCTTCGAGCTGCTGCCCAAGAAGGAAGTGGCCAAGCTCGAGCTGGAGATGGAGAAGCTGGACAAGTACCTCGGCGGCGTCAAGAACATGAAGACCCTGCCCAAGGCCATGTTCATCGTTGACCCCCACAAGGAGCGCATCGCTGTTGCTGAGGCTCGCAAGCTGAACATCCCCATCGTTGCTATCGTTGATACCAACTGCAACCCCGACGAGATCGACTACGTCATCCCCGGCAACGACGACGCTATCCGCGCTGTCAAGCTGATCGCTGGCGCTATGGCTGACGCTGTGCTGGAAGGCAAGCAGGGCAACCAGGAGGCCGCTCCCGCTGAGGACGCAGCAAACGCCTGATTTCCCGAAATTCTCACAAACCAACAAATACTGTGTAAGGGAGAATACCAAAATGGCTATTTCTGCAAAGGACGTTATGGAACTGCGCAAGCAGACCGACTGCGGCATGATGGAGTGCAAGAAGGCTCTGACCGAGGCTGACGGCAACTTCGAGAAGGCAATCGAGATCCTGCGTGAGCGTGGTCTGGCTACCGCCGCCAAGAAGGCAAGCCGTGTGGCTGCCGAGGGCATGGTCTACGCTGATTACTGCCCCGAGTGCAAGGTGGGCGTCGTCATCGAGGTCAACGCCGAGACCGACTTCGTCGCCAAGAACGACAAGTTCGTCGCCTTCGTCAAGGAGGCCACCAAGGTCATCATGAAGCAGAACCCCGCTGATGTCGAGGCTCTGATGGCATGCAAGACCGAGAGCGGCGAGACCGTCGATGAGGCTCTGAAGAACCTCATCCTGGTCATCAAGGAGAACATCAAGGTTCGCCGTTTCGTCCGTTACGAGGGCGTCTGCTCTGCATACGTCCACGGCGGCGGCACCCACGGCATCCTGGTCAACTTCGAGACCACCAACGGCATCGAGGCTAAGGACGAGTTCGCTGCATACGGCAAGGATGTTGCCATGCAGGTCGCAGCTGCCAACCCCAGCTACGTCGATGAGGCTGCTGTCCCCGCTGAGGTCGTCGCCAAGGAGAAGGAGATCCTCCTCGCTCAGATGGCTAACGACCCGAAGAACGCCAACAAGCCCGACGCTGTCAAGCAGAAGATGATCGAGGGCAAGATCAAGAAGTACTTCAAGGAGAACTGCCTGGTCGATCAGGAGTTCGTCAAGGACGGCGACATGACCGTCGGTCAGTACACTGCCAAGGTCGCAAAGGACCTGGGCGGCGAGATCAAGGTCATCAAGTTCACCCACTTCGTCAAGGGCGAGGGCCTGGAGAAGCGTTCTGACGACTTCGCTGCTGAAGTCGCAAGCATGGTGAAGTAAGCCAGCTTCTACTGCTAAAGCATACGAGAGCCGCAGTGCCTGTAACAGGGCGCTGCGGCTCTTTTTGTTGGTGCTTGTAAGGGAAACTGAGGATGGATGTATTGCTCCACGACAGCTATACAGGAGTCGGTAGCTTTCTCTTCGGACACGGTTCGGGCCATTCCATCGCCCGCCCTATTGCCTTCGGCAACAGGGTCCCACCCCAGCGGACGGTCCTCAGAGAAACTACCGACTCCATCTACGCACCGGACGACACCCCGCATTGCCGCGCATCCAGCCAGAGCAGGGGAAAACCATCACCACCACACAATAAGAGCAAACAAAAGCGCCGCTGACGGTTCAGAAGCCGTCAGCGGCGTTTTGCTTATTCAGTCAGCAGCGGTCAATGGATCAGGCCTTGGCCTCGCTGTTGTGCTCTGCCTTCTTGTAGGCGGAGAAGGAGTGGAACACGATGTTCAGGCCCAGAACGATCAGCAGGACAGCAAGGATGAGCTGCAGGCCGTTGGCGATGAACACAGCGCCCCAGGTGGTCTCACCGGCAGGGATGGTGACAGCAGCGGCATTGCTGATGGCCTTGACCATAGCCATGAGACGCTGCACCAGAGCGGTGAAGGTGACGCAGAGCATGATGATCAGCGGGGGGAAGAGCATCTTGTTGCTGCGGCCGGTGACCTTCAGGAAGACGCACAGGGTAGACAGGACCAGAGCGCTCAGCAGCTGGTTTGCAGAACCGAACAGGGGCCAGATGTTGGCGTAGCCGATCTTGGTCAGGATGAAGCCGAACACCAGAGTGATGAAGGTGGAGAAGTAGACGTTGCAGAGCAGCTTGCGCCAGCCCTCAGCGTGCTCCATGTCGTCCACGCTGAACAGCTCCTGGAAGCTCATGCGGCCGATACGGGCCACGGCATCCAGGCTGGTCAGAGCCAGTGCGGAAACGCACATGGTCATAAAGACGGTAGCGGCATAAGCGGGGACACCGAACATCTCAAAGAAACCGGCGACGCCGCGGCTGAAGATCTGGAAGGGAGTACCGGCGGCGGGGGTGCCGTCAGCAGCGGCAGCAGCACCGGCGACGCAGAGAGCCAGAACAGCCAGCAGGCTCTCGAGGATCATGGCGCCATAGCCGACCTTCAGCATATCCTTCTCGTTCTCGACGGTTTTGGAGGAAGTGCCGGAAGAGACGAGGCTGTGGAAGCCGGAGACAGCACCGCAGGCCACGGTGACGAACAGGATGGGGAACATGGTACCCAGCTTCTCGTTGGTGAAACCGGTGAAGACGGGCAGGTTCATGGTGGGATGAGCGACCAGCAGGCCCACAACGGCACCGGCGATCATGGCCACGAACATGAAGGTGGTCATGTGGTCACGGGGCTGCTTCAGCAGCCACATGGGCAGAACTGCGGCAAAGAAGATGTAGACGAAGGTGATGTAGCTCCATGCAGCCTTGCCCAGAATGATGGGCAGGTTCGCACCGATGACGAAGGACAGCACGATGAAAACGATGCTGATGACGCTCTCTTTCCAGCCGGAGAAGTTGAACTTCTTCTGGATGAGGCCGAAGACGACAGCGAAGACCATGAACATGATGGAGACCATACCGGCAGCGCCGTTGGTCTGCGCAGCCTCCACCAGAGCGCCGTCGGCGCCGAAGGCGTTGAAGGTTCCTGCCACCATGTCAGCAAACGCTGCAATGACGATGCCGCAGAACAGCCAGCAGAACAGCAGGAACAGCTTGCGGCCGGTCTTGCCGATGTACTTCTCGATCAGCATGCCCATGCTCTTGCCGTCGTTCTTGACGGAAGCGTACAGAGCGCCGAAGTCGGTGACAGCGCCGAAGAAGATGCCGCCCAGCAGCACCCACAGCAGGACAGGCAGCCAGCCGAAAGCAGCAGCCTGGATGGCACCGGTGACAGGGCCTGCACCGGCGATGGAGCTGAACTGGTGTGCAAACACGGTCCAGCCGTTGGTGGGGACATAGTCACGGCCATCCTCGTGGACGACTGCGGGGGTCTTGGCGGTGGGGTCGATGCCCCATTTGTTGGCCAGCCAGCGGCCGTACAGCGTATAAGCGCCGAACAGACACACGGCTGCGATCAAAACGATGACCAGCGTATTCATTTCTTTTACCTCTTTCCTTTCTTTCACACCGGCAATGGCCGAAGCAGGACGGCTGTGCCCAAAAGCAGGGCAGGCGAAACGGTCCGGAGGGGTGAAAAAAGCCTCCGTCCTCATGAAAGATAGAGACACAAAGATGTATCCCATCTTCCTCGAAGACGAAGGCCAAACGGTGCATCTGCACCGGTCGTTCTCCGCGGTACCACTTCGTTTGCTGCTTTCGGGAGCAGCCGCTTGCGCGTACAGGCGTTCCTGCCGCCGATACGCCGCCCTGTAACGTGGGCTGAACGGCCATGCACTACTGCCGCAAGCGGGTTCGCACAGGCTGCTCGCAGGTGAGGGCTGATCGCACTGTGCTGCCGTCTTGCACCGGAATGGCGGCTCTCTGAGCGCAGGGAATGCGAAAAGTCATGTCCTGTTCATTGCATTTGCCGAATGATTGTGTATACTTTAGTCCTGATTTCATAATTTGTCAATATATTTTGGGCAAGTTAGGAGACTGTGCCATTTTTGCGGGGGAGAGATTAAGAAAATTTAGGCGATTTTTGTTCAGATGTGAGATGAATAAAACTGAATGCCTCCACAGGTGAAATCTGCTAAACTTCCGGAAAGAAAGACCGAATACTTGACTTTTACACTTTCAAGTGATAAAGTAACAGAGTAATAGAAAGACCCCCTGCCGCACCCTGCGGCACTTTGCCCTAAAGGAGGCAGCTATGGCGGACAAGAACCCCAGAAGAAACCCCACCACCGACGCACTGTTCGACGCGATCCTGAGTCTTGAGACGAGGGAGGAGTGCTACAACTTCTTCGAAGACCTCTGCACGGTCAAGGAGATCTCCGATATGGCCCAGCGTCTGGAAGCGGCCAAGCTCCTGCTCGGCGGCAGCACCTACGACCAGATCGTAAAGGCGGTGGAGATCAGCACCGCCACCATCAGCCGCATCAACCGCTGCATCCAGTACGGCTCCGGCGGCTACCGCGACACCATCGAGAAGGTACAGAAGAGCGCAAAGCCGGAGTGACATCCGGGCGGCGAGGCACATAGGATGGACTGCGCCCGATTCCTATTATAGAAAGGAAGGTCCTTCTTATGGCTGATACCACCAACTGCACCCCCTGCGTTTCCTGCGGCTGCCCCGCGTTGCCGAGAGTTTCCTTCGACCAGGCCGTCGTTGACCTGATGGAGAGCATCGCTCTGCAGGAGTCGGCCCTGAGCCACATCCTCTGCGCCGAGACCCAGAAGATGAAAGCCGCCCTCAGCATGGAGGAGCTGGACCTGTGCAAGCTGCTGGAAGTCAACGACTCCGCCACAAACATGGTCCACGCCGTGGCGAACCTTGAGCTGGTTCTGAAAGAGAAGCTGGAATTCATCGCCAACAACCTCTACTACCCCTCGACGGGGAACAGCACCACCACCGAGAGCTGATGTCAAAATGCGACTGCCCGCCCGCAATGGGTGGGCGGTTTTTGCTTTCCGGGGCGGGGCTGCCTAAAAATATGTATAAAAGTCGGAAAAGTGTTTTGTTGGAATTGCTGAATATCGAAATCTGTGCTATACTATATAATGTTTATCCAAAGAGAAAGGGGAACCTGACCTTGCTGCACTACGATGCGATCCTGTTTGACGTGGACGGTACGCTCATCGATTCCGCCCCCGGCATTCTCAATACACTGGAAGAAGTTTTCAGCTCCATGGGCGTTGACGTCGCCCGGAGCGACCTTGGCCGCTACATCGGCCCGCCCCTCCGCAAGAGCTTCGGCGAGCATTTCTCCGACCCTGCAAAAATCGAGGAGGCCACGAAGCGCTACCGCGTGAGCTACGCCGCCAAGGGCTGCCACGAGGGCGGTGTTTACCCCGGCGTGGTGGAGATGCTGGGCCGTCTCAAGGCTGCGGGCCTGACCCTCTGCACGGCCACCTGCAAGCCCACCGACGTTGTGAGGCCCATCCTCGAAGAGCAGGGCCTTGCGCCTTACTTCTCCTTCGTGGGCGGTGCGTCCATGGATGAGAGCCGCGACAACAAGACCGACGTCATCCGCCACGTCCTCGCCCAGCCTGTCATGCAGGGCAAGCGGGTGCTGATGGTGGGCGACCGCCGGGACGATATGCAGGGCGCTGTGAACTGCGGCCTGGACGCCGCCGCTGTGCTCTACGGCTACGGCGGCAGGGAAGAGGTCGCCCCCTTTGCGCCGGTCTTCATGGCCGCTGACTGCAAAGAGCTGACGGACTGGGCTCTCCGCCCGGTGGACGAGCTTTCCCATTCCTGAAACGAGAGGGACTGAATCTATGAGTCGAAAAAAACAACAACAAAACGAAACCATGACTCCCATGCAGCATCGGGCCGTTCTGGTCTGCATCCTCTGCGTGCTGGCGGTGCTGCTGACCTTCGGCATCACCACCACCCTCCTCAAAAAGGAGGAGCCTGCCCCCTCCGTCTCGGAGTCTGTGGCAGACCCCACCCCCGGCGAAGACCTGTCGAGCCACTACCAGATCGACAACGCCTCCACCGCTCTGCTGACGGAGACCGCCGACGCCGGCACGGACTATCTGAACGACACCCTTTTTCTGGGCGATTCCAACACCGTCCGCCTCTATAACAACGGCCTCATCTCCCTGCAGCAGTTCTGCGCCAAAGAGGGCATCGGCACCCAGGTCGCGCTCAACGAGGGCATCGTTACCTTTAAGAAGGATTCCAACCATTACACCATCCCTCAGGCGGTGGCCATGATGAAGCCCCGCCGTGTGGTCATGACCTTTGGCACCAACGACACCGGGATGGAAGTCTCTGACTTCATCGCCCACTACACGGCCCTCATCCAGGCCATCCAGCAGAGCTATCCCTATACCGACATCATCGTCAACACGGTGCCGCCGGTCCCGGCTGACCACTCCAACTACCCCCACATGGACCAGGCCAAGATCGACGACTTCAACATGGCCCTTCTGGATCTGTGCGAGCAGCTGGGCGTCCGCTTCCTCAACTCTGCCGAGGCCCTCAAGGGCAGCGACGGCTACGGCATCGCGGACTACTACACCAGCGGCGACATCCACCTCAAGAGCGCCGGCCTCAAGGCCGTGCTGAACTATCTCCGCACCCACGCCCTGCAGACCGAGGACCGCCGCCCCGACACCAACAACATCCCCACCCGCACCATGGAGTATGTCTCCAACCCCAGCTCCGCCGTGGCCGCTCCCAGCTCGGAGGCTGTCAGCTCCAGCGAGAGTCAGGCCGAGAGTGCCAGCAGCTCGGAGAGCTCTTCCAGCGAGAGCACCAGCGAGGACAAAAAGTACGAGGCCCGCTACCGTGTGGACAAGAACGGCGGCGGCACTCTGAGCGTCGGCAATGACACCGGCAACAGCTCTGTGACTTACACCGTCACCGACCCCGACAAATCCATCACCGTGACCGCTGTCCCGGCGGAGGGCCATGTCTTTGTCAAGTGGAGCGACGGCCTCACCAGCAAGACCCGCACCGACACCGACTTCAAGCAGAATCTGGACGTCACGGCAGTCTTCGGCACGGCCTCCGTCCACATCACCAGCGAGGGCAAGGGCGCTGTGGGCAGCTCCTACACCTTCAAGGCTGCCTTGAGCGGCAAGTACGCCAAGACCGAGAACCTGCGCTGGTATGCCAACGGTCAGGAGGTCACGCAGGCCGCCGGCAAGTCCAGCATCACTGTGGTGGTGGACAGCTCCATGGTCAACGCTTCTTATAAGATCCACGCCGTCGTTACCTACAACGACTGCAAGGTGAGCAGCAACACCCTGACCATCACCATCGGCAGCGGTGTGACCAGCGAGTCCGGCTCCACCAGCAGTTCGTCCTCGTCCCATGCCGGTTCTTCCGGCAGTACATCCTCTTCGTCTTCCTCTGCAAGTTCGGGCAGCTCTTCCCACAGCACCAGCAGTTCGTCGTCGGCATCGTCCAGCACGTCGTCTGGCAGCTCCAAGGCAGAGTCGGAGTCCGAAAGCAAGGCCGAGTCTAAGGCAGAATCCAAGACTGAGAGCAAAGCTGAGTCCAAGGCCGAGAGCGAAGCAGAATCCAAGGCCGAAAGCAAGTCGGAAGCCTCCGCCAGCAAGGAAGCCGAAAGTAAGGCAGAATGACGCCCCGCACCTTCCTCTGCGAAGCCGCATAGGCTGAGCCGAGAGGAGGCGAGCGGATGTTCCGTGAAGAAATGCGAGTCCTCGGCCTGCCCGGCGCAGAAGATGTGACCGACGGCAGCGTGGACTACTACGACATGGATTGGGAAAACGTCGAGAACGGCGTGACGGAGGAGCAGATGGCAAAGTGCATCGCAAAAGAGTGCGCCTGCACGCCGCGCTGTAAGTGCAGCGGGAACCTGCCGGACCAGTCCGACGACGAAGCCTATGAAATGACGTTGGAATGATAAAAATACGAGAAGCCAGCTCTGCCGGGCGGGGCTGGCTTCTCGCTGTTCTCAAACCGCATCGCAGCCGCGCCCGCTCAAGGCGGCAGGCGGCTCGAAAAATGATAGAGAAGGGAAAGAAACATGGCAAAATATTATTGCATCCTCTTCGATGCAGACAATACGCTTCTGGACTTTGACGCCGCCGAGAACAAGGCGCTGGCTGAGACGCTGGTGGAATACGGCATCGAGCCGGACGCCGGGACGGTGCAGACCTACCGGGACATCAACTCGGAGCTCTGGCGTCAGCTGGAAAAGGGCCAGATACGCCGCGACAAGCTGATGGGGGAGCGCTTCACCCGCTTCCTCAAGGCCATCAACGCAGCCGGTGACGGCGTGGAGATGAACCGCTGCTACCTCGACCACCTGTCCTCCCACCCCGACCTGATGACCCCCAATGTGCTGGACGTCCTCGGGGAGCTTTCCGAGGTGGCGACACTGGCCATCGTGACCAACGGCTTCGAGAAGGTGCAGAGCCGCCGGGTGGCAGAATCCGGCATCGGGGCCTACCTTGAGGACGTCTTCGTCTCCGAGAAGCTGGACAGCGAGAAACCCAGCCGCCGCATCTTCGACTCCGCCCTCCGCGCTCTGGGTGTGGAGAACCGGGAGCACGTCCTGGTAGTGGGCGACAGCCTCACCAGCGACATTCAGGGCGGCGTGAACGCGGGCCTCGACACCTGCTGGTTCAACCCCGGCCACGCCGAGAACCCGGGCAAGGTGAGCCCCACCTACGAGATCGCCTCGCTGGAAGAGCTCTACCCGCTGGTGATGGAGCCGGAAGAGCTGGCGAACCTCGGCCTCAAGCACCGCCGTCATCAGCTGTAACGGCGGGAATGTCCCTATCCACCCTACTGGAAAAGAACACGGAAGAACGATATGCTGATTCATTTGGAAAAACTCGGAAAGAGCTTTGGCGAGAAAGTCGTCCTGCACGACGTGAGCGCCAGCGTGGAAAAAGAAGACCGCATCGGCATCGTGGGCCAGAACGGCGCAGGCAAGACGACCCTGCTCAAAATTCTGACCGGCGTCTACACCGACTATGACGGCGAGTTCAGCGTGACCCACGGCGTGACGCTGGGCTATCTGGAGCAGAACGCAAAGCTCGATGTCACGCTGGATATTTACGGGGAGATGCGCTCTTCCTTCGCCCCTGTGCTGGACGCCATGGCCCAGATGCAGATCTTGGAAAAGAAGATGGCGGCCTCTCCCGACGATGCCGCCCTTCTCGAAAAGCACGACGAACTGCAGAACATCATCGACGCCGCCGACGGCTACAACATGGACGTCAACATCAAGAAGGTGCTGTCCGGCATGGGCTTTGCGCAGGATACCTGGAGCAAGAATGTGGGCGTCCTCTCCGGCGGTGAGCTGACCCGTCTCCGTCTGGCCAAGCTCCTCCTCGAGAAGCCGGACGTCCTCATTCTGGACGAGCCCACGAACCATCTGGACTTCGCCACCATGGAGTGGCTGGAAAACTACCTCAAGGGCTACTCCGGTGCCGTTCTGGTGGTCAGCCACGACCGCTATTTCCTCGACAACGTCTGTACCAAGATCTGGGAAGTCTCGTTCCAGACCATGACCACCTATAAGGGCAACTTCTCGGCCTATCTGCCCCAGAAGGAAGCCGCCGACGCCCTGCGCCAGAAGCAGCACGACGCCGACGTGGCGCTGGCCGAAAAATTACAGGACTACATCGACCGCAACCTCGTCCGCGCCTCTACCACCAAGATGGCCCAGAGCCGCCGCAGGCAGCTGGAAAAGCTGGAGATCACCGAGGCCCCTCAGGACGAGACCAACCAGCTCAAGTTCCGCTTCGAATACGACGTGGAGCCGTGGAATGAGCTGGTGCTGCTCAAGAACCTGACCATTAAAATCGGCGACCGCACCCTGCTGGAGCCCTTCACCTATACGGTCTGCCGCGGCCAGCGGCTCATCATCGCCGGCCCCAACGGCGCAGGCAAATCCACCCTGATGCAGGTGCTGGACGGCAAGCGCCGCCCCTCCGGCGGCATGGTGCGCCTTGGCACCGGCGCACGGCCCAGCATCTTCGCCCAGCAGCAGAACCGCATCGGCGCGGGCCGCGTCATCGACGTCATCTGGAACAAGTACCCCCGGATGACCGAGCTGGAAGTCCGCAGCCATCTGGCAAAGCTGGGCTTCCGGGGCGAGACGGTCTTCAAGCCCTGCGAGGCCCTGTCCGGCGGCGAGCTGGCCCGACTGCGCTTTGCAGAGATCGTGCTGGAACGCCCGAACCTGCTGTTCCTGGACGAGCCTACCAACCATCTGGACATCTACACCCGCGAGAACCTGACCGAGGCGCTGATGGCCTACACTGGCACGCTGCTCCTCGTCACCCATGACCGCCACCTGATGAACAGTCTGGCCTGCCCCATCCTCTACCTCGAGGACGGCAAGGCGGTCATCTACCCTAGCTATGACGCCCTGATGGGCCGCGCCGCTCCCGCCCCCGTGGCCGAGAAGAGCAGCGAACCCGCCAAGGCGGGCTACGGCAAAGAGCAGCGCCGCCGCCGGGCCGAGCTGCGCGCAAAGATCAAAGCCTGCGAGGACGAGATGGAAGCCTGCGGCGCCCGCGAAGTGGAGCTGGAAAACGAGATCAACTCGCCGGAAGTCTACAACGACCCCCAGCTTTTGCGGGAAAAGAGCGACGAGCTCAGCGACCTGCGCTTCCATCAGGACGAGCTTTTCGCCGCATGGGAAGCCGCTGTCGAAGAGCAGGAGCAGTACGAGCAGACCGCCGGCGGCGAAGAATGACCGATGCAGCAAAGGGGGAGAGCCGATGGCAAACCGAAACCATGACCCAAAGAAAACACACGAGATCGCACTTTCCGGCCTGCTGTTCGCGCTGGCGATGGCTCTTTCCTTCATCGAAGGCACACTGGTCATCCCGGGCCTTGCGCCGGGCATGAAGCTGGGCCTTGCGAATATCGTAGTGATGTATGCACTGTTCTTCATGGGGGCGCGGCAGGCGCTCTATCTCGACCTGCTCAAGGCGCTGTTCGTCTTTCTCGTCTCCGGCTGGACGGCAGGTTTCCTCTCGCTCTGCGGCGGACTGCTGTCCCTGCTGGTGATGTGGGTGCTCTACTATAAGCTCCCGTTCCGGCCCACATGGTTCATCCTGTCGGTCTGCGGCGCACTGTCCCACAACATCGGCCAGCTGCTTGGCGCGGGGCTCATCCTGTCCTCGGCCATGTCGCTGTACTATGCGCCGGTGATGCTGGTGCTGGGCCTCGTCATGGGCGCCCTCACGTCGCTGACCCTCCGGGCCATCCTGCCCGCACTGGGCAGACTGGGCTACAACACCCGGGAAAAGCGCTGAACAGTTGCATCTGCAAACATTTTTCGCTATAATAAAATGATAGATTTGATATGACCCTACAAAAAAGCCGCCCTTATGGATGACTCGCATCCGAGGGACGGCTGGGAGGTTTTGTACTATGTCTGAAAAAGTTACGGTCAAGGTGGAGCGGAGCGTCCTCCACCTTCCGGCCATCGCCCTGCGCGGGCTGGTGGTCTTCCCCAACAATCTGCTCCACTTCGAGGTAGGCCGCGAGAAGAGCATCGCCGCCGTGGAGTGGGCCGTCAGCAACAACTCTGACGTCTTCCTCGTGGCACAGAAAGAGATGAAGGTCGAAGACCCCAAGGCCGCCGACCTCTATACTTACGGCGTCGTGGCCGAGGTCAAGCAGGTGATGCGGGTGTCGGACGACCTCGTCCGCATCCTGGTCGAAGGCAAATACCGCGCCAAACTCTCCGAGATGGAGGACGACGGCAGCTTCCTGCTGGCCACCGTCCGCCCGGCCCCGGTCAAGATGGCGAAGCCCGAGGAACTGCCGGAGGCGGACGTCCTCGTCCGCAACGTCAAAAAGAGCTTTGACGACCTGCTGGCTCTGAACCCCCACATCGGCAAGGACGTGGTGTTTGCCATCACCACCAGCACCGACGCCGCTTTCCTGTCCGAGTACATCCCGGCCAACCTCCTGTTCCGCTTCGAGGATAAGCAGGCCATTCTGGACGAAGGCACCCTGATGGGCCGTCTGCATCTGCTCATCGAGAAGATGCACCGGGAGCGCCGGATGCTCGAGATCGATAAGGAGATCGCCCAGAAGGTAGACGAGGCGATGGACAAGAACCAGCGCGACTACTACCTCCACGAGCAACTCCACATGATCAGCGAGGAGCTGGGCGAGGACGACGATACCACCGCCGAGGCCGAGGAGTACCGCCGGAAGATCACAGCCCTCCATCTGGACGAGGATCGGGAAAAGAAGCTTCTCAAAGAGGTGGACCGCCTCTCCAAAATGCAGAGCAGCAATCAGGAAGGCACGGTCATCCGCACCTATCTGGACACCTGCCTCGACCTGCCCTGGAACACCTTTACCGAGGACGATCTGGACATCGCCAAGGCCCAGCGTGTGCTGGACCGGGACCATTACGGCCTGAAGAAGGTCAAGGACCGCATCCTCGAGGTGCTGGCCGTCCGCAAGCTGGCCCCCGACGTGAAGGGCCAGATCATCTGCCTCGTCGGCCCTCCGGGTGTCGGCAAGACCAGCATCGCCCGCTCCATCGCCGAGAGCCTGAACCGCAAGTATGTCCGCATCAGCCTCGGCGGCGTGCGGGATGAGGCCGAGATCCGCGGCCACCGCCGCACCTACATCGGCGCGATGCCCGGCAAGATCATCAACGCCATGATCTCTGCCAAGAGCTCGAACCCCCTGATGCTTCTGGACGAGATCGACAAGCTGGCAGGCGACTTCCGGGGCGACCCGGCGGCCGCTCTGCTGGAAGCCCTCGACCCCGAGCAGAACAGCACCTTCAACGACCATTTCATCGATATGCCGTTTGATTTGAGCCATGTGCTCTTCATCACCACGGCCAACGACCTCGGTGCCATCCCCGGCCCGCTGCGCGACCGCATGGACGTCATCGAGCTGCCCAGCTACACCCGGGTGGAAAAGTACAACATCGCCCGGAAGCATCTGGTCCCCAAGCAGCTGGACGCCTGCGGCCTGACCGGCAAAGTCACCTTCTCCCAGAGCGCCCTCTACGGCATCATCGACGGCTACACCCGCGAGGCCGGCGTCCGCAATCTGGAGCGCACCATCACCAGCGTCCTGCGCAAGTGCGCCCGGAAAATTGCTTCCGGCGAGGCGGAGAATGTCTCCGTCACCGGCACCGGCCTCGAAAAGCTGCTGGGACCCCGCATGGTCAAGCCCGAGTTCCTCAACCGCACCAACGCCATCGGTATCGCCAACGGTCTGGCATGGACCAGCATCGGCGGCGAGACCCTGCCCATCGAGGTGCAGGTCATCGACAACGGCAGCGGCAAGATCACCGTCACCGGTTCTCTGGGCGACGTGATGAAGGAGAGCGCCCAGCTGGCCATCACCTATGCCCGCGTCCATGCCGCAGAGTACGGCATCGACTCCGAGCGTCTCAAGAAGTGCGACCTGCACATCCACGCCCCGGAGGGCGCAGTCCCCAAAGACGGCCCCTCTGCCGGCGTCACCCTGACCACGGCCCTCATCTCTTGCCTGTCCGGCATCCCGGTGCGGGGCGATGTAGCCATGACCGGCGAGATCACCCTCCACGGCAATGTGCTTCCCATCGGCGGCCTCCGCGAGAAGAGCATGGCCGCTTACCGCGAGGGGATGAAGACCGTCCTCATCCCGAAGGACAACGTGTCCGATCTGTACGAGGTGGACGACGAGGTCAAGAAGAACATCGAGTTCCTGCCCATGTCCAACCTGTCGCAGGTCCTCGCCGCAGCCCTCCTCAAGCCAAAGACGGTGTCTGCGGGCCACCCCCGCACCAGGAAGGTAAAGCCCGCTGAGGCTGCGGCCCTGCCGCAGACGACTGAAAAGCCGCAGCCGGGTGCGGTCTGCTGAGACGAAAGGAGCGAAGCTATGAACTATAACAAAGCGGATTTCATTGCAAGCTACGGCATTTCCAGCCAGCTGCCCGAGAGCGACCGCCCGGAGCTGAGCTTCTCCGGCCGCTCCAACGTGGGCAAATCCAGCCTCATCAATAAGCTCTGCAACCGCAAGAATCTCGCCCGCGTGTCCAGCACGCCGGGCAAGACGGCTACCATCAACTTCTATGCGGTGGATGACTGCTACTTCGTGGACCTGCCCGGCTACGGCTATGCCAAGGTGAGCAACGCCGACCGTGAGCGCTGGGACGACCTCATCAACAGCTACTTCGAGGCTCAGCGCCACCACACCCTGCTGGTCCAGCTCATCGACTGCCGTCACGCCCCCAGTGCCGACGACATCCAGATGCTGCATTATCTCCACTACCACAACATCCCCTTCGTCGTGGCCCTGACCAAGGCCGACAAGCTCAAGAAGAGCCAGCTGGCCCAGACGCAGGAGGAGTTCGAAAAGCTCTGCCTGCCCTACGGCTGCCAGAAGGTGGTGCTGACCAGCGGCGAGAGCGGCTACGGCATCCCGGAGCTGCAGGCTGTGCTGAACGCAGCCGTCGCCGCCGAGTACGAGGCAAACGCAGAGGACGCGGAGTAACGCAATGGCTTACAACGAATTTGCTTATTTTTACGATGAGTTCAACGGCGAGGCCGACTACGAGGCCCTGTATGCCCACATCAAAAAAGAGCTGGAAGCCCACGGTATCCATGACGGCATCCTCGCAGACCTGGGCTGCGGGACAGGAGAGCTGACCCTGATGCTCACTCAGGCGGGCTACGATATGATCGGCATCGACCAGTCGGAGGAGATGCTCTGCGTCGTCCGGGACAAGGCTGAGCAGCTGGGCCTTTCCAGCGGCCTGCTTCTTTTGCGGCAGGACCTGCTCAAGCTCGACCTCTACGGCACCATCCGGGGTGCGGTGTCCACCTTCGACACCTTCAACCACATCCCGGACCTGGATAAAGCCATCGCCAACGCCGGTTTCTTTATGGAAAAAGGCGGTGTGCTCCTGTTCGATATGAACACGCCCTATAAGCACCAGAACGTGCTGGGCGAAAACGTCTTTACGTTTGAAGAAGAGGACGCCTCCTGCGTCTGGCGCAACCATTACAGCGCCGCCGACCGCCGGGTGGAGATCAGCGTGGACATCGACTACCGCGAGACGGGGGAGCACTTCCACGAGCAGTTCTACGAGTACACCTACGACCTCGACACCATCCGCGCCGCTCTGGAAAAGCATGGTTTTGCGCTGGAAAGTGTCTGCGACGGCGAGAGCTTTGGCCCTCTGACCGACGAGAGCGAGCGCTATTTCTTCTGCGCAGTCAAACAGTATACCCAACTGGAGGAACAATAATATGTCGAATCTTATCCGCGGCATTTCTGAAAACGGCGGTGTCGTGTTCTGCGGCGTGGACTCCACTGAGATCGTCCGCACGGCAGAAAAGCTGCATACCACCAGCGCCACCTGCAGCGCAGCCCTTGGCCGTCTGCTCACCGGTGTCTCCCTGATGGGCGCGATGCTCAAGGATGATGGCGACTCCATCACCCTGCGCGTGTCCGGCGGCGGCCCGGCTGGCGTCGTCATCGCCTGCACCGACGCACACGGCAACGTCAAAGGCTGCATCGACCACCCGCTGGTCGAGCTTCCCGCAAAGGAGAATGGACATCTGGACGTGGGCGGCGCAGTCGGCAAAGACGGCGTTCTGACCGTCATCCGGGACAACAAGCTCCAGAAGGAGCCGACGGTGGGGCAGGTGCCGCTGGTGTCCGGTGAAATCGCCGAGGACATCACCAGCTACTACGCCTACAGCGAGCAGATCCCTACCGTGTGTGCGCTGGGCGTTCTGGTGGACAAGGACCTGTCCATCGCCTGCGCCGGCGGCTATCTGCTGCAGCTCCTGCCGGGCGCGACCGATGCCGAGATCACCCGTCTGGAGCAGAACATTGCCGCCATGCCTTCCGTCACCGAGATGCTCCGGGCAGGGAAGACCCCGCAGGATATGATGGAGCTGGCAATGGCGGGCTTTGACCCGCAGGTCCTCGATACCCGCGAGGTGAAGTATCAGTGCGACTGCAGCAAGGAGCGCACGAAGGATATGCTCCTCAGCCTTGGCCGCAAAGAGCTGGTAAAGCTCCGGGACGAAGACCCGAAGTGTGAGGTGGTCTGCCACTTCTGTCACACGAAGTATGAGTTCGACCTGAACGAGCTTCTGGCCGAGACGGCTCCGGAAGAGAAGTAACAAAAATCCATAATCATAAATCGCCGCATGGCCGGAGCAGATGTGCTCGGGGCTGTGCGGCGTTTTCATTTGCAGACGTCGGCGGTGATGGTATAGACGACCCGGTAGTGGAGGGCGTTTTCTTCGACAGAGACGTCCTCTTTGCGGGCCAGAAGCTCAAAATCGGCCCAATTTTGCTGTAAAGCTTGTTTACTTTGCAGCCTTGCAAGGGCCAGAGCCTGCTCTTCGGTCCGCTCCAAATCGGTGGAGATTTTGTAATAATATGTCGTTTCTTCGATAAAAGCAGGAACAGGAAGTCCAAGGGCTTCTGGCTGGTAGTGTCGGACGACGGCTTCGGCCTCTGCCTTGCCTGGAGCAGGATGCAGGGAGGGCAGAGCGATAGCATGACCGTCCCAGAACAGCGTCCGATACACGGCCTGCTGCCCTGTGAGCTGTTCGATGGGCAGCAGGAGGGCAGTATCCTGCTCGTTTTCCCACTCGAACTGCGCCCGGACGCTGCCCGCCGCAGGCTGAAAGATGAGCGTTCCGTCCCGTTCGGCGCGGGCTGTCCCGATGAGGCCCTGACCGGCTTCTACGGCCTGGCCGGGGACGACGAGCATCGTCCCGCTGACGAGGTTGGTGCGAACGACCGTGCCGGACACCCTGGCCCGGAGGCCGTGGAGCGTCCCGGCAGCGATGTCCGGCACCGGTTTAGCCGCAGCCGCTTCCGCCACCAGCTTTCCCTTCATAAAGTTGAGGCTGGCCCAGGAAAACTCACCGCTCTGGAGCAGAGCGTATTCTCCGGCGGTGAGTTTTTCCTGTGTGACGGCATTTCCCGGGAAAAGCCCTGCCTCCCACAGGACGACGGCGGCCCGCGCCTGCTGGCCGGGCGTCAGGCCCACCGGTTCGACGAACCAGACAAAGCCCTGCAGCCAGAACAGCAGAGGGAGAAAGACAAGGCATCCGGCCCAGATCCCCCGCCGCCGGAGAAGGGGACGGATGCAAAAGAAAAGACCCTGCCGTTTTTGGATGCGCAGCCGCACCCGCCGTCTGCAGGCCAGAGCGGCCAGTTTCCGATAATGCCATGCGGCGCACCGGGCCGAGAACCCGCCGGGCCGGGGAACGATGTCGGAGAGGTGCAGCCCGCCTGCGGCCGCAGCAGTCAGCAGACCTTCGACATCGCCGTTCTGCGCCGCAAAGGTGATGCCCGCCCAGAGCTGAATCCATTCCATGGTAGAAAGCTCCTATTCCTTTGAAAAATCGGTCCGCAGAATCTGCCCCCGCAGGGTGAGCCTCCGGGCGGAGAGTGTCTCTATCTTCAAATCGTCGCCGTAGACCGTCAGAGTGCCGCGCCCCAGCTCGAGGCAGAGCTTGCCTTCTTCGTAGGAGCGGATGCGCCGGAACTGCTCGATCTCCATCCTTCTGCCACTCAGGTAGACCGAAGCCCGTCCGTAGAAGTCCCCGGGCGGCTGACGGAACATCCGCCGGAACCAGCCGCGCAGGGAATGCGTTTGCTTTCGTTTTCTTCCCACGCTGCTCCCTCCCGCCATGCAAACCGCTGCCAATTACTACATATATATGGAAATGGAGGGTGCGCGTATGATTCAGAAAGAGAAAATCCGGGGCGTGGGGTACTTTTTGATGGCGCTGGTTGCGGGTCTGCTGCCGTTTGCCGCGCCGGATGCCTGCGCACAGGCCCTGCGGGAGGGGCTGGCGCTCTGCGGCGGTCCGCTGCTGCTTTCGCTGTTCCCGTTCCTCATCGTGTCCACGCTGCTCATCCAATGCCCGGCGGCGGATGTGCTGGGGCTGCCCTTCTGCCCAGTTGCAAGGCTCATCGGGGTCCTCGCTCCGGCGGCTGGGCGGGTGCTGCTCATCGGCTCTCTGGGCGGCTTTGCCCCCGCAGCAAGTGCCGCCGCCGAGGCCGTCCGCTCCGGGCAGCTCACCACGCGGGAGGCCGATGCGCTCCTTCCGGCCTGTGTCTGTTCCGGCCCGTCCTTTGTGATACTGGCTGTCGGGCAGTCCATGCTGGGCAGTGCAGAGCTGGGCGTCCTGCTGTTCCTTGCACAGGTGGCGGCGGGCTATCTGTCCGCCGCGCTTCTGGCGCGGCTGGGAGGGACGCTTGGGTCAATGGCGCACCCCGCTGTCCCGACCGCTTCGCAGCCTCTCCGGCTGGACGGCATCATCGCGCAGGCGTCCCAGACCTACCTCAAGCTCTGCGGCTTCGTCCTGTTTTTCCGGATGCTGGCCGCAGGAGCGGGGGAAGTGCTGCCCTCCGGTGCAGGCGTTTTCTGCGCGATGCTTTTGGAGGTCTGCTCCGGCTGTGACCTGGCTGCGAAAAGTGGCCGGTTCGCCAGTATGCTGTGCTGCGCGGCGCTGAGCGTGCAGGGACTTTCTGTTCTGATGCAGGTGCGGACCATCTGCCCGCCCGAGATGACCCTCCGCCCGCTCTACCGCGCCCGGCTGCTCCATCTGCCGCTTTCGCTGCTGATATTCTATCTTCTCCTTCCTCAGCGGGCGCAGGAGACGTTCAGCAGCCTGTGCGGCCGCGTGACCACGATGCGCCGCCTCCCGCCCGACTGTGCACTGCTGGTGTTTCTCGGCTGCTGCTTTGTGGTCTGTGAGCTGAGCCGCGTCCTTGCAAAGGAGCTAAATCAAACACAGAGGGATAAAGTTGCGAATCAATCTTGACAGCTCCCGGCTTTTATGGTAAAATATCACACGTTGCAGAGATCGCAATGTGCTACTGTGGCTCAGCCGGTAGAGCAGCTCACTCGTAATGAGCAGGTCGTCCGTTCGAATCGGATCAGTAGCTCCAAAGTAAAATCCCCGAAAAGTGGCTTCGCGCCTGGCTTTTCGGGGATTTTTGTTTGGCTGGAAGATAGCCTTCGGAGGGGAATGTGGGCGCTAATTGCCCTAATTTCCCGGAAAGTTTTTTTGAAATGCAAGTCAAGATGCAAGTCAAAAAGGGCAAGAAACAAGTCAGCCGGACTGTGTACAGGACTTTTTGAGGTAAGTGTCCAGCCGGTTTATTTTCTTCTTCTTGAATTTTTTGTCGAGGGCGGTATAGATGCCAAGCGTGACCGAGATGTCTTTGTGGCCCATCTGGTCGCGGGCGGTCATGACGTCCACACCGGCAAAGTACATCAGAGTGCAGAAGGTATGGCGGAGCTGGTGCGGGGTGAAGGTGTCGATGCGCATGGGCAGGCCGCCCGGGCGATTTTTGTTCTGCTGGCCGTCGTAGCCGTACTTGACGTTCAGGTCGCGCATATAGCTTTCCCACAGACGCTTCCAGCCCTGCTCGGTCATCTGCTGGCCTTTGTGGTTGTGGAGCACATAGAAGCAGCCATCCTGCTGGGTGCGAAGATAATCGACAAGAACTTTGGGGATGCTGACGACGCGGACGCCGGCAGGGGTCTTGGTGATCTTGACCTTTTTAGCGCGGAAGTCATAGCCTTTGTTGACCGTGATGGTGGCGTCGTCGAGGTCGATGTCGGCCCAAGTGAGGGCGGTGGCCTCGCTGCGGCGGAGGCCGGAGTAGAGCAGGAGCATGGCGGCTCGCTGGGCGGCGTGGGGTGTTTCACGGATCCAGCGCTGCTGCGCCTCGGTGAGGGGGTCGCGCGGCTCTGGTGCAGCCCCGGCGGGGGTGATGGTCTTGACCAGAGGGTTATACATCACGATCTCCGGGATGGCGAGGTCATACGCCGCCTTGGCGCTGCCGCGCAGGTTGGTGAGGGTGAAGTGGGAGAGAGGCGGCTTGCCGTCGTGCCAGTCGGCCAAGTTGTTGAGCACCTGCTGGAAGTCGGCCGCACGCAGCTCAGACGCCGGGACGTCCACAAGCTCGCCCCAGTGGGCCTTATTGGTCGCCAGTCGGTCAATGCTTTTCTGGCCGATGCCCTTTGCCTTTTTGGCGGCAATGAGGTTATCGTACAGGGTGCCTAAGGTGGCTTCGGCCTGCTCCGGATCCATGCCCTTGCTGACGGCAGAACGGAAATCATCTGCAGCGGCCTTGGCCTCACGGAGGGTCGAGCCATAGAAGGTCTTGTATTTGCGTTTTCCGTCCGGGCCTTTGCCGAGGTAGACCTGACAGGAATACCGTCCATCGGCACGCTTTTTATTTTTGGCCATAAAAACTCCTTTCCGACTTGCTTGCCGATGCACATGAGGTATGGTATACTGGATGTGTCAGCAGGCAGAGAGTCATTGACTACGTTTTTCTCCGACATTGTCCCATGCGCGCCCCGGCAGCTTTTTCGTACAAGGCTGCCGGGATCTTTTTTACACAAACGCCCCCGCTGGTGGAAACACTGGCGGGGGCGTTTGGTTATGTATCGGCGCTCAGGAGGTCGGCGGGTTTGATGTGTAGGATGTTACAGAGTGCAAAGAGATTATCTGTTTTGGGCTGGCCTGCGCCTCGCTCATAATAGCCGATCGTACCGGTGGTGACATCGAGCTTCTCCGCCAATTCCTTCTGCGTCAGCCCGGCGGCCTGCCGTGCCTCCCGGATGATGCGGGCAGATTCGGGATGGGGGCGGGTGGACATAAATAAGCACCTCGATTCAAAATAATAAAAACGACCCCGCCATGGTGCGCATCATTGAGAGGCGTGGCGGGGTCTTTGTCATGACCCGCCATGATACGCTTGAATGCTTTCGCACTCAGAGGCTTAGCGGGTTCTGTTGCTTGTAGACAACACTTTTTTAATTCCCCAATTCACGCAGGGTGGGGTTAACCTGTAAGTTCATTATACAGGTTAGCCGAGAAAAAATCAATGTGTAGATAACGTATCAAGGGAGTCAACGACGCCTTCTAAGACCGTACGCAGAATCTTTTCATCCCGGTGTCCGTCAATAATTTCTCCGTTTTTACTGACAATGGTTCCATCCAAATCGGTTATATCTTGCAGATTTTTATTGCGGGTGCCGTTTCCGGCAACATAGAGGTCATACATTACGAGGATTTTTAGCTTCATGTCATATGTAAGAGCGAAATCATAATCTTTATAGATGCCCACAAAACGCACTTTGATTTCGTCATTTATATGTTCGGCCAAATCATTCATAAAAGGAACGAGTTCTTTTTTCATCGGCAAGCTAAATGATTCTAGAACAATCCCTTCGGAAACAGTAGAATCAGTCTGTCCGTTTGAAAAATTATATCGATTGTCACCGATTTTAACGATCACACTATTAAAACCAGACGCAAAAGATCCTGTACGATTGAAGTCGAGATAATAAAAATCATAAGTATCGTTGAGGTATAGGCTGGAAGAAGCGCTTAATCGCGAATCATCATCAGAAACAATATAAGTGCCGCCTTCTTCTATGGTGCCAAACCGGGGAAATGCAAAAGTCCAACCGGCCATATCGTCGGTCACAACTCCTACATAATCTTTCCCATCAAAGACGCTCATATCGAACTTCTTTGTAGCGAATGCCGGAAGAGAGGTGGAAACCATGATAGTCGCCGCAAGGGCAAATGAAATTAGCCGCTTTCGCATCTGTGATTTCTCCATATACTAATCTGCCGCTTTGGTTTAGCCAGAGCGGTTATTTTTTATGCTTCCTTTGCGCCCAGACCAGACGCAGGACATTTTTTATAACGTCCGGTGAGGACGAGGTCTTCGACATACTCCACCGCCTTGGTCTGGCCCTCATCGTTGAGCTGGTCGAAGGCTGCTAAAAGAGTGGACTGCTGGGGAGTGAGGACGTGAGCTTCGGCAAGCTCGGACGAAAAATCATCCTGATACAGGAAATTGGGGTCAACGTGAAGAATATCAAAAATTTCCACCAGAATTTCCCACTTTGGACTGCTTACACCATTCTCATAGTTGCTGATGGCGTTTTTGGTCACACCAAGTTTCTTGGCTAAATCCTGCTGAGTAAATCCAGCCTGCTCACGCGCCTGTCGGAGCCGAGAAGCAAAAGACATTTGAACCACTTCCTTAAAAAATCTCGTTCTGGTGCAAGTATAAAGGCCACGTCTTGAAAAGTCAAGATGAAAGTTCAAGAAAATTGAACAAAGCTCTTGACTAAACAAGAATCCTGTGCTATTGTAAAAATGTCCAAGAAACTTGTACATGAAAGGAGCGTGCAGAATGAGTGCAACTGAGATGATTTATAAAATCATTGATGAAAAATGCTTGAAGCAATCAGCGGTTGCAAGGGCAGCAGGCTATGACCCGAAAAAATTCAATGCTCTTCTTCGCGGACGGAAGAAGATGACATCGGAGGACGTCGTGCCAATTTGCAAAGCGTTGGGCATAACTCCGAATGAGCTTTTCGGGATTGACCGCTGACCCGCCGAAGAGTGCGGGAGGGAGGAGGAAAGATGGACAACGAAAGCAAAAAGCCCTGCGCTCCTGTGGAAGAGGAGGGCAGGGACACAACCACCGTATTTCGGGAAGAAGACCCGCTTTGTGCTGCACTGGACGATTTTTGTTATGCACTGAATTTCTGGTACGGCTCCATGAACAACCCGTGGCAGCGGGAAGACAGGGCGTACCGGAAGAAACTGGCGAAGGACGTACAGGACAAGCTGCGGAGGGTCATCGAGGCCGGTTCGGTTTCTGGATCGTAGCACGGAAAACGCCGTGGACTGAACGAGGGTCGTTATAAAAATCGATTTCGCCAGACTGAAATCTACGGTGAATCTCCCGGTAACAGTCAATACAGGCTTGGCATCCATCGAAGCGGGGACAACCGCTTGGATAGGAAAAAGCCGGAGCCTGACCGGGGCCTTGAGCCAGCCGTATTTCGGCGTGAAGTTTAGGAGAACCTTCGGGGAGACACATCGGACAGCTGATATAGAAGTCGATGATGTAGGACATGGTAGATCACCTCCTTTCCCGGGGTATTGTATCATAGTTCAAAAAGTTTGGCCACGAAACGGGCCGCTGACCCGCCGAAGAGTGCGGGAGAAAGGAGGAAAGATGTTTGCAAATCTGGTGGTGGAGCTGAAGAAGCATCACTACAGCCAGCGAGGGCTGGCGGCGCACATTGGGATCTCGGAAAGCTCGATGAATGACAAAATGAATGGCCGGACTCAATTTACTCTGCGGGAAGCAAAAGCCATTCAGGCGGTATTCGAAGGCCGTACACTGGACTACCTGTTTGAAGAAAAAGAATGAGCACCTGTGTTGCAGCACAGATGCCCAAAGGGGAAACGATTACTTTTTCTTGCTGGACTTGGACGGTCTGGTTTGTGCTAAGGCGCTGGCAGCAACGCTCTTTACTTTAGAGCCATAGCGTTTATCACACAAAATGGAAGACGCCTTGCCTGCGACGGCCTTGCTGGTCTGCTTTGAATTTGCCATGAAATGACCCCCTTTCTGTCGAGATATTGACAGTATAAGGGGCTGGCGGCAAAAAGGCAAACGAGCTATTTTCCCACAGAGTACCGATGATTCCATCAAAGGAACGCAAAGTGTCGTAAAGTACCATTAAGCTTCACGAGATTTTCACAACTGACCCGCCGAAGAGTGCGGGAGGAAGGAAAACATATGAACCGTTACATTATCGTTATCCCGGCGAAGAACCGGAGTTTTCTGCTCAAGTGCGACGAGGGGGACGGCGCGAAGCTGGAGACCCTGCAGAGGCTGGTGAGCGGGTATGTGGAGACCGTGCCTGCGGCGCTGGACGCCACCTGGGCGCGGGAGGAAGCCGACCGGCTGGTGCTGCTGGTGGACGAGGACGGCCGCCTGAAGTGCAAGGCCGCGAACCAGAGGGCCACGCAGCTGGCCCCGGCGGACGTCACGGAGAACGGCAAGCAGCCCATCGTGGGCGCTGCCGTGCTGATGTTCCAGCGGGGCGACAAGCTGCTGGGGTTTACAAAGCACGTGGCCGACACCATTTGCAGAGAGTGGCTGTAAGGAGAGGATGACCATGCGGAAGGCGAAGGTCTGGGACGCGAGGCAGCTGCCCGCATATCTGACCGTGGCACAATACGGCGAGCTGATGGGCATCTGCCCGAAGACGGTGCGGCGGATGTGTCAGCGGGGCGAGCTGCCCGCCCACAAAGAAGGGCCGAGGCTGTGGCGCATCGACAAGAACGCAGCGCTGGAGCAGCGGCAGGAGACCATGGAGCTCTGTCGGCGGAACGCCAGGAAGGCCCCGAAAAACAAAAAGCCCGCCGGTGCTGGAACACCGACGAGCTTCCGAGTGACAGGTTGAAGGGCCTATCACCAGAATGATTTTACCACAGAGAAGGGAGAATTGCAATGAAAATGAAGATACAGGTGCTTTACCTGACCGGCACTGTGCTGCTCATCGGTGCGGCAGGGGTGGGCGACAGCATCACCTTTGACGCCGTGGGCAGCTGGACGGGCGCGGCCATCCTGACCGTGCTGATGGCTGCCGGCGGCATCGTCTGCTGGGGCTATGGCCGGGGTCTGGAGATTGAGCAGGCAGAGAAGGCGCAGCTGCGCCGGTACTGCCGGAAGCTGAAGCGCTGCCAGAGCGGGGCGGAAGAGAAGAACGACAGGCATAGTGCGTGAAGGAGAAGAGTGCAATGGTACGGATCAAGATCAAAAAAGTAGCAGAGGGACAGATCGCGCTTGGCATAGAGGCAAAAAAAGAAACGCCGGATGAGGTGCTGACGTGCGCCGCCCGGGGCTTTGTGGGTGTGGCGAGGAATCTGCTGGGGCCGATGGCGACCAACCCGCAGTTTGCAGAGGAAATTTCGAGGGGCATCAAGGAAATGCTGCTGGATACGGAAGACCTCAAGGTAACGCGGGGCATGGAGGGCAAAGAAGCAAAGTTTATGGCAGCGCTGTACGGAATGAATGCGGGGGAGCAGAAATGAAACTGGAAGAATACGAGCACATCCTGCGAACCGGGACGCCCAGCGACCGGGCGCGGGCCATCGCCGAAGCCGGCAACGACAAAGAGGTGAGCGAGGAGGAGTTTCACCAGCTGGCGGCGCTCATCAAGAGGGCTGTCCGGCCCAGCGCTCGGAAGATGACGCCGGACGAAGCGAAGCTCTGGGCAGAGGTGAGCCGGGTGAACACCCGGCTGAAGCAGGAGATGGTGGCGGCCAGCTTTACGGTGCGGGCCTTGCCGGGCGACCTGCAGGAGGACGCCATCAACATCCTCTCCAAGACCGTGAGCGGGATGCTGGGCGATCTGAACCGCCTGATGGCGGAGACGGGTGAGCCATGAAAAGTGACGCCCCCACAAATACATCTTTGAGCGGGAGTTGATCCGCCGGAACGAGGTGGACAGCCTGCCCCCGGTGCGGGCCAGAGGAAAAGGAAGTGGAAAATCATGAAAATCACCATTGAAACCATCGGCGACAATATCACTGTCAACATAAAATCACCGGCGGAGTTTTCTCGTGCTGACGTCGCAGCCGCCATAAGCCTTGCCCTGGCAAGCACTGTGGCCTCGGTAATCCCGGCGGATGCACCTTTTGCCGCACGCGTAAAAGCTGCGTCCTCCATTGCTGATATGATCGCAACAGCAGTGAAGCAGAATTTTTTGGAAGTTGTCACCGGCAAGGCTGGAAAGGCTGCCGTCTTTACCGACAAGGAAGCGGCTTTTCTTTCCAAGCTGATGGGCTTATGACCGGTTATGAAAAAATGCAGGGAGTACAAGCATGAAGAAAAACAAGATGAGTCTCATGACAGAGCTTGATCTGACGCGGGAAGGAACGGCGGAGATGACGAGGTGGTGCATCCTCATCGCGCTGCACCAGAGCTTCGGCATTGGCGCGGCGCGGCTGAACAAGATTCTGGCCCGGGCGGAAAAGCTGGGGCAGGAGAGTCTGGATGTGGCCATGACAGTAAACGACCGGGGGATGCCCTCGACGGACAGGAGCCTTGCTTTGCGGCGCAGCTGGATGCCGAGGAATGTAGATCCCGACTTCCGGGTGCCGGTGCTGCGCAGCCCCCGCACCCGGCGGGAAGAGCAGCTGCGGATGGCGGGCGACGTGGCAGCTGGCATGGTCTGGACGCTCTGCGCCAAAGCCTGCATGGACGAGCTGGGTTTCAGCACGGAACGACTGCTCCGCCTGAAGGAAGAGGCGCTGGCCAACTACCGGCAGGTGAACGAAGAAGGCCACGCCGACGGCCTGGATGTGGCGATGGAGCATCTGCGCCGGTGCGCGCAGGCTGCGCTGAAGGAAGACATCGTGGTGGAGAATCAGCCGGACGAAGACCGGGCCAGGCAGAGCGAACGAGACTACGAGGAGCAGAAGCGGGCGTTTTTGAAGCGGGCCGTGATGCAGCAGCTGGGGCGAAAAGCCGGAAAAGGCAGTCTGTGGGTGCTGAGCGAAAAGAAGCTGGAAGAAAAGGCTGCGGCTGCGATGGCGCAGTTAAAGGAGAACACATGGGAAAAGCGAATCTCTACACCGTGAAGGACTACCAGACCGGGGAAGTCCTCGCAAAAGGCACAGCCGGAGAGCTAGAAGCCAGCGGCATCGTGCCGAAGGGCTACCACACCAGCGAGTGGGCCAAGCACGAGAACCAGAAGCGGCGGAACCGGAAATACGCAGTCACTTTTGAGGAACGGCAGCCGGAAGTGAAGCGCGGCGAAAAAGGCCGGATGATGAGCGTCTACACCTGCTACAACGCAGCCGGAGACGTAATAGGCGAAGGCACCGCAAGGGAGCTGTGGGAGGCGGGCGTCTTCAGCAACGACAACGCGGCCTACTATACCTACAAAGAACAGGGCGGGCGCTGCATAAAGCGCGGCATTGCAAAAATGACCTGCCGAAAAGAGATGCGGAAGGTCGGCCAGAACAATGCCCGGGGTGAAAAGGCAGACTGCGCCGCAAAGAAGCCGGAGCGGCCCGTCCTGCGGAAGATAAAAGACCCGACGCCGCTGGACTACGACGTCCACGACCTGATACTCTACAACGCCATCGCCAGAAAGGAAGGCCGGCCGGAGTTGACCTACGGCTACTGGGCAGCGGCGGGAAAACCAGCAAGACCATAAAAATACAGACAGGTAAGCCCCCGGTGGAAAACCATCGGGGGCATCTTCGACAAAATATAAGGCGAGATGGGTGCTGCCGAGGGAGCTCGGCGGCAGGCATATCGGTTTATATAATCCTTTTTATAAAAAAAGCGTCCGGGCGGGCGCTTTGGGGAGCTAGTATACCCGTTATCCCTGTGACGGTGATGGGCCACAGGAAAGAAACCTACACTACCAGCTCAAGGCAGCAGGAGGGTACAGGATGAAGAAGAGATATACCCGGGAGAAGAAAACACTCTGCGGAGAGGGGTACATGGAGGTGGACCTCTACCACATCACACCGGAGGAGCACGCAGCCAAGCGCCGGAAGAAGACGAGGCCCAGCAGCGAGCGGCAGAAAAAGCGGAACGCCCAGCACGCACACCGGTGGAGGGTACAGAAAGCCAACGCAAACTTTACCGTGCTGGGATTTTACCTGACCCTGACCTACATAGAGGCTTTTTTGCCGGAGAGCATGGAGCAGGCCCAGCGGGATCTGCGCAACTACATCCGCCGGGTGAAAGCTGCCATCGCAAAGCTATACGGCGCAGACGTGGAGCTGCGGGTGATGGGCCTGACCGGCTGCGGACGGAAGAGCGGGCGCTACCACCACCACCTGCTGATAGAGTGCCCTGGGCTGACCATGGAGCAGAATGCCAAGCTGCGGCGGCTGCTGGAGGACAAGTGGGCCATGCGCTGGCCGGACGGCAGCGTGGAGAGCCTTGGCACGGCCAACGCCGACCGGCTGAATCTGCAAAACAGGCTGGATGACCTGATCACCTACTTCGAGAAGCACGGACGGATGCGGTGGTATGAGACGAGGAATCTGACACTGCCGGTGGAGCACACCCCCAACGACACCCGATGGAGCCGCAAGCAGCTGCGCAAAGGCTGCACCGACTGCAAGGACAACGCCTACTGGTGGGAGCAGAGATACCCGGGCTGGAAGTTTGTGCGGTGCGTCGTGCCGGAGCCGGACGCGCCGGGCGACGAAAAAGAGGGATGGGACGCAGACGAGCTGCGCTGCTATGTGGTGATGGTAAAGCGGGAGGGTGCGAAAGTTCGCACCTGACAGACAAAGTACCGGTATTTTGCGTTTTAACGCGCGCGGAAGAAAGGCGGCGAGGGATTGACCAGGGAGCAGAAACGACGGGTGCGGGCAGAGCTGCGGGCTTGTGGACAGGGAAAAAGCGACTGGGCGGGCGTGATCGCGCTGGCGATGGACTACTACGAGGCCGAAGACCCGGTATGCAGGCGGCTTTTACAGCTGCGGTATCTGGACGGGATGCCGGAGGAGCGGGTGGTGGCGAAGCTGCACATCGGGCGGACGACCTACTACCACAAGGAGCTGGAAGCGCTGAGCACCGTGGGGATATACGCAGCGGCGGCGGGGCTGATGTGAGAGCGGCGTTTATGAGGCTGGGGAAATCCGGCCTGTTTGCCATACAAGAAACTACTGCGGGCAAAATGTCCGCAGCGGAGGCGACCGCCGCCAGTGGCGGAAACAGGGAGCCGAGGCTGGGGAAGCGGCCAGCAGGATGCAAGCGGGAGCGCAGCAGACGCTGGGAGCCGCAACCCGTGCTCGCCTGCGGCGAGACCTTGCAAAACTACTGCGGGCAAAATGTCCGCAGTAGTTTTGTTTTTCCGGTGGCTGTAGACTGGGAGGGAAGAACTACAGAGGGGAGGCAGAGTATGGCAGGGCGCAGGTATTGCAAAAACACGGTGAAGGGCTCCCAGCGGGGGCGGAAGTACCCGCCGAAAGTGCGGGCCGAGGTGCTGATGGCCATGCTGTCGTCTGGCTCCATCTGTGCGGTAGCCCGGCGGTACGGCGTACCGGAGAGCACCATTCGCAGCTGGATGGCGGAGGAGGCCAGCCGGGGCGACGCCTTTGCAAAAGAGCGGCAGGCTGCTGCGCGGGAGATAGCGATCCGGGCCAGCCTCGGTGCGAGGGCGCAGGTGAGCTATTTGCAGAGCCGTGTGGACGAGAGCCAGCGTGCGGCCCAGGTAAGAGCCAGGCTCCACCGGAAACTGGACGAGGACACCCGCGCCCGCTGCTTTGCGGTAGGCACACTGCTCAAGAGCGACGCCGAGGAGCTGGCGGACGCCACGGAGACGGGGCTTGTGCTGTACGCTGCCGAGGACAGCTATGACCGGCAGCTGGGAGACGAGGAGCGAAAACTGCTGGACGCTCAGCTCGAGCGGTACGGCGAGCGGGTGATGAGCGACAAAAATGCAGCCGCGATGGCCACCGTGCTGATGACCGTGGCCGAAAAGGCTGCGGCAATGGTACCCAGCCAGAGCCAGAGCGAGGGCGATGCCCCACCGCTGGTGGAGATCGGGGCCGAGGGCCGGGAAGAAAAAGGGCCGGAGGTGATGGTGGATGGAGCATAAAACATATCACGGACGCCCCGTGATCTGGTCGCCGCAGCCGAGACAGGCAGCTTTTATGGCGCGCACCGAGGACGAGGCTCTGTATGGGGGCGCTGCTGGTGGCGGGAAGAGCGACGCACTGATCATCGAGGCGCTGCGGCAGGTACACATCCCACACTACCGGGCGCTCATCCTCCGCAAGACTTACCCGCAGCTTTCGGAGCTCATCGACAAGACCATGCGGTACTACAAGCCGGTATTTCCCAAAGCGAGGTACAACGGCTCGAGCCACTGCTGGACCTTCCCCAGCGGGGCGAAGATCTACTTCGGCAGCCTGAACCACACACAGGACAAGTACAACTATCAGGGCAAAGCGTTCGACTTTATCGGTGTGGATGAGCTGACCCACTTTACCTGGGACGAATACAGCTATGTCATGAGCCGCAACCGCCCTTCCGGCCCCGGCACCCGGGTCTATATCCGGGCCACGGCCAACCCCGGCGGCGTGGGGCATGGCTGGGTGAAGGCACGGTTTATCAGTCCGGCACCTGCCGGGACGCGGATGGTGCAGCTGGTGAAGGTGAAAGCGCCGGATGGGGAGGAGATCACCCGGCGGCGCACCCGCATTTTTATCCCGTCCACCGTCTTTGACAACCCGGCGCTGCTGGAAAATGACCCGGGCTACATCGGCACACTGGCCTCGCTGCCGGAGGCCGAAAAGCAGGCGCTGCTCTACGGAAACTGGGACAGCTTTTCGGGGCAGGTGTTCACCGAGTGGCGGAACGACCCGAACCATTACAAGGACCAGCGCTGGACCCACGTCATCGAACCGTTTCCCATCCCGGAACACTGGAAGATATGGCGGGGATACGACTTCGGTTTCTCGAAGCCGTTTTCTGTGGGGTGGTATGCAGCGGGCGAGCGCGGGCGGCTCTACCGTATCAAGGAGCTTTACGGTTGCACCGGCACACCCAACGAGGGCTTGAGAAAGGACCCGATGGAACAGGCACGGATGATCCGGGAGGCAGAGGAAAATGACCCGCTGCTGAAAGGCCGGGTCATCCTGGGCGTGGCCGACCCGGCCATCTTCGACGAGAGCCGGGGCGAGAGCATCGCGGACATGCAGGAGAAAAGTCCGAACTTTCTGCACTGGATGCCCGGCGACCACACCCGTCTGGCGGGAAAGATGCAGTTTCACTATCGGCTGGCTTTTAGCGAAGACGGAAGGCCGATGCTGCAGGTCTTCAACACCTGCAAGCACTTCATCCGCACCATCCCGAACCTCGTCTATGACGAGAGCAATGTGGAGGACATCGACACCACCCAGGAGGATCACATCTACGACGAGTGCCGGTATGTGCTGATGGAGAACCCCATCAGCGCCGCAAAGCACACCCAGCCGCCGCCCATGCTGGACGACCCGCTGGATATGGACCCGAGGAAGGACAAGACGAGGTTTATGAGGATATGAACGAAATGGAGAGAAAGCTGCTGGAGGCGATGGCGGGAGAGGGCTTTGGGGACAGAACCCACGGCCTGCAGGGCCTTGCTGCCGGTGTACCGGGCGGGTCGGAGGAATTGCCGGGCTCCGCTGCAGAGGGCAGCGAGAGCTTGACCGATGTACTGAGCGGAGAGCAGCCCATCGGCGAGAAGGAGATCAGCGAGGCGATGGCCATCCTCGAAAAGTACAAATCGGCCAAAGCCAGTCTCGACAAGCGGATCATCGACAACGAGGAATGGTACAAGCTGGGCCACTGGAAGCAGTACGGAAACCGGGTGATGGAGGGCAAGCGCGCCCCCAGCACGGGGTGGCTGTTTAACTCCATCGCCAACAAACACGCCGACGCCATGGACAACTACCCGGAGCCGAACGTGCTGCCGAGGGCGCAGGACGACGAGGAGACGGCGAGGCTTCTCTCAGACATTCTGCCGGTGGTGCTGGAACAGGCGGACTACGAGAGCGTGTACAGCGACACCTGGTGGCGCAAGCTCAAGCAGGGTACCGGCGTCAAGGGCATTTTCTGGGACCCGGCGCTGCGAGAGGGCCTTGGGGACATCGCCATCCGGAGCATGGACCTTCTGATGCTCTACTGGGAGCCGGGCGTGGAGGACATCCAGGACTCGGCCAACTTCTTCTCGCTGGCGCTGGCCGACAACGACCGTCTGGCGGCCCGGTGGCCTCAGCTCGAGGGCAAGGCGGGCAGCAGCGGCATCACCGTGGGGCAGTACGTCAGTGACCAGAACATCGACACCAGCGAAAAGAGCGTGGTGGTGGACTGGTACTACAAGCGGGAGAAGCCCGGCGGCCAGACCGTGGTGCATTACTGCAAGTTCTGCAACGGCGTGGTGCTCTACGCCAGCGAGAACGACCCGGCGCTGGCCGAGACGGGCTTCTATGACCACGGAAAATATCCCTTTGTGTTCGATCCGCTCTTCGTAGAGGAGAACAGCCCGGCGGGCTTCGGGTACATCGACGTGATGAAGGACACCCAGGACGCCATCGACCGGATGACCCAGGCCATGGACGAGAACACGCTGGCGGCGGCCAAGAAGCGATACCTCGTCTCGGACACGGCGGGCGTGAACGAGGACGAGCTGCTGGACACGGCAAAAGACGTGGTACATCTGGTGGGCCGTCTGGATGAGCGGGGCTTCATGGAGCTGGAGACCGCTCCGCTGCCCTCCAACACCATCGCTTACCAGCAGAACCGCGTCGCAGAGCTGAAGGAGATCAGCGGAAACCGGGACGTGAACCAGGGCGGCGCGACCAGCGGTCTGACCGCTGCCTCGGCCATTGCGGCGCTGCAGGAAGCAGGCTCGAAACTGAGCCGGGACATGCTGAAGAGCTCTTACCGCTCCTTTGCCAAGGAGTGCTACTTCATCATCGACCTGATGCGGCAGTTCTACGACGAGAGCCGCGTCTACCGGATCACCGGCCAGCAGGGCGGCACGGAGTACCGGGAGTTCTCGGGACAGATGCTGCGGCCGCAGCCGGTGGAGAGCGTGGGCGGCGTGGAACTGGGCGCCCATGAGCCGGTGTTCGACATCACGGTGAGCGCGGCCAAAAAGAGCACCTTCAGCCGCCTCTCCCAGAACGAGACAGCGAAGGAGTGCTACCAGTTGGGATTCTTTGCCCCGGCCAACGCCGACGCTGCACTGGCGTGTCTGGACATGATGGACTTCGAGGGCATCGAGAAGGTGCGCCAGAGGGTGGCCCAGAACGGCACCCTGTACCAGCAGCTGCAGCAGGCCATGGCGCAGATCCAGCAGATGGCGGCGGTCATCGACCAGCAGAACGGCTCGAACCTGAGCGAACAGGCGGGGGCTGCGGCCGCTGCCATGACCGGCGGCGGGGGCGGTGGAGAGACCAGCGCGAAGACAGTGACGAACTCTCTGGGCGGACAGGTGGGCGGCGGAACGAACCCGCTGGCCACGAAAGCTGCCGAGAGGGCGATGAATATCAATGACCCGAATAAGTGAGGAGGTTCTACATGATCAAAATTATTTATGTGGCAGACCCGGAGGGCGGGAAGCTGACGATGAGGGCCGAGGGCCACGCGGGGTATGCCCCGGCGGGACAGGACATCGTATGTGCGGCAGTTTCTGTGCTGGTGCAGACGCTGGCAAACAAGGTGGACGCGGCTGCAAGGAGTGGGAGACTCCTGACGAGCTGTGTGCAGCATGGCGAGACTTTTGTGGTGCAGGCTCTGCCGAAACCCGGCCCGAACAATCTGATGGTCGCAAGCTGGTTTGACTTTGTGGAAGAGGGCCTGCGTGCGCTGGCGGAAGCGTATCCGGACAATGTTGAGTTGATAGTCACAGACGGCGGCGCAGATGATATGGACGAACCTGCCATGAAATTGCAGCTGTTTGCGGAGGGCGGAGACGGTGCAGCGGCTGCTGGCGGCGATGGTGCCGCCCCTGCGACGGCAGAAAAGGCTGCGGCTACTCCCGCCCAGGGCAAAGGCCGGGAGGCTGCTGCCGCTGAGGTGGATGAGATGCTGAGCCCGGCGGAAGAGCCGGACGCGGAGGAAGATGCTGCTGAAGGCGAGGAACAGGACGGTGCGGCAGACAAGAGCGGCACCGACCCGGAGGCGCACCGGAAAGCGTTTGGCGAACTGATGAGGGGCGAGTACAACCGGGAGTTTGGCGAGATGATCGTGCAGGCCACCCAGAAAGCCTACGACAGCATCCTGAACGAGCAGGGGCCGGTGGGGCGTATCCTGAACGCTTTGGGCCAGAAGTACGGCACTACTCCCGGCGACTACGAGGCACTGGCCGCTGCGGTGGAGGGCGGCGTCGTAAAGGACGACGCCTACTACGAAGACATGGCCATGAAGAAGGGCATCAGCGTCCAGCTGGCCAAGGAGATGGACGCGCTGGAAAGCGAGAACGCCAAGCACCGTGCCGCCGAGCAGCAGCGGGCGGAAGCCGCCAAGATGGAAGCCATCCAGCAGGAGTGGGACGCCGCCGTGGAGCGCATCCGGGCCGAAGACCCGGACTTCGACATCAAGACGGCGCTGGCCGACCCGGACTTTGCCCAGATGCTCAAGCTGGGCGTGAAGATGGAGGACGCCTACAAGGCCCGCTACTTTGACGACATCATGGCCCGGAAGACTGCTGAGACCGCCAAGAAGACGGAGAGCGGCGTGGTGGAGCGTATCCGCCAGCGGGGCGCACGGCCCAGCGAGAACGGCACGAACCCCGGCGGCGCGGCGGTGCTGAAGACCGACGTCTCCAAGCTGACGCCTGCCCAGTGCGAAGAGCTGGAACGCCGGGCCATGCGGGGGCAGATCATCACTTTTTAACCGGAAGCTGCCGCTGCCCGGAAGAAAACCTCTCAGCTTTGCAGTCCGCCTGACGGCGGCGCTGCAAAGCAGCTCTCCTAGAAAGGAGAGCCTTTCTCAAAGGAAATGGCGGCTCTCAATAAAGCAAGACACGAAAGGAGAACACAAATGAAAATCCACATGAATCTGCAGCTGTTTGCACAGCCTGCAAACCACACCGGTGCGACTGGCATGAGCGCCGAAATGAAGACCTACTACGAGAAGCGTCTGCTGGACCAGGCAGAGCCGCTGCTGGTGCATGACCAGTTTGGCGACAAGTATCCCATCCCGGCCAACAACGGCAAGACCATCGAGTTCCGCAAGTACGAGAGCCTGCCCAAGGCCACCGAGCCGCTGACCGAGGGCGTGACCCCCAATGCTCAGGCCCTGACCGTCACCCCCATGACCGCCACCGTGAAGCAGTACGGCGGCTGGGCAGCCATCACCGACGTGCTGCAGCTGACTGCCATCGACAACAACATCACTCAGGCGACCAAGGTACTGGCATCTCAGGCGGGCCGTACGCTGGACACCGTGACCCGCGAGGTGCTGGCAGGCGGCACCAACGTCATCTACGCGCCGGCGGGCGACACCGCCGTGACCAGCCGCGCCAATCTGACCACCGCCAGTGTGCTGACGCCCGACCTCATCGACCAGGCGGCCACTGCCCTGAAGGCCCAGAATGCCGACGCCATCGGCGAGAGCTACGTGGCCATCGTCCACCCCTATGTGGCCTATGATCTGCGCCGCAACCCGGAGTGGATCGACGTCCACAAGTATGCTGCCCCTGAGAACATCTACAACGGTGAGATCGGCAAGCTGGCCGGTGTGCGCTTCATCGAGACCAGCGAGGCGAAGATCTGGACCGGCAGCGGCTGCCCGAGCGGTCTGGCCGTGTTCGGCACTCTGGTGCTGGCAGCTCATGCCTACGCTGTGACCGAGGTGGAGGGCGGCGGCCTGCAGCACATCGTCAAGCAGCTGGGTGCGGGCGAAGACCCGCTGAACCAGCGCGCATCCGTGGGCTGGAAGGCCATCAAGACGGCGGAACGTCTGTGTGAGCAGTACATGGTCCGCATCGAGAGCATCAGCCCGAAGTACAGCGCGAAGGCGAAGGCAAACTAAGGAGGAAATACTATGGCTACGAAGAAAGAACCTGCGGCCCAGGCCGTGGAGAACGCGGTGGAGACTGTGGAGAAGGTCGAGGCAGCGACCGAAGAAAAGGACGACGGCATGGTGACTATCCATCTGTTCAAGGATGACGACCGCTATTCGGCACCGGTGTTCGTGGGCGTCAACGGCGACAGCTACCTCATCCAGCGCGGCATGGACGTGAAGGTGCCGAAGGCTGTGGCCGAGGTGCTGGAACACAGCATCAAACAGGACGCCGAAGCGGCCCGGAAGAGTCAGGCCATGCAGGCGGCGGCCGGAACCCAGATGATGACCATTTGATATTTCCCCCCGGTACAGCTTGCAGGCGCTTGCTGCGCCGGGGGATTTTGTTTTGGAGGTTTTTTATGACAGCAGGCGAAGCGATAAAGATGGCTGATGAGCTGAGGCCGAACAATCATTTTGAGAACCGGTTGAAGCAGCTATGGCTGCGGCAGGCAGACAGCGGGATGCGCCGGAACATCGTGGAGCGCAGCCAGACCGGCGGCGACTTTGAGGACAAGGGCGCGGATATTCTGTGGAACGACGGGCTGGAATATGACACCCCGCTGCTGGCCTGCTGTGCGGCAGAAGCACTTTATCCCCACTGGCTGGCTGCGCAGATGGACCTGGCACTGGGCGAGACGGCCCGGGCGGCGAATGAGCTGCAGCTCTACACGAGTTATGTGCAGGAGTTTGCGGTGTGGGTGAGGCGGAACTATATGCCGGCAGGCGGCGGGAGGCTGATGACGTGACGAACCTGAACCAGATAAACAGCCAGCGGCAGCTGCTGCGGGTATTCGGCGGGCTGAACGAGGGATATGCGTGCAGCGAGGCAGAGCTGAGCGAAGAAAAGAACTTCTCTTCGCGGGGATACCCGGCCCTCGAGACCCGCAAGCCCCGGCGGAAGGTGCGGGAAGCAGCCGGGATGAACGGGATGTACCATCTGAACGGCCTTTTGACCGTGGAAGGCACGACCCTGCGGTATGCCCCGGATGACGGCAGCGCCGCTGTGGAGCTGAAAGGCGCCCTGAGCGACAACGAAAAGAGACTGGTGGGCATAGGGACCAAGGTGCTCATCTGGCCGGACAAGATGTCCTTTGATACTGTGAGCGGAACGCTGAGTGCGCTGGGGTCCAGCTGGCAGCAGGGCGGAGTGAGCCTGACCGTGACCCCCTGCGATGCTGCCGGTGTAGTGTACACGCCGAATCTGTTCGGTGCGACCGAACCGGAAAGCCCGGAGAACGGCGATGTCTGGCTCAAACAGGCCGAAGACGCCCCGTGGAGTTACCGCGACGCCCTGAAGCTTTACAGCACGGCGGGCGGCTGGCAGAACATTCTGCTGAACTACTGCCGCGTGACCTGCAAGGGGCTGGGCGAAGCTTTCAAAGCCGGGGACACTGTGACGCTGACGGGCATCCCGTCTGTGGTGAAGAATGCCTACTCTTCTGATTTCAGCGGGGACGTAGTGGTGGACGACGTGGCTGGAGACTCGGTCATCCTCTCCATCGCGCCGGACATCGAGAGCGTTTTGTATTACGGCACCTGCGTGGTGACAGGCCAGAGCGTGGTGTGGACGGCCATGGACGGCAAGACCACCCAGACCTTCGACGGGCCTTTCCCGGACGTGACGGCCCAGCGGCGGGTGCCGGACCTCGACTGGCTGACGGAGCACAACAACCGGGTGTGGGGATGTTCAAGCACCGAGAACGTCATCTATGCCTGCAAGCTGGGCGACGCCACCAACTGGTTCTCCTACCGGGGAACGGCAGCGGACAGCTACGCCGTGACCGTGGGCAGCGACGGGGCCTTTACCGGTGCGGCTACCTGCATGGGATACGTGCTTTTCTTCAAGGAGAACGGTCTGCACAAGCTGTACGGCACCAAGCCAAGCGACTACCAGATGAGCAGCATCCAGTGTTCGGGCGTGGCCAAAGGTGCGCACCAGAGTCTCTGCGTCATCAACGAGACGCTGTACTACCTCTCGATGGACGGCGTCATGGCGTGGGACGGCAGTCTGCCCACCAAGGTGTCGGCCTCGCTGGACGAAGAACGCCTCAGCCATGTGACGAGAGCCGCCGCCGGCGGGCTGGTGGGCCGGTACTATCTGCACACCGAAAGCTCCGGCGGGCAGCGGCTACTGGTATACGACACTGAGAAAGGGCTTTGGCACGAGGAAGACGCCACCGGCTGGGCCATGTGCAGCACCGGGCGACAGCTCTATCTCTGGGACAAAGAGGCCATCTGGGCCGCAGACGGAAGCCGGGAGGCCAGCGGCGAAGAGGACACGGTGGAATACGAGGCTGTGACCGGTGACATCGGAATCGGGAGCCCGGACGACAAGTATTGCAGCCGGGTGACGGTGCGGCTGGACGCGATGGAGCGGACCGTGGTGACGCTCTGGGCCAGCTTCGACGGCGGCGAGTGGCAGGAGATGGGCCGAGTGGACACCGCAGGGAAGCGTGTGAGAGTGAACCTGCCCTTCGTCCCGACCCGTCACGACACCATGCGGCTGCGCCTGACCGGAAAAGGGCAGATCGCAGTGAGGAGCATCGCCATGACGCTGAGCAGCAGCGAGGGCGGAAGAGTGAATGGAGGTGTACCGAGACGTGGCTAGTATCGTGGGACTTTCGAAGATCTCCATGCCGAGGCTGGAGGGGCTGGATACGGCCAGCGCCCGGGAGCTGAGGAATTATCTGTACCAGATGCAGGAGCAGCTGGAATATATTTTGAGCAACATTGACACCGAGAATCTCTCGGGGGACTTACAGGAGAAGCTGAAATGAGTAATTTGAGCAACGCAAGAGCGCAGCTGGAGGAGTGGGAGGCGAAGAAGCCGGAAGACTACACCAGCAAATACAAAGACAGGATAGATGGCGTGATGGGTCAGCTGGACGGGATGAAGGATTTCAGCTATGACCCCACCCGGGATGCGGCCTACGAGCAGTATAAGAACAGCTACACCCGACAGGCAAAGCTGGCCAACGAGAACGCGCAGGCCAACGCCAGCGCCATCTCGGGCGGGTACGGCTCGAGCTATGGCACGCAGGCGGGCCAGAGCGCCTACCAGAATGCTATGGCAGGCTTGAGCAATGCCACGAACGGGCTGTACAGTCAGGCACTGAACCAGTACACCCAGAAAAAGAGCGACCTGCAGAGCCAGCTGAGCGGATACCAGCAAGCCGAGGCGCAGGACTACGAGAAGTACCAGACCAACTATCAGAACTGGGAGAACCAGCGCAACTACTATCAGAGCGTGTACAATCAGGCGGCTAGCGAAAGCCAGGCAAAGAAGAGCCGGAGTACGGGCATCTTTGGGACGATCCTGAGCGTTGCCGCAAGCCTGCTGCCGCTTCTGCTGTGAAAATAAAGCGCCCGGCCCGGAAGGGCAACGGCGACGACCGCCGCCAGTGGCGGAAACAGGGAGGAGCTGTTGGGGCCGCGGCCAGCAGGATGCAAGCGGCAGCGCAGCAGACGCTGGGAGCCGCAACCCGGACAGCCAAGATGAAACAGAATTAAAAATGCCCAGCCCGAAGGGGCTGAGCTATCAAGAATTATGCAAGATGGAGCTTTTCCTTCAAGGCGTCCTGAAGAACGCCGGAGAAGTTGATGTGTGCGGCCTCGGCTGCATCATTGAGCCAAGCGGGGACGGAGAGGGTCTTTTTAACAGGGCGGAACTGCTTTTGGTAAGCAGCCATATCAAAGGGGACCATGACCACAAAGTCTCCGGCCTCCACCGGAAGAGAGGAAGGAACGGAAGGAGTGGGGCAGACAGCGCACTCTTCCAGCATCAGGCCGATGGCATCCTGTGCCATCCGCACAGCCTCATCCATCGTATCGCCCTGCGTAAAGCAGCCCTCGATGTCGGGGACGGTGACAGAATAACCCGTTTCTTCGGGGTGGAACACCGCGGGATAGAAAACAGCGTTCATAGAAATGCCTCCTTATTTCTTCAGACCGGCCAGTTTGAGGATATTTTTCTCTGTGCCGGGTTTGAGGTCTTTGGCGTGGAAAGGGACGATAGTGGTCTTGCCGGTGGTGGGGTTGTGGTATTTGCGATGAGAACCGTTGGAGCTGACGAACACGAAACCGTTCTGTTCGAGCAGGCGAACGATCTCTTTGGGGGTCATTGGCATGAAGATGCACCTCCGAATCTGTAATTATAATATATACGTATTTTACGTATTTGTCAAGAATGGAGATTAGAAAATGGGCGTATTCAAGAGATACAAGGACGCGCAGGCGGCGCAGAAAAACGCCGAGAACGCGATGCCGGGGGCGTACCAGAGCAACTACACCGACCGAATCAACGAGGCACTGGACAGCATGGGCGCGGCCAGCAATGCAGGCTATGACGTAGGCACGGACAGCGAACTCTACCGGCAGTACCGCGCAGGGGTACAGGCGAACGCCAGAGTGGCGGCTGAGAACGCCGCTGCGGGCGCTGCCGCGCTGAGCGGCGGGTACGGCTCGAGCTACGCAAACAGTGTGGCCCAGCAGGGCTACCAGCAGGCCATGGCGAACGTGGACAGCGGGCTGGCCGGGCTGCGGGACAAGGCCCTGACTCTGTACCAGCTGAAGCAGAACGGCCTCTCGGGACTGCTGAGTGCGCTGCAGAATCAGGACAACCTCGAGGCGGCAGAGCATCAGGGGGCCGTGGCCAACGCGCAGGACTGGCGGGACTACAAGAAGAGCCGGGCAGACCAGGCGGCGCAGGAGAAGAGCGATTTCCTCTCGAACCTGTGGGAGATGGCGAAGAGTGTGGGCAGAGCCGGTCTGACGGCCTACGACACCTACAAGGGCTACACCCAGCAGCAGTGGGAGAACGAGTTTGCCCGGGAACAGTGGGAGTACAACAAAGAGCGCACCGGCCAGAGCGATGCACTGAATGCCTACGAGCAGGCGTTCAACCTGTACCAGCAGGGAGCGGGCGATGCCGCGAACGCCGTGCTGGGCCGGTATGGTCTGGATACCGGAATCTTCGACAATTACAGCGGCGCACCCATCACCCGCGCAGACAAGGCGGGTGCGCTCACGACCGCAGCCGGGCTGGCAGGCGGCGGCAGCGACGAGGCTGCACGGGCGGTGCTGGAACTGTACGGCCTGGATCCGAACTCTGTGGGGAATTACAGGACGATCGCAGGACGGCAGCTTGCAACGGCGCTGGCAACAAAGAGCGCAGGCAGCTCGGGCAGCTCTTCGGGCAGAAGGAGCAGCAGAACGAAAAGCAGCGGGAGCAGCTGGACGAACAGTCAGCTGCAAAGTATGGCAAAGACATTTTCTTCTATGAAGGGAAATGAGCCGCTGTACGATTTTTACAAGAAGACCTTAACGGATAATGGGTGGCTCAATGCAGATACTGCGAACGACCAGAGTGCAAGCCAGAGCGGCGGCGTAGATATGGCGGCAATGCTGGCAAAGAACTATGCGAAAAAAGGTTATAGCGCGTGGGCTATCATGAACAATATGAGCCAGAACGGGTACAGTGATAACGAAATCGCAAGAGCGCTTGAGAAAGCGGGGGTGAAGGGCTGATGGCGTGGACAGCAGAAAAAGTTAAGGCGATGAGAGAAAGCAACCCGTCGAAGGCGGCAGAAAGCTCTGGGTGGACGGCGGAAAAGGTGAGAGCTATCCGCACCAAGACACCGAATCCGTCCACTGCGTCGAGCACAGTGCCGCCCAAAAGCAACATCTATGCAGATGCCCTGCAGCAGTACACTGAGCGGCACGCCAGCGACATGGGGGAGGTGGATGCGAGGAACGAGCCCTCTCAGGCGCACAGCGGGCGGGGAGAGAACCTCTCACCGTTCCCGTCGGCTGACGCCGCGCGAGAACGGAGCTTCCCTATCAGGGGAGCCCTTCTTAAAGGAAACCCCACCGAAAGGGCGCTGGACATGTGGCAGAAATGGGGTGTTCCGGCGAAGAGCGGGAACATGCTGGAGAACGTGGGCAGCGGGGCGACGGCCTACGGCAGCGGCCCGGTGCAGGAGCTGAGAGCCAGCTTTGCCAAGGACAGCGTACCGGACGAGTTTGACCGCATCAACCAGTGGCTGGACACCGGGGACAACAAAAATCTGGCCGACGCGGTGCGGCGGGTGGACAACACCCACGGCGCGTACACGGACGCCGACCTGATTAAGAAGGGCGGCTGGACACAGGCGCAGATCGACGAGGCCCGAAAGATGAACGCTGCGCTGGACACCATCCCTGCATGGAAGCGGGGCGTGCGCCGGACGGCGAACACCATCGGCGGAATCGCGGACACGGTGGCAGCTGCCCCGGTGCTGGGCGCGGAGTACGGAGTACAGGCGGGCAAGAACATCGCGGCCACCATGGAAAACTGGGAGAAGGTACGGCAGGAAGTAAAGGACGACGAACACGCCCAGAGCCTGTTTGATCTTTTGACCGACGTAGACATGGACTATAACCCCACCTGGCCGGAGAGCCGGAACCGGGAGCTGATCTCGATGGGGTACAACTCCAAGGAGATCCGGGAGATGCGCCAGAAGCTGGCGGGGCTGGAAGTGAGCGACGGCATCGACAAGAACCAGAGCGTGGGCTACCAGCTCTACGACCGCGGGCAGCAGCTGACGGCTGCGGCCCAGAGCGGCCTGAGCCCGGCACAGAGGGCCGTGAGCGGGGCTGTGACCAGCGCAGCGGAGAACCTGGCCGTGGCGGGCGTGAACCCGGCGGCAGTGCTGCCCGTCCTGAGCGCACAGGGAGCGGCAGAGGCCATGGGCCAGAGCGCGGAGAAGGGCGAGAGCGCCGGTAAGGCATTGGGCGGCGGCCTCTCCAAGTTCGGCGCGGGATGGGCCATCAACTCGGTGGGCGCAGCCGACCTTGCAAAGACCATGGGCAGTGACTACGCGAAGGACACGCTGGCGGGGCAGATCGCGGACTGGGTGCAGGGGCTGGCGGGCAGCTCGGAGCTGGCGCAGCGCTACCCGGCGGTGGCTGCGGCCATCTCGGGCGGCATCGACAACTCGATGCAGGCCTTTGCGGAAACCTATGCGGACATGGCCATCGACGCTGCGCTGGGGGACAGCGAGGCGGCGAAGAACCTGTTCAGCAAAGACACCCTGCTGACGGCGCTGGAAAGCGGACTCTCCGGCGGCGCGTCCGGTGCGCTGGGCGGCGCTGTCGGCACGGGGTTGGCAAAGCTGAACGGAGGAGACGCAAGCCTGCTGGGGCAGACAGAGCATTATGACCAGATGGACCGGATGAAGCAGGCTGCCGCCCAGCAGAAGGAATGGGAGGCCCGGGCGGCAGAGCCCTCTCAGTCGGCTTCGCCGACAGCTCCCCCAGAGGGGCGAGCCACTGGCGTGCCGGGCAGCTCTGAGCTGGACGCTGGAAGTGCTGCAGGGCGTGAGATGGCGGGCCTTGCGACAGAGGGAAGCGGCAGTGGACCTGCGCAGCAGACACTGGGAGCCGCAACCCGGGAGCAAAGCGCCTTTCTTAAAGGAAACTCCACTGAAAGTATGCAGCGGGCGAAAACAACTGCCGCAAAATCGGAAAACCCGGCGGTGCGGCAGTTTGCCGAAGTGGCGGCGAGCGACAGCCTGACGGGCAAGACCATCGGGCTGTTTACGCCGAACGCCGAGAACCGGGAAAACCGTGCGGCTTTTGAGCAGGCTTACGGTGTGACGCTGCCCGACACTGCGGCCGCGACCCGCCGGATGCTGCGGGAGATCGCCGCACAGCAGAAGGCGAAAAGCAAAGCGGTGCCTGCCGTACAGAGCGCAGAGCTGCCCAACGAAGCTGTGAGTGCGCCGCAGACAGTGCAGGATGCCCCCACAGAAAGCGCCGACGCCATGCCGGAAACGGCTGCGCCGGACAACGTGCGTGAAGCGACTGCCGCTGTAGGTGAAACCGACAGCTACGAGAACGCCCCGCTGCGGGAGACTCTGGGACTCCGGCCGGAAGCGCCGAAGACCCAGCGGGAGGCCGAGGTGCAGCGGGCGCTGGAAGGCTGGCGGGTGACGGACAAGGCAGCCGAGACCATCAGCAAAAATATGCCGGACAGGGTGGACGCCGACCGGTACGCGGCCGCAGCGTCGCCGCTGTACCGGCTGGGCCGGAGCGGTGCAGACACCTTTGCGCAGGCGCTGGAGCTGGCTGGCAGCATGAGCGGCACGGCGGCAGACATCAACTACATCCTGAGCACCGACGCCGGACGGACGGCCCTCGAGATCGCCTACACCCAGGGCAAGGGAGAACGGATGCTGTATGCCGAAAAGATGACCGAACTGGGCGGCGCGCTTGGCAGCGAGAGCACCAGCGGCAAGGGCGAAGTATACGCCAAGGGTACGATGCGGCAGGAGAGCGACCCGGCCAGCCAGATCATCAGCCTGAACGCAGCGGCCACCGGCACGGATGCTGTGCTGAGGGATGTGCTGCAGAACGACCGGAGCATCAGGGCCTATGTGGACACCGAGACGGCCCGGATCTTCTTCGGAGACAACGCGCAGGACATCTTCGGCACGGTGCTGCACGAGGACTACCACTGGTACAACGCGCTGGATGCCGAGGGCGCAAGGACTTTGCAGGAGCACGCGCTGGAATATCTGGCGAAGAGCAGCGGCTACGAAAGCCTCGACGAGATGGTCCGGGCAAAGCTCGAGGACTACAGCGCCCAGAGTCTGACCTACGAGCAGGCAGCGGAAGAGCTGGTGGCCGACGCATGGCGGGGCATCTTTGACAGCGAGGAGAGTTTCAAGCGCTGGGTGACGTTCCAGCGCGGGCAGGCAGAGAAGAACGCAGGCAAGAGCGGCGCCATCCACAAGGTGATGGAGCAGGTGCGGCAGATGCTGGATGGGCTCATCAGCCGGGCGAAGGAAGTGCTGACCATCAACCCGGACAACCGCGCCGCCCTGAAAGCGAAGCGCCTGGCCGAGGCCGAAAAGCGCACCTTACAGGACGAGTATTTCGCCCACGCAGAAAAGGCTATGGACAACCTGCGGACGGCAAAAGAAAACGCCGCAGCCCTCAAGACCGAGAGCGCGGCGGAAAAGCAGGGGGTTCGGTTTTCGATTTTGAAGGATAAAACTGGAGAGTCTTATATCAAAATCGACGAAGATATTTTGAAAGATGTTCCACAGGAAGAGTGGAAGTCTACGGTCAAGCAGGCCATCAAGGAGCGTTTCCCGAACGGCTTTGAGCGGAACGGCTGGACGATTCTGAACCATAAAGACAGGCGAAATGAATTTGTCTGGTCGAAATCGACCAAAGCGCTTCAGTGGGAAAATGCTGAAGCTTATGCAGACAAGATGCGGATGGCATCGAATTTGGATGAAATTATCAAAACGGCAGATGAAGTTTACCGGGAACCTGCCCACCACAAAAATGCAGAAGCATTCAACCGCGGCAAAATTAAAGTTATGATCGGGCCGAATGCTTATGAGGCGGATGTCCTGACAGCTATCAGGGCGGATGAACGGGAGATTTTCTATGACATTGTAAATGTTCAGCCTACAAAAATAGAACCCTTCGGTGGTACCCACGTAGAATCCGAAGATTCAAGGAGTAGATTGCCGAAGGGTTCTATTTATCAGGAAAGCAGCCTTACCACGGTACTCAAAACCGAGCAGGGCGATGAAGCCCCTAAGCTGCTTTCTAAAAACAGTATAGCACAAGAAAATGCCGAAAGCAAGGGAAACAGCGTCCCTGTGAAGAAAACCACCCGCTTTCAGCTGGCCGAACAGGCCGACCGGGAGGCAAAGCAGAACCAGCAGCGGCAGGCCAGCCGGGTACTGGCGGAGAAGGCAGCGGCCTTTGATACCCTGAACCAGTTCTTCGGCCTGACGAAGAACACCCGGCTCTCGGACGCCGCCCTCGAAAGCCTCGCCATCCGGTGGACCAAGACCAACGGTAGCAGGGCCGACCGGACGAAGCTGGCAAACGAGACGCGGGCGCTGGTGGAGTATCTGCGCTCGGAGGGAGCGAACATGGCCAAGGCGCAGGGACTGGCCGAGACGCTGGCGGGCGAGGTACTGGACGAGGCCACCTACCGGAACACGGAGCTGTGGAACCAGTACCCCGACCTGCATGACCTGACCTACACGGTAGACAAGAACGGCAAAGCCAAGGCGGAGCTTGTGAAGCGGTACGGAAGCTGGACAGAGGCGGTGGCCGAGGCCCGGCGCCACGGCGTGAAGCTGCGGCAGGCGGAGGGATACCGGGACGGCAACCCGGCGGAACAGTACGAGGCCATCGTGAACGACACCCGGGCCGTGGGCGGCGTGAAGGAGAGCGCGGCAGCACTCTTCCGCTCAGCGGCACAGGAAGCGGGCGTGGCGGGCGCAGCCAGCATGGAGAGCACGGAATGGCTCGACGTGCTGATGAACGTACACGACACCATCAAGCCCAAGATGATGAGCCGGTTCGCGGACGTGGCCGAATACGAGGACGCCAAGGTGGAACTGGCGGGCCGGATGATCGGCGACATCATGAGCCACCCGGAGATGACCGACGCCGAGGCGGTGTTCGAGGGCATCTTAAAGCACAACCGTGAAGTGGCCGCAATGGCCGCCGGAAGCGAGGAGCGTGCGGCTGAGGTGACAAAGGGGCTGAAGAGCGTGCAGCAGACCCAGCGGAAGGCTTTTGCCGACCGGATGCGGGAAAACAGCCGCAGCCAGAGCGCCGAGGTCAAGAGCGTGAGCCGGGCAGAACGACAGCTCAACGAGAATCTGGAAACGCTGGGCGCACAGGTGAGCACAGCAGCGGGTCTCGACGAGAAGATGACCGCTCTGCGGGAAGCCTACGAGCGGGAATGGAAGGCCGAAAAGAACCGGGTGAAGCAGGCCCGGCAGGAGATGCTGGACGAGATAAAGCTGGAGCGCCGACAGCTGCGCTCCCAGATCAACGACCTTTCCCGGCAGGTGGCCGGAGAGCAGCGGAGAGCCGACCGGGCGGAGCATCAGCTGCTGGTACAGGAAAACGAGATCATGGAGTGGGAGGCCGAGAACCAGCGCAAGGCGGAAGCGTGGCAGGAAAAACAGGCCCAGAGGAATGCCATTGCCATTGAAACGGCCCGGCAGCAGCGGGACGAGGACGTAGCCGTGGCAAAGGCACTGGCCGAAAAGCGGGTGCAGAAGGCCCGGGAAGGACGGAAGGCGGACGAACTGAAACGGAGCATCCGGAACAATGCCGCCCAGCTCAACCAGATGGTGCTGCGGCCGAAGCCCGGGAAATATGTACAGAAGAGCCTCATCGTGCAGGCCGCTGAGGTGGCGAAGCTGGCAGACACGGCAGTGCTGAACAACAACGCCCTGACCAAGCTGACCGCCTTGCAGGACAGCATCCGGCGCAGCGGAGAGATGGACGTCGGCATCCACGCCGACTGGGAGAACAGCGGCGTGGAAAACCTCATCCAGACACTGCGGGACGATATGAACGCCAGCAAGCAGGCAAAGCTCGACCGGCTGCGGCAGCAGCTGGAAGAAGCCAAGGCCCTGCCGGACGGCGACAAGGCCGAACAGCTGCGGGACCGGCTGCGCCAGCGCATCCGGGAGACGGAGAACCGCACCTATCTGCCCATGACGGTAGACCAGCTGCGGATGCTGAAGGCCATTACGGCCAGCACGCTGCACATCATCCGGACCGAGAACAAGACCCTGAGCCTTGCGAGGGCAGAAGAGGTGGACGGCATGGCCATGAAGGCCGCCCACGAGGTGCTGAACTCGGAGGGCAACGGCTTCGGGGAAAAATTTGAAAAGGCGAAGGGCGCGATGAACCGCTACCAGCTGGACATGCTGGGCGGCACGAGAATGTTCCGGCGTCTGGGCGGCTACACCAAAAACGGCCAGATGGAGAAGCTGGGGCAGATGCTGAACGACGGCCAGCGGCGGCAGACGGAGATCCTCGTGGAAGGCGAAAGCCTGTTTGCCAACGTGACCGGCAAGGAACACCTGAAAGAGGTGGAAGCTTTTGCCGGGCCGGGGGCGGAGCTGGTGGACATCGGATTGAAGGACAGCAAGGGCAATGCCGTGCCGCTGAACCACGCACAGCTGTGCAGCCTGTACATGCTGCTGCGCAACGAGGACAGCCGCCACCACCTGATGACCGGCGGCCTGACCCTGCCGGACGCTGCCCAGTACGCCAAGGGCAACATCGAGAGAGCCTACCAGCGCAGCCAGACCGTGATGCTGGGGACGCTGGTGAACGCCGACGGCGTCCCCATGGCCGACACCATTTTGCAGACGGTACAGGACGCCATGACGGACTATGACCGAAACTGGTGCAAGGACATGGAGGACTTTTTCGGGCAATACACCACAAACCTCATCAACGAGACCAGCATGAAGCTGCTGGGCTACGACCGGGCCACCGTGAAGAACTACTACCCCATCGCGGTAGACCGGAGCACGCTGGCGACGGAGATCGAGGGCGTGAAGATGGATGCCACGAGCCGGGCGGACGTGGTCGTCCAGAGTGGCAAGGCGTACACCGCGGCTCTGACGCTGAACGAGGGATACCGACTCATATCCATCAAGGTAACGATGGGCGGCGAAGACGTGACAGCCACCGCATGGAACGAGAAAAAGATGACCGTCTCCATCCCCGATGTGACGGGCAACATCGTCATAACGGCAGAGGCAAAGCTCCCGATGCTGAAGGAACTGGCGGTGGGAGCGGTGACAAAACTGGTGGAAAAGGACGGGACAGCGGCGGAAGAATTCGTGGTCATAGCGCAGGACTACGAGAAAGAGCTGAACGGCGAAGGCCGGACGCTCCTTGCCCGGCGGCACGGTATCACCGGGAAAAAATGGAACACGACATGGTGTACGTATGCCGACAGCCTGATTGACGTCTACCTGAACAGCGAATACCTGAAGGACGCCCCACAGGCGCTGAAAGACATTCTGACGGAGACGAAATTTTACTACACGCCCGGCTACTCCGGAAGCGGCAGCAGTTATACAGGAAGCCACACGGTGACCACGCTGAGCCGGAAGGTCTTTTTGCCCTCGTGCTATGAGTTCGGATTCGAGTCATACGGATACACTTCGGCCAGCAGCCCGAAATACTACCACCTGGAAGGCTCGACCTTTGCCGATGCAAAGAAGCTTGCTCTGGCGCTGCTGGCGGCGGATGCCGAAACGGCGGGGAGCGTACCGAACACCTATTTCCATTTCTGCCTCTGGACCCGGACGCCGGTACTGAACGACTACGGCAGCGGCCTGACCGGAAGTGCGCTGAAAGAGTATCTGTACAAGTGCGCTGAAGCGGTGTGGGCGCAGATGCTGACGGCACCGGATAAGCTGAACTGGGGCGGATACAAGGTGAACGAACCGGAAAACATGAGCTGGCCTGACCTTTACAGGTGCTGGACGCACCCCTGTTTTACACTGCCGGGAAATACCGTTATCGACGCAAAGGGAAATATTGTGGAGGTGAGAGAAGAATGAGCACGGATAATGCACTGGACGCCCTGACGGCGCGGATGCTGGAAGCCGTAAAGAACACCCGCGAAAGCGCGGACTCCGCTGCAGCCAGCGCCCAGCAGGCACAGAAGATGGCGGAGGGAGAGATGCAGGGAACGTCGCTGACTGGCGCAGAGAAAAAGCTGTTGGTGCAGATATTGCAGCGGGCGGCGAACAAGAACAGCGAGATGCAGCCCGCGGTAGATGAGCTGAAAAAGCTCTGGAAGGAGAGCTCCTGATGATAGAACGCAATATCTCCCTCGCCTCGACGGGTTCGGCGCGGACATCGGGCTGTGACAACCAGCTGCGTCTGGGCTACAGCAGGAACCGGGGGATATACCGGCTGAACATCACCCAGACCGGCGAGTGGGAGGGAATGACCATCCGGGCGCTTTGGCACACAGAGCGGGGAATGCTGTTTTCGTCGCTCGTGGAGGACGGAAAAATAGAAGTACCCGCCATCGTGACCTCTACACCCGGGTGCGGCAGGCTCGTCTTTGAGGGAAGCGACGGAACCCGCACCCTGACCAGCGCGGACATCAGGTACAGCGTGGCCATGAACAGCGGCACGATGGGGGACATCCCCGAACCGCCGGTGCCTGCATGGCAACAGCTGGTAGCCCTCGTGGAGCAGGCAAAGGACGAAGCGTGGCAGGCCGGAGAGGACGCCAGACAGAGCGCCGCAAAGGCCAATGAAGCATATGAAAACACCATCGGCGCAAAAGACTCGGCTGTAACGGAGATACGCAAAGCCGAGACGGATGCACTGAACAATGTGGAGGCATCAGCCGGCCCGGCGGCGTCTGCGGCTGCGGATGCTGCCGCAGCAGGCGCAAAGGAAAAAACCGAAAAGGCCATTCAGGAAGTAAAGGACAGCGCGGTAAAGGAAGTGAAAGATGCCGCAGCAGGGGCAGCCGCCCGCGCTGCCCAGTCGGCAACGGATGCGGCCAGTTCTGCCGCCGAGGCAAAGAAGACAGCTCAGGACATCCAGGGCTACTACGACGGCGTACAGGATCTCGTGACCGACACGCTGCGAGACTACACCGGCGGCTACTACCGCAGCTATGACTTGACCATCCCGGCGGCGGGCTGGAAAGAGATGGCCAAGTCCGTAGGACGGTACTGGTACAGCTGCGACGTGGCCATCGAGGGGTGCGACAGCTCTTACGTCCCGATGGGGACCCTGACGCTGGACACGGCCGGAGAGGTCGAAAAAGCAAACCTTGCGACTGTGCTTCAGACCGTGGAGGGCGGTGTGCGGTTCTACGCTGCCATCCCCCCGAAGGTGAACATCCGTGCCTTTGTAACGCTGTTTGCAAAGGGAACGGCATCGATGCAGCAGGCATCCGCTGAAGAAGTGCAGAGGATGCTTGACGAAATTTTTAATGGATAAAAGAAAGAGAGGAAAAAACACATGGCCAGTTATGATTTGACCCGTATCCCCGCGCTGCGCGACCTGCAGGAGCTGGGCCGCCGCCAGAAGAATGTGACGGACGGTCTCGGCCAGCGCGTATCTGCGCTGGAGACCAATGCTCCCACCAAGGTGAGCGACCTGACGAACGACAAGAAATATCAGACGGAGACGGAAGTCTCCGCCTCCATCAACAAAGCTGTCGCTGCGGCAGACCACCTGAAGCGCAAGATCGTCGCCTCGACCGGGAACATCGACCTGAAGGCGGCAGACGCTACACAGTACATCTACATGGTCCCGAAGGGTACTGCCGGTACCTCCGACAAGTACGACGAGTACATGGTTATCGACGGCGTGCTGGAAAAGATGGGCGACTGGAAAGTGGATCTGAGCGGCTATGTCAAGAAGGAAGCCGGCAAGGGTCTCTCGACCAACGACTACACCAGCGCGGACAAGCAGAAAGTGACCAACATGGAAAAGACCATGAACACCCGCATCACCGCCAGCATGGCGACCGACACCGAAGTGAACGCGATGCTGGATGAACTGTTTGGCTCTTAAAGGAGGACAAGATGGGGATAACGCTTGCTCATCTGAAGGAAGCCGTGGACCGGCTGCTGGACAGGATCGCGCTGGTGGCTCAGACGGCCTCCAAGAGCATCGAAGAGATGGGAAAGACAAAGGCAGATAAGGTGAACATCATGTCTTTGACCATCCCGGCCAGCGGCTGGTCGAGCGACAGCACTGCGGGATGTCCGTATTATCTGGACATCCCGGTGTCCGGCCTGACGGCAAACGACTGTGTGGCCGTAGTGGTAGCACCGACCTGTGCAAAGACCGCCCTGACGGCAGGACTCACATCGACCGAAAGCTTTGCAGGAAAACTGCGGCTGCGAGCGCAGCAGACGCCGACAGCTGCCATCACGGCAGTTTATTACATTGTGAAATAGGAGGGATGGACCTATGGCATGGGGTCCCATATCGGTCGGCGGCAGTGTGAGCGGTTACACGCTGCCGACAGCAACGGCCAGCGTCCTTGGAGGCGTGAAGACCGGCAACAACATCACCAACTCCGGCGGCACCATCAGCATCACCAAAGCCAACGTGACGGCAGCGCTGGGTTATACGCCGCCCACCGCCAACACCTGGCGCGGGGTACAGGACGACCTGACCAGCACAGCCACCGACCAGAGTCTGAGCGCAAATCAGGGCAAGGTGCTGAAAGGCCTCCTGGACGGCAAGGCAGCGTCCAGCCATACCCATGACGACCGGTACTACACCGAGAGCGAGATGAACACCAAGCTGAATGGCAAGGCGAACGCAAGCCATA
>OLSJ01000086.1_pt1 | contig 82629 bp, 62 predicted proteins | sample 1672151 | NCBI WGS metagenome assembly OLSJ01 (sample SAMEA3136653, study PRJEB25190) | human gut metagenome | biome: human gut; feature: human-associated habitat; material: faeces | place: Austria | collected 2013 | reverse complement strand
CCAGTACCGCCGGACGATGGCGGAGACACGCCAGTACCGCCGGACGATGGCGGAGACACGCCAGTACCGCCGGACGATGGCGGAGACACGCCAGTACCGCCGGATGACAAACCGGATCCGATCAAATACAACAACAACGTTACCTGGGATCAAGCTGAAAAAACGGTGCAGATCCGTAACGCTACCTTTACCTACACCGAGAATGCGGATGGCAGCTATACCCTGACGGCAAAAGATGGTCGCCAGACAATCGTTAAGCAGTGGAAAGTAAATGAAGACAGCAACACGGCAGTCTTCGAAGGCGTTAACAAAGCGGGCGGAATCATCTGGAGCTACGACGACGAAGGCAAAATCCACATCACCAAAGAAGCCGGCGTGGTGGTTGATGGAACAACAGGCAACGATATCAAAGTGAGTGACGCCATTATTACCGACCTGGGCGGCAACACTGCGCTGAATGGCGGTACGGTAATGACCGTGGAAGGCGATAATATTGTTCTGAACAATGACGGGAAAACCACTGCGATTGGCGAAGGTTCCGTGGTGGGTATCCTGACTGGTGATGACATCACCATCAATAACAATGGCGAAACCGAAGTGGATGGCGGTACAGCCGTTATTGTTAACGGCAACAACTCGACGATTAATACCCAGGGCGACGCCATATTTACCAACGGCGGTACAGGTAGTCTGATTAACGGTGACGATGCCGCTATCGATAATAAAGGGAATATGACCGTCGATGGTGAAAACTCGGCGGCGACCAAAATTGTTGGTAATGACGCGCTTATCAGGCAGGAAGGCGATCTTTACGTCAGTGGCGCTGCACACGGTATTGACGTTACGGGGAATGGCACCATTGTCAGTAACAAAGGCAATATTACCGTGGTGGATGATAAATCCATCGGCGTATTGCTGGATGGCAGTGACGCCACGTTCATGAACATTGGTGATATTACTGTTGGTGATAAGGGGCACGAAGGTAATCCATTCGGTGTACTGATCGATGGCGATAATGCAACCTTTGTCAACGTGGGGGATATCACCACTAACAATAGCGGTACAGGGATTAAAGTTGCCGGTAACGAAGGCAGTGTTTCACTTTCAGGCAAGATGTCTGTTAACGACGCCACTACGGGTCTGGAAATAAACGGCAACGATAACAGCATCACGCTGACAACGTATGAGCTGAGCATTACGGGCGAAAATGCGACGGGCGTAAATTTATCTGGCAACGGCAACAATCTTGAAATTTCCGGTGATATGTCCGTTGATGGGCTGAGCGCGGTGGGAACCAGGGTAACTGGTGATGATGCTCGCGTTCTTCAAAACGGCGACCTGTTTGTTAGCGGCGCGGCGCACGGCATTGATGTCAGTGGCGATCGCGCGAAAATCAGCAACACAGGCAAAATCACTGTAGTGGACAAGAATTCGAACGGCATCATGATAGACGGCGATGACGTACAGTTTACCAATGTTGGTGAAATCGATATCTCAAAAAATGGTACGGGTGTAGTTATTACGGGTGATCGCGAGCAGGTCGAGTTGCGGGGGGATATTAACGTTATCCAGGAAAAAGACGAGTCCGGATTATTTCAGGGCGCAACGGGTATTGAAATGGTGGGTAACAACAGCAGTATCACCCTGGAAGGGAATATCAACCTGATATCGGATATGGGGGCTGATATGACCATTGTACCGACTGCGCTGGATGGGGTGAATATTAGCGGTGAAAATAACACCGTTGATTTGAACGGCAGTATAAATTTCTCACTCAATGACGGTATGACCACGCTAGAAGCCAATATGCGGGGGATCAACGTCACCGGAACAGGCAATACGGTTAACCTTCAGGGCGGTATCAACGTTTCTGGAATAAGCGCAGAGCAGATTGTGACGGGTGTTAACGTTTCTGGCGCGAATGCTGTTAGCGTCAGTGGTCACTCCAATGTGGATGCCAGTACGTTACGTGGTCAGGTAACACTTGTTGCCGCTTCAGGTGGCGCAGCGGTCACGCTCAACAGTGATTCCGTTATTGACGTTATCGGTAATCTTATAAATATCCAATATTTTTTCCCCTACGCCGTTCTTATGGCAGATAATGCCGGAACGCATATTGATAACTATGGAACCATTAATGCGACTACTTCGCAGGAATTAATGCAGGCTCGCGGAGGCGCATCTGTCACTAATTTTGGCACCATAACGGCGTTGCCGGGAGAAAATCAGGCCAGCGACTCAAAAGTTGCGATGATTCACTCTAGCGGAGAGGGATCAAATGCGACAAATGCGGCTGGTGGTACTATTAGCGTAGTTTCTGTCACTACACCACAAGGAAGTTATGGCGAAGCGATTTATCCCCTTCCCTGGTATAGTGGGGTATCCTTTGTCTTAATGGCGGATAATTATGGGCAGGTCATTAATGAAGCTAACGCGCTGATTAATTTGCATGGCGCAGGAACCTATGGCGTTTCTTCAGCAAAAGGCACGGCTATCAATGCCGGAGAAATTAACGTCGATAGTTTTATCCCGACTCTGGATGAAAATGGCGATATAGCCAGCGAAGCTTATTGGCAGACGAATTCCCCGTATCTGATGGGCGGCGGTATGCTGGTGGGGTCGACCGATGCTGGTTGGGCTGATGCCACCGGGTTGAATACAGGCACTATCAACGTCAACAATGAAGGTTTTGGTATGCTGGCGCTGAACGGCGGTACAGCGGTAAACCAGGGTACTATCAATCTGACGGCGGATGAATACGTCACAAAAGAGCAAAATAACCAGTTATTTGCGATGGGCGCGATTGGCAGTGGCGTGGCGATTAACGACAAAACCGGCGTGATTAATATTAATACCGATGTCGGCCAGGCTTTTTATACCGATGGTTCAGGCACCATTATTAATTACGGTACCATTTGCACGCTGGGCGTTTGTGAAAATTCCAGTGAGTATAACCCGACCGATCCGGCAGTTAGCCAGGTTTACACCGGGGGAGACACGCTCAGCACTGAAGGGCAGTCAACGAATTTCGCTCAGTCTGTGGTGATTACTAACACCACGCCAGGCAGCGTCATCAACTCCGGTACGATTTCTGGCCCAGTGGTGACGGTGCTGAACGGTGAACTGGAAAATACCGCAACAGGAATTATCAATAACCTGATAAAACTGAACGAAGGTGGCGAGGTCGATAACGCGGGCACACTGAGCAATATCGATATTGATGGCGGCACGCTGAATAACGATGGCACGGTTTCTGGCCAGGTAACAATGTATGCTGGCAAAAATACTTCGCAGGTGAACAACTCTGGCACGGTTAATAAACTGGTGCAGAAAGCGGGCGTCTTTAACAACAGCGGCACCGTCACCAGTCGCATCGACCAGCAGAACGGCATCTTCAATAACCAAAAAGACGGCATTGTAAAACATGGTTCTAAATTAACCAATAATGCAGTGGTGAATAACGACGGCACCTGGATTCTGGGCAACAGCAGCGAAGGCAGTAATGCCGGGATGCTGGAAATCGATAACAATGCCGTTTTTAACAACCACGGCGAATTTATTCTCGATAACAACAAAAACGCCGTTCACATCAACCAGTCTGGCACGCTCTACAACACCGGGCATATGTCACTGACGAACTCCTCCCACAACGGCGCAGTCAATATTTGGGGGGGGAACGGGCGCTTTATTAACAATGGTAAAGTGGATTCAACCGCCAAATCAGTCGTTGTCAGCGCCAGTAACGCCGCAGCTACGGACGCGTTCTTCTGGAACATGAGTGAAGGCGAGATTAATTTCGATCATGATAACGCCAGCGCCGTGAAATTCACGCACACCAACTATGTCGCGCAGAATGACGGCACCATGAACATCAGCGGCAATAATACCGTGGCGATGGAAGGGAATAATAACGCGCAACTGGTCAATAAGGGCATTATTAATCTGGGAACGGAAGGCACGACCGATACCGGCCTGATTGGTATGCAACTGGATGCCAATGCCACGGCGGACGCAGTTATTGAGAACAATGGCACCATTAATATCTATGCCAATGATTCTTATGCGTTCAGTGTGCTGGGGACGAATGGCCACGTAGTCAACAACGGTACGGTAGTGATCGCCGATGGCGTAACCGGGTCAGGCCTGATCAAACAGGGCGACAGCGTGAACGTGGAAGGTATTAACGGTAACAACGGTAACTCCACCGAAGTCCATTACGGCGATTACACGTTGCCGGATGTGCCGAACACCACGGTGACATCGTTTGTTGATAACACAACGGGCGAAGAGAGCGGCACCAACAGCCTCAACGGCTACGTTGTGGGAACCAACGCTGATGGCAGCGCCGGTAAGCTGAAAGTAAACAATGCCAGCATGAGCGGCGTGGAAATCAACACCGGCTTCGCCGCAGGCACAGCAGACACTACAGTCACCTTCGATAACGTGGTGCAGGGCAGTAACCTGACGGATGCTGATGCCATCACCTCCACCTCTGTGGTGTGGAATGCGCAGGGTAGCACCGATGCCAGTGGTAACGTTGACGTCACCATGAACAAAAACGCTTATACCGATGTGGCTACCGATGCCTCGGTGAATGATGTTGCGCAGGCGCTGGACGCGGGTTACACCAATAACGAGCTATACACCAGTCTGAACGTAGGCACCACGGCGGAGCTTAACAGTGCGCTTAAGCAAATCAGCGGCAGTCAGGCGACCACCGTATTCCGTGAAGCACGGGTGTTAAGCAACCGCTTCAGTATGCTGGCGGATGCCGCACCGAAGGTGGGCAACGGTCTGGCGTTCAACGTGGTGGCAAAAGGCGATCTGCGCGCGGAACTGGGCAACGACACGCAATATGACATGTTGGCGCTGCGTAAAACTCTCGACCTGAGTGAAAGCCAGAGCCTGAGCCTGGAGTATGGGATCGCCCGTCTGGATGGTAACGGTTCTGACTCGGCAGGGGACAACGGCGTAACCGGCGGCTACAGCCAGTTCTTTGGACTGAAGCACCAGATGGCGTTCGAAAACGGGATGAGCTGGAATAACGCCCTGCGTTATGATGTTCATAACCTCGACAGCAGCCGTGCCGTAGCCTACGGCGACGTCAGTAAAACAGCCGATACCAACGTGAAACAGCAGTACCTGGAGTTCCGCAGCGAAGGGGCGAAAACCTTTGAACCACGCGAAGGGTTGAAAATAACGCCGTATGCCGGAGTGAAACTGCGCCACACGCTGGAAGGCGGTTATCAGGAACGCAACGCCGGTGACTTTAACCTGAATATGAACAGCGGCAGCGAAACGGCGGTGGACGGCATCGTTGGCCTGAAACTGGACTACGCAGGTAAAGACGGCTGGAGCGCGAACGCGACGCTGGAAGGTGGCCCAAACCTGAGTTATGCGAAGAGCCAGCGTACAGCAAGTCTTGCCGGAGCTGGCAGTCAGTACTTTAATGTTGACGACGGGCAGAAGGGCGGCGGTATCAATAGCCTGGCAAGCGTTGGCGTGAAGTACAGCAGCAAAGAAAGTTCGCTGCATCTGGACGCTTACCACTGGAAAGAGGACGGCATCAGCGATAAAGGCGTGATGCTGAACTTTAAGAAAACGTTCTGATTTTTAATCTGCGACACAAAAACCGCAACGCTGATACAGGTTGCGGTTTTTTTATTGTTATCCCTAAACAACCTCCTCAAGAGGTCGTTTAGGGATAACAATAAAAAGCCTCCCACAGTTGCAGGAGGCCTCTTAAAACTTATGCTGTAACAACTTCGTCAATTGCTGCTTTGGCGTCTGCCTGCGCTTTCGCCGCCATTTCCGGACCGTAGGCAATACCTTCCGCAAAGACGAATTTCACATCGGTAATACCGATAAAGCCCAGGAATGTAGACAGATACGGCGTCACCAGATCCGTCGGCCCATCTTTATGGATACCGCCACGGCTGGTAATCACGATGGCTTTTTTACCGGTTACCAGACCTTCCGGACCGTTCTCGGTGTAGCGGAAAGTAACGCCTGCACGCGCAACCAGGTCAAAATAGTTTTTCAGTTGAGTCGAGATGTTGAAGTTGTACATCGGTGCCGCAATTACGATAACGTCATGGGCTTTCAGCTCGGCAATCAGCTCATCGGAAAGAGCCAGAGCTTCCTGCTGACGCGGGGTCAGCGGCGCATCGCTCGGACGCAGAGCGCCAACCAGTTCGCCATCCAGCACCGGTATCGGATTTGCAGCCAGATCACGCACGGTGATTTCATCAGCAGTGTGCTTTTCGCGCCATTGTTCAACAAAATAATCGGACAACAAATTAGACTGAGAGTACCCTGCCAGGATGCTGGATTTAAGAACTAATACCTTGCTCATGGTGTTTCCTTATAGATGTTTGAATGGGCGATGCCCCGTTGCTTGTTGACACTTTATTCACAATCCTGCCACAGAGATAGCGCAATAAATCGAAGTCTATGTTCGAATTTATTGAACAACGCATAAAAAACCGCGATGTGGTACTCTATATCTATCATTTAAAAGAAAATTAACCAGGCAGACTACTGCCCTCTAACGTTATGACAGAACAACAAAAATTGACCTTTAATGCCTTGCAGCAGCGGCTGGATTCGCTAATGCTGCGTGACAGAATGCGCTTTTCCCGCCGTCTGCATGGTGTGAAGAAGGTTAAAAATCCTGATGCACAACAGGCTATTTTCCAGGAAATGGCAAAAGAGATTGACCTGGCAGCAGGGAAAGTCCTGCTGCGTGAAGCGGCGCGTCCGGAGATTACTTATCCGGAAAATTTACCGGTTAGTCAGAAAAAACAGGACATTCTCGAAGCGATTCGCGATCACCAGGTCGTCATTGTCGCCGGTGAAACGGGTTCCGGTAAAACCACCCAGTTACCGAAAATCTGTATGGAGCTGGGGCGCGGGATTAAAGGGCTGATCGGCCATACCCAGCCGCGTCGCCTGGCGGCACGAACGGTAGCGAACCGTATTGCTGAAGAGTTGCAGACCGAGCCCGGTGGTTGTATCGGTTATAAGGTTCGTTTTAGCGATCACGTAAGCGACAATACGATGGTCAAACTGATGACTGACGGTATCTTGCTGGCGGAAATCCAGCAGGATCGCCTGCTGATGCAGTATGACACTATCATCATCGACGAAGCGCACGAGCGTAGCCTGAACATTGATTTTCTGCTCGGTTATCTGAAAGAGTTGCTGCCGCGTCGTCCAGATCTGAAAGTGATCATCACCTCGGCGACCATCGATCCTGAACGTTTCTCACGCCACTTTAATAATGCGCCGATCATCGAAGTCTCCGGTCGCACTTATCCGGTGGAAGTGCGCTATCGCCCGATTGTTGAAGAAGCGGATGACACCGAACGAGACCAGTTGCAGGCCATTTTCGATGCCGTAGAAGAGCTAAGCCAGGAAAGTCCTGGTGACATCCTGATCTTTATGAGCGGCGAGCGGGAAATTCGCGATACCGCCGATGCGCTGAACAAGCTGAATCTGCGTCATACCGAAATCTTGCCGCTTTACGCACGACTATCTAACAGCGAACAAAACCGCGTCTTCCAGTCGCACAGCGGACGGCGCATTGTGCTGGCGACCAACGTCGCGGAAACGTCGCTGACCGTACCGGGTATTAAATACGTTATCGACCCCGGTACGGCGCGTATCAGCCGCTATAGCTATCGCACGAAAGTGCAGCGTTTGCCGATTGAGCCGATTTCGCAGGCTTCTGCTAATCAGCGTAAAGGTCGCTGCGGACGTGTGTCAGAAGGGATCTGTATTCGTCTCTATTCCGAAGACGATTTTCTCTCGCGCCCGGAGTTTACCGACCCGGAAATTCTGCGTACCAACCTGGCCTCGGTTATTTTGCAGATGACCGCGCTGGGGCTGGGCGATATCGCCGCGTTCCCGTTTGTCGAAGCGCCGGATAAACGCAATATCCAGGATGGCGTGCGTCTGCTCGAAGAGCTGGGCGCGATCACCACTGATGAACAGGCCAGCGCCTATAAACTGACGCCGCTCGGTCGCCAGCTTTCACAGCTACCTGTCGATCCTCGTTTGGCGCGGATGGTACTGGAAGCGCAGAAACATGGCTGTGTAAGGGAAGCGATGATTATCACTTCCGCGCTATCCATTCAGGATCCGCGTGAGCGACCAATGGACAAACAGCAGGCATCGGATGAGAAACATCGTCGTTTCCACGATAAAGAGTCCGACTTCCTCGCGTTTGTAAATCTGTGGAATTATCTTGGCGAGCAGCAAAAGGCGCTTTCTTCTAACGCCTTCCGTCGCCTGTGTCGTACCGATTATCTCAACTATCTGCGGGTGCGCGAATGGCAGGATATCTACACCCAGTTGCGCCAGGTAGTAAAAGAACTTGGCATTCCGGTTAACAGCGAACCGGCGGAGTATCGCGAAATTCACATCGCCTTACTGACCGGTTTGCTTTCACATATCGGCATGAAAGATGCCGATAAACAGGAATATACCGGCGCACGTAACGCGCGTTTCTCCATCTTCCCCGGTTCTGGTTTATTCAAAAAGCCACCGAAATGGGTAATGGTGGCGGAACTGGTAGAAACCAGTCGCCTGTGGGGGCGTATTGCGGCACGCATCGATCCGGAATGGGTAGAACCCGTCGCTCAGCATTTGATTAAACGCACCTACAGCGAACCGCACTGGGAACGGGCGCAAGGCGCGGTGATGGCAACGGAAAAAGTCACCGTTTACGGGTTGCCAATTGTTGCTGCGCGTAAGGTCAACTACAGCCAGATTGATCCGGCATTATGTCGTGAACTCTTTATTCGCCACGCGCTGGTGGAAGGTGACTGGCAGACGCGGCACCTATTCTTCCGCGAAAACCTGAAACTGCGGGCAGAAGTGGAAGAGCTGGAGCACAAATCACGTCGGCGCGATATTCTGGTGGACGACGAAACGTTGTTTGAGTTTTACGACCAGCGCATCAGCCACGATGTGATCTCCGCACGTCACTTCGACAGCTGGTGGAAAAAAGTCAGCCGCGAAACGCCTGATTTGCTGAACTTTGAAAAGAGCATGTTGATCAAAGAAGGGGCGGAAAAAATCAGCAAGCTGGATTACCCGAACTTCTGGCATCAGGGCAATCTCAAGCTGCGTTTAAGTTATCAGTTTGAGCCGGGGGCGGATGCGGACGGCGTGACGGTACATATTCCGCTGCCGTTACTTAACCAGGTGGAAGAGAGCGGTTTTGAGTGGCAGATCCCCGGTCTGCGCCGCGAACTGGTGATTGCTCTGATTAAATCGTTGCCGAAACCGGTACGGCGTAATTTTGTACCCGCGCCAAACTACGCCGAAGCGTTCTTAGGCCGCGTCACGCCACTGGAGCTGCCGTTGCTCGACAGCCTTGAGCGCGAGCTGCGGCGGATGACCGGCGTTACCGTTGACCGCGAGGACTGGCACTGGGATCAGGTGCCCGATCACCTGAAAATCACCTTCCGCGTGGTGGATGACAAAAACAAGAAGCTAAAAGAAGGGCGCTCGCTACAAGATCTGAAAGACGCGCTGAAAGGCAAAGTGCAGGAAACGCTGTCTGCGGTGGCGGATGACGGTATCGAGCAGAGCGGCTTACATATCTGGAGCTTTGGGCAACTGCCGGAAAGCTACGAGCAGAAGCGCGGCAACTACAAAGTGAAGGCGTGGCCGGCGCTGGTGGATGAGCGCGACAGTGTGGCGATCAAACTGTTTGATAATCCGCTGGAACAGAAGCAAGCGATGTGGAACGGTCTTCGCCGTTTGCTACTGTTGAATATTCCATCGCCGATCAAGTACTTGCATGAAAAGTTACCAAACAAAGCCAAGTTAGGGCTGTACTTTAACCCGTATGGCAAAGTGCTGGATCTGATCGACGACTGTATCTCCTGCGGTGTGGATAAATTGATCGATGCCAACGGTGGCCCTGTCTGGACGGAAGAAGGCTTTGCTGCGCTGCATGAAAAAGTGCGTGCCGAACTGAACGATACGGTGGTGGATATTGCGAAGCAGGTCGAGCAAATCCTCACAGCGGTGTTCAATATCAATAAACGCCTGAAAGGGCGCGTTGATATGACGATGGCGCTGGGACTTTCAGATATCAAAGCGCAGATGGGCGGGCTGGTATATCGCGGTTTTGTCACCGGTAACGGTTTCAAACGTCTGGGTGACACGCTGCGTTATTTGCAGGCGATTGAAAAACGACTGGAAAAACTGGCGGTTGACCCGCATCGTGACCGTGCTCAGATGCTGAAAGTCGAAAACGTCCAGCAGGCGTGGCAGCAGTGGATCAACAAACTGCCGCCAGCACGTCGTGAGGATGAAGACGTGAAAGAGATTCGCTGGATGATAGAGGAGTTGCGCGTCAGTTACTTCGCTCAACAACTTGGTACGCTTTATCCTATTTCTGACAAGCGTATTTTGCAGGCGATGGAGCAGATTAGCGGATAACGCTGCAATCTGGTTGATAAATCTAAAACCCGGTAAGCATTTAGCGCCGGGTTTTATATTAATTCTAAAAACGGTAAGGGCAAAATTCAGGAGTTCAGAAAAATACAATTCTCTGCTGCAAGATGAATAATGTTTATCTACAGCTTTTCTGTAAAACATATACCATGTTTGCGCAGAGGCGGTTAACGAAATACGACTTCCTCCTTTCAGAGTGCTCCGCTTCTCACTATTATCTCACGCAGTATTCTTAAGGGAACGATAAGGAGGAACCATGAACATTACCCCGTTTCCGACGCTTTCGCCGGCAACCATAGATGCCATAAACGTTATCGGTCGATGGCTGGCGCAGGATGATTTCTCCGGTGCTGCTCCGTATCAGGCTGATTGCGTGATCCTTGCAGGTAATGCGGTTATCCCTACTATCGACGCCGCTTGCAAGATTGCCCGAGATCAGCAAATTCCTTTACTGATCAGCGGTGGTATCGGTCACTCGACAACGTTTTTATACAGTGCCATCGCCCGGCATCCGCATTACAACACCATTCGCACAACAGGCAGGTCAGAAGCTACCATCCTGGCGGATATTGCCCATCAGTTCTGGCATATTCCACATGAAAAAATCTTGATTGAAGACCAGTCAACAAACTGCGGAGAAAATGCCCGCTTCAGTATCGCGTTACTGAATCAGGCCAAAGAACGGGTTCACACGGCTATTGTCGTGCAGGACCCCACCATGCAGCGGCGCACGATGGCGACGTTCCGCCGTATGACCGGGGACAACCCCGATGCACCACGCTGGTTAAGTTATCCGGGATTTATACCACAATTAGTGAATAACGCAGACAGTGTCGCATTTGCTAATCCACTGGAAGGATTATGGGCAGTTGAGCGTTATTTATCGCTTCTTACTGGCGAGCTACCTCGTTTGCGTGATGATAGCAATGGCTATGGGCCACGCGGGCGCGATTTTATCGTTCACGTTGACTTTCCCGCTGAAGTCACCCAGGCCTGGCAGACGCTGAAACACGACGCTGTGCTTATTGAAGCGATGGAAAGTCGTTCACTACGTTAAAAATTGCCCGTTTGTGAAATACCGTTGGCAAACGGGCATGACTCTTTACTTTTACTTCTGCCTTTTATTCCTTTCACACTTGTTTTTATGAAGCCCTTCACAGAATCGTTTTTCCACGATGCTGTCATCTACGATGATTGATGTTTACACAGGAACAGACTTTTTTGACCGGGACGAGTCGCGTTTGCTTACTGACGAGCTTTCCCTGCTAGCTGGAATGACCAATACAGGGCCATTATCCTGAATACACCTTCAGTTGTTGTGAATGCTATTGCTCAGCAGATCGGATGCACTCCGGTGTCTCTTCCGCTTCAGGGACGGCAGGCACCGCACCTTGTATCCTCCCGTTAAATCCGGGTGACAGAGCATATCAGTGGCTCCGTTGCTGTCGGTGAACACCAGGAATCCATACATTTGAATATGGCAACTGCATCTTGTGCAGAAGATAGAGCGTTGATTTTATTTAAGAACTGAAGGGGGGAGTATGATGTGCCTGATTTAACCTTTCAGACAAAATGGATTTTTTATGGCAGCAGGCGAGAATACTGAGCCGGGTAATACCGGCTATCACCGGTATGAAACTACCGGGGAGAACACGCACTACACCGATGTTTTATGCAGTGGAAAAGTCATCCGGTGCCGGCGGGTGCCGGTCAGAGGGATCACGCTGACGGTGGGGGTGTTCTTTGATGGTACCGGGAATAACCGGGCAAACGCAGACGATCTGCGGTTGGCGTATGCCCACTGCGCCGGTTTGGTCGGTGAGGAACGAGCCAGGGCGTGCGCGAAGTATGAAGAACACGCCAGAGAGGGGGCAGGCAACGCCAGCTGGCAGGGCGGCATCACCAATATTTCCCGGCTCAATGACCTTTACAAATCTGATACTGCCCTTGGTGAAGATGAGATGGAGGCGCAGGTGAAAGCCTACGTCAGCGGCATCGGGACGGCAGATGGGAAAAGCGACTCGTTGCTGGGGATGGGGCTGGGCAGCAGCCTTATCCGGCAGTTTGAGGGAGTGGTAACTAAGACCGATGAAGCTCTTGAGGAAATAGCTTCTGCACTGAATATATTTAGCAGTCGTAACCGCGATAAAGTGGCGATCGCGAAGGTGCAGTTTGATGTGTTCGGGTTCAGTCGCGGCGCGGCAGCGGCACGGCACTTTGCCAACCGGGTGATGAACCAGGATACGGCGATAGTGGCTGCAATAGAGAACGGGCTGGATATGTCCAGATACCATGGAAAACCTGCGGGAGAGGTGCGCTTTCTGGGGCTGTTTGACACAGTGGCAGCCATCGGGAGTCTGCTGAATTTCTATGATATTAACGGACGCAGTAATCCTGGTGTCAACCTTGAGCTGCGTCCTTCTGTGGCGCAGAAGGTGTTTCAGATAAGCGCAATGCACGAGTGCCGTTATAACTTCAGTCTGAACAGCATCGTGGGGATGTGGCCGGAGCTGGCACTGCCGGGGGCGCATTCGGACATTGGCGGGGGCTACAACGCGGGCGAGGATGAGATTTCCCTGCTGACGATGCCGGACTTTGACGTGATACCGGAGAGCGCGGACGAGACGCAGACTGCGGTGTACCGTCAGGCGGAGAAGATGCGTCAGGCGCTGTTTTCACTGCCGGCGCTGAAGTACCTGATGCCACACGGTAAGGTGGAGACAAAAATGATTTCGTGGCCGCTGGTTAACCTTGACAAGGCTCGGGCGTTTATTTTTGAGAAGAAAGCCGGCGCGGCGGTGTTTATGACGCGCAGGGCGGTGCCGAACGACTGGGAAAAGGTGTGTATGCGGGTGATGCTCGATGCGGCACAGGACGCCGGGGTTATGTTTGAACCGATACTCAGCAGTAATAAAGAGCTGGCGCTGCCATCAGAATTGCTTCCCTTGTGTGACAAAGCAACAGCCCAGGGGCGTGCGATCCGGCGTGGCGCAGAGCCGGAGGGCTTCACGGCGGAGGAGATGCGAACCATCGGGCGTTATCTGCACTGTTCGGCGAACTGGAACATTGACTCGGACCTGAGTCTGTGGGTGAGTCCGTCCTCGGGAGAGGTTTTTCTGCGAAACCACTATGCGCCGACTGACGACCGCTCGTTCGTGTGGCCGATGGCTCCGGGCAAAGGGTGGGTGCGGACGGTGTGGAGTATGGATGACCAGCAGCAGTGGGAAGACCGGGAGCGGGCGAACGTGGACGTGCTGGACGGGCTGTTCTGAGGAGGAAGGGATGAGACGATTACCGCTGATGGTGGCCGTGCTGGGGGGCATTCTGCTTTCAGGCTGCCATGACCGCCGGGCAGGCGTGAAGACGCTGCTGGGAGACGGCGTGGAGCAGTGGGGAAAGAAGCTGCCTTACGATAACTGGAATTTTAGTTTTATATACCCGAAAAATCTGCCTGCACGGGTGACGATGGTGTACCTGGAGGACGGGGATATTCGGGAAAGTATCTTCCGTCGGTTAGATCCTATAGACATCAGTGATCTGAGTGTCGGGCGCTGGCATGATTTGATAGGGGGGTATGGCGGGTATTTTAACCGGGGAAAAGCACTGCCGGTACGAATGACGGTGTGCTGGGACTCGGTTATCGACAAGAAAGCGTATGAAACGGAGATCTGGTTCAGCCGGGAGACGTGGCAGCAGATGGCTACGGCATATCCTGATCCGTATCATCCAGGTAAACCTTACTACCGGAAGCGAATGGCTGTTGGTCTGGCTCCAGGCGGTACTGTACGGGTCTGGCTTGAGGATAACGGGAACCCATCCGTACTCCAGCAACCAGCCAGACAGTTTACCCTGACGGGGGATGATATGCTGATATGCAAAAACGTTCCCAACCAGATTGATTTCAGTTACATCAAGGCTAACGGTTACGCCCCCTTTATCCGCGATTTTATCAAGGGAAAGCACTATCCATATGGCAACTGGTAGGGCATAACGATTAGAAAACTCAAAAGGATCTTCTTGAGATCCTTTTGAGCATCAATCTGATTGTTTTAACGGGTTAAACTTCAATACCGCGAACGCGCCAGAGAAATCAGTACGCTGATTGTCGAGTAAGGGGGCAAGAGCCAGCAATTGGCTGAAATCGAAGTGGGCGTGGCGTTATGAGGGAAAAATTATTCAAAGCGATCATATTATTCTGTTTAAACGTGCTCTTGGCGTGACCACCGGTATTCTGCCGTGGAACTTCCCGTTCTTCCTTATTGCCCACAAAATGTCGCCTGCTCTAGTGACCGGTAAACATGGCTTGCATGAGTACCTTCAAACCCAGGTAGTCTATTTACAGTCATAATGTGTAAAACAGGCGGAGGCATTTTTCTCCGCCTGTATCTGTCAGAGTTTGGCGAATTTTTCGAGAGTGCGAATAAGCTGGGTAACAAACCCATATTCGTTATCGTACCAGGCGACTGTTTTCACCAGTTGTAGATCGCCCACGGCGGTAATCTCCGTTTGCGTGGCATCAAACACCGAACCGAAATGGCTACCAATGATATCGGAAGAGACTATTTCTTCATCGGTATAACCAAATGACTCGTTATTGTTTGTCGCTTTTTTAAGCGCGTTGTTCACCTCTTCGGCAGTGACTTTTTTCCCGAGAATAGACACCAGTTCGGTGACCGAACCTGTTTTCACGGGTACACGCTGCGCATGGCCTTTCAGTTTGCCGCTCAGTTCCGGGATCACCAGGCCAATGGCTTTTGCCGCGCCAGTGGTGTGGGGAATGATATTTTCTGCCGCCGCACGTGAAGCGCGTAGATCTTTACCACGCGGACCATCCACCAGTGACTGGGTGCCGGTATAGGCATGAATAGTCGTCATCGTGCCGACTTCTATTCCGAAACTGTCGTGCAAGGCTTTGGCCATCGGCGCAAGACAGTTGGTGGTGCATGACGCCACGGAAACAATGGTGTCGTTGCCATCCAGAGTGTCGTCATTGACGTTATAAACGATAGTTTTCATCTCACCGGCAGGGGCGGAAATCAGTACCTTACTGGCGCCAGCATCCAGATGCGCCTGTGATTTTTCTGCAGAGGTATAAAAGCCTGTACATTCGACAATGATTTCTGCGCCTTTCGCTTTCCACGGAATATTTTTCGCCTCTTTTTCGGCGTAAACCGCAATGCTTTTCCCATCGACGATAAGTGAGTCTTCTGTGAAATCAACGCTCCAGGGGAACGGGCCGTAGTTTGAATCGTGTTTCAGCAGATAGGCGAGAATTTTCGGTGATGTGAGATCATTAATAGCGACAACGTCTATGTTGCTTTTGACCTCAAGTAATCGACGCAACACCAGTCGACCGATACGACCAAAACCGTTAATGCCAACTTTACTCATGGTTTTCTCCTGTAAGGAACTCTTGGGTGAAAATTGATCCTTTCCAGGCTTAGACCAGGATGGCGGGATGAGCAATCTACATTCGTGCAGCGAAACGTAACGTACTGAAAAAGGGCGAACAATATTTAATGAAATTTTAAGAAAAGCTGGTTATGTTAACAGAAAATTGTTTTAAAGCAGGAAATGTTATGGAAAAGAAATATTCAAGGTTACAAATTGGCATTCACTGGCTGGTCTTTTTGCTGGTTATTGCAGCGTATTGCGCAATGGAGTTTCGTGGCTTTTTCCCGCGAGCCGATCGGCCGCTCATCAACATGATCCATGTTTCCTGCGGCATTTCGATTCTCGTACTAATGGTGCTTCGTCTTGTGCTAAGACTGAAATACCCAACCCCGCCAATTGTGCCTAAACCGAAACCGATGATGACGGGGCTTGCGCATCTTGGGCATCTGGTCATTTACCTGCTGTTTATCGCGTTGCCACTGATTGGTATCGTGATGATGTATAACCGTGGCAATCCCTGGTTTGCGTTCGGTGTAACGATGCCTTACACATCAGAGCCAAATTTCGATCTGGTGGATATTTTAAAGTCGTGGCATGAAACGCTGGCAAATTTGGGATATTTCGTTATCGGGCTACATGCTGCTGCTGCATTGGCACACCACTATTTCTGGAAGGACAACACGCTTCTGCGCATGATGCCGCGTAAGCGTTCCTGACGACAATAAAAGAAAGCGCCTGTACTAAACCAGACCCGTGGTACAGGCGAAGAATACGGGTCTACATCGGAAGCATCTATTATATTTATTTGTATGACAAATAAAACCATAATTAGCCTTTATGTGTTTATCTGGATTATATTTAACCAATTTATCTTTCAGTTAAGATTGAAATCCAATTTCCTCAATTTTTGATCTCTCTAAGTGAAATCAAATCCACCAGGCGTATAACTTTTATACCGAACATAAAATTTGGTAAACAATGGAGGTTATATGAAAAAAATTGCACTTATCTTGTTTGTGGGAATGCTTGTTTCGTTTTATGCCGATGCCGGGCGCAAGCCGTGTTCTGGTTCGAAAGGTGGGATATCCCACTGTACTGCTGGTGGCAAATTTGTTTGTAACGATGGATCTATCAGCGCATCGAAAAAGACATGTACTAACTGAAAGGAAAAAAGGGGTGCCATGAGAAAATGAACTTGCCAGCCAGATGCGCGGGGAAAACTCCCCGCGCTGGCCCTTACCTGGACTTACAGGCCATGAGAGCCGCCACCTCCTTATTACCGTCCCGGAACCGCAGTTCGTAGAGCGTTTGTCGGGTCAGAAGTGTGAATGCCAGTATTGTGAAACAAATAATGAGCAGACACACCACCAGAGGGTTGCGCTTCATAGCCTTTCTCCTTGCCGGATGGCGGGTAAGAGGCTAACATCTGAATTGTTGGGTTCATTCGTCGGCCTCGGTTGATAGAAATATCGGTCGGGGCCTTCGTCTTTCTGATTCCCGGTTAGCCTGAAAACAGAAAGTCTCAGGCACCCGCGATTATCCTATGCAGTTTATCTTAGCAGGGAAATAATCACTTTACGGAATTGCGTAACACTTTCCAGAATTTCACGCAATACACCTCACAAAGCATTCTTATTCGCCAGTTTATTCATTGCGGCGCCCGATGATCTCTTAACGCATAACATGTTGTAAAAATGTGAAGTGAAAACGTTTTTGGTCGTAAGTAATTACCACCGATTGCCGATGATTCTCTCTCGGGAGTAAATCTGGAAGAGAGACAACGACCATGCATACAACACCCTCACACCGCTTAGGTTTTTTATATCACATCAGGCTGGTTCCGCTATTTGCCTGTATTCTGGGCGGCATATTACTTCTTTTTGCCCTGAGTTCAGCTCTGGCTGGGTATTTTCTCTGGCAGGCTGACCGCGATCAGCGTGACGCTACTGCGGAGATCCAGACTCGCACCGGTCTGGCAAATAGCTCTGATTATCTGCGTTCAGCCCGGATCAATATGATTCAGGCCGGGGCGGCGAGCCGTATCGCAGAAATGGAAGAGATGAAGCGAAATATCGCACAAGCGGAATTGCAGATTAAACAATCGCAGCAAGGTTATCGTACTTACCAGAATCGCCAGGTGAAAACGGCTGCAGATGAAGCTCTGAACGCTGAATTAAATCAACGTTTTCAGGCTTATATAACTGGCCTCCTGCCTATGCTGAAATATGCCAAAAACGGCATGTTTGAAGCGATTATTAATCATGAAAGTGAGCAGATCCGAACGCTGGATAATAGTTATACCCATATATTAAACAAAGCCGTTGAAATACGTAGCGCCAGAGCGAACCACCTGGCGGAGCAGGCGCATCAGCGCACTCGACTGGGTGTGATGTTTATGATTGGTGCGTTTATCCTTGCCCTGGTCATGACGCTGATGACCTTCATCGTTTTGCGTCGGATTGTGATTCGACCTCTGCAACATGCCGCGCGCCGTATTGAACAAATCGCCAGTGGCGATCTGACAATGAACGACGAACCGACGGGGCGCAGTGAAATTGGACGTTTGAGCCGCCATCTACAGAAAATGCAGCATTCGCTGGTGATGACCGTCGGGACGGTACGCCAGGGGGCGGAGGAGATTTATCGCGGCACCAGCGAAATTTCCGCTGGCAATGCTGACCTTTCTTCACGCACTGAAGAACAGGCGGCGGCGATTGAACAAACCGCTGCCAGCATGGAGCAACTCACCGCGACGGTGAAACAGAATGCGGATAATGCACACCACGCGAGCCGTCTGGCACAAGAGGCTTCCGTTAAAGCCAGCGATGGCGGGAAGACAGTTTCCGGCGTGGTGAAAACGATGGGCGATATCTCCAGTAGCTCGAAAAAAATTTCCGAAATCACCGCCGTGATCAACAGTATTGCTTTCCAGACAAATATTCTGGCGCTCAATGCCGCCGTTGAAGCCGCGCGAGCTGGTGAGCAAGGTCGCGGATTTGCGGTTGTTGCCAGCGAAGTGCGTACACTTGCCAGTCGCAGCGCCCAAGCAGCGAAAGAAATTGAAGGCTTAATCAGCGAATCAGTTGAGTTGATTGGACAAGGGGCTGATGAAGTGGCAACAGCAGGTAAAACGATGAGTGCCATTGTGGATGCAGTGGCGAGCGTCACACATATCATGCAGGAAATTGCCGCTGCTTCGGATGAGCAAAGCAGGGGAATAACGCAGGTTAGCCAGGCGATTTCTGAAATGGATAAAGTAACACAACAGAATGCCTCTCTGGTGGAGGAGGCGTCTGCAGCGGCGGTGTCGCTTGAAGAGCAGGCGACACGATTAACTGAGGCTGTGGATGTATTCCGCCTGAAGAAACAATCGTTACCTGTGGATCAACGAGGGGCAGGCAACTCGGTTAGTTTGGCAACGGCGTGATAATGTCAAAGAAGGGATCGCAAGATCCCTTCACCTTTCAGAATGGCATTGATTTCCGAATTGCGTTAATCATTAGCTGACAGCCGGAAGAGAGCGTTGCATCTACGCGGGTCAGTATTCCAATCGGTTCGCCTGCGCCATGTCCCGGAACAGGCAGCGCCACCAGCGAGGCATGACGCAGGTCGTCTTTTACTGCGCCAGAAGGGACAAACCACACATAGTCATATTCAACCGTAAGCTGACGCGAAAGCGATGCTGAAAGCGTTTCAATACAACCCGAAGGAATTTTGCAGCCCTGGCTTTGTACTAACGCATCTGAATGTTGGCGGGGCGCAGTGCCTTCCGGCGATACGACAACCGGCCATTCCAGTACCCGGCTTAGCGTCACGTTTTCCTGAAGAAGCGGGTGATTAGGCCGGACAACCAATTTCAGCGATTCGAGAAACAGCAATTCGTAATTAAGCCCGGTCATCAGTTCAGGATCTGACATCCGGCCAACACCGATATCAATTTCTCCCGTTTTTAAGCCTGCCAGAATCATGGTGTTACTCATGGTGGCAACTTGCAGAGTGGTCTCTTTTTGTTGCTGATGAAACTGACCAATAACGGAAGGCAAGATCCCCAGTGCAGCTGTGGGTAATGCACCAACTCTTACAACATCATTGTTAAGCCCTTCTTTACGATTAAGTGCCTGACCTGCGGTGTTGATGGCGTCAAGCACTCTGACTGCATGGGTTAAAAATTGCTCGCCAGGTAAGGTGAGCTGCGCGCCCTGACGTCCACGGTCAAATAAGCGGGTGCCTGTCAATTGTTCAAGTTCATTCAATGTCTTAGAGAGCGCAGGTTGACTCAAATTAAGGGTTTCAGCCGCGCGCCCCAAAGTTCCTTGTTGTGCGACAGCTACGAAAGTATGAAGGTGGCGCAAACGGATGCGCTGACTAAACAGACTATTTTTTTCCATAAGCGATGTTAAAAACGAAGCGGTGCCGCTGACAAGTGAAGTTGTTTGATTATGATAACTTGATTGCAAAATATTATTAACATATAAAGCAATTTTGTTACGTTTTCAGGCGTGGTTTTACTGATTTCGTGGGGAGATCACAGTTTGTAAATTCTTCCCACCAGAGTAAATGTGGTTACCTACACTCCAGATTACTGACCACTGGAGGCAGAGATTATGGCGAACAGCATCACGGCGGATGAGATTCGGGAACAGTTTTCGCAGGCTATGTCAGCCATGTATCAGCAAGAAGTTCCACAGTACGGTACACTGCTGGAACTGGTGGCTGACGTCAATCTGTCTGTGCTGGAAAACAATCCCCAATTGCATGAAAAAATGGTAAATGCGGACGAACTGGCGCGACTTAACGTTGAACGTCATGGGGCGATTCGCGTCGGCACCGCACAAGAGCTTGCCACTCTACGGCGGATATTTGCCATTATGGGGATGTATCCGGTCAGTTATTACGATCTCTCGCAGGCGGGCGTGCCGGTACATTCCACAGCATTTCGTCCTATCGATGATGCCTCGCTGGCGCGTAATCCTTTCCGGGTTTTTACCTCATTACTTCGCCTTGAACTCATCGAAAACGAAACCTTGCGCCAGAAGGCGGCGGAGATTTTACATCAGCGCGATATCTTTACCCCGCGTTGTCGGCAACTGTTAGATGTATATGATCAGGAGGGCGGCTTTAGCAAAGCTCAGGCGCGGGAGTTTGTGCAGGAAGTCCTGGAGACGTTTCGCTGGCATCAGTCAGCAACAGTAGATGAGGAAACCTATCGCGCGTTGCACAACGAACATCGACTGATTGCCGATGTGGTCTGTTTTCCTGGCTGCCATATTAACCACCTGACGCCACGCACGCTCGACATTGACCGGGTGCAGTCGATGATGCCCGAATGCGGTATTGAACCCAAAATTCTGATCGAAGGGCCGCCGCGCCGCGAGGTGCCGATTTTACTGCGCCAGACCAGTTTTAAGGCGCTGGAAGAGACCGTGTTGTTTGCAGGGCAAAAGCAGGGAACACATACCGCACGCTTTGGTGAGATAGAGCAACGTGGTGTGGCATTAACGCCGAAAGGACGGCAACTGTATGATGAGCTTCTGCGTAACGCCGGAATCGGACAGGATAATCTCACTCACCAACTGCATTTACAGGAAACCTTCAGCGCCTTCCCGGACAGTGAATTTCTGATGCGCCAGCAGGGATTGGCATGGTTTCGCTATCGCCTGACGCCATCGGGTGAGGCACATCGTCAGGCGATCCATCCCGGTGACGATCCACAACCTTTGATCGAACGTGGTTGGGTAGTGGCGCAACCTATTACCTATGAGGATTTCCTGCCGGTTAGTGCTGCGGGGATCTTCCAGTCGAATCTGGGTAATGAAACGCAAATGCGCAGTCACGGTAATGCCAGCCGGGAGGCTTTTGAACTGGCGCTGGGGTGTCCGGTATTTGATGAGTTTCAGTTGTACCAGGAAGCGGAAGAACGCAGTAAACGCCGCTGTGGTTTGCTTTAAATTCTGGCCATCCGACTTTGCAAAAATTTGCCTGATTTTACAAACGAATCAGGCTCATCCCATCGACAGAAAAAAATTGCCGATTTATGCATATTCTCTGAGTTCAACAATTGGATTATTAATAAATATTGTCTAGAGTGAGCGGTCATTAATAAGCATTTTCTTGCCGCTGAATACGACCAGCGCGGGACCATTCACTACACCAGAAGGACTCACTTTCAGGTATGGATCGTAGACGATTTATTAAAGGTTCAATGGCTATGGCCGCCGTGTGCGGGACTAGCGGCATTGCTTCTCTTTTTTCTCAGGCTGCGTTCGCAGCAGAATCTGATATTGCCGACGGGCAAACCCAGCGTTTTGACTTCTCTATTTTACAGTCAATGGCGCACGACTTAGCGCAAACAGCGTGGCGTGGTGCACCGCGTCCGTTACCCGATACGCTGGCGACGATGACGCCGCAGGCTTATAACAGCATTCAGTATGACGCCGAAAAATCACTCTGGCATAACGTTGAGAATCGCCAGCTGGACGCTCAGTTCTTCCATATGGGAATGGGGTTTCGCCGCCGCGTTCGCATGTTCTCTGTTGATCCAGCAACACATCTGGCGCGCGAAATACACTTCCGTCCGGAATTGTTTAAATACAACGATGCGGGTGTTGATACCAAACAATTAGAAGGGCAAAGCGATCTCGGTTTTGCGGGATTCCGTGTATTTAAAGCACCGGAATTGGCGCGCCGCGACGTGGTTTCTTTCCTCGGTGCCAGTTATTTCCGTGCCGTTGATGACACTTATCAATACGGTTTGTCGGCGCGTGGTCTGGCGATCGACACTTACACCGACAGCAAAGAAGAGTTCCCCGACTTTACCGCCTTCTGGTTCGATACGGTAAAACCTGGCGCGACCACTTTTACCGTTTATGCGTTGCTCGATAGCGCCAGCATTACTGGTGCTTACAAGTTCACCATCCACTGTGAGAAGAACCAGGTGATTATGGATGTCGAAAATCACCTGTATGCGCGTAAAGACATTAAACAACTGGGCATCGCGCCGATGACCAGTATGTTCAGTTGCGGGACTAACGAACGTCGTATGTGCGACACCATTCATCCGCAAATCCATGATTCCGACCGTCTTTCCATGTGGCGGGGCAATGGCGAGTGGATCTGCCGTCCGCTGAATAATCCGCAGAAATTGCAGTTCAATGCCTATACCGATAACAATCCAAAAGGGTTTGGCTTGTTGCAGCTTGATCGTGATTTCTCCCATTATCAGGACATTATGGGCTGGTATAACAAACGCCCAAGTCTGTGGGTGGAACCGCGTAACAAGTGGGGTAAGGGCACTATCGGTTTGATGGAGATCCCGACGACGGGAGAAACGCTGGATAATATTGTCTGTTTCTGGCAACCAGAGAAAGCAATCAAAGCGGGCGACGAACTGGCGTTTCAGTATCGTCTTTACTGGAGTGCACAGCCTCCCGTTCATTGTCCATTAGCACGAGTTATGGCGACGCGTACCGGCATGGGAGGCTTCCCGGAAGGCTGGGCGCCAGGTGAACATTATCCGGAAAAATGGGCTCGTCGTTTTGCCGTCGATTTTGTCGGTGGTGATCTGAAAGCGGCTGCGCCGAAAGGGATTGAGCCTGTTATCACACTTTCCAGTGGTGAAGCGAAACAAATAGAAATTCTCTACATTGAGCCGATTGATGGTTACCGTATTCAGTTTGACTGGTATCCGACTTCGGACTCAACTGATCCGGTCGATATGCGTATGTATTTGCGCTGCCAGGGCGATGCCATCAGTGAAACATGGCTGTATCAGTATTTCCCTCCAGCACCGGATAAGCGCCAGTATGTTGACGATCGCGTGATGAACTAATCTTCATTTTTTAGGCACCTTCTTCCGGGAGGGTGCCGTCTGGTTAAACACGATCCCGCTCGCATTTTTCCTCAAGTTAAATGGGTAATCTGATGTTGTATATTCCATATACACGTTGTCAGCCACTAACAGGGAGTGCGTATGTTTCCAGAATATCGAGATTTAATATCCCGTCTGAAAAACGAAAATCCTCGCTTTATGTCCTTGTTTGATAAACATAATAAACTTGATCATGAAATTGCCAGAAAGGAAGGCTCTGACGGTCGAGGATACAATGCGGAAGTCGCTCGCATGAAAAAACAGAAATTACAAATGAAGGATGAGATGCTTAAAATCCTGCAACAGGAGAGCGTCAAAGAGGTGTAAACTTTCCTAAGCCGCCTGCCAGGCGGCTTTTTAACGACTGCAAAGAGTAACAGGAGATAAGATGACTGAAACGATAAAAGTAAGCGACTCACTTGAATTACATGCCGTTGCAGAAAGTCACGTCACACCTCTTTATCAGTTAACCTGCAAAAATAAAAACTGGTTACAGCAGTCGCTAAACTGGCCGCAGTTTGTTCACAGCGAAGAGGACACGCGAAAAACGGTGCAGGGTAATATGATGTTGCATCAACGCGGTTACGCCAAAATGTTCATGATCTTCAAAGAAAATGAACTCGTCGGCGTTATCTCTTTTAATCGAATTGAACCGCTAAATAAAACCGCCGAAATCGGCTACTGGCTGGACGAATCCCATCAGGGACAGGGGATCATTTCTCAGGCGCTACAGGCATTGATTCACCATTACGCCCAGTCTGGTGAACTTAGACGCTTTGTGATCAAATGTCGGGTGGATAACCCGCAAAGCAACCAGGTTGCCTTGCGCAATGGTTTTAGCCTGGAAGGTTGCCTGAAACAGGCTGAGTTCCTGAATGATGTCTATGATGATGTGAATTTATACGCGCGCATTATCGATTCACAATAACCCAGCCAGCGGCGTTCGCGTAATACGTTCCTCACTGTTAATGACTTTTGGACCACGGACATGAATGGTGTCGCCACCAAAGGCTTCAACGACGGCGTGGTCGGTTATCTCCACATGGTTTTCAATCATTACCGCACCTGTAATACGGCTCTTTCCTTGTATTATAACGTGATCGTCAAGCAGAACCGGACCGCCACGTACAACGGCATTTCCGCCAATCAGGACATGATGTTTTAACACGCAATTGCCTTCTACAATGGCATATTCCGCCACCTGTGAGCTGTAATGAATTGTTGGAATCGCATCTTCTTCAGTTCCGGCAATCACACGTGCGTGACCGTAGACTTTCGCACAGTCGCACAGCCAGACGTTGTTTTCTTCATTACCTTCAATACGCGCAAAATCAAAAACTTCGGCACGATGCTCAATAAAAGCATGGCGGACGACGGCATCGCCATAAATTTGCGCCTGATGGACAATACGCGAGGCGCTAACCCTTGCGTGATCATAAATTTGGAGCAGGAGTTGATGGTCGGGCGTTAAGCCTTGTGCGGCGACGATCATAGAATGTTGATCAATTAAGGCATGACCAAATATTCTACATTGACCGCAAACTAATGAGCCACGAATGGTGACACTGTCACTTATATGTGCACCCTGGCTGATTTCACTATTATCGATCCAGACGTTATCCGTTGCGTAAACCTCTCCCCACAGCACGCTGGTGCCGGTAATACGCGTATTACCGGAAATCACCGTTCCGCCGAACGCAAGAGCATTCTGGTCGTAAATCCAGCAATTTCCTTCCTGCGCCAGCACAGTTTCGCTATCGATCCAACCACCAGCCGTCCCTGCTATCACATCATTAAAATCGGCTATGGCAATAATCTGCCGTAATAGCACACTTTTTTTGAAGCCATCTTCCTGATAACTAAAGGCTCGTTGCTCTTCACTTAGACGATATTTGCGCATAGCGTTTTCCCGCAGGTGACTTACTATAACCGTAGCAAATTCTGCGACTCTGGCTATGTTTGAGAAATTTCCATAAAATGTATTTCAAATATACTTTATAAATTAAACAAAATGAGTAACAAGATGCAGAGCGATAAAGTGCTCAATTTACCGGCAGGTTATTTTGGCATTGTGTTGGGGACGATAGGGATGGGATTTGCCTGGCGCTATGCCAGCCAGGTTTGGCAGGTTAGTCACTGGTTGGGGGATGGGCTGGTGATTCTGGCGATGATCATCTGGGGATTATTGACCACCGCATTCATTACCCGACTGATGCGCTTTCCGCAAAGCGTGCTGGCGGAAGTTCGCCATCCGGTGATGAGCAGTTTTGTGAGTTTGTTTCCGGCAACGACGATGCTGGTGGCGATTGGTTTTGTCCCGTGGTTTCGCACGCTGGCGGTGTGTCTGTTCAGCGTTGGGGTAGTGATTCAACTGGTTTACGCCGCCTGGCAAACTGCCGGATTATGGCGCGGTTCTCACCCAGAAGAAGCGACGACACCAGGGCTTTATTTGCCTACTGTTGCCAATAACTTTATCAGCGCGATGGCCTGCGGTGCGCTGGGTTATACCGATGCCGGACTGGTATTTTTAGGCGCTGGCGTCTTCTCCTGGTTAAGCCTTGAACCGGTGATCCTTCAACGACTGCGCAGCTCGGGAGAATTACCCACGGCGCTGCGGACATCGCTTGGCATTCAACTCGCTCCGGCTCTGGTGGCCTGTAGTGCCTGGTTAAGCGTCAACGGCGGCGAGGGGGACACGCTGGCGAAAATGCTCTTTGGCTATGGGCTGCTGCAATTACTGTTTATGCTGCGCCTGATGCCGTGGTATCTCTCACAGCCGTTTAATGCCTCATTCTGGAGTTTTTCGTTCGGTGTTTCCGCGCTGGCTGCCACCGGTTTGCATCTGGGAAGCGGTAGCGATAATGGTTTTTTCCATACGCTGGCGGTGCCGTTGTTTATCTTTACCAATTTTATTATTGCATTACTGCTCATCCGTACTTTCGCGCTTCTGATGCAGGGAAAATTGTTAATCAGAACTGAGCGCGCCGTTTTAATGAAATCCGAGGACAAAGAATGATCATTCGTGACGAAAACTACTTTACTAACAAATACGAATTAACCCGTACACACTCCGAAGTTCTGGAAGCGGTGAAAATCGTTAAACCGGGGAAAACGCTGGACTTGGGCTGTGGCAATGGTCGTAACAGTCTTTACCTTGCAGCCAATGGTTATGATGTTGACGCATGGGATAAAAATGCCATGAGTATTGCCAACGTTGAGCGCATTAAAGCCATTGAAAATCTGGAAAATTTACGTACTCAGGTTGTCGATCTGAATAGCCTCACGTTTGATGGACAGTACGATTTTATTCTTTCTACTGTGGTGCTGATGTTCCTGGAGGCGAAAACCATCCCAGGGCTGATTGGCAATATGCAACGTTGCACTAAACCTGGCGGTTACAACCTGATTGTGGCTGCGATGGATACTACTGATTTTCCATGTACCGTCGGCTTTCCGTTTGCCTTCAAAGAGGGAGAGCTACGTCGTTATTATGAAGGCTGGGATTTATTGAAATACAATGAAGATGTCGGTGAATTACACCGCACCGATGCCAACGGTAATCGTATTAAACTGCGTTTCGCTACTATGCTGGCACGTAAAAAATGACCTGAAAAGGATCAACGTAAGAAGTTTGCCTGTTGATCTATTCGGTAAGCATATTTTTTAGCAGGATGATGTGAAATAAGTCACAGCGGATGTGCTTTTTTATCGCCTCAAGTCTCTGAAAATAAATCAATGATGATTGACTCAGCTCCTTTTTCAGCATTGACTATATTGTCGAAAAAGGGGCCGATAAATTTATTTCTGCCAACACTTTTTTTGCCACAACACGAAGCGGTGCTTTTTGCTATAACTTAAAAAGTAATATAATCATCTCAGGAAACTATTCATGCGTACCACATCAATTGCGAAAGTTGCAGCTTTATGCGGCTTGTTGGCTCTGTCCGGCTGTGCCTCTAAAATCACCCAGCCGGATAAATACTCTGGCTTTTTAAAGAATTACTCTGATCTTCAAGAAACAACATCGGCAACAGGTAAACCCGTTTTACGCTGGGTTTCCCCTGATTTCGACCAAAGTAAATATGACAGTATTGTCTGGAATCCAATCACTTATTATCCGGTGCCGAAACCTTCTACTCAGGTAGGGCAGAAAGTATTGGATAGAATTTTGAGTTATACCAATACCGAAATGAAAGAAGCGATTGCGCAGCGCAAACCACTGGTTACCACTGCTGGCCCGCGTAGTCTGATTTTCCGTGGTGCTATTACTGGTGTTGATACTAGCAAAGAAGGACTGCAATTCTATGAAGTGGTTCCTGTTGCATTAGTGGTAGCGAGAACACAAATGGCAACCGGTCACCGTACCATGGATACCCGCCTGTACTTTGAAGGTGAACTGATTGATGCGGCTACCAATAAACCTGTTATCAAAGTCGTTCGTCAGGGCGAAGGTAAAGACCTGAATAACGAAAGTACGCCAATGGCTTTCGAAAATATTAAGCAAGTTATTGATGACATGGCGACCGATGCCACCATGTTTGACGTTAACAAAAAGTAATGCCAGTTGCGCCATCGTAAGATGGCGCTTCTTATTATCGGTTTCTGTCAGCAATTAAATTCAACACCACGTAACAGACGCAGCCGGCAATTAATCCCCAAAACGCCGAACCAATCCCAACCAATGTTAGCCCGCTCGCTGTTACCAGAAATGCCACCACAGCAGCGTCGCGCTCACGCTCATTATGTAGCGCCTGATACAAACTACCGCCAATGGTGCTTAACAGCGCCAGACCAGCCAGCATCTGGATCCAGCTAACCGGTAGGGCTGCCATCATTCCGGTAATGGCGCTACCAAACAGACCCGCAAGCAAATAAAAGACGCCCGCAACGGCGGCAGCCAACCAACGCCTATCTTTGTCCGGATGCGCTTCCGGGCTTTGGCAAATAGCGGCAGTAATTGCCGCAATACCGACGGAATAAACCCCGAAAGGGGAAAAAATCAGCGCCAGCAAGCCAGTGAATACAATCAGTGGCGAAACCGGAGCCGAATACCCGGCCGCTTTCATTGCCGCAATACCCGGTGCGTTTTGCGATGCCATCGTCACCAGAAAAAGGGGGAGTGCAACGCTCAAAGTGTGAGCAAACGAAAATTCAGGGGTAATATAAATGGGGAGAACGGGTTTAAAGACAACATCCGTTGTGACAACGTCACCTTGCGCGATAACGATCACGATCCCAATAATCATCGAGGCAATTACCGCATAGCGCGGTGCAACGGCCTTGGTTGCCAGCCATACCAGCAACATACTGCCACACAACGTAAACTGACCATCCAGACTGGCAAACGCCTGTAAACCAAAGCGTAATAAAATCCCGGCAAGCATTGCCGCCGCAAGCGAGTGCGGAATAATGCGCATCAGACGAGCAAAGAGTCCCGTTATGCCGCAGAGGACAATTAATGCGTTGGTGACTATAAAAACGCCGATGGCTTCGTTAAGTGTTAGCCCCTGTAAACCAGTGACCAACAGAGCCGCGCCAGGCGTTGACCATGCGGTGAGAACAGGCTCGCGATACCATAATGTCAGCGCCAGCGTACTGACTCCCATTGCCAGTCCCAGCGCCGTCATCCAGCCGGAGATTTGTGCAGTGGTTGCTCCGGCGACAATCGCCGCTTGCCAGATTATTGCTGCTGAACTGGCGTAGCCAATCAATACCGCCAGAAACCCCGCCATTAGCGTGGGGGGAGGAATAGAAAACAGACGCATAGTCACCTCGTGCGTTATAGCGTACAGGCACCGTAGCATTTGTCCGTTATAACGCACAAGTGATAAACTCCTGTTTTGCCGGAGGAGTCGCATGGAAAATCTCGCTCGTTTTTTATCCACTACGCTTAAACATCTTCGTCAGCAGCGAGGCTGGAGTCTTTCGCGACTGGCAGACGCCACGGGCGTTTCTAAAGCCATGTTAGGGCAGATTGAGCGCAATGAGTCCAGCCCGACGGTCGCGACACTCTGGAAAATTGCCACCGGGATGAACGTGCCATTTTCGACATTTATTTCGTCGCCGCAGACCATTACGCCATCAGTTTATGATCCACAACAGCAGGCAATGGTGATCACTTCGCTGTTTCCTTATGATCCGCAACTCTGCTTTGAACACTTCTCGATTCAGATGGCACCCGGTGCAATAAGCGAATCGACGCCGCACGAAAAAGGGGTAATTGAGCATGTTGTCGTCATTGATGGACAGCTTGATCTGTGCGTTGATGGTGAATGGCGTAGTCTTAATTGTGGAGAAGGTGTTCGTTTTGCTGCCGACGTCAGGCATGTCTATCGTAATTGTGGGGAGCAAACCGTACATTTTCATTCCCTCATCCATTACCCGCGTAGTTAAGCGGGAAAACTATTTCGCAACGTCGCGCTTGTGGCTAAAATAGCCGCCATTTTTCAGCTACTGGATAAGAAAGTGACCGTATCTTCTCATCGTCTTGAACTGTTAAGCCCGGCACGCGATGCCGCCATTGCCCGCGAAGCTATTTTGCACGGTGCCGATGCTGTTTATATCGGCGGACCTGGTTTTGGTGCCCGTCATAATGCCAGTAATAGCCTGAAAGATATTGCCGAGCTGGTGCCATTTGCCCATCGTTATGGTGCAAAAATTTTCGTCACGCTTAACACCATTTTGCATGACGATGAACTGGAACCGGCGCAGCGACTGATTACCGACCTTTACCAGACAGGCGTTGATGCACTGATCGTTCAGGATATGGGGATTCTGGAACTTGATATTCCGCCGATTGAACTGCACGCCAGTACGCAGTGTGATATTCGCACTGTAGAGAAAGCAAAGTTTCTTTCGGACGTCGGTTTTACGCAGATTGTGCTGGCGCGAGAGCTGAATCTTGAGCAGATCCGTGCGATTCATCAGGCCACGGACGCGACCATTGAGTTCTTTATTCATGGTGCACTGTGCGTGGCATATTCCGGTCAGTGCTACATTTCCCATGCGCAAACAGGGCGTAGCGCCAACCGTGGCGATTGCTCACAGGCGTGCCGTTTGCCATATACATTGAAAGACGATCAGGGGCGGGTGGTTTCCTATGAAAAACACCTGCTGTCGATGAAAGATAACGATCAGACTGCCAACCTGGGCGCTTTGATTGATGCAGGCGTGCGTTCCTTCAAGATTGAAGGGCGTTACAAAGATATGAGCTACGTGAAGAATATCACCGCCCATTATCGCCAGATGCTGGATGCCATTATTGAAGAACGTAGCGATTTGGCGCGAGCTTCATCCGGTCGTACTGAGCACTTCTTCGTACCGTCGACGGAAAAAACCTTCCATCGTGGCAGCACCGACTACTTTGTTAACGCGCGTAAAGGCGATATTGGCGCATTCGATTCACCGAAATTTATCGGCCTGCCGGTGGGTGAAGTATTGAAAGTGGCGAAAGATCATCTTGATGTTGAGGTTACCGAACCGCTGGCTAACGGCGATGGACTGAACGTAATGATTAAGCGTGAAGTCGTCGGCTTTCGTGCTAACACGGTAGAGAAAACTGGGGAAAATCAGTACCGCGTCTGGCCAAATGAGATGCCAGTGGAGCTGCACAAAATTCGCCCGCACCATCCGCTTAATCGCAACCTCGACCATAACTGGCAGCAGGCGTTGACCAAAACCTCCAGCGAACGTCGGGTGGCGGTAGACATTGAACTGGGCGGCTGGCAGGAACAACTGATTCTGACTCTGACCAGCGAAGAGGGCGTCAGTATCACTCATACGCTGGACGGGCAGTTCGACGAAGCGAATAACGCCGAAAAAGCACTCCTCAATCTGAAAGAGGGATTGTCGAAGCTTGGGCAAACCATCTATTACGCCCGCGATGTGCAAATTAATTTGCCGGGGGCGCTGTTTGTGCCAAACAGTCTGTTAAATCAGTTCCGCCGTGAGGCTGCTGAAATGCTGGATGCTGCGCGTCTTGCCAGTTATCAGCGCGGTAGTCGTAAACCGGTTGCTGACCCTGCGCCAGTTTATCCGCAAACGCATTTGAGTTTCCTCGCGAACGTATACAACCAGAAAGCTCGTGAATTTTATCATCGCTATGGTGTGCAACTGATTGATGCTGCCTATGAAGCGCATGAAGAGAAGGGCGAAGTGCCGGTAATGATCACCAAGCATTGTCTGCGCTTTGCCTTCAATCTGTGCCCGAAACAGGCGAAAGGCAATATCAAAAGCTGGAAAGCAACGCCAATGCAACTGGTTAACGGCGATGAAGTGTTAACGCTAAAGTTTGATTGCCGGCCGTGTGAGATGCACGTCATTGGCAAAATCAAAAATCACATTCTGAAAATGCCGTTACCGGGGAGTGTTGTCGCCTCCGTAAGCCCGGATGAACTGATGAAAACATTGCCGAAGCGAAAAGGGTAAAACGCAAATTTTCAGACCTGTTCACAACTTATTGAATTTGCAGATATTACAGGCCGGGTAAGGCATTCATACCGTATCCGGCAACAAACGACTCAACGCTGTCCCGCTTCTGGTTTGCGTGACTTTTGCCAGTAAAAATGCTCGCGCAAACCTTCTGCCGATTCTTCCGCAACGGCGCGCAATTCATCACTGTCCGCTTCATGACGCAGTTGATGATCCACATTTTTTACCCACAAAAATTCATGTCCTTTGTGTCCTGCCATCAACTGTCCAGAGAACAGCGCACACGTTAATAAGACAACCGCTAACGCCTTCGTAAACATCCCGACACCTTTTTCTTACCTTTTGCCGCTATGATGCCGATAGTTTCTTGATGTTATTATTCAGTTTTGCAAATTAGCGCAAAGAAATTCTGGAATCAGCCTTCCTTATTTGGCATCGCATTCTGCGGTTGCGGCGATTAAGTGCTATTTTCGAGCAAATTACACACGGAGGTAAACAATAATGTTTACCTTGTTGATATACTCAGCGGCAGGGAGGCGATGTGAAACAAAGCGAGTTCAGACGTTGGCTCGACTCTCAGGGCGTCGATGTGACGAATGGCAGCAACCATCTGAAACTCCGGTTTCGCGGGAGGCGCAGTGTCATGCCGCGTCACCCAAGTGAAGAGATTAAAGAACCATTGTGTAAAGCAATTCTGAAACAACTCGGTTTGAGTTAATCGCCAATTAAAAGGTTAATGACATGCGAGAGACAGTCGAAATTATGCGTTATCCCGTCACTCTTACACCCGCGCCGGAAGGCGGTTATGTGGTTTCTTTTGTGGATATTCCTGAAGCGTTGACTCAGGGAGAAACAGTCGCTGAAGCGATGGAGGCAGCAAAAGATGCTTTACTGACCGCATTTGATTTTTATTTTGAAGACAACGAGCTTATCCCGTTACCTTCGCCATTAAATAGTCACGATCACTTTATTGAAGTGCCTTTGAGCGTTGCCTCTAAAGTATTGCTGTTAAATGCTTTTTTGCAGTCAGACATTACTCAGCAAGAGCTGGCGAAGCGAATTGGTAAACCTAAGCAGGAGATCACCCGCTTGTTTGATTTGCACCACGCGACAAAAATCGACGCTGTCCAGCTTGCGGCTAAGGCGCTTGGCAAAGAGTTATCGCTGGTGATGGTTTAATTACAGTTAACGAAAAGTTGTCATTTTTAACAACTGATATAGACTGCCGGATCATCTGCACATAAAAACGATCCGATAATGAAAAAATACCAGCAACTGGCAGAACAATTACGCGAGCAGATTGCGTCGGGCATCTGGCAACCCGGCGATCGTTTGCCTTCGTTGCGTGAACAGGTGGCGCTTTCTGGTATGAGCTTTATGACCGTCAGCCATGCCTACCAGTTACTCGAAAGTCAGGGGCATATTATCGCGCGACCGCAGTCGGGTTATTACGTTGCACCACAGGCATTAAAAATGCCGAAAGCCCCAGTCGTTCCAGTCACACGTGATGAAACAGTCGATATCAATACTTATATTTTTGACATGTTGCAGGCCAGCCGCGATCCTTCAGTGGTGCCGTTTGCATCTGCTTTTCCCGATCCGCGCTTGTTTCCGCTTCAACAACTCAATCGTTCCCTGGCCCAGGTAAGCAAAACCGCAACGGCGATGAGCGTGATTGAAAACTTACCTCCAGGGAATGCTGAGCTTCGTCAGGCTATTGCTCGTCGCTATGCCTTACAGGGCATCACAATTTCGCCCGATGAAATCGTCATCACCGCCGGGGCGTTAGAGGCATTAAACCTCAGTTTGCAAGCGGTAACCGAGCCGGGTGATTGGGTGATTGTCGAGAATCCTTGTTTCTACGGCGCGTTGCAGGCGCTGGAGCGGTTACGGCTGAAGGCGTTATCGGTAGCGACGGATGTTAACGAAGGGATCGACCTTCAGGCGCTTGAACTGGCGTTACAAGAGTATCCGGTGAAAGCGTGCTGGTTAATGACCAACAGCCAGAACCCGCTCGGTTTTACCTTAACGCCACAGAAAAAAGCGCGGCTGGTAGAACTCCTTAGTCAGTACAACGTGATGCTGATTGAAGATGACGTCTACAGCGAACTTTACTTCGGACGGGAAAAACCGCTGCCCGCAAAAGCGTGGGATCGCCACGATGGCGTGCTGCATTGTTCATCATTCTCCAAATGCCTGGTGCCAGGTTTTCGCATCGGTTGGGTCGCCGCAGGAAAACATGCGCGTAAAATCCAACGTTTGCAGTTGATGAGTACACTTTCCACCAGTTCACCGATGCAGCTTGCCCTGGTGGATTACCTTTCTACACGCCGCTACGATGCGCATCTGCGTCGTCTACGTCGTCAGCTTGCGGAACGCAAACAACGCGCCTGGCAGGCGCTGCTGCGTTACCTGCCTGCGGAGGTGAAAATACACCATAACGACAGTGGTTATTTTCTCTGGCTGGAACTTCCCGAACCGTTAGATGCAGGCGAATTAAGTCTGACGGCACTGGCGCATCACATCAGTATTGCGCCGGGTAAAATGTTTTCTACTGGCGAACGCTGGTCGCGTTTTTTCCGTTTTAATACCGCGTGGCAATGGGGAGAGCGCGAAGAACAGGCAGTAAAAGAATTAGGCAAACTTATTCAAGAACATCTGAAGTAACTTTCAATTTAATTCCTCTCAGGTTGGGTAATATGAATTTCGAATAGAAGCCATATTTCGTAACCCCTTGTCTATACTCCAGAAGATAGCTTCACAGACGGCATAATGCGCGTTAGCTCACAACCTGATTAAATTTTCTCAGGGGTGAAGGTGTGCCTGCAAGCCGCCGTCTATGGTTAAACAAGGAGATATTTTTACGGCACGGCGGCTGAACAATTAATTACGACAGGAGTAAGACCTTATGAGCAAGACATTTGCCCGCAGCAGCCTGTGTGCGCTCACCATGACTATAATGACCGCTCACGCCGCCGAACCGCCTACCAATTTAGATAAACCGGAAGGGCGACTGGATATTATTGCCTGGCCGGGATACATCGAACGCGGACAAACTGATAAACAATACGACTGGGTAACGCAATTCGAAAAAGAGACAGGTTGCGCGGTAAATGTGAAAACCGCCGCGACTTCCGATGAAATGGTCAGTCTGATGACCAAAGGGGGTTACGATCTGGTCACGGCGTCCGGCGATGCCTCGCTGCGTTTGATTATGGGTAAACGCGTGCAGCCGATTAATACCGCCTTGATTCCCAACTGGAAAACGCTCGATCCGCGCGTGGTTAAAGGCGACTGGTTTAACGTTGGCGGCAAAGTTTACGGCACACCTTACCAATGGGGGCCGAACCTGCTGATGTACAACACTAAAACCTTCCCGACGCCGCCGGATAGCTGGCAAGTGGTTTTTGTTGAGCAAAATCTGCAGGACGGCAAGAGCAATAAAGGCCGCGTTCAGGCTTATGATGGCCCTATCTACATTGCGGACGCTGCGTTGTTCGTTAAAGCCACTCAGCCGCAGTTGGGCATCAGCGATCCGTATCAACTCACCGAAGAACAGTATCAGGCGGTGCTGAAAGTGCTGCGCGATCAACATAGTTTGATACATCGCTACTGGCATGACACCACCGTGCAAATGAGCGATTTCAAAAACGAGGGTGTGGTTGCTTCTAGTGCCTGGCCGTATCAGGCCAACGCGTTGAAAGCCGAAGGCCAACCAATCGCCACAGTATTCCCGAAAGAGGGGGTTACCGGCTGGGCTGATACCACCATGCTGCATAGCGAAGCGAAACATCCGGTTTGCGCTTACAAATGGATGAACTGGTCATTAACGCCAAAAGTGCAGGGTGATGTGGCAGCCTGGTTTGGCTCATTGCCGGTAGTGCCGGAAGGATGTAAAGCCAGTCCGTTATTAGGCGAAAAAGGCTGTGAGACCAACGGTTTTAACTATTTCGATAAAATTGCTTTCTGGAAAACGCCTATAGCAGAAGGGGGCAAGTTTGTTCCCTACAGTCGCTGGACGCAGGATTACATTGCCATTATGGGCGGTCGCTAACTTCGCTGAGGTGTTTTATGACGTACGCAGTGGAGTTTGACAACGTCTCGCGGTTGTACGGTGACGTGCGCGCGGTAGATGGCGTCAGTATTGCGATAAAAGATGGTGAGTTCTTTTCAATGCTGGGGCCGTCCGGCTCCGGCAAAACCACCTGCCTGCGCCTGATTGCCGGATTTGAACAACTTTCCGGCGGGGCGATCGCTATCTTTGGTAAACCCGCCAGCAATCTGCCACCGTGGGAGCGGGATGTTAATACCGTTTTCCAGGACTATGCGCTGTTTCCCCATATGTCGATTCTCGATAACGTGGCCTACGGGTTAATGGTCAAAGGTGTGGAGAAAAAAAAGCGTTACATCATGGCGCAAGAGGCGCTGGAAAAAGTGGCGCTGGGTTTTGTTCAGCAACGTAAGCCGTCACAACTTTCTGGTGGTCAGCGCCAGCGGGTTGCTATCGCCAGAGCATTAGTAAATGAACCGCGCGTATTATTGCTGGATGAACCACTCGGCGCACTGGATCTCAAGTTGCGTGAGCAGATGCAACTTGAGCTGAAAAAGCTGCAACAATCTCTCGGCATCACGTTTATCTTCGTCACCCACGATCAGGGGGAAGCATTATCAATGTCCGACCGTGTGGCGGTGTTCAACAACGGTCGCATTGAGCAGGTCGATTCACCACGTGATCTCTACATGCGCCCGCGCACGCCGTTTGTTGCCGGATTCGTCGGTACATCCAACGTTTTTGATGCGCTGATGGCAGAGAAACTTTGCGGAATGATGGGTAGCTTCGCATTGCGCCCGGAACATATTCGCCTCAATACACCTGGCGAAGTGCAGGCTAATGGCACGATCCAGGCGGTGCAGTATCAGGGCGCGGCGACCCGTTTTGAACTGACACTGAGCGGCGGTGAAAAACTGCTGGTTAGTCAGGCAAATATGACGGGGGAAGAACTCCCCGCTACGCTTACTCCAGGGCAACAGGTGATGGTTTCCTGGGCGCGCGATGTGATGGTGCAGCTGGTTGAGGAGAGGTGAATGGCGATGAACGTATTGCAATCACCTTCACGTCCGGGTCTGGGCAAGGTGTCAGGTTTCTTCTGGCGGAATCCGGGGCTGGGGCTGTTTTTGCTGCTGCTTGGCCCGTTGATGTGGTTTGGCATCGTCTATTTCGGTTCGCTGCTGACGCTGTTATGGCAGGGCTTTTATACTTTTGATGATTTCACCATGTCGGTAACACCGGAACTGACACTGGCGAATATCCGCGCGCTGTTTAATCCGGCCAATTACGACATCATTCTGCGCACGTTAACCATGGCAGTTGCTGTGACCATCGCCAGTGCTTTTTTGGCCTTTCCGATGGCGTGGTATATGGCGCGCTACACCAGCGGTAAGATGAAAGCGTTTTTTTACATTGCGGTAATGTTGCCGATGTGGGCGAGCTATATCGTCAAAGCCTATGCCTGGACGTTATTGCTGGCGAAAGATGGCGTGGCGCAGTGGTTTTTACAGCATTTGGGGTTGGAACCGTTATTAACTGCGTTTCTCACGCTACCGGCGGTGGGTGGTAATACACTGTCAACTTCCGGACTGGGTCGCTTTCTGGTGTTTCTCTATATCTGGCTGCCGTTCATGATCCTGCCCGTGCAGGCGGCGCTTGAGCGTTTGCCGCCGTCATTGTTGCAGGCGTCAGCTGATCTCGGCGCACGTCCACGACAAACCTTTCGCTATGTGGTGCTGCCGCTGGCGATCCCGGGTATTGCCGCTGGCTCTATCTTTACCTTCTCACTCACACTGGGCGATTTTATCGTCCCGCAGCTGGTTGGCCCGCCGGGGTATTTTATCGGCAACATGGTTTACTCGCAGCAAGGCGCGATTGGCAATATGCCGATGGCAGCAGCGTTCACCCTGGTGCCGATTGTTTTGATCGCACTGTATCTGGCGTTCGTGAAACGTCTGGGAGCGTTCGATGCACTCTGAGCGCGCACCGTTTTTCCTCAAACTGGCGGCCTGGGGCGGCGTGGTTTTCCTCCATTTTCCCATCCTGATTATCGCGGCCTATGCTTTTAACACTGAAGATGCGGCGTTTAGTTTTCCACCGCAAGGTCTGACGCTGCACTGGTTTAGCGTGGCAGCACAGCGTAGTGATATTCTTGATTCCGTGACACTGTCACTTAAAGTGGCGGCGCTGGCGACATTAATTGCGCTGGTATTAGGGACGCTGGCCGCCGCCGCGCTCTGGAGACGAGACTTTTTCGGCAAAAACGCCATTTCGCTGTTATTACTGCTGCCCATTGCGCTGCCGGGTATTGTCACTGGTCTGGCGCTATTAACCGCCTTTAAAACCATCGATCTGGAGCCGGGATTTTTCACCATCGTGGTCGGCCATGCGACTTTTTGCGTAGTGGTGGTGTTTAACAATGTCATCGCCCGTTTTCGCCGCACCTCGTGGAGTCTGGTTGAGGCGTCAATGGATCTTGGGGCCAATGGCTGGCAAACCTTCCGCTACGTAGTGTTGCCGAATCTCAGTTCGGCGCTACTGGCAGGAGGAATGCTGGCGTTTGCCTTGTCGTTCGATGAAATCATCGTTACGACTTTTACGGCAGGTCATGAACGAACGTTACCGTTGTGGTTGCTCAATCAGCTTGGGCGACCGCGTGATGTACCGGTAACCAACGTGGTGGCACTGCTGGTTATGTTGGTAACAACCTTGCCGATCCTGGGAGCCTGGTGGCTAACCCGCGAAGGCGACAATGGTCAATAACCACTGATACAGGAATATGCTATGCAACATAAGTTACTGATTAACGGAGAACTGGTTAGCGGCGAAGGGGAAAAACAGCCTGTCTATAATCCGGCAACGGGGGAAGTATTACTGGAGATTGCCGAGGCCTCCGCAGAACAGGTGGATGCGGCTGTTCGCGCGGCAGATGCAGCATTTGCCGAATGGGGGCAAACCACGCCGAAAGTGCGTGCGGAATGCCTGCTGAAACTGGCTGATGTTATCGAAGAAAATGGTCAGGTTTTTGCCGAACTGGAGTCCCGTAATTGTGGCAAACCGCTGCATAGTGCGTTCAATGATGAAATCCCGGCGATTGTCGATGTTTTTCGCTTTTTCGCTGGTGCGGCGCGCTGTCTGAATGGTCTGGCGGCAGGTGAATATCTTGAAGGTCATACTTCGATGATCCGCCGCGATCCATTGGGGGTTGTGGCTTCTATCGCGCCGTGGAATTACCCGCTGATGATGGCAGCGTGGAAACTGGCTCCGGCGCTGGCGGCAGGGAACTGCGTGGTGCTTAAACCATCAGAAATCACCCCGCTAACAGCGTTGAAGCTGGCAGAACTGGCGAAAGATATCTTCCCGGCAGGCGTGATTAACGTGTTGTTTGGCAGAGGCAAAACGGTGGGTGATCCGCTGACCGGACATCCAAAAGTGCGCATGGTGTCGCTGACGGGGTCTATCGCCACTGGTGAGCACATCATCAGTCATACGGCACCGTCCATCAAGCGCACTCATATGGAACTTGGCGGTAAAGCGCCAGTGATTGTCTTTAATGATGCTGACGTTGAAGCGGTTGTCGAAGGTGTCCGTACATTTGGCTATTACAATGCCGGGCAAGATTGTACTGCTGCCTGCCGTATCTACGCGCAAAAAGGCATTTACGACGTGCTGGTAGAAAAACTCGGTGCCGCAGTGGCAACGTTGAAATCAGGCGCGCCGGATGATGAATCCACAGAGCTTGGCCCGTTAAGTTCACTGGCGCATCTCGAACGCGTCAGCCGGGCGGTGGAAGAGGCGAAGGCGACGGGACACATTAAGGTGATCACCGGCGGTGAAAAGCGGCAGGGTAATGGTTATTATTATGCGCCTACACTGCTGGCTGGTGCGTTACAAGAAGATGCTATCGTCCAAAGAGAGGTATTTGGGCCGGTAGTCAGCGTGACGGTCTTCGACAACGAAGAGCAAGTAGTTAACTGGGCGAATGACAGCCAGTATGGCTTAGCTTCTTCAGTATGGACGAAAGATGTGGGTAGAGCGCACCGCGTCAGCGCACGTCTGCAATATGGCTGCACCTGGGTTAATACCCATTTCATGCTGGTGAGTGAAATGCCGCACGGCGGGCAGAAACTTTCAGGTTATGGCAAAGATATGTCACTTTATGGGCTGGAAGATTACACCGTAGTACGCCACGTAATGGTTAAACATTAAGGATAATGTTGTAAATCTGGAGAGTGTGAGAAGATCTAACGCACTGTCAGAGAGTTGATTTTTCTCTGACAGTGCGTACTGCGTGCAATTTTGCTACATCAGATAAACCATCCAAATCTCATAGAGATAAGAGTAAACAACCCAACAGCAGCAAAGAGATTTATCAGCACTACAGTTCTACTGGAAACGTTCATTTTTGCCACCTTTTGTCATAGCCCTTATGTGTATAGTACGGGTTAAGAAAATCCGCAATCATACTTATTCTGAAGATGGACAAGAACATGCGGTAGGTTATTGAATTTATCTCAAATGGACTGAAAACTTGATACACATCAAGAAATGACGCATATTTGCGCGCGTTTTATTCATCTGGCTGGACGCCCATACATGTCTCTTTATCAATATATGCTTGTTTTTTATGCTGCCATGGCAGCAATCGCCTTTCTCATTACCTGGTTTCTTTCCCACGATAAGAAGAGCATTCGCTTTCTGAGCGCCTTTCTGGTGGGGATTACATGGCCAATGAGTTTTCCGGTGGCGCTACTGTTTTCACTATTTTAAATCTTACACGCTGGCTTGACGGCACAACGCAGACTTATATCATTTGAGTGAATCGATAAATTTCACAAGTGGCTGAGGAGAAAGTATGTCGCATCTGGATGAAGTCATCGCGCGCGTGGATGCCGCGATTGAGGAGAGCGTCATTGCCCATATGAACGAGTTGTTAATCGCCCTGAGTGATGACGCAGAGTTAAGCCGGGAAGATCGCTACACACAGCAGCAGCGTTTGCGTACCGCAATCGCTCATCACGGACGCAAGCATAAAGAAGATATGGAGGCGCGCCACGAACAATTAACCAAAGGCGGCACCATCCTCTGATTAAAACGTGCGTCTGGCCACCAGCCAGGCGCCAACTACCAACAAAACTGCCCCGCAAATTGGGCCAATCAGCGCCCGAAGTGGTACGCCATGACTGCGGAAAATATCCAGCACCAGACCACCAATAAGTTGACTGGCGACCAGTACCGCAATGGTCGTTGCCGCGCCAACATTCTGATATCCGCTGATACTGGCGAAAACAAAAAACGATCCCAACAAACCAGGGATTAGAGTCCACCAGCGCACGCTGGACACCAGTTCGCCAAAGCCTGCTGTTCCTTGCTTAAACCATAAAATAGACACGAACAGCACAATCCCCACCAGTGAATTCAGCAGCATGGCGATGAGAATGGTGGAGGATGTCTGAGTGATGCGTACCATCAATGTGTTTTGCACCACAAGACCAATCCCGGCAGCGATCAAAAAGGCAAGGGTAAGCGACTGATTCATCCAAGTGAGTCCGGTTCGCTACGATCGTCAAGCTGCAATTGCATAAAGGTGAGATCCAACCAGCGACCAAATTTAGTACCAACTTGGGGCATTTGCGCTGTGACGACAAATCCCAGCGACTGGTGCAGATGCAACGACGCCTGATTTTGTGATTCTATGCCGGCAACCATCACATGCTTACCGCAGTTCCGCGCTTCATCAATCAACGCGCGTAACAATTTTCGCCCAAGACCTTTGCCCTGATGATCCGGATGGACATAAACCGAATGTTCCACGGTATGGCGAAAACCGTCGAAACTACGCCAGTCACCAAACGAGGCATACCCTGTAACTACGCCATCTTCTTCGCTCACCAGCACCGGATAACCCGATAAAGTTCGTGCTTCAAACCAGGCAATGCGGTTATCTGTATCCACAGTCTGGTCGTTCCAGATAGCTGCCGTATGCAGTACAGCGTGGTTATAAATTTCCGCAATTGCAGCACAATCGGCTTTGCGGGCAGAACGGATGGACATCTTAAGCCTCGATAAAATAATGATGATGACGTTATCAATACTATCGAAAACAGCCCGAAGCAACGGATTCCTCGATGAAATTATTGCGTGTCGCAGTAGTGATGTGACGGCTGCAAACTAAACCAATCCAGTGAGCCTGCTACTATTGATGGATTCATGCCAAAAGCACAGGAGAGCATTATGGGTCAACAAAAGCAACGTAATCGCCGTTGGGTTCTGGCGTCGCGTCCACACGGCGCGCCGGTTCCGGAGAATTTCCGTCTTGAAGAAGATGATGTCGCCACGCCGGGTGAAGGACAGGTGTTACTGCGCACGGTCTACCTGTCGCTCGATCCGTATATGCGCGGGCGCATGAGCGATGAGCCATCTTATTCACCACCGGTTGATATTGGTGGCGTGATGGTCGGCGGCACGGTGAGTCGGGTGGTGGAATCTAATCATCCGGATTACCAGCCTGACGACTGGGTGCTGGGTTACAGCGGTTGGCAGGATTACGACATATCCAGTGGCGATGATCTGGTGAAACTTGGCGATCATCCGGAAAATCCTTCGTGGTCACTGGGTGTGCTGGGGATGCCTGGCTTTACGGCTTATATGGGGCTGCTGGATATCGGTCAACCTAAAGAGGGTGAAACGCTAGTGGTTGCTGCAGCAACGGGGCCGGTCGGTGCGACAGTGGGGCAAATCGGCAAACTAAAAGGTTGCCGCGTGGTGGGTGTTGCCGGTGGCGCGGAAAAATGTCGCCATGCCACAGACGTTCTCGGTTTTGATGTTTGCCTTGATCATCATGCAGATGATTTTGCCGAACAACTCGTGAACGCGTGTCCGAAAGGCGTTGATATCTATTATGAAAACGTTGGTGGTAAGGTGTTTGATGCGGTGCTGCCTTTACTCAATACATCCGCGCGTATTCCCGTTTGCGGTTTAGTGAGCGGCTATAACGCCACCGACCTGCCTTCCGGGCCGGATCGTTTACCGCTACTTATGGCTACGGTGCTGAAAAAACGTATTCGCCTGCAAGGGTTTATTATTAGCCAGGATTATGGTCATCGCATCCATGAGTTCCAGCAAGAGATGGGGCAATGGGTGAAGGCGGGGAAAATTCACTATCGTGAACAAATTACTGATGGTTTAGAGAACGCCCCGCAGACATTCATCGGTCTGCTGAATGGTAAAAACTTCGGCAAAGTCGTGATCCGTGTTGCGGATGATGATTAACATTTCAGGTGGCGGCATTCTTGCCGCCACTAATGAATATTATTCAAATCGCCATGCGAGATTTACGCCTACACCATAATTCCGCCCAGGCGCAGGCTCGTAATATCGACCATTCGATTCATTAACAATCACCGAGCCGACATATTCTTTATCGAATAAATTATCGACACGACCAAATAAATCTATTGTCATATTGCGATAATTATATTTGTAACCGGTGAACAAACCGACGAGAGTGTAAGAGGGCGCTTTTGCCGTATTTTCGTCATCCGCCATGATATCGCCCATATAACGTACCTCTGTGCCTGCATACCAGCCTTCTTCTGGTACATAACCTAATGACGCAAAGCCCATATTGCGGGCGATCCCGGGCATTCGGTTACCATTACAGTCCTGAGCGTTACAAACATTGCTGCGATAAGTTGCGTCAAGCCGCGTCCACGACGCTTTCACACGGAAATCTCCGGCAAAACGCTGATCCCAGGCCAGTTCAGCCCCCTGACGGCGCGTCTTCCCGGCATTTTTATACGTGGTACGCCCGCCGCTACTGCTATCAACAACGATTTCATCATCGGTATCAGTCTGGAATAACGCAGCGGTAAACAAGCCATCGCCGATACGCGTTTTACTGCCGATTTCGATTGTGTCGTTGGTGGACGGTTTTAAACCAAAGTTCATGCCACTTTGCCCGTCAGCACGGTAAGAAAGCTCGTTAATGGTTGGCGTTTCAAAACCGCGCCCGGCTGCCAGATAGACGTTCCAGGCATCGGTTATGGCGTATTTCAACGATCCCGCAGGAAGCCATTTGTGATAACTGGCATCACCGCTGTCATCACCGTTACCCGGGGTAACGTAATGATCGTCAGAGTCAAACCACACGGAGCTGTAGCGCACACCAGCATCCAACGATAGTTTGTCAGTTAGTTGCCACTGGGTTTGTAAATAGGGATCGACGTTCCACATCAGATTGCGCTCGTCGCGGCGCAGATCACCTTTTTGCCCGTACTCCGGCACGCCGTTATTAAGGCGGAAGTTATTGTAACCCTTGCGGTTTTCACTCATGTTTTCATAGTTCAGGCCAGTAGTGAAAGTGACCGGAACTCCCAGCTCTCCACGATGTGTCCAGCGGCTGTCTATACCCTGGTAATGACGTTGCAGAGTAATTACGCCGCCCGCATGAGATGGGGTAAGTTGGGGGGCCATCGGAATCGATTGATACTGGGTCGTTTCCCGTTCACCTGCGTACATCATCACGCTCATATCATCCCGCGAACTCAGGCTGCGCTCATAACGCAACCCTGCCTGAGTTTGCTTGATGGTTTTTCGCGTGTCGTACTGTTCTGCACGAGGCGCTTGTTGCGGATTCGCTTTCCATTCAGCTTCGGTCAACCCACCAGGGTCATCGGCTTTGATATCCACACTGTTGAAAATCAGGTTTAACTTACTGGCGTCATCAATGTGTACGCCCAGTCTGGCATTGGCTAAATTTTTCTGTGCGCCGCTATGGTCACGATAGCCGTGAGTTGTAAAACGCGTGGTCGAAACGGTGTAATCGACATCGCCAGGCTGTGTGCCGTCGCCCGTTGCGCCCGTTGCTTTCAGGCCATAGCGCCAGCTACCAAAACTGCCGTAGTAACTACTGGCTTCAATGGTTGGTGGCTGTTCGCCGATTTGGGTAGTGACGTTCATTACGCCGCCGGACGCATTGCCATACAGGGCAGAGAAGGGGCCTCGCAGCACTTCCACATTTTGCACACTGCTTAAATCGATATTGGATGTTTGCCCTTGTCCGTCGGGCATGGTAGCGGGAATACCATCAACATACAGGCGAATACCGCGAATACCGTAAGTGGAACGGGAGCCAAATCCGCGAATAGACAGTTGTAGATCCTGCGCATAGTTCTGCCGGTTTTGTACCTGCAAACCAGGCACACTAGTCAGTGATTCAGACAAATTGATGCGCGGCGTTGCCAGACGCATCTCCTCGCCATCGACCACGCTTACCGCAGCGGGTGTGTCCAGTTCAGAAACTACCTGCGGCGCGGCGCTAACAATCATGGTTTGTTCATTAGCGGCAAAAGTGGAAGGAGAAAGGAGAATCAGTGCGGGTAAAACGGTATGTCGGACGGAAAAAATCTTCATGAAAAAAGCCAGGTTAAGAATGGGAAAACGCTTCAATGGTAATAAATTTGTAAATTTATGGAAAACGAAACGGCACAATACGTTAATCAATTGAGAAAATTGTAGTCGTAACAACAAGAAATGCTCCACATTTGAGAAAATAATGATTACCATTCCCATTTATAACAAGGGCGTAACGAAGATTATGCTCAACGAAGCATTGTGAAGCTGCTATAAATCGGTTCATCAAAGGGAGTCGTCATGCATTTACGTCATCTGTTTTCATCGCGCCTGCGTGGTTCATTACTGTTAGGTTCATTGCTTGTTGCTTCATCATTCAGTACGCAGGCCGCAGAAGAAATGCTGCGTAAAGCGGTAGGTAAAGGTGCCTACGAAATGGCTTATAGCCAGCAAGAAAACGCGTTGTGGCTCGCCACTTCGCAAAGCCGCAAACTGGACAAAGGCGGTGTGGTTTATCGTCTTGATCCGGTCACTCTGGAGGTCACTCAGGCGATCCATAACGATCTCAAGCCGTTTGGTGCCACTATCAACAACGCGACTCAAACGTTGTGGTTTGGTAACACCGTAAACAGCGCGGTCACGGCGATAGATGCCAAAACTGGCGAAGTGAAAGGGCGTCTGGTGCTGGACGATCGCAAACGTACAGAAGAGGTGCGTCCGCTGCAGCCACGTGAGCTGGTTGCTGACGATGCCACGAACACTGTTTACATCAGCGGTATTGGGAAAGAGAGTGTGATTTGGGTGGTTGATGGCGAGAATATCAAACTGAAAACCGCCATCCAGAACACCGGTAAAATGAGCACCGGCCTGGCGCTGGATAGCAAAGGCAAACGTCTCTATACCACTAACGCCGATGGTGAACTGATTACCATCGACACTGCCGACAACAAAATCCTGAGCCGTAAAAAGCTGCTGGATGATGGCAAAGAGCATTTCTTTATCAACATCAGTCTCGATACTGCCAACCAGCGAGCGTTTATCACTGACTCCAAAGCGGCAGAAGTGCTGGTGGTCGATACCCGTAACGGCAATATTCTGGCGAAGGTAGCAGCACCGGAATCCCTGGCTGTGTTGTTTAACCCGGCGCGTAATGAAGCCTACGTGACGCATCGGCAGGCGGGTAAAGTCAGTGTGATTGACGCGAAAAACTACAAAGTGGTGAAAACGTTCGACACGCCGACCCATCCTAACAGCCTGGCGCTTTCTGCCGATGGCAAAACGCTGTATGTCAGCGTGAAGCAAAAATCGACTAAACAGCAAGAAGCCACTCAGCCGGACGATGTGATTCGTATTGCGCTGTAATAGATATGGCGAGGGTGAAAATGGAGTGACTTGCCTGACTTTTATCACGCCGCATCCGGCACCTTCGTCAGTAATTTGAATTTGCCCGGCACGTAGCCGGGCAATTTTGCAATTAACTCGCCGTTTCAGGCTTAAACACAATTTCCTGTTGTTCTTCATCTTCCTTGACGACTGGCGCAGTGCTGTGAATTTCAGCAACGCGTTTGCGCACACCAAACCAGCCTATAACCAGCAGAATACCGATAATCGGCAGCGCCGCGATGGTATAAGTCCCGTTCGGGTAATCGAACGCCATCAGCACAAGAACACTCAGTAAAAACAGTAATGTCAGCCAGGAAGTGAAGGGCGCGCCAGGCAGTTTAAAACTGACATCTGCCGCTTTACCTTCTTTGATGGCTTTACGCAGGCGCATCTGACAAACAATGATAAACGCCCACGAGGCGATAATTCCCAATGACGCGAAGTTCAGGACAATCTCAAATACGCGCGACGGCACCAGATAATTGAGGAATACGCCAACGACATACACAACCAGCGTCGCCAGAATCCCGGCATACGGCACATGCTGGCGACTCATTTTCGCCATAAAACCCGGCGCAGATCCGCCCATCGCCATCGAGCGCAGAATACGCCCGGTGCAGTACAGACCAGAGTTCAGGCTGGAGAGGGCAGCGGTCAATACCACAATATTCATGATGCTACCAATGTACGGCACACCGAGTTTAGAGAAGAAGGTCACAAAAGGACTTTGACCGGCCTGATACGCACTCCACGGCAATAACATAACTAGCAACACCACGGAACCGACATAAAACAGGCCAATACGCCAAATCACGCTGTTAATTGCTTTTGGCACCATAGTCTGCGGATCTTTACATTCTCCGGCGGCAGTTCCGACCATTTCGATGGAGGCAAAAGCAAATACCACGCCCTGAATTAACACCAGCGCAGGCAGCAAACCGTGGGGGAAGAAGCCGCCATTATCGGTAATTAAATGAAAGCCAGTGGTGTTGCCATCCAGCGGCTGACCGCTACCGAGGAACACTGTACCCACGACCAAAAAGGTCACAATGGCGAGCACTTTAATCAGCGCAAACCAGAACTCCATCTCTGCGAACCATTTCACACCAATCATATTCATGGTGCCAACGATGGTCAGCGCAGCGAGTGCAAATACCCATTGCGGCACGCCGCCAAACGCGCCCCAGTAATGCATATACAGTGCGACGGCGGTGATATCGACAATCCCGGTCATCGCCCAGTTGATGAAATACATCCAGCCGGCAACATAAGCGGCTTTCTCTCCCAAAAATTCACGCGCATAAGAGACAAAACTACCACTGGAAGGGCGATGTAATACCAACTCACCCAACGCACGCAAAATAAAAAACGAAAACAGGCCGCAGATTAAATAGACCAGTGCCAGTGCCGGGCCGGCCATTTGCAGTCGGGCACCCGCGCCTAAAAACAAACCAGTCCCAATCGCGCCGCCAATGGCGATCATCTGCACCTGGCGATTACCCATCGCTTTGTGATAACCCTCTTCATGGGCATTAAGCCAGCGGCGTTTCGCGGCGTGTTGATCTGAAGTGTCGGTGTCGTGTTTACTCATTGCTCTCCCTGATTGCTTCGTTGAAAAAGTCTTATAAGCCGCCATGAACAATGTTTATTCATCCTGGCGATGACAGTTATTACCATTATTCTTTATGGGTATAAAACTATCGGCGCAGCATCCTACCTGTTATCGATAAACGATGCAAAATATCCCCTTACAAGTTGAGTGGGGATTAAAAGGATTGCTGAAAAAATGACAAATCTTAGTCCTGGCCGCCCTGTTTACTGACCTACACTTAAGCTTTAACGCTGTGTGGGGGAAATATGATTAAGGTGTATGGGGTTCCACCATGAGTGAACTGATGCTGACTTTGGCTGATATTCCCTATAAGTTTGTTGATGTCAGCGGAATAGAGTTATTTAGCCCACCGATTTCGCCCATTTTCTTTCGCCCGATATAACGCGGCATCGGCATCAGCAACTATTTGTTCAGCCGTTTTTGCAGGAGCAGAACAGGCAATCCCCTGACTAACCGTAACAAATGCACTAACAGCAGATGCCTGATGCGGGATAGCCGCCAGTTTAAGTTCTTGCTTAACTCTGGCTGCTATCGCTTCGGCTTCCTGCAAGCCCGCATTGAAAAGAATAATGGCAAACTCTTCACCGCCATAGCGCGTAACTACATCTTCGGGCTGGCGAATTGCACGTTGCAGTGCGTTGGCAACTTGTATCAGACAACGATCGCCAGCAGGGTGCCCATAAGTGTCGTTGTAGCGTTTAAAAAAATCGACATCCAGCATAATTAAAACGAACGACGTCTTTTGTTCGACGGCATCGCGTAAAATACTATCCAACGCTCGTCGGTTTGCCACTCCAGTTAAGGGATCGCGATGAGCTAATGCATCGAGGCGATGAATCAACTGGTTGTTGTACTTATTTTGTTGCCATGCTTCTTCAAACCAACGCAACAAAATAAAACGTCCGCCATAGAGAGCCAGTGAAAAAATGCTCCAGATAACAGCGAAATGAATATTCACATACTGATTGAGCACAAGACTGGCTAACGGGATGGTAAACCATAATGGAATGACAAATGCGAGGAGTGATGGGGTGTGGAAATATAGCGCAACAACGGCACTAAGCATTAGTAATACGCACAGTGGATATGCAAAAGGCAGCGTCCAGTGTGCAATAAAATAAAAACAACACCATGACCATAGTAGGCTTAGAATAACCAATAACTGCTGAATATACTGTACTTTGTTGCGTGGGCTAACTAATAAAAGACCACTGATTAGCAGAATACCTAATGATGAAATATCAATCGTATGTACAAGATTTTTCTCATTAAACCATGGAGTCGTGCCTTCATTAAACAATACCCCTCGAAGCAAAACCAACGATGAAAAACTGATGTTAATCAACGCAAACCACGGCAGGCTAATCGCCATACCGCGAATAACCATATCCTGGCGGTTTTTCCATGAATAATGAGGGTGTTTTCTTTTGTCAGAATACATGTTTGTTTATAACCCAAAAAGGGCAGGGAACCTGCCCGACTTACACGAAAATTATGGCGTTACAATATTGAACCAGAATTCAAAGTTGTCCATATAACCTAACAGTTCGTTGAGTTTTTCCTCATTTCCAGTGATTTTTACTTCGCCTTTATCCGTGGCTTCTTTTAATGTCTCTTCCTTCAGGATGATTTTATTCAGGACATCGCGGGAGAGGGTGATAGTCGCATCGGCGTCAGAGGCTTGCGTATCAGCCGTGTGATTGAGCACACCGTTTTCCAGTTCCACTTTATAAGTGCCGCCATCTTCACCGAAATCAAAATTCAATACTGCTTTAGCGTCTGCCGCTTTCTCGCCATTTATATGCACAGCAAGATAATCAAAGAACATTTCCGGCGTCATGGCACGAACGGTGTCAGGACTGGCTGTATTTGGCGTAGGCAGTTTTTGCACACCATTGCGTAATTCCTGTGCGCCAGTGAGATAAAAATTACGCCACGGCCCGGATTCGGCCTGGTAGCCTAACTGTTCAAGCGCATCGGCTTCCAGATTCCTTGCAGCCTGGTTGTTTGGATCGGCAAACACCACCTTACTGACAACCTGGGCAACCCAGCGGAAATTTCCCTGGTCATAATCCTGTTTGGCTTTTTGTAAAATGGCATCAGCACCGCCCATATACTCCACGAATTTTTTAGCGGCTTCTTCTGGTGGCAGTTCATCAAGAGTCGCGGGGTTACCATCAAACCAGCCAAGATAAAGCACATAAGTTGCTTTCACATCATGGCTCACTGAACCGTAATAACCGCGATTCGCCCAGGTGTTAGCAAGTGAAGAGGGCAATTTGAAGTTTGCGGCAATTTCATCACGAGTCAGCCCCTGATTCGCCATGCGTAGCGTTTGATCGTTGATATAACGGTACAAATCGCGTTGGCTTTTTAGCAGTTTGACAACGTTATCGTTACCCCAGGTTGGCCAGTGATGCTGGGCAAGAATAATCTCCGCTTTATCGCCCCACAGATTGAGGGCTTCGTTGATGTATTTAGACCACGGGAGAGGTTGACGAATTTTGGCACCACGCAGCGAATAGGTGTTGTGGAGGGTGTGCGTGACATCTTCTGCGGTTTCGATCAGTTTCTTTTCTTCAATAAACCACAGCATTTCGGAAGGTGCTTCGGAACCGGGCGCCATCAAAAAATCATAGCTCAGCCCGTCGATAGTCTCTTTTTGTCCGGTTTTGGTGATGTAGTTGGTAGGGGCAATCAATGTAACCGTTCCGGCTGAGGTCGTTGTTCCCAGCCCAGCGCCGACCTGACCTTTAGCATCAGGTTTCAACAAATTACCGTACATATAACTGGCTCGACGGCTCATTACATTGCCAGCCATAATATTTTCTGAAACAGCCTCTTCTAAAAATCCGGCTGGCGCATAAATTTTTGTTTTTCCTGACTTAACGTCAGCTTCATCAACCACACCGCGAACGCCGCCGTAGTGATCGACATGACTGTGCGTGTAGATAACCGCCACCACTGGTTTTTGACCGCGATTTTTATAATAAAGATCCATGCCAACTTTAGCTGTTTCTGCTGAAACCAGTGGATCAACAACGGTAATACCTTCTTTACCTTCAATGATGGTCATATTTGATAAATCGAGATTGCGAATCTGATAGACGCCTTCAGTCACTTCAAATAAGCCGCTGATATTTATCAGTTGCGCCTGACGCCATAAACTTGGATTGACGGTATCAGGTGCTTTATCGCCTTCTTTGATAAAAGAATATTGCTGTGGGTTCCAGATAACATTCCCTTGTTCACCCTTAATCACTTCCTGAGGTAAAGGAGCAATAAAACCTTTATGAGCATCAGCAAAATCGCTGTTATCGGAAAACGGCAATTGACTATAAAGTGCGTTATTCGCTTGTTGGGTGGCAGCGGAGGCCTCTTTGGGCGCTTCTGCTGCGATGAGAGGAAGTGAACTTGTTGTGAATAATCCCATGACTAGCAGACTTTTAGCAATATGGTTAAGCTGCATCGCAAGTGTCTCCAGAAAGACTTTATAAAAGAAAGGATATTACGATTGAAAATTATGATTGAGGGCAAGAATAACTATAATTGGCATTAATAAATCAGCAAGCTGGATGTCGTGAATTTTCTTAATATGATAAGAAATAAAGAATAGATTCTGTATGTTACAGGACGGGTGCTTATTGGCGCGGAAGCTAATAGTATATGTATGTTATTAAAGTGACGGCGTATATATCGCACATCATTTCGCATCAAATAACACATGACGTTTTCGGCTTGTGCTAAATTTGCTGGCAGTCTTTAAAAAGGAGCACAACAATGCCGCACATAGACATTAAATGTTTTCCCCGTGAACTGGATGAACAACAAAAAACGGCACTGGCGGCGGAGATTACCGACGTCATTATTCGCCATCTGAACAGTAAAGAAAGTTCGATAAGCATTGCCCTACACCAGATACAACCGGAATCGTGGCAAGCTGTCTGGGACGCCGAAATCGCGCCCCAAATGGAGACTTTGATAAAGAAACCCGGTTACAGCATGTAATTGCTTAACCAGCCGTAACACGCTTGCCGCTGGTAACAAAGGTGCCAGCGCCTAAATGATGTAGCGTATTGAGTTTATCGTCATCAAATTGCCAGCGGCCTTCGACAAAAACACGAGCGTCTGCCGCTGCTGATACCACTTCGCCAAACAGCGTGTCGTATTTTTCTTGCGCAGAAGTCGCGGGAAGCAAGCGGCACTCCATCCATGCCAGACATTTCTTTTCGACCACCGGCAAGCCAAGCACCGGACCTTTCACAACCGGAATGCCATAACAGTTAAACTTATCTTCATCACGCCCAGAAATGCTGCCCACTGCCCACGTCCAGTTTGTTGCTGCGACGCCTGGGATCACAATGCCAAACATGCCACTACGTTCAATCAACTCCCGTGACCATGTCGATTTATCGACCACAATTGCCACGCGTGGTGGTTCGAACTCCACGGGCATCGACCAGGCCGCAGCCATAATGTTACGTCGCTGGGATTGCTCATCGAAACTGGTGATCAGGACGGTAGGGCCGTGGTTTAACAGACGGCTGGCATGATGCAACTCAACGGGAATAAATTGGCTCACGGTATCGCCTCGCTAAGAAAGTGGTTTTAAAAGCGTAGCTCGTAACGCAATAAGTAACGAAATTAACGGGATTGGCGATTTGCGAACGTGATGCTTGTCCGCGATCGCACAAAATAGCCGGTGTGGCGTCCATTCCAGGTTATAAATTGAGAAAACCACTAAGGGAAACGCCTGATGACGCCCATTCTGAATCACTATTTTGCCCGTATTCGCTGGACGGGTGCTGCTGCGGTCAATATCGATACGCTACGAGCATTACACCTGAAACACAATTGCACTATTCCATTTGAAAATCTCGACGTTTTGCTGCCGAGAGAAATCCAGCTTGATGATCAATCGCTTGAAGAGAAGCTGGTGACTGCGCGACGTGGCGGTTACTGTTTTGAGCAGAATGGTGTGTTTGAGCGAGTGTTACGTGAGCTGGGATTTAACGTTCGCAGTTTGTTAGGTCGCGTGGTGTTATCTAACCCACCATCGTTGCCGCCGCGCACGCACCGTCTGTTGTTAGTAGAACTGGAGGGTGAACAATGGATTGCCGACGTCGGTTTTGGTGGTCAGACGCTGACCGCGCCAATCCGTTTAGTGCCGGATATCGCGCAAACCACGCCACACGGAGAGTATCGGTTGTTGCAGGAGGGTGATAACTGGGTTTTGCAGTTTAATCATCATCAGCACTGGCAGTCGATGTACCGTTTTGATCTCTGCGAGCAGCAACAAAGTGATTATGTGATGGGCAATTTCTGGTCGGCGCACTGGCCGCAGTCGCATTTTCGCCATCATCTGTTGATGTGCCGCCATTTGCCGGACGGTGGCAAGCTGACGCTGACCAATTTCCATTTCACCCATTATGAAAATGGGCACGCGGTGGATCAGCGGAATCTACCGGATGTGGCGTCGTTATATGCCGTGATGCAGGAACAATTTGGGCTGGGCGTGGATGATGCGAAACATGGGTTTACCGTGGATGAACTGGCACTGGTGATGGCAGCGTTCGACACACATCCGGAGGCGGGGAAATAGTATGTGCCGGATGCGGCGTAAACGCCTTATCCGGCCTAAATTAGCCAACAGATTCACGCTTGTAGGTCTGATAAGCGAAGCGCATCAGGCAATTGGAACCGGCAACGGTTTCAGAGATCAATGGCCCATTCGGCATGAAACAAAATCACCGCTGTGCCAGAAATGGTGACTTTCTCCGGTTGGTTGTCCCGAATAGTCACCGTCACATCAATCACGCCGTCACGCCCCAGAGCTCGTCCCTGATGGCCTTTAACACGCAACACGTTGCCATCGTGGGGCAATACGTTGTGATGCACTAACCATGCGCCCATTGGGCCATTGGCATTGCCGGTCACCGGATCTTCCACAATACCAATCGCAGGCGAGAACATGCGACCATCGGTTTCATTTTTGCCTGGGCGGATCTGGAAGGGGAAGAAACCATTGCAGCCAATCTGTTTACTGATAGCGGTCAGCGCAGCAAGGTCAGGCGAAAGGGCATCGATATCCACTTCTGGTTTCAACGGGATCATCACTTTTGAGTGTCCTGTTGTTGCCACCTGAATTGGCAAGCCTGGCAGAATATCGTCCTCAGTGAGATGAAGCGCGTTGATAATTGCCGCGCGAGCTCCACCTTCCAGCGGCGGTTCAAAGCCCGGCGTGCCTTGCTCCAGAGAAATACGATAATCACCGTTTTGTTTTTCGATAGTGACACGGTGCTTTCCCGCCAACGATGTTTGCCAGACGGTGCAATTTCCCAAACCCAATACCTTTGAACGTACATAGTGCGCTGCTACCGTCGCGTGACCGCAAATTGGCACTTCAACCGTTGGCGTAAAGTAGCGAATGTGTACATCGCTGTCGTCACTGCGCAGCAGAAAAGCCGTTTCCGAATGGCCTAACTCGCGGGCGATAAGTTGCATTTGCGCTTCGCTAAGATTATCGGCAGGGAATACAACACCGGCAGAATTGCCGCGAAACGGTTGAGAGGTAAAAGCATCGACGTGGTAAATCTGCGGTTTCATTACTGTTCTCCTGTGGCTGGAGAACTATCATAGCCTGCAATCGGCCGGAGAGCGAAAGGCTATCCGGCCGGCATGAGAATTATCGCCGTGAGCGCACAATCTGATACCTGCGGGTAAAGTACTCAAACGGTGCGCTCCATACATGCACCAGTCGGGTGAACGGGAAGAGCAGGAAGATGGTCATTCCCAACACCAGATGAACGCGGAAGATATAAGCTACGCCATCAAGATGCGTCGATGCGCCGCCCTGGAAAGTGACGATGCTTTGCGCCCATCCCACCAGCTTCATCATTTCACTGCCGTCCGGATGTTGTGCTGAAAAGGGAATGGTGGTTAACCCAAGAATGCACTGAATTAACAAAATGGCGAGGATCAGGATATCCGCACCAGAAGACGTCGCCCTGATACGCGGATTTGTTAAACGACGCACCAGCAGCCCCGCACCGCCAATCAGCGTCAACACCCCGCAAATACCGCCGAGGATCATCGCCATCTGCTGTTTTACCGCCACCGGAAGGAACCACGCGTACATCCAGTGCGGCGTTAACATGCCGAACAGATGACCGAAGAAGATCCCCAGAATACCGATATGGAACAAGTTCGACCACAGCACCATTCCGCGTTTATCCAACATCTGGCTTGAGGAGGCACGCCAGGTGTACTGCCCGTAATCGTAGCGCAACCAGCTTCCGAGGATAAAAACCGTGCCACACAAGTACGGGTAGATATCGTAAAAAAAGACGTTCAGATACTGAATCATTTCCCACCTCCCGCACTGATGTCCACATACTGCGGTGCGACATCCTGACTAAAGCGTCGCTGATATTGATTAAGCGGCGAGCTGTCACACGCCGTGGCGTTATCTTCAATAAACTTCACCTGTTCCTCTTCCCACACCGCATCCAGTGCCTGACGGGTGTCGTCGCGCTCCTCGCTGCGTATCTGTTTTGTGACACTGTCACTTGAGAGTGTACTTCCCGCCAGATGCAGCAGGGCGTCAAACAACGGATACCATGGCGCCTCACGTTGTTTTAAGCGCCCGCCGAGCAGGGCGAGGATTGGCGCAACGTTGAGCAAACCTTCTTTAGCCTGGTTGTCGGGTAGCACACTTAAATACTCCAGATACAAAGGCAGATAATCAGGCAACTCGCGACAATTTAGTTGCAGGCCGACTTTTTCATACTCCGCCAGCAGATCCACCATTGCCTGACCGCGATCGCGTGACTCGGCATGAACATGTTCAAATAGCAGCAGCGAAGTGGTGCGTCCACGGTCAAACACTTCACACCATTCAGCCTGTTTATCCAGCAGCGGCGCATTAAGCAGGTCGCAGGTGAAATCGGTGAGCATCGGCGCGTCGTGGCGAATCAGCGCCAGCGCGTCGTCTTTGTTCTCCCATAGCAGCTCGTCCGGATACTCCATCAACAAGCCGATCACTTTGAGGATTTGCATTATTCGCCCTCCGCTTTATTGCGTACTTCGGTAATGTCGATGGCATCGATTCGGCTACTGTTGAACAGATTGAATTTAGTATCAGAGCCGTGGCAACCGTCGCCAAAAGTAAAGCCGCAGCCGTTGCGTTCACCGAAGGCGTCGCCCGCCATTTCCCGATGACTGGTCGGAATGACAAACCGATCTTCATAGTTGGCGATAGCGAGATAGCGATACATATCTTCCACCTGGGCGACGCTCAACCCGACTTCGTCGATCGCGCGGGTATCAGTTACACCTTCTACGGTTTGCGAACGCATATAGTGGCGCATTGCCATCATCCGTTTCAGCGCCCGCAGTACAGGACCGGTATCGCCCGCACTCAACATATTGGCGAGGTATTGCACCGGAATACGCAGGCTTTCGATGGCGGGAAGTACGCCTTCGCTTTTGGGCAGTCCGCCCGCGTCGGCGTAAGACTGAATCGGCGACAGCGGCGGCACGTACCAGACCATCGGCAGGGTGCGATATTCCGGGTGCAACGGTAGCGCCAGTTTCCAGTCCATTGCCATTTTGTAAACCGGCGAACGCTGGGCGGCCTCAATCACGTTTTGCGGGATACCTTGTTTCAGGGCTTCTTCGATCACTGATGGATCGTGCGGATCGAGGAACACTTCGCACTGGCGTTCATAGAGATCAACTTCGCGCTCGGTGCTCGCTGCTTCCTCGATGCGGTCGGCGTCGTAGAGCAGTACACCAAGATAACGAATGCGCCCCACGCAGGTTTCGGAGCAGACCGTGGGCTGACCGGACTCAATTCGCGGATAACAGAAGATGCATTTTTCCGACTTGCCGCTTTTCCAGTTGAAGTAGATTTTTTTGTACGGACAACCGCTAATGCACAAGCGCCAGCCACGACATTTATCCTGATCGATCAGCACAATGCCGTCTTCTTCGCGTTTGTAGATAGCGCCGCTGGGGCAGGTCGCCACGCAGCTGGGGTTGAGGCAGTGTTCGCAAAGGCGCGGCAGGTACATCATGAAAGTGTTTTCAAACTGACCGTACATCTCCTTTTGCATGGCTTCGAAGTTGCGGTCGCGGGCGCGTTTTTCAAACTCGCCGCCCAGCAATTCTTCCCAGTTTGGCCCCCAGATCACTTTGTCCATCCGTTTGCCGTCAATCAGCGAACGTGGGCGGGCAGTGGGAATGTGTTTACCTTCCGGCGCGCTATGCAAATGTTCGTAGTCGAAGGTGAAAGGTTCGTAGTAGTCGTCAATCTGCGGTATCACCGGGTTGGCGAAGATTTTAGTTATTACGCCCATCTTGCTGCCCAGGCGCGGGCGGATCTTGCCATTCACATCACGTACCCAGCCGCCTTGCCATTCTTCCTGATCTTCCCAGTTTTTCGGATAACCAATGCCCGGTTTGGTTTCGACGTTGTTAAACCATGCGTACTCCATGCCTTCGCGCCCGGTCCAGACGTTTTTACAGGTCACCGAACAGGTGTGGCAGCCGATACATTTATCGAGGTTAAGCACCATGCCGACTTGCGAACGTATTTTCATTTTTTCGCCTCCTGTACCTGATCGCGACCTTCATCGTCCAGCCAGTTAACGTTTTTCATCTTACGGATCATGATGAACTCATCGCGGTTCGAGCCGACGGTGCCGTAGTAGTTAAAGCCCCAGGCCAGTTGCGCGTAACCGCCAATCATATGCGTCGGTTTCGGGCAAACGCGGGTGACCGAGTTATGAATGCCGCCGCGCATACCGGTCACTTCTGAACCAGGGATATTCATAATGCGCTCCTGGGCGTGATACATCATGGTCATGCCCGGCGGCACTCGCTGACTGACTACCGCACGAGCCGTCAGCGCACCGTTGGCGTTAAACACTTCCACCCAGTCGTTATCAACAATGGTCAGTTCGCGGGCATCGGTTTCGCTGATCCAGACAATCGGCCCGCCGCGCGAGAGCGTCAGCATTAGCAGGTTTTCACTGTAGGTAGAGTGAATGCCCCATTTCTGGTGCGGCGTCAGGAAGTTAAGTGCTTTTTCCGGGAAGCCGTTTGGCGGGATCTGGCGCATTTCACTGACACTGCGGGTGTCGATAGGCGGGCGATAAGCCACCAGGCTTTCACCAAAGGCGCGCATCCAGGGATGATCCTGATAGAGCTGCTGGCGTCCCGACAGCGTGCGCCACGGAATTAACTCGTGAACGTTGGTGTATCCCGCGTTATAGGAGACGTGATCGCTTTCCAGACCGGACCAGGTGGGGCTGGAAATGATTTTACGTGGTTGCGCCTGAATATCGCGAAAGCGAATCTTCTCATCCTCTTTGTGTAGCGCCAGATGAGTATGTTCGCGCCCGGTGATCTCGCCCAGCGCCTGCCAGGCTTTTACCGCTACATGGCCGTTGGTTTCCGGTGCCAGCGCCAGAATGACCTCTGATGCATCAATGGCGGTGTCAATCAGCGGACGCCCCTGTGCCGGGCCATCGCGTTTGGTGTAATTGAGTTTGCCGAGGAAATCGATTTCATCCTGGGTATTCCACGAAATCCCTTTACCGCCGTTGCCAAGTTTGTCCATCAACGGCCCCAGCGAGGTAAAACGTTCATAGGTAGCAGGGTAGTCGCGCTCCACCGCCACAATATTCGGCGCGGTCTTACCTGGGATTAGGTCGCATTCGCCTTTGCGCCAGTCGAGCACTTCACACGGTTGGGAGAGTTCTGCCGGAGAGTCGTGCAATAACGGTTGCAGTACAATATCTGTTTCTTTGCCAAGATGCCCCACGCAGACTTGCGAAAATGCTTTGGCGATACCTTTGTAGATTTCCCAGTCGCTGCGTGATTCCCAGGCGGGATCGACCGCCGCAGAAAGTGGATGAATAAACGGATGCATATCCGAGGTATTCATATCGTCTTTTTCGTACCAGGTCGCGGTGGGCAAGACGATATCGGAGAATAAACAAGTGCTGGACATGCGGAAGTCGAGCGTCACCAGCAGGTCGAGCTTGCCCTCTATCGCGGCGGTTTGCCACTCGACTTCTTCCGGTTGAATTCCCTCCGTCAGCCCAAGTTCTTCCCCCTGAATACCGCTTTCCGTACCCAGCAGATATTTCTGCATATACTCATGGCCTTTGCCGGAGGAGCCAAGCAGGTTAGAACGCCAGACAAACAGGTTACGCGGATGATTGCTGCCGTTATCTGGCTGCTCGCAGGCCATACGCAAATCACCCGATTTCAGCGCCTGAGCGGTAAATTCAGTGGGTGATAATCCGGCCTTGTCGGCTTCAGCTTTCAACGTGAGCGGATTACGCCCCAACTGCGGCGCAGAAGGTAGCCAGCCCATGCGTTCGGCGCGAACGTTGAAATCAATCAGATGACCGCTGTATTTACTGGCATCGGCGAGCGGTGAGAGCAATTCCTGAGCGGTGACTTTTTCATAGCGCCACTGGCTTGAGTGATTGTAAAAAAATGAGGTGCTGTTCATCTGGCGCGGTGGGCGGTTCCAGTCAAGCGCAAAGGCCAGTGGTAACCAACCGGTTTGCGGACGCAGTTTTTCCTGACCGACATAGTGTGCCCAGCCCCCGCCGCTTTGCCCAACACAACCGCAGAAGATCAACATATTGATCATTCCCCGATAGTTCATATCCATGTGATACCAGTGGTTAACACCAGCACCGAGGATAATCATCGAACGTCCGTGGGTTTTATGGGCGGTATCGGCAAATTCACGGGCGATGGTTTCAATATACTGGCGCGGCACGCCGGTAATTTGCTCGCCCCATGCCGGCGTGTAGGCTTTGATTTCAGCGTAATCTTTCGCGCTGTTTTCGTCTTCCAGCCCGCGATCAAGACCGTAATTTGCTAGCACCAGATCATAAACGCTGACCACCGGACAGACACTGCCATCGGCGAGCGTCAGATTTTTCACCGGAAGCTGGCGTACCAGAATCGGATCGTGTTTTACGCTGCGAAAATGCGGGTTTTCAATGCCGCCAAAGTAGGGAAAAGCCACGCCAGCAACAGCGTCGTGTTGACCGAGCAGGGTTAACGACAATTCGGTTTCTGAACCTGCGGCAATGGATTCCAGATTCCATTTGCCTTTTTCTCCCCAGCGAAAACCAATCGAACCGTTCGGCACCACCAGTTCTCCAGCGGTATTAAACGCCACGGTTTTCCACTGCGGATTGTTGTTTTCGCCCAGCCCGTCAACCAGATCGGATGCCCGTATCATCCGTCCGGGAACGTAGCTGCCATCATCGCGCGGTTCCAGCATGACCAGCATCGGCATATCGCTGTAGCGGCGGCAGTAGTTGATAAAGTAGTCGCTGGGGTTATCGAGGTGGAACTCTTTTAAGATCACATGGCCCATCGCCATTGCCAGCGCGCTATCGGTGCCTTGCTTTGGCGCCAGCCACTGGTCGCACAGTTTTGCTACTTCCGAGTAGTCCGGGGTAATGGCGATAGTTTTGGTGCCTTTGTAGCGCACTTCGGTAAAGAAGTGGGCGTCTGGCGTGCGCGTCTGCGGTACGTTAGACCCCCATGCGATGATGTAGCTGGAGTTATACCAGTCGGCGGATTCCGGTACGTCGGTTTGTTCGCCCCAGGTCATCGGCGAGGCGGGCGGCAGGTCGCAATACCAGTCATAGAAACTTAAGCAGGTGCCGCCTAGCAGTGACAGATAGCGTGTTCCGGCGGCGTAAGAAACCATCGACATCGCCGGGATCGGTGAGAAACCGGCAACGCGATCAGGGCCGTAAGTTTTGATGGTCCAGACATTAGCGGCAGCAATCAGTTGATTCAGTTCCTGCCAGTTGGAGCGGATAAACCCACCGCGTCCGCGTACCTGCTTGTAGCTCAGGCACTTTTGCGGGTCATTCATAATTGATGCCCACGCCAGTACCGGATCGCTGTGTTGTTTAAGTGCTTCGCGCCACAGTTCAATCAGCCGTTTACGAATTAGTGGGTATTTCAGACGGTTGGCACTGTAGAGATACCAGGAGTAACTTGCGCCACGCGGGCAGCCGCGTGGTTCATGATTGGGCAGGTCAGGGCGAGTGCGTGGGTAGTCGGTCTGCTGAATTTCCCAGGTCACCAGGCCATTTTTAACGTAGATTTTCCAGCTACAGGAGCCGGTACAGTTAACGCCGTGGGTGGAACGCACGATTTTGTCGAACTGCCAACGCTGGCGATAGCTGTCCTCCCAGTCGCGGTTGCTATGCATCACCTGTCCGTGACCATCGGCAAAAGTTTCGCCCTTTTGTTTGAAGTAGCGAAAGCGATCCAAAAGTTTACTCATGACATGACTCCTGCTCCAGGAATGATTTGGGATCTGATGCCTTGTCAGATGCGGCATAAACGCCTTATCCGACCTACGGGTGCGACACGTCGCATCAGGCATCGATCTCTTATTTTTGGCTAAACTTCCGCCGACCATAGACCAGCCAGGTCAGCAGTACACAGATGATGTAAAAGATTAAAAACACTTTCATCGCGCCCACCGGAGAGCCTGTCATATTCAGCGACATGCCAAACGCCTGTGGAATAAAAAAGCCGCCAACTGCGCCAATGGCTGAGATAAAGCCCAGCGCCGCCGCCGTTTCGGTGATCGCTTCTCGCTGCGCTTCATCATCGCTGCCACCTTTCATCTTGACGCGATAAATGGTTATCTGGCGGAAGATGACAGCAATCATCTGGAAGGTGGAGCCACTACCCAGACCCGCTGTCAGGAACAACCCCATAAACACGGCGAAAAATGCGATGAAATTGCCGGAACCTGTACCAGGCAGAGTGAGGAACAACAGAGCACTGAAAAGCGCCATAAAAATAAAGTTGATAAGCGTCACCCGCACGCCGCCAAATTTATCGGAGATAGCACCGCCAACTGACCGGGCAATCGCGCCGATAAACGGCCCAAAGAACGCCAGTTGCAGTATATTCACATCCGGGAACTGAGTTTTCGCCAGCATGGCAAAACCAGCGGAAAAACCGATAAACGAACCGAAGGTGGCGAGATAGAGCAGACTCAACAGCCAGAGATGCAGACGTTGTAAAACGGGCAACTGGTCGGCAATTGACGCGCGTGAACTGGCGATATCGTTCATCCCAAACCAGGCGGCGATAGTGGCAATCGCCAGCAGTGGCACCCAAATCCATGCGGCGTTCGTCAGCGACATCACTGAGCCATCGGCCTGCGGTACGCCATTAACACCGAGAAAGGCAAATACCGGAACAAAAATCACCAGTGGCGCAACCAGTTGCATCACGCTGACGCCTAAATTGCCTAATCCGCCATTAATCCCTAATGCGCTACCTTGTTTTGCTTTCGGGAAGAAAAAACTGATATTGCCCATACTGGAAGCAAAATTCGCGCCAGCGAAACCACACAGCAAGGCAATAACAATAAATATTCCAAAAGGAGTATGGGGATTTTGTACGGCAATACCGAGCCAGACGCAGGGAATAATCAGGATCGCGGTACTAAAAACAGTCCAGCGACGCCCACCAAATATAGGCACCATAAAGGAGTAGGGGACACGTAATAATGCGCCAGAAACGGAGGGTAATGCGGTTAATAAAAAAAGCTGATCGGTCGTAAAATTAAAGCCAATTTTATTGAGATTAACGGTGACTGCGCTAAATAACATCCAGACACAAAATGCAAGAAGTAAACAACTGACTGATATCCAGAGATTTCTTCGTGCTATATGTTTTCCTTTATTTTCCCAGAAGGCCGGATTTTCTGGCTTCCAGTCGCGCAAAAGATAACGATTACTTTTCTCATTTTGCAGTGCCATATTCTTCCTCACATGCACACGTTGGTAATGAAAAAAAGAAAGACAGGACGTTGGGCGCGATGACCCACTTTTAGAATTAAGAGAATCAGGTGAGATACTGACTGAAAGAATAGATAAGAAAGCGCAGCCGCGCGGCGAGAATGCGGATTATCTGGAGGGTTATGTGTTACTAAATGTAACAAAGATATATCATTGCCTTCACTAATATTTCAATCCGCATACCCTGAACGAACTTTGTTGCAGCATGAAACTTATCGGTGACGTGTCGCCAGCCAACAGAGCAGAGAGCCGCCACAGACCATGAGTGCGCCTTGCCAGAATGAGAACGATAGCGGTGCGTTGAGTAGCACGGCAGCCAGAGCAGAAGAAAGTACAGGCGTAAAATAAGAACCAACCGCCATAATCGTTACGTTGCCATGTAAAATACCGACATTCCAGGCGGCGTAAGCAAATCCTAAAGTAAATGCCGCAGATATGAGTTTAACGATGACAGGAAAGCTAAAAACCATCTCTGGTTGTGGCGTTATAAAATAGTAAATCCATAGACTTGCCCCCGTCAGAAGAACGAAAACAGTAATGCCGTTAAATCCACGGGCATATTTATTCGTGACTGTGCAATAAGCTGCCCAGATAAACGCACCAATAAACGCCAAAAAATAACTTAATGGACTGGTGGTAATATTATTGATGATTTCATCATATTGTAGTCCGTTGTCGCCGCCTAATACCCAACAGACACCCATCAAAGCTAAAAGCAATCCGGGAATAATCAGCCAGTTTGTTTTCTGACCATTAAAAAGAATGGCGAAAAGTATCGTCAGGCTGGGCCATAAATAGTTCACCATGCCTACTTCTATCGCCTGATGGCGGGTAGCAGCATAACCTAAGGAAAGCGCGAGGCAGATTTCATAACTCACGAACAATACGCTGCCAGCAAGTAAATAGCCTTTCGGGATCTGCCGGATACGCGGGAATCCAACGGTGAAGATTAACAGCAGCCCGTTTAATGAATAGATCGCCGCCGCACCACCGACCGGGCCGAGCCCCTCGCTGACACCGCGAATCAATCCTACCATGGTGCTCCACAGGACGATCGCGATTAGCCCTATGAGCGTTGCTTTTTGTCGTGTCATGCGCGTTGTTTAGTCTCTCTTGCCGTTAAAAATTAAGCTGAAATTTATAGCATTTTTTTAACCGGCCTGTCAGGCAGTGGTGTGTTTTTCTACCGCCATTGAGGTAGGTCAATTTGCGCAGGCGGATTATTTTGTGGCAAACACGTGTTCTTTTTGATTTCGCGCAAAAAGATTCAGAATTTTACTGTTAGTTTCCTCGCGCAGTAATACCCCTGAAAAAAGAGGAAAGCAATGGACGTCAGTCGCAGACAATTTTTTAAAATCTGCGCGGGCGGTATGGCGGGAACAACAGTAGCGGCATTGGGCTTTGCCCCGAAGCAAGCACTGGCTCAGGCGCGAAACTACAAATTATTACGCGCTAAAGAGATCCGTAACACCTGCACATACTGTTCCGTAGGTTGCGGGCTATTGATGTATAGCCTGGGTGATGGCGCGAAAAACGCCAGAGAAGCGATTTATCACATTGAAGGTGACCCGGATCATCCGGTAAGTCGTGGTGCGCTGTGCCCGAAAGGGGCCGGTTTGCTGGATTACGTCAACAGCGAAAACCGTCTGCGTTACCCGGAATATCGTGCGCCTGGTTCTGACAAATGGCAGCGCATTAGCTGGGAAGAAGCATTCTCCCGTATTGCGAAGCTGATGAAAGCTGACCGTGACGCCAACTTTATTGAAAAGAATGAGCAGGGCGTAACGGTAAACCGTTGGCTTTCTACCGGTATGCTGTGTGCCTCCGGCGCCAGCAACGAAACCGGGATGCTGACCCAAAAATTTGCCCGCTCCCTCGGGATGCTGGCGGTAGACAACCAGGCGCGCGTCTGACACGGACCAACGGTAGCAAGTCTTGCTCCAACATTTGGTCGCGGTGCGATGACCAACCACTGGGTGGATATCAAAAACGCTAACGTCGTGATGGTGATGGGCGGTAACGCTGCTGAAGCGCATCCCGTCGGTTTCCGCTGGGCGATGGAAGCGAAAAATAACAACGATGCAACCCTGATCGTTGTCGATCCCCGTTTTACGCGTACCGCTTCTGTGGCGGATATTTACGCACCTATTCGTTCCGGTACGGACATTACGTTCCTGTCTGGTGTTCTGCGCTACCTGATCGAAAACAACAAAATCAATGCCGAATACGTTAAGCATTACACCAACGCCAGCCTGCTGGTGCGTGATGATTTTGCTTTCGAAGACGGTCTGTTCAGCGGTTATGACGCTGAAAAACGCCAGTACGATAAATCGTCCTGGAACTATCAGTTCGATGAAAACGGCTATGCGAAACGCGATGACACGCTGACTCATCCGCGCTGTGTGTGGAACCTGCTAAAAGAGCACGTTTCCCGCTATACGCCGGACGTCGTGGAAAACATCTGCGGTACGCCAAAAGCCGACTTCCTGAAAGTGTGTGAAGTGCTGGCCTCCACCAGCGCACCGGATCGCACAACCACCTTCCTGTACGCGCTGGGCTGGACGCAGCACACCGTCGGTGCGCAGAACATCCGTACTATGGCGATGATCCAGTTGCTGCTCGGCAACATGGGTATGGCTGGCGGCGGCGTGAACGCACTGCGTGGTCACTCCAACATTCAGGGTCTGACCGACTTAGGTCTGCTCTCTACCAGCCTGCCGGGTTATCTGACGCTGCCGTCAGAAAAACAGGTTGATTTGCAGTCTTATCTGGAAGCGAACACGCCGAAAGCGACGCTGGCGGATCAGGTGAACTACTGGAGCAACTATCCGAAGTTCTTCGTTAGCCTGATGAAATCTTTCTACGGCGATGCCGCGCAGAAAGAGAACAACTGGGGCTACGACTGGCTGCCGAAGTGGGACCAGACCTACGACGTCATCAAGTATTTCAACATGATGGACGAAGGCAAGGTCAGCGGTTATTTCTGCCAGGGCTTTAACCCGGTTGCGTCCTTCCCGGACAAAAACAAAGTGGTGAGCTGCCTGAGCAAGCTGAAGTACATGGTGGTTATCGATCCGCTGGTGACTGAAACGTCTACTTTCTGGCAGAACCACGGCGAGTCGAACGATGTCGATCCGGCGTCTATCCAGACTGAAGTATTCCGCCTGCCTTCGACCTGCTTTGCTGAAGAAGATGGTTCTATCGCCAACTCCGGACGCTGGTTGCAGTGGCACTGGAAAGGCCAGGACGCACCAGGCGAAGCGCGTAACGACGGCGAAATTCTGGCGGGTATCTACCATCACCTGCGCGAGCTGTACAAAGCTGAAGGTGGTAAAGGCGTAGAACCGCTGATGAAAATGAGCTGGAACTACAAGCAACCGCACGAGCCGCAGTCTGACGAAGTGGCAAAAGAGAACAACGGCTATGCGCTGGAAGATCTCTATGACGCTAATGGCGTGCTGATTGCGAAGAAAGGTCAGTTGCTGAGTAGCTTTGCGCATCTGCGTGATGACGGTACAACCGCATCTTCTTGCTGGATCTACACCGGTAGCTGGACAGAGCAGGGCAACCAGATGGCCAACCGTGATAACTCCGACCCGTCCGGTCTGGGGAACACGCTGGGATGGGCCTGGGCGTGGCCGCTCAACCGTCGCGTGCTGTACAACCGTGCTTCAGCGGATATCAACGGTAAACCGTGGGATCCGAAACGAATGCTGATCCAGTGGAACGGCAGCAAGTGGACGGGTAACGATATTCCTGACTTCGGCAATGCCGCGCCGGGTACGCCAACCGGGCCGTTTATCATGCAGCCGGAAGGGATGGGACGCCTGTTTGCCATTAACAAAATGGCGGAAGGTCCGTTCCCGGAACACTACGAGCCAATTGAAACGCCGCTGGGAACTAACCCGCTGCATCCGAACGTGGTTTCTAACCCGGTCGTTCGTCTGTATGAACAAGACGCGCTGCGGATGGGTAAAAAAGAGCAGTTCCCGTATGTGGGTACGACCTATCGTCTGACCGAGCACTTCCACACCTGGACCAAGCACGCATTGCTCAACGCAATCGCCCAGCCGGAACAGTTTGTGGAGATTAGCGAAACGCTGGCGGCGGCGAAAGGCATTGCCAATGGTGACCGTGTCACTGTCTCCAGCAAGCGTGGCTTTATCCGCGCGGTGGCTGTGGTAACGCGCCGTCTGAAACCGCTGAATGTAAACGGTCAGCAGGTTGAAACGGTGGGTATTCCAATCCACTGGGGCTTTGAGGGTGTCGCGCGTAAAGGTTATATCGCTAACACTCTGACGCCAAATGTCGGTGATGCAAACTCGCAAACGCCGGAATATAAAGCGTTCTTAGTCAACATCGAGAAGGCGTAAGGGGGCGAACAGATGGCTATGGAAACGCAGGACATTATCAAAAGGTCCGCAACTAACTCCATCACGCCGCCTTCTCAGGTGCGTGATTACAAAGCAGAAGTCGCAAAACTTATCGACGTTTCCACCTGTATCGGCTGTAAAGCCTGTCAGGTGGCGTGTTCGGAGTGGAACGACATCCGTGATGAAGTGGGGCACTGCGTCGGGGTTTATGATAACCCCGCCGATCTGAGCGCCAAGTCCTGGACGGTGATGCGCTTTAGCGAAACCGAACAGAACGGCAAACTGGAGTGGCTGATCCGTAAAGATGGCTGTATGCACTGTGAAGATCCGGGCTGCCTGAAGGCGTGCCCGTCTGCTGGTGCAATCATTCAGTACGCTAACGGGATTGTCGATTTCCAGTCGGAAAACTGCATCGGCTGTGGTTACTGCATTGCCGGGTGTCCGTTTAATATTCCGCGCCTCAACAAAGAGGATAACCGGGTATATAAATGCACGCTCTGCGTCGATCGCGTCAGCGTCGGCCAGGAACCGGCTTGTGTGAAAACCTGTCCGACCGGGGCTATCCACTTCGGCACCAAGAAGGAGATGCTGGAGCTGGCGGAACAGCGCGTGGCGAAACTGAAAGCGCGTGGTTACGAACATGCTGGCGTCTACAACCCGGAAGGGGTCGGTGGTACGCACGTTATGTACGTGCTGCATCACGCCGATCAGCCGGAGCTGTATCATGGTCTGCCGAAAGATCCGAAGATCGATACCTCGGTAAGCCTGTGGAAAGGCGCGTTGAAACCGCTGGCAGCGGCTGGCTTTATTGCCACTTTTGCCGGGTTGATTTTCCACTACATCGGTATTGGCCCGAATAAGGAAGTGGACGATGACGAGGAGGAGCATCATGAGTAAGTCGAAAATGATTGTGCGCACCAAATTTATTGATCGCGCCTGTCACTGGACCGTGGTGATTTGCTTCTTCCTGGTGGCGCTGTCCGGGATTTCGTTCTTCTTCCCGACGCTGCAATGGCTGACGCAAACCTTCGGTACGCCGCAGATGGGACGCATTTTGCACCCGTTCTTCGGCATTGCGATTTTCGTTGCGCTGATGTTTATGTTCTTCCGCTTTGTGCATCACAACATCCCGGATAAGAAAGATATTCCGTGGCTGTTGAACATTGTCGAAGTATTGAAAGGCAATGAGCACAAAGTGGCGGATGTTGGTAAGTACAACGCCGGGCAAAAGATGATGTTCTGGTCGATCATGAGCATGATTTTCGTGCTGCTGGTGACTGGGGTGATTATCTGGCGTCCGTACTTTGCGCAGTACTTCCCGATGCAGGTTGTTCGTTATAGCCTGCTGATCCACGCGGCAGCGGGTATCATCCTGATCCACGCCATCCTGATCCATATGTATATGGCATTCTGGGTGAAAGGGTCGATTAAAGGGATGATCGAAGGGAAGGTGAGCCGTCGCTGGGCGAAGAAACATCATCCGCGCTGGTATCGTGAAATCGAGAAGGCAGAAGCGAAAAAAGAGAGTGAAGAAGGGATATAATCTCTTTTGAACTTTAAGCTGAAAATGGCGCTGTAAAAGGCGTCATTTTCATATTGTAGACAACGTGTGCTTTGTTCATGCCGGATGCGGCGTGAACGCCTTATCCGGCCTACAAACCGTTCAAATCCAATAGATTGCAGTGAACGTGTAGGCCTGATAAGCGTAGCGCATCAGGCAATGTTGCGTTTGTCATCAGTTTTAAATGGCGCTTTATAAGGTGCCATTTTTTATTGCGTAACCAGACGGCGCAGTCGCGACACATCCACCGTCTTTTCCGCCTCAGCCAGACTCCAGGCGTTTTGCAGATTCAGCCACATTTGCGGCGAACTGTTGGAGAGAGTGCGATGCTGCGACACCAGGACTGGCAGTCGCAGCAATGGCCTCTTAGCGGCGGAAATCAATCACCATACGGCCACGGATTTTGCCTTCTTCCATCTCGGTAAAGATGGTGTTGATGTCCGCTAACGGACGCAGGGCGACTTTGGGCACCACTTTGCCTTCGGCGGCAAACTGGAAGGCTTCAGTTAAATCCTGGCGCGTGCCGACCAGCGAACCGACCACTTCAATACCATCCAGCACAAGACGTGGGATATCCAGGCTCATAGACTCCGGCGGCAGACCGACAGCCACAACACGACCGCCTGCACGGACAGCATCAACTGCCGAGTTAAACGCAGCTTTAGCTACTGCTGTTACCACCGCAGCGTGAGCGCCACCGGTTTTCTCCTGCACAATTTTGGCGGCGTCTTCGGTGCGTGAGTTAATCGCTAAATCTGCCCCCATTTCAGTCGCCAGTTTTAACTGCTCATCATTGACATCAATGGCGATCACTTTGGCGTTAAAGACATTCTTCGCGTATTGCAGGGCGAGGTTACCCAGACCGCCAAGACCGTAGATAGCAATCCACTGACCGGGACGAATTTTTGACAGCTTCACTGCTTTATAGGTGGTGACGCCCGCACAGGTAATGCTGCTGGCAGCAGCCGAATCCAGGCCATCTGGCACTTTTACTGCGTAATCAGCAACCACGATGCACTCTTCCGCCATGCCACCATCAACGCTGTATCCGGCGTTTTTAACTGAACGGCAGAGCGTTTCGTTACCACTGTTACAGTATTCGCAATGACCGCATCCTTCGTAAAACCATGCCACGCTTGCGCGATCGCCTGGTTTTAATGAGGTGACGCCAGGGCCAATCTCTGCCACCACACCAATACCTTCGTGTCCCAGAATTACGCCGGTTTTGTCACCAAAATCGCCATTCTTAACATGAAGATCGGTATGACATACACCACAACACTCCATTTTCAGCAGGGCTTCGCCATGTTTCAGTGAGCGCAGCGTTTTATCCGTAACGTCAACATGATGATCCTTCTGATCCTTCGTAACAACCGCAGCCTTCATAGTTCCTCCTTTTCGGATGATGTTCTGCATAGCAGGTGAGGCAAATGAGATTTATTTGCCACTACCCAGTATGGATGAGATCTGAAAAAGGGAGAGGGAAATTGCCCGGTAACATTCACTACCGGGCGGAGGCTTAGATGGAAGTACGGCGGTAGTCGCGGTATTCGGCTTGCCAGAAGTTGTCGTCAATGGCCTGTTGCAGAGCTTCGGCAGACGTTTTCACCGCCACGCCTTGCTGCTGTGCCATTTTGCCAACCGCAAACGCAATTGCGCGGGAGACTTTCTGAATATCTTTTAGTTCCGGTAGTACCAGACCTTCGCCGTTCAGGACCAGCGGCGAATACTGGGCAAGCGTTTCACTTGCCGACATCAGCATCTCATCGGTGATACGTGACGCGCCGGAAGCAATAACACCCAGCCCGATGCCCGGGAAAATAAAGGCGTTGTTACACTGGGCGATAGGGTAGATTTTATCTTTCCATACCACTGGATTAAACGGGCTGCCAGTGGCGACCAGCGCGTTACCTTCGGTCCAGGCGATAATGTCCTGCGGTGTGGCTTCCACGCGTGACGTCGGGTTAGACAGCGGCATCACGATCGGACGCGGACAGTGTTTATGCATCTCACGGATGATCTCTTCCGTAAACAGCCCGGTCTGTCCTGAGACGCCAATCAGAATATCTGGTTTTACATTGCGCACCACATCCAGCAGTGACAGCACATCGCTGTCGGTATCCCAGTCACTGAGGTTTTCGCGTTTCTGCACCAGTTTGGTCTGGAAAGGCAGCAGGTTCGGCATCTTGTCCGTCAGCAGGCCAAAGCGATCGACCATAAAGACTTTCTGCCGCGCCGCTTCCTCGCTTAATCCTTCGCGCTGGGTCTGGGCGATGATCATTTCGGCAATGCCGCATCCCGCTGAACCTGCGCCAAGGAAGACGATTTTTTTCTCGCTTAACTGACCACCTGCTGCGCGGCTGGCTGCGATCAGTGTGCCGACCGTTACCGCTGCGGTGCCCTGAATGTCATCGTTAAAAGAACAAATTTCATGGCGATAGCGGTTAAGCAACGGCATCGCATTTTTTTGTGCAAAGTCTTCAAACTGCAGCAACACGTTTGGCCAGCGTTGCTTCACTGCCTGGATAAATTCGTCAACGAATTCATAGTATTCATCGTCAGTGATGCGCGGATTACGCCAGCCCATATACAACGGGTCGTTAAGCAGTTGCTGGTTGTTGGTGCCGACGTCCAGCACCACCGGAAGAGTATACGCCGGGCTGATGCCGCCACAGGCGGTATAGAGCGACAGTTTACCGATCGGAATACCCATCCCGCCGATGCCCTGGTCACCAAGCCCCAGAATACGTTCGCCATCCGTCACCACAATCACTTTAATGTTGTGATTCGGCACGTTTTGCAGAATGTCGTCCATATTGTGGCGGTTCTGGTAAGAGATAAACACGCCGCGCGAACGGCGGTAGATCTCAGAAAAACGCTCACAGGCTGCGCCAACGGTCGGGGTATAAATAACGGGCATCATCTCATCAAGATGATTGTTAACCAGACGGTAGAAGAGGGTTTCGTTAGTGTCCTGGATGTTACGCAGGTAGATGTGTTTGTCGATTTCGGTTTTGAATCCCTGATACTGGATCCATGCACGCTCCGCTTGTTCTTCGATGGTTTCGACCACTTCCGGCAGTAACCCCAGCAGGTTGAAGTTACGGCGTTCTTCCATGCTGAAGGCACTGCCTTTATTCAACAACGGAAATTCCAGCAGTACAGGGCCAGCGTAAGGAATATAAAGCGAACGCTGTTTTTTTGTTTTTGGTTCCATGTCACTCACTCTTTTTTGAATATCCATCCCTGGGGTTTTTATCGTCTTTGCTTTACCTCCAGGGCGTCGCCCCCAAGTATAAAGCAGATAAAAACAAAAACACCATTGCGCAGGCAATGGTGTTTAATCGTCATTGAGGACTGATTGTTAAGGATTACTTTTCAGCGGGGCGTTTTCTGCCGGTTGGGTTATTTACCACGCTGGATTTGTCACCTTCGGTAACTATTTTGCGCTGGTTAGAAATTTTATGATCCAGTCCAAGAATATGACGTGCCTGACGGTTCGATTTCATTTGTACTCCTCAATCCTGTTGCTAGTTTTAAGGACAACATCGCCGTAGCGAAGAAACACGTGCTAAACCCCTAAATTAGGTTGCCGATCAAGCATAGCAGCTTAAAGCGTAGGGTGCTGGCCACTGACCACATAATTGATCGTTTGCTGGTAGATATCACTGAGGATGTCGTTATCAGAAGCCTCCACCCATTTGGTCAGCTCCATGAGAATGTCATCTTCAGTGACAACACCGTGCTCTGCCCGAAGGCCTTGCTCAATGGCATTAACCAGAGCGGGTTCTGCTGTTGAATTTTCTGCCTGATAATAAGTAAACATAGTGATTCTCCGTGTCTGTGTATTTATGGTGTCTGCTACGGATCGCAGATTTATAAAGCACATTCAGCATGGCAAATATTTACCGCTTCGTTGTTAAGATTAGTCCTGGTTGATGTGTTTTATATTTTAACTGCATGATATTCATGACTATTGTTATTGACATTCGTTGCTTGATATTGCTGCAATATCTTTTAAACCATATATTCCCCGCCTTCTGTTGTGGTAATTTTATTTAAGTTCGGAGGTAATATTTTTGACGGATTTTATTCGGAATATCCTGCTTATCCTCGTGCTGTTTCTCACGTAGTCTATAATTTCCTTTTTAAGCCCACAGGAGAGCAACAATGACAATCCATAAGAAAGGTCAGGCACACTGGGAAGGCGATATCAAACGCGGGAAGGGAACAGTATCCACCGAGAGCGGCGTGCTGAACCAACAGCCGTATGGGTTTAACACGCGTTTTGAAGGCGAAAAAGGAACCAACCCTGAAGAATTGATTGGCGCGGCACATGCCGCTTGTTTCTCGATGGCACTTTCATTAATGCTGGGGGAAGCGGGATTCACGCCAACATCGATTGATACCACTGCCGATGTATCGCTGGATAAAGTCGATGCTGGTTTCGCGATTACCAAAATCGCACTGAAGAGTGAAGTTGCCGTACCGGGTATTGATGCCTCAACCTTTGACGGCATTATTCAGAAAGCAAAAGCCGGATGCCCGGTTTCTCAGGTACTGAAAGCGGAAATTACGCTGGATTACCAGTTGAAAGCATAAGTACTCGCCGGATGATGTTGTCATCCGGCAAGCATTTACACCAATATTTTCTGCTTATCTCAATGAAATCTCGCATTTAAACTGCATCGTCATTCTTTTCGTTATTCCCGCCTGTTCCCGAACAATCATTATTGCATCAGGTTGTAAACTCCTATTTCGTTCAGAATAACAGTAAAACTCTGTTTATTTATGTTCTCTGTTTGATGGTGAGAAACATTTATGGCATTGTAAGATTCAGTTGATTTAATTAATTTAAATTAATTAAATTTAATTAATGAGCTAATTAACATTGTTTAATAAGGATGAAACTATGTTGATGAAAAAGGTCTCTTTTGCTATTGCTTTAATTTCTCTAAGTCAGTATGCAAGCGCATCTTCAGAATTTAATTTCTTATCTGACAATGTTTTTGGTGATGCTTCTCTTTCATTTCTGAATGGTGAGTCAGGTGAGTTTGTTTATAGCGATGGCGGTAAAATTAGCCAACTGGACTGGAAAATTCAAAATACCCCCATTATTAAAATGGGGCTAACCTGGGATGCAATCTCATGGCTGACGCTTAATGCTAAAGGCTGGACGACGATTGCGTCTGCCGGTACGCTAATGGATGATTATGACTGGCTGGAGCCGGGGCAGCACCACTGGAGCGATTGGTCACATCACCCGGCAACGCGGTTGAATTTTGCAAATCAGTTTGATCTCAATATGACAGGTTGGTTTTTAACGGATCCGAGTTACCAACTCGGCGCTATGTTAGGCTATCAGGAGACGCGTTTCAGTTGGCTGGCGAAAGGAGGTTACTATAGTTATGATAATGGTGCCGACACTGGAGATATTCCTCATAACCAAAGAGTTATTGGCTACCAACAAAAATTCAGTGCGCCTTATTTAGGTCTTTCTGGTAAATATATCTATCATGATTTTGATATTACTGCTCAATTTAAATATAGCGCCTGGGGAGAAGGGAAAGGAACAGATCAGCATTATTTGCGCAACATTACATTTAAAGATAAAGTATCCAACCAAAAATATTATTCAGGTCTTATTAATGCGGGGTATAACATTAACTCACAGGCGCGGATTTTCACAGAAATATCATGGAGTAGATTCTCTAATGATATTGGTAACACAGTAATTTCTTATAAAGACAAGGGTGAAAGCGTAAAAGAGAAAGATTCGCCAGGGATGCAAAACTATAATTACATTATTGGCGCGGGCATTCAGTACAAATTTTAATATAGCATCGGGCGAATGGCGGAATATGAATACGTGAAATCTTGCCCGCCTGCGCGGGCAAGATGTACTAAGCGTCGATTTGAAGCGGTAGCGTAGTAGACATCCAGCCAGGGATCTCCTCAGCGGGCAAAGGACGTGAGAAGAAATAGCCCTGAATCACGGGGCAGTGAATCTTGCGTAACATCTCAAACTGTTCTTTCGTTTCCACACCTTCTGCCACTACGGTTAAGTTCAGGCTTTGCCCAATGCTGGTAATGGCTTCTAATAAGGCACGGATGCGTTTTTCGCTCAGGCAACGATCGACAAAACTTTTATCGATTTTAATTTCCGTTACCGGCAGGCTGACTAAGCGTGACAGGCCGGAAAAGCCTGTACCGAAATCGTCGACAGATAAACCTACGCCCATATCCCGCAGGATCTGGATGCGTTTAAAGATCTCCGTATCGTGTTCCATCATCATGCTTTCAGTGATTTCCACCGTCAGCTGGTGGCCGTCAATCTGCCAGGCTTCCATCGCATCGCAAACCTGATTGGGTAGCTGATTACTGCGAAAATGAAGCGCAGATAAGTTTACGGATAACGCCGGGATATGAATATTCTGGCTTCGCCATTCTGCTAACTGGCGACAGGCCTCAGCAATTACCCAACGACCAATATTTTCAATTTCACCAATCTCTTCTGCGAGGGGAATAAACCGGGAAGGGGGAACATGTCCATGCTGCGGGTCATACCAGCGAGCAAGAGCTTCAATACCATACAGTTCACCCGTTTCGGCGAAGATCTGCGGCTGGTAAACCAGCTTCAACTGGTTGTTGCTGATTGCTTCTTTCAGCGCCGCACCTAATATCAACCGCTCTTTAACCATCTCGTTCATTGTCGGGCTAAAGAACTGCCAGCCGTTACCGCCGTTTTTGCGAATGAAATCCATCGCATTGTGGGCGGTAGAAAGCAGGTAGTCACGGTTTTTGCCAACGTCGTAACTGATACCAATACTTAAGGTTAAAGGAAAAGGCTGATTGTCAATGATGACCGGTTTGCTAACGACGTTGCGTAGCTCATCAGCGATTTGGGTAATGTTGCTGACTTCATCCTCCAGACTAATGAGGACAAACTGTGCACCTTCAACGCGGCAGAGATACTGGTCGGGTTTGAGTTTTTCGCGAAAGCGATTAACGACTTCTAACAATGCCTGATCGGCCCACGCATAGCCGAGGCTGTCGATCACATCCTGAATATGGTCGACGCCAATAAGATAAACCACAGGAGATACAGCTCTATCGACAAGGTCATCGAGGTAATTGTGCAGATTATTGCGATTTGGCAGACCGGTCATCGGATCAAACTGGATTAGCTGTTCGATGTGCTGGCGGCTTTTCTCCTGTTCCAGCGCCAGTGCGGCCATATGCTGGCTGATGTCTGCCACGCGTTCGACAAATGCACTGGTTTCTGTCCCTGCAGCCGTCTTGATTTGCAGAACTCCCGCTGGTGCGCCATCGCGCTGGCGAATGGTAACAGCCCAGCTTTGTGCATTCTTTACTTCTGTCCCATGAGAGGACGACGCCCAATGCACTGGCATCCCATTACGCAATGCATACAGCGACACATGCGATTCATGAAGAATGGCTTCAATATTACGGCAAATGATTTCCCCCATTTCGTGAAAAGGCGGGCTGCTGCACATGGCGGCGAGGATGTTGCCTTCCAGCTGGCGGATTTGCCGTTCTTCGGTGATATCTGAGAAGGTCATTACCAGATTTTGTAGATGAGCAAGCACGTCATAGACCGGACTGATAGACGCTTTAATCCAGATATTTTCACCCGTGCGCGTTAATAGCAAAAATTCATCTTGATCGCGGGAGGTTTTCCACAAAAGCTGCTGTAAGCGGATGCGGTTATCTGTCGGGTATTCAGGAATGTTAAGCAGCGCATCGGGCTGCATACCGCTGGCTTCGCTGATGCAATAGCCGAACATTTCTGTAAACGCGCGATTGCACTGAACGATATGACGCTCAGGATCAAGCACAATCACAGGTCGGTCGAGATGATCCACGGCAATGAGCAACTGCCGGGTCTGTTCTTTCTGCGCCATTTCAACGCTGGCATCTCGCACCAGCGCCAGGTAATAAATTTTCCCCTCGGCAGTCACTTTTGACAGGGCAAATCGTGTCCATATTTTACTGCCATCTTTTTTCTCCAGCTGCAATTCCCGGCTCATTCCTTCGACACGCGCTTTACCTCCTTCGCGGTTATGCCGGATGTATTCAGGGTGTGCTGGGCGCAAATTATGGGGAATCAGCATATCGATGTTATTGCCAATGACCTCTTCGCGTTTATATCCCCAAAGCTTCTCTGCAGCGGGGTTGAAAAACATGACTTCATCATTTTCGTTGATTAACACCGCGCCCATCATATTTTGCTCAAGCGCGGGGAAAAAAATGCCGTCAGCGGCATTTTCTGCATCGGTTAGCTTCATGATTACCTCTGCATCCGGACGAATCTAAAGACTGGCTTTCCAGAGTTCAACACGGTTTCTACCTCGTCTTTTGGCGATATACAGAGCTTCGTCGGCTATTTGAATTAAACGTTCATAATCCGGATGTCCATTAAACATGGCGGCACCAATGGACAGAGAGAGGTAAATATCTTCGCCGTTTGCAGCTTTCAATTTGGTTTTTTCTACCCGACTGCGAATACGTTCTGCGGTACGTAAAGTGTCAGTTTCTGAGGCTTCCGTCAGTACAATGATAAATTCATCACCACCGTAGCGGAAAACATAATCACTACTACGGACGTTGTCGTAAAACGCCTGCGAGACTTTACGCAGAATTTCGTCGCCGGTGTTATGTCCCCATGTATCATTGATCTCTTTGAATTTATCAACATCGATGATGAGAACAGATAACGGCGTGCCAGCCCGATTGGCATGGGCAATTTCACGTTTGAAGATAGTCGGCAGGAAACGGCGGTTAAGTAGCTTAGTCAACACATCCATTCCCACTTCATGGCGAGAAACTTCTTCAAACAGTTCTCGCAATAAGGTTGTAATTTGCGATACGGTATTTCGTATCTGCAATAAAAACTTCACTCGCAGACTTTTGTTACTCAGATTCTTGGCATGGAGTATTGTCTGATTAAAAACCCCGTCGAAATCCTGAATAAGGCGGGAGATATGACCGACTTCGGCAATACCGCTAAAATAATGCCGACCTTTATGGTTAAACCATAAGCCAAAATCAGCCTGGCTTAACGGTAAGCTGCTGCCTAAATCAGAATCCAACAGGACTTTATAAATAACATCTAATTCCCATGAAAGTAATGAGGCTATTTGCCGTTCTTTTTCTTCTTCGGCATTTTCAAGTAGTGAGAAGATACGATAATTCTCGTCTTCTTTAGCCGCACTACTGTCGCTAAAGGTAAACGCCCGGGTCATAACTTCCATGGCTATATCAATACTGTTAATCGAAAAATGATAAACCTGAAGTTTATCCGCTGGCGAATAATCAGAGGAAAATATCGCTGGATAGAGGATTTTCTTCAATACACGAAAACCCATCTCAACGATTTCTACGGGAATGCCAATACGGGCATGTACTTCGGCCACGGTATGTTGGATTTGTATAAGCCTATCAACATCGTCCGCTTGCGCAGAGAGCACATCGATAATCCATGTTTCCAGAGCACTTTTAAGTTGCCTTTCAACCTGTTCGTTACTCAAAAACTCTTCGGCATGTGGGTCAGTACGTACAATACGATAAAACTCATTGCTCAGGTAATGGGCATGTGCAACAGCAATTTCTGCGGCTTTAGCGCGAATGAGAGGGGAAGCCTGGGTAACTAATCCAGTCCACTCATCTTTCATTCTTTTAAAGTACATCTCCATAATTCAGCCCCTTATACGACTGGAAAGGCAGATGGGATCGAAAAACGAAACGCAACATACTGGACAGACTTATCGCACCATATTCTCCTGAAATATGAGGATATAATGAAAAGAAATAAACGGATTAGACAGTTTTAATCTACGCTACTGTTCTTCTGAAGAGTATAGCCCATCGTGATTATTTTTCGGTGGTGACGAATATCGTATTGTTTTTCATGTTGATACTAATTAATCAGAGGATTGTAGCAATTTGCTTATATGGAGATAATTTTATTTAAGAGGTTACGGCATTTTGCAGGGTGACAAGCCGATGCTTGCATCACCGGCATGACACAGTAAAAGAGGGCGTTTAACTACCCCAACGACTTTGCAGATAACTAACGGCTTGTTGGGTCTGTGGCTTATTAAGGTAATCTTCGCGGAACAGAATCGTGCCGCTAATTTCGGGTACAGCATCGTTAAGATCAAGCTGCTTTTTTAGTTCTGGCACGCCGCCGTTAACCATCCAGTCAGGTTCTATCTTTGAGGGTTCACCCACTTTATAGAAGGCAATACCGATATATAGACGGGTTTTGGTCGGTTTGACGACATCTGCCCACCATTTTGCCAGTACGTCATAGCGTGCTGCGCTACGTGAGAAAGGCCAGTAAATTTGTGGGGCAATATAATCCAGTAAACCATGTTCTACCCAACGGCGGGTATCTGCATAGGATTCGTCATAGGCTGCTGCGCCTCGTGTATCGGAACCGAGCGGATCGTGTGATCGGTTGCGCCAGACGCCAGCCGGGCTAACGCCAAATTCAACCTCTGGCTTAATGCTTTTGATGGTGTGCGATACCTTTGCAATTAATTGCTGAGTATTGTTGCGCCGCCAGTCTGCTTTTGATGCAAAAGCTCTCCCATATTTGCGGTACGTCTCGTTATCGTTCAGCAGCGAACCCGGTGATTCAGTATAGAAATAATCGTCGAACTGCACGCCATCTATTGGATAACGGGAAACCACTTCCGCAACTATTGATGTGATCCAATCCTGAACCTCAGGGATACCAGGGTCGAGAACAAAACGGTCGCCCGACGTTCTGATCCAGTCGCGATGCTGCACGTAGACACTGGCTGGTTGCTGTGACAGGGTGCTATTCAATTCCCTGATAGTTCCGGGTTTTGTATTAACCGATACGCGATAGGGGTTAAACCAGGCGTGTACTTTCATCCCACGTTTGTGGGCTTCGTCGAGCATAAATTGCAGCGGATCGTAACCTGGATCTTCACCAATTTTGCCGGTCAGAAGATCGGACCACGGTAAAATATTCGATGGCCAAAGGGCTGTACCATCGGGCTTTACCTGGAAAAAGACCGTATTTATGCCGAGACGTTGTAGATGATCTAACTTGTCAATCATCGCCTGTTGTTGTGCGCGGGCTCGGCTGGTGGGGTTACTGATATTAACCGAGGAAACGGGGGGCCAGTCGAGGCGAGAGACAGTAGCCAGCCAGATACCTCGCATCGGCTGCGCTGGTTGATGTGTTGTCGCTGGTGGTTTTGAACCTGCTGGTGGTGTAGTTATTGGCGTTGGCGGTGTGGTCTTACAACTACACAGTAAAAGAGCCAGAGCAACGAGTGTGGCTGGCTTTTTGATCGTTAATTTCACGTTTCGGGAGCAGATATCCATATATGCTGGTTTCCGGTAAACAGATGTGTTGCTCATTCTCGTACTTATCTGGGGCAAGTCAATACGATAACAGGTACGAAAAAGGGAGCGATTAACTATCGCTCCCTTGTCTTATCCCCTTCAGAGATGGTTAATGTTTCTTATCGTTCATCACAATATAGTGCGGTGAACGAGCACGTGGATGCAGGAAGAAGTGACCTTTCGGTGCGTTCTGGCTGTTAATTGGCTCCAGTGTCACACCGGTATTCGCTTTGCCTTTACGATCGTGGATGGCATAGAGAATAAAGGGCAGGGCAAGTACCACCAGGAAGCTAACGACCAGTAATTCGACATACATATCGGTAGAGTCACCCTGGATATTATCCGGCGGCAGGAAGGAAACAATAAACGCCATGATTGAGGTCAGCAGGCCGACAATAGCCACAACCAGTTTCACGCCTTTACCACCAGGGATATTAAATGTGCGTTTTAAGTCAGGATGTTTAAGGACTAACACAATGTAGCCAATAAACAGCATGAAATAAGCACACAGATAAATCACCACTGTCAGCGCCAGTGCGATCAGGAAGGACATGTTGTTACCACCACCGGTATTGGTGAGGATAACCAAGGCGATAGAGGTAATCACTAGCTGAGAAATAACCAGAGTGACCGGCACGCCATTTTTGTTCATTTTGGCGAACGCTGGAGGTAGCAGGTTTTTCTGCGCTGTGACATACATCCCGCGAGAAGGACCGACAATCCAGGAGGCGATTTCTGCCAGAACACCCAGCAGCAGCAGTGCGGAGATCACGCGAACCGTCCACTCAATTTCCGGTGCCACATGGGACATCAGAACGGTAAAGGTTTGCATTACCCCAGCGGACAGATTGATTTCATTACCCGGAATGACCATCGCAATGGACAAACCACCAACCGAGCTTAAACAGATTGCCGCCACCATCAGCAATAACATTGCCAGCGGATAATCTCGCCCCGGATTGCTCATTTCATTGACGTGGGTTGCGGAGGCTTCTACACCCATATAACTCAATATAAAGGCAACAAACACAACCAGGGTGCCAACTTTAGAGAAATCCGGGAAGAAGGTTTTTGCATCCATTTCGATAGCAACTGGCGCACCGGAGTGCAGATAAATCGCCGCTAATGCAATCAAAATAAATGCGGGTAACAGGATACCGGCAAAGAAGCCGACTTTAGCAATTCGCGCTGTATATTTAGTACCGCCAAACTGAGTTAATGCCAGAACCCAAAGAATGATGAGTGCCGCAATGGTTTTTGTTACCGGGTCTTCATTCAGTGCTGGCCATTTAAGAATGTAGGAGAGTGCCCCTAACACGAAATAGAGCATCGGAATAAAGCCGATAGCGATTTGCAGATAGCCAAATGAGATCGCTGCAAATCCCCATTTTAACCCCAGGGTATTCGATACCCAGGCGAAAACGCCGCCTTCCTCCCAACCGTCCACGGTAGCCATTTCCGCAGCACAGAGTCCAACGGGGATAAACCATAAAATCCCGCCTAATAGCAGGAAGAAAACTAATGAAAAACCGGATGTTGCAAAGGTAGGGTATTCATAAACAGCCATTACCATCGATGCCGTAATAGCGAAGAACCCAAGTAATGTTAGCTGCTTAGCTTTACCTGTCTGTACTGATGTAGCCATATTTTCCCCCTAAAACGGTATTCCTGTCGGAACCGCGCCTGTCTTGTTCTGAAGCGTATTCAGAGCAATATTTTCCATTGCTAATGCCAGTGAACAGACTTTGGAATTTGTCCCGAAACGAGAGCGTTCCGGGACACCGTTACCACTTAAACGTTATCAGGTATGTTTAAAGCTGTTCTGCTGGGCAATACCCTGCAGTTTCGGGTG